>ERZ1032846.1-NODE-1-length-164041-cov-19.751034_pt1 | contig 164041 bp, 153 predicted proteins | sample MGYA00516690_ERZ1032846 | MGnify/ENA primary metagenome ERZ1032846 (study PRJEB33719, sample SAMN04261206) | wastewater metagenome | biome: rural village; feature: human; material: feces | host: Homo sapiens | place: El Salvador | collected 2013-01-14 ...
TCGTCGGCGGCTACGTCGTCACCGACCGCATGCTGGAGATGTTCAAGTCCGACAAGGGCAAGAAGAAGGAAGAGGAGGCCAAGTAAATGGGTACCCTGGCCGAAATGCTGAGCACGCCGCTCGGCGTCATCGAATGGTTCGTCTATCTGCTGGCCGCAGTGATGTTCGTCATCGGCCTGCACCTGATGAACTCCCCGAAGACCGCCCGCAAGGGCAACATGGTCTCCGCCATCGGCATGGTGTTCGCCGTGGCCATGGCCTTCATCGTGCTGTTCGCAGGTGAGGCCTCCAACGGTTTCAAGCATGGCGTCGCAGTCATCGTGCTGATCGTCGGCATCGTCATCGGCGCCGTGGCGGGCGTGGTCTCCGCCAAGAAGGTCAAGATGACCGACATGCCGCAGCTGGTCTCCGTGTTCAACACCGTGGGCGGTGGCGCCGCCGCGCTCGTGGCATTGAACGACATCCTGACCTCCGCCGAAACCCCATCCATCGTGGTGCTCATCACCGCGGGTCTGGGCATCATGATCGGCTCCGTCACCTTCTCCGGCTCGCTGATCGCAGCCGGCAAGCTGCAGGGCATCAAGTGGGTCAAGAAGCTGAGCCTGCCGGGCAAGGGCTTCTGGAACATCCTGTTCGTCGTGCTCACCATCGTGTCCTTCGTGATGTTGTGCGTGCAGCCGAACCAGCGTCTGCTCTGGTCGATCCTGACCACCGTGTTCGCCCTGTGCTACGGCCTCGTGTTCGTCATCCCGATCGGCGGCGCTGATATGCCGGTCGTCATCTCCGTGTTGAACGCCTGCACCGGCACCGCAGTGGCCATGTCTGGTCTGGCCATCAACAACATCGCCCTGATCGTGGCCGGCGCGCTCGTCGGCGCGGCGGGCGTGACCCTGTCCATCGCCATGTCCAAGGCCATGAACCGTCCGCTGCTGTCCGTCCTTGCCGGCGGCTTTGGCGGATCCAACGCCGCTGCCGGCGCTGGTGAAGGTCCTGAAGGCACCATGAAGGAAACCTCCGCCGACGATCTGGCCGTCCAGCTCGTCTACGCAGAGAAGGTCATCTTCGTGCCGGGCTTCGGTCTGGCCCAGGCCCAGGCCCAGCGTGAGCTCGCCGACCTTGGCACGCTGCTCAAGGACCACGGCGTCGAAGTCTCCTACGCCATCCACCCGGTTGCCGGCCGTATGCCGGGCCATATGAACGTGCTGCTCGCCGAAGCCAACGTGCCGTACGAGGAGCTCATCGACCTGGACGACATCAACCCGCAGTTCCCGCAGGCCAACGTGGCCCTTGTGGTCGGCGCCAACGACGTGACCAACCCGGCCGCGCGCAAGCCGGGCACCCCGGTTTCCGGCATGCCGATCCTCGACGTCGACAAGGCACAGAACGTGGTGGTCATGAAGCGTGGCCGTGGCACCGGTTACGCCGGCATCCAGAACGAGCTGTACTTCGAAGACAACACGCAGATGCTCTTCGGCGACGCCAAGGCCAGCCTGCAGGCTGTCATCGCAGCCGTCAAGGAACTCATCAACTGACGGCATGACGAGGCGCAGACTGCGCTGAATCGCCAGGGCTCTTCCCTTCGGGGAAGGGCCCTTTCTTTTATCGGAAAACAGATGTCTGCAAGCATGAAGATGAATGCGGCAAGAAAGAATCGACCACTTATCCACAAAATTCGAAGAGAGGTGGCGAAGAAGCGGATGCCTGTGAGACAGTGGGGACGCCCCCAACACAACGAAGGAGTTGCACATGACAGTTGCCACAGCCAAACCATTCAATATGGACGAGCAAGGATTCCTGCAGACAATCGACCGTCTGCTTGAACGGTTCAACCAATACACCTCGGACCGATGCTGCGAAAACGTGGAACGTGCTCGCAACGAACAAGATGCGGGGAAATCGATTCCCCTGTTCGACGATGTCGTCCATGAACTTGCCGGCGAATTGTTCGGCGGCACCTCCTGGCCAATCAATCTCGACATGGACATGATCATGCTGGACCGTTTCCAAATCGGCTACGACTCGGAATTCCTCATCAGCTGCCGCAATGTGGTCCATAAATACGGCATGAGCGTTTGGCTGTACGAAATGATCAATGACGCTTCCATCGCCCTTGCGACGAAACGTCCCAGCAATAGAATGCCGTTCCAACTGGGTCTGTTCGACACCAGAGAGGTCCTTCAAAAGAAAACGCTTAAAGGAGTGAAACACGGTTCGGTAAAAAGAAGACAACATGAATGCATGGAAGAATATCTTCGCCAAACCTACCGTCTGTCCGCATACAGTCTGCTGCGATGGGGGAACGGCGATTCCCGAGCCGCCGACACGGCCCTGATGCTGCTCGCATATGGAGGACTGGGGATGTGCATGTTGCGTGAGGACCCCAAAGTGGTGAGTTTGGGATGCGCGCCGGACTTCCGATACAGGCACGTATGCGACCAACTACGCGACATGAGGATTAAAGCGGACTTGGATTATGTCTGCTCCATTGACTTAAGCGTTACCGGATCGTTGGAATACCCAAGTTGCGTGGATGCCAGATACCTGTATGACGCCAACAGAATCGTGGAGGCATATCGAACGCTCTGGAACGAGCCGACTAAATCCGCAGCCCAATTACTGGCTGAAACCGAAAAAGACGGACCATATGAGGTGACGGATATCTGGACCGACCCGCTGTACCTGCATGATCTTGCCCTCTCCCTGTTGGGGCCGGAGGCCTCGTACCCTCTTGAGGAAGGATTCAGGTTGCGGGACCGGGCCATGTTCGAAAAAGGAGTGGAGGAGCTTGGCCGGCAGGCGGACAATGTGAGGAAAGCGGGTTTGCTGCTGACCCTCGCCGGATACATCTTCTTCGCCAGTCCGGAACGTCATTTGGATACGATGCTCGCCTCACGCAGAAACCGCAAACGCATGCTGGACAGCTACGAAAAACTCGGAGAAATGGCCACGATCATCGCCCTGTACCGTCTTCCAAGAGACAGCGGATCCCTACGGGCCGCACGGGCCTTGCTCATGCACGAAACGGGTGTATATGCGGATGAGATGGGAAAATACATGGGACTCGCCGGCGAACCCAATGAAGGCAAAGAAGAAACGTCGCCTACGGTGAAATAAAAACATTTTCTCACATTACGACCGGAACCATCCTGAAAAACGGTCCTGATACGCCGTGCCGACGTATCATGCTCGCAGAAGCTATGCAGGAGACGCGGCGGAGAGGGAATCGGAAGGCATATGGAAAAGAACCTGACACGGGGAAACGTGTTCGCCACCATCGTCACCTTCGCCCTACCATATCTGCTGTCCTACTTCCTGCAGACGCTATACGGCATGGCCGACCTGTTCATCGCCGGCCAATTCATCGGCGTCGACGGCATCACGGCAGTGGCCAATGGCAGCCAGGTGCTGTACATGCTCACCGTCGTGATCGTCGGCCTGGCCATGGGCTCAACCGTGACCATCGGCCGGGCGGTCGGCGCGAACCGCCTCGACAATGCGGCACGCGCCATCGGCAACACCATCACCCTTTTCGCGGGAATCGCAATCGTACTCACCGTAGTCCTGCTGGCCGGCACCCACGGCATCGTAGTCCTGATCGGAACACCGGCCGAAGCAGTCGAAGGTACCACGCAATACCTGCTGATCTGCTTCGCCGGCGTCCCGTTCATCGTCGCCTACAACATCATCAGCTCCATCTTCCGAGGTCTCGGCGATTCTACAAGCCCAATGGTTTTCATCGCAGTGGCCTGCGCATGCAATATCGCACTCGACTACCTGTTCATGGGACACTTCCAACTCGGACCCGCCGGCGCCGCACTAGGCACCACGCTCGCACAAACCATCAGCGTGATTGTGGCGCTCGCCGCCATACGGCATAAACGAACCGGCATCAGCCTCAGTCCGACCGACCTTAAACCACATCGCGACATGCTTGGCGGCATCCTCACCATCGGAGTGCCCACCGCAGTACAGGATGGCTGCATCCAAATCGCGTTCATCATCATCACCGTGATCGCCAATTACCGTGGCCTCGACACAGCCGCGGCTGTCGGCGTGGTGGAGAAGGTGATCAGCGCGCTGTTCCTTGTCCCCTCATCCATGCTCGCCACAGTCTCGGCCGTATCCGCGCAGAACATCGGTGCCGGCAAGCCGGACAGGGCCGTGAAGACACTCGCATACGCCACCGCGATCACCGTGACATACGGCATCATCATCTCCATTGTCGTGGAATTGACTGCCTGCCCCATCGTCGGCCTGTTCACTTCGGATGCGACGGTAATCACGCTGGGCGTGCAATACATCCGCAGCTACATCATCGACGCGATCTTCGCCGGCATCCACTTCTGCTTCTCCGGCTTCTTCGCCGCATGGGGCCGCTCCTACATCGGCTTCATCCACAACATCATCGCCATCTCACTGGTACGCGTGCCTGGAGCGTACCTCGCATCGAAACTTTTCCCTGACACATTGTTCCCCATGGGCATCGCCGCACCCGCCGGCTCGCTCCTATCCGTACTCATCTGCCTCGGTTTCTACGCCTGGCTCAAATATCACGGCGTGTTTTCCACGGACCAAGCCGCACAGTCATGCTCGTGACTATACTGATGGACATGTCTCGGCAGCACATTATTCGGCTTGATCTGGTGGCTGTGGTGTTCCTCGGCGGCTGCGTCGGTACGGGCTTGCGATACGCGCTCTCGCTCATCCCCGAGGCCGGCACCTTCCATATCGGCACATTCACGGCGAACATGATCGCATGCTTCGCATATGCGACGCTCTCGGCATGGCTGGGCGGAGCCGCCGCAATCAAAGGTCGCATGAAGGAATACGTGAACCGAGGATTCGGCATGGGCATGTGCGGAGGACTGTCCACCATGTCCACACTCGCATTGGAGGAATTCACACTGCTGCACGGCAATGCGATCTCCGGAGCGGCTGTTTATTGCCTTGCAACGTTCGTGGCCGGTTTTGCGCTCGCATACGCGGGCGCATGCCTCGGTTCCGGGCTCGTCGACCGCGGGAAAGGAGCCACACGATGAACGTCTTCCTACCCATTGCGGTGTGCCTGTGTGGTGGCATTGGAGCGTCCGCCCGCTATATCTGCGATTTCTATATCAAAGCGTTCTGGCATAAGGCGTTCCCTATGTCGACGTTCGTCATCAACGTCGTTGCGGGTCTGCTGGTAGGCATAATCGCGGCCCTGTTCGCAAAATCCGCGATTTCCGGCGATGCGCGTCTGTTGCTCGCCACTGGCTTCCTCGGCGGTTTCTCCACGTTCTCCACCATGATGAACGAAACCGTGACATTGCTTCGCAAAGGCGAAATCGCAAGCTTCGTGGGATACTTCATGGCCTCCGTCGTCGTGCCGGTCGTCGCTGTCGCATGCGGATACTGCATTATCGCGTGAAGACGATTACACGATGACGGCCACTGTCATATACGGAACGTACGCTTGACGAATCCTTCGACCTTGCTCCAGTAGACGTCCGGAGCCACGGCCGAGCTCATCACATGATCGGCGTCGGGCACTAGCAGTTTCTCACGGTCGAGACTCGAACACGCACCATAGTTCATATCCAGGAATCGCGGCGACACAAACGTGTCGGCCGCTCCATGGATGAACAGCATCGGAATCGTCGTATGCTTGAGCTGCTCCACGCAGGATGCGTCCGAAAAATCAAAACCAGCCCTATACTTGCAGACCAATCCGGCCGCGTCCACGCACATGGCCGCCAGTAGTTTCGGCAGATGGAACATCGAACGTGCCGAATCGATGAACTGCATGCGGACCGACGCGTAGCCACTGTCTTCGATCGCGCTGACCACGTTGCGTGGCAATCGCGGGTCTCCGGCCGCCATCATCACCGTCGTCGCGCCCATCGAATTGCCATGCAGTAGAATACGGGCGTCGGGGTCGCTTTCGACAATCAAATGAATCCAGGCAAGCAGATCGTTACGTTCCAGCCAGCCCATGCCGACATACCGGCCTTCGCTGAGCTCATGCGCGCGTTGCGCGGGCACCAGCACGGTGAATCCGAGTTTGGCGAACCGATGCGCCCATTTGGCCATTTCGGCCGGCTCTCCCGTATATCCATGGCAGCAAATCGCATAAAGATGGGGGAGCGGGTTGACGCAATCGGGGTCAAACAGCCAGCCATGCAGATTCAGCCCATCGAAACTGGTGATTGATACCGGCTGCTTCGCCTCGCTGAACCATGCCCCGGCCTCGCGCGCCTCACCGGTGTTGAGCAGCCTCTCCTTATCCGCATCCTGCGGCGAAGCGCGATGGAAGATCGATTTCGGATTGTTCGTATCCAGCGCGAAACGGAACAGCCGATCCGCACTCAGCGCCAATCCTGCGGCGAACAACGTTGTTGTGGCTCCCGTGGCGATACAGATATTGCGGACGACTCCGGAATTGTCACGCTTCATTGCGGCCTCGATTCCTTACGATGGTCATGGTTTGCGATTGCTGATTACGATTGTACGTGCGAGAAGCGGTTCTGCGTGGCACCGCCACCCATCCGATGCTATTTCCTGAACATCATTCGTATTGTCCAGGCTCGTCGTATACTAGATGATTGTTGTCTTGGCGAGGGAAGCATATGTCTTCCGTTATCGACTCGGCGTGTGATTCACAGCTCCTTGCAGGAGTTCTTCACGGCTCGTTGATGCGCCGAAACAGAATGAACGATTTAGACAAGGAGAAATAGCCCATGGCTACCACCATTACCCTCGAAGGCGCTGCCCGTACCGAGTTCGGCAAGGGCGCTGCCCGCCGCATGCGCGTCGCCAACCTCATTCCGGCCACCGTGTACGCCGGCGGCGAGGATCCGGTCTTCGTGCAGCTGCCGATGAAGGAGACCACCCTGTCCCTGCGTCACACCAACGCTCTGTTCACCATCAAGTACGGCGACGAGACCAAGATGGCCGTCGTCAAGGATGTTCAGCGCAACCCGGTGAAGCGCATCGTCGAGCACGTTGACTTCTACGAGGTCAAGGCCGGCGAGAAGATCGACGTCGAGGTGCCGGTGTTCGTCGAAGGCACCCCGAAGGGCGCTGCTGTCGCATTCGTCGACATCCAGGAGCTCAAGGTCCGCGCCGATGTCGCCAACCTGCCGGAGAAGATCGTGGTCAACGTTGACGGCCTGACCGACGGTTCCAAGGTGTTCGCCAAGGACGTCGTGCTGCCGGAAGGCGTCGTGCTCGACATCGAGGATCCGGAAGAGTCCGTCGTCACCGTTGAGGTTCCGGAAGACGCTGCTCCGGAGGAGGCTGCTCCGGCTGCTGACGCCGCTGCCGCTCTGGCTGCTGACGCTGAGTGAGAGCGTTGCTCAAGCTGATTTGATTCCGATATGCCTGCCATATCGGTAGTACAAGGTCCCTGTGTGTGAAAACACGTGGGGACCTTTGCGTTTCCTTATGTTTCTTGCTATCTCATATCGCGAACGCCAGTTATCGAAAGCGTTTATGGTGTGAGAAAGTACTTACCAGAACCCGGTGCCACAAGCACTGGAAACAACAACAACCGCTGGCCGCCTTCGGGCGGCTGATGCAACTAGAAGAAGTAAAGAATGACTGAACAGAATCATCACGATCCGGCGGAGCTTGACAAGCTCGCCGAGAAGTTCACCGTGCTCCCGAACGACAACCCGGCATCCGACGCCAAGCGTGCCGAACTCATCGACAAGCCGGCTTTCGGTCAGGTCTTCTCCGACAACATGGCCCACATGACCTGGACCAAGGGTGAAGGCTGGTCGGACCGCCGCATCGAGCCGTACGCGCCGCTGAAGATGGACCCGGGCGCATCTGTTCTGCATTACGCCCAGGAATGCTTCGAAGGTCTGAAGGCCTATCGTCACGCCGACGGCTCCACTTGGCTGTTCCGTCCGGATGCGAACGCCGAGCGTTTCCAGAACTCCGCCAAGCGTCTGTACCTGCCGGAGCTGCCGATCGACGACTTCATCGGCTCTGTCGCCGCCCTCGTCAAGCGCGATGTGAACTGGGTTCCGTCCCGTCGCGAATACACGCTGTACATGCGTCCGTTCATGTTCGCTTCCGAGCCGTTCCTTGGCGTGCGCGCTCCGCAGGAAGTGGATTATTGCGTGATCGCCTCCCCGTCCGGACCGTACTTCCCGGGCGGCGTGAAGCCGGTCAGCATCTGGGTTGAAGACAAGTGGTTCCGCACCGGCCCTGGCGGCACTGGTTTCGCCAAGTGCGGTGGCAACTACGCCGCATCCCTGCTTGGTGAGTACACCGGCATCGACCACGGCTGCCAGCAGGTGTGCTTCGTCGACGCCGCCACCAAGACCTACCTTGAGGAGCTTGGCGGCATGAACATGATGGTCGTGCACAAGGACGGCCACGTGGAAACCCCGTCCCTGACCGGCAACATCCTGCCGGGCGTGACCCGCCGCTCCCTGATCCAGCTCATCCAGGACAACGGCCACGACGTGGTCGAGACCATGATCGCTCTGGACCAGCTGCTTGAGGACATCAAGTCCGGCGAAGTCACCGAGGTGTTCGCCTGCGGTACCGCCGCCATCATCACCCCGATCGGTCGCTTCAAGTCCGAGAAGTTCGATGTGACCGTCGCCGACGGCGGTTCCGGCGAGTTCACCCTCGCACTGCGCAACCAGCTGCTCGGCATCCAGCTTGGCGAGATCGAAGACCCACACAACTGGATGTGGAAGGTCTGCTGATTTTCCCGTTAGCGATTATTGGCTGACATATAGCTGTAATGGCCGCCGGAGGGTGGCGCGTGCTTCAGGCCAATTCACATGGTCTGACAATGTACGTGCCGCCCTCCGGCTCTTTTATTGCAGCTCTTGCCCCATATTGTGCTATTTTTAACAGCTGGTTGGAAAAGAAAATATGTGAGGGAAGGGGAGTGGCCATGGAAGTGGCGCTGGAAAGCAACGGCTTCTTCATAGGTATCGAATATCTGGCGACCTTCTGCTGCGGCATGGTCGGCGGGCTCGCCGCCGTACGCAAAGGCTATGATATTTTTGCGATTCTCGTCACCACATGGCTCACCGCATTGGGTGGTGGCATCATTCGTGATGTGCTGCTCGGAGCGCTTCCTCCCGCAGGCGTCTCCGACAAAGGGCTGGTGATCACCGCACTGCTCGCAGCTGTGGCCGTAGCCATCATTTATCCCGAAGTCGACAAGCTCAAATGGTCCATGCTGTCATTGGACGCGCTGGCATTGGGTCTTTACGCCGTCAACGGCACATCCAAAGCCATGATGTACCACATGTCCGGCACCACGGCAGTGTTCCTGGGCATGTTCACGGCACTTGGCGGCGGACTCATCCGTGACATGCTCATCAACGAGGTGCCCATGGTGATCCGCGACAAGCATTGGTACGCGGTGCCTTCAGCCGTTGGATGCGTATTGACGGTACTCGTATGTAAAGGAGTGAACGAGGGAATCGTCAGTTTTCCCGCCGAAGTCGTGCTTGATGTGCTGATTGTGGTGCTGATGGTGGCCATGCGGCTTATCTCCGTGTTTTTCGACATTCAATTGCCGGGGGCTTTGGCCAGGCATAACACCTACCTGCCGAGCGAAGCCAAATATCTCAAACGTCCGGTCATCCATCCCGATCGGAATGATGACGATATCAAGCGTAAGTGAGCATTTTCAACAGAGCACGAAATGTAAAAAAAGAAGAAGCCCCGCAGGTTTTCCTGCGGGGCTTCTTACAAGCTGTGAGTTACGAAAACTCAGAGAGCGTTGATGGCCACAGCGAGACCGGACTTGCGGTTGGCAGCCTGGTTCTTGTGGATCACGCCAGCGCCGGCGGCCTTGTCGAGCTTCTGGGCTGCGACCTTGTAGGCGGCTTCGGCGGCGGCCTTATCGCCAGCGGCGATGGCTTCGCGGGTGGCGCGAACGGCAGTCTTCAGGCTGGACTTCACGGCCACGTTACGCTTGTGCGCCTTCTCGTTGGTGAGAACGCGCTTCTTCTGCGACTTGATGTTTGCCACTATTTCTCCAAACGACGTTTGCTATAAGGACATACAAACGATGATGATAACATGGCACGCGGATAAATCGCCAATGCGTATAAGAGTGTCGCGGAAGGACATGCCGACACTACCAGTTAGAATCGTTTGCGTCGAATATTTCCAGAGGAGGATGGCGTGGGGCAGCAGCATAATCAGCCCGGGTACACCGATCAGTCGTTGATCCGCAACTTTTGCATCATCGCGCATATCGATCACGGCAAATCAACGGTGGCGGACCGTATTCTGCAGTTGAGTGGCATCGTGCCGGAGCGCGAGATGCGCGATCGCTTCCTCGACCGCATGGATATCGAGCAGGAACGCGGCATCACCATCAAATCGCAGGCCGTGCGCGTGCCGTGGACGGTTGACGGCACCGAATACACACTCGGCATGATTGATACCCCCGGCCATGTGGACTTCACATACGAGGTGTCCCGAGCGTTGGCCGCATGCGAGGGTGCGGTGCTGCTTGTCGACGCCACGCAGGGCATTGAAGCGCAGACGCTGTCCAACCTGTATATGGCCATCGACCATGATCTGGCCATCATCCCCGTGCTCAACAAAATCGACCTGCCCAGCGCCGAACCCGACAAGCATGCCGAGGAAATCGCCGGCCTGATTGGTTGTGACCCGTCCGACGTGTTGCGCGTCTCCGGCAAAACCGGAGAAGGCGTCGCCGAACTGCTCGACCGTATCGTCGCCGAAGTGCCCGCGCCGACGGGCAATCCGGACGCGCCTGCCCGCGCGCTCATTTTCGACTCCGTATACGACTCCTATCGTGGCATCGTCACTTACATTCGTATGGTCGACGGTGAACTGAAATCGCGCGAGAAGCTGCACATGATGGGTATCGGCATGACGCATGACCCCATCGAAATCGGCGTGATCAGCCCCGACATGATGCCCACCAAGGCGCTTGGCGCGGGAGAGGTCGGCTATGTGATCACCGGAGCGAAGGACGTCAGCCAGTCCAAGGTGGGCGACACCATCACCTCCGCCATAAATCCGGCTACCGAGCCGCTCGAAGGCTACCGTGATCCGCAACCAATGGTCTACGCCGGCCTGTTCCCAATCGACAACGCGCAATATCCGGAACTGCGCGAGGCGCTTGACAAGCTCAAGCTCAACGACGCGGCCCTCATCTACGAACCGGAAACCTCCGTGGCGTTGGGCTTCGGCTTCCGTTGCGGCTTCCTGGGCTTGCTGCACATGGAGATCGTCACCGAACGTTTGAGCCGCGAATTCGACCTTGACCTGATCTCCACCGCGCCGAACGTGCCGTACGAGGTCACCGCGGAAGACAATTCCGTGCATCGCGTCACCAATCCGAGCGAATTCCCCGAAGGCAAGATCAAGAAGATCGTCGAACCGATGGTTGCCGCCGACATCATCACGCCGAAGGATTTCATCGGTGCGGTGATGGACCTGTGCCAAGACCACCGTGGCCAGATGGGCACCATGGAATACATTTCCGCCGACCGTGTGGAAATGCATTACCGTATTCCACTCGCCGAAATCGTCTTCGACTTCTTCGACCAGCTGAAGAGCCGTACCAAGGGGTATGCGTCGCTCGACTACCACGAGGATGGCGAACAGTCCGCCGATCTGGTGAAGGTCGACATCCTTATTCAAGGCGAGAAAGTCGATGCGTTCAGCGCCATCGTGCACCGTGACAAGGCGTACAGCTATGGCGTGATGATGACCAAGAAGCTGCGTGAGCTCATTCCGCGTCAGCAGTTCGAGATTCCCATCCAGGCTGCCATCGGTTCTCGAATCATCGCACGCGAAACCATCCGCGCCCTGCGCAAGGACGTGCTCGCCAAGTGTTACGGCGGCGACATCTCCCGTAAGCGTAAGCTGCTCGAAAAGCAGAAGGCCGGCAAGAAGCGTATGAAGATGCTCGGCCATGTGGAAGTGCCGCAGGAGGCGTTCATCGCAGCCCTGTCCACCGGCGAAGCGGGCAACGACCGCGACACCAAGGACAAGATTCGCGCCGCGCAGAAGTCCGAAGGCTGAGCCTTTCGTGACGTTCGAAATCTACATTCATGTTCCGTTTTGCTTACGTCGCTGCGGCTATTGCGACTTCAACACCTACACGGCCGTGGACATGGGCGCGGGCGCGTCACGCGGCAACTACGCGAACATGGTTATCCGCGAAATGGCGATTGTCCGCGATTGGCAGACAACGCACGGTATCAACGAGCCGAAGGTGGCAACCGTCTTCTTCGGCGGCGGTACGCCGACCACACTCAAGGCAAGCGATTTGGTCGCCATGCTGGATGCGGTACGCGCCACATGGGGCATCGCCGATGACGCGGAAATCACCACCGAAGCGAATCCCGACACGGTGAATGCCGACTATGTGAAAGAACTCGCAGACGGCGGTTTCAATCGTATTTCCTTCGGCATGCAATCCGCGGTACCGCATGTGCTTGCAACGCTCGACCGTACGCATACGCCGGAAAACGTCGCTGCCGGAATCGCAGCGGCCAATGCAGCAGGCATGCGTTCCAGCGTCGATCTGATCTACGGCGCGCCGGGGGAGAGCCTTGACGATTGGCGCACATCCGTCCGCACCGCCATCGATTTGGGCGTCAACCATATTTCCGCATATGCGCTCACCATCGCGCCGAATACGAAAATGGGACGACGGATCGCGGCGGGCACGTTGTCGAGACCGGACGATGACGACGAAGCGAACAAATACGAAATCGCCGACACGATGTTCACCGAAGCCGGCCTCGAATGGTATGAGATTAGCAATTGGGCTCGTCCTGGATACGAGTCGCAACACAACCTTGGCTATTGGAGGAACGTCGATTGGGCCGGTCTCGGTCCCGGTGCGCATTCGCATTATGGCGATTGCGAAGACGGCAAAGGATTGCGCTCCTGGGATATCGCGCATCCGCGATTGTGGGGCACCGCCATCAATGAGGGCAATGTGCCATGGGCCGGCAGTGAACGCATCACTGCCGACGAGGACATCGAAGAGACCATCATGTTGGGCCTGCGCATTCGTGAAGGACTCGACACCAGACAATTCAGCCACTTGATTCCTGAGCAAAAATGGATTGAGCTTGAGCACGACGGGCTGATCACAATGCTTGATGGCCGCGCCATACCCACTTTGCGAGGCCGACTGCTCAACGACACCATCATCACGGAGCTGTTGGAAACACTGGACTGACCGGGTTAATGAGCATAAGTGAAGTGCGTGCGCATGAGCATGACATGCGAAGTATGCGTTCATGGGCTAAATCCTCTGCGAGGCATTGACAAAAATAGCCATTCGTTATATGGACACGTGCAACGTTGCCGACATAATGGCGCGGTATTCTAAACCACGCATTAAAGAACCGCAAGACTTTTCTTGCCCAAAAACATTGAAGGTGGTTTCGGTGACTTTCCACGCCCCGTTAGATCTGACGATCCATGATTCCCAAGGTATGTACGATCCTGGAGCCGAGCATGACGCTTGCGGCGTGGGTATGGTCACCACCCTCAACAAGCGTCCGGAACGCAAGATCGTCGATGACGCCATCGAGGTGCTGGTCAATCTGAACCATCGTGGTGCCGTGGGCGCCGAGGAGAACACGGGCGACGGCGCAGGCATTCTCATGAGTATGCCTGACGAATTCATGCGTGCCACCGCCGGTGTGGAGCTTCCTGAAGAAGGCCATTACGCCGCGGGCATCGCCTTCTTGGATCGCGACATCGCCACTTCCGGCCAGCAGGAGCAGGCCATTTCCAAGATCGTGCGCGAAGAGGGCCTCGAAGTGCTCGCATGGCGCGTCGTACCCACCAATCCGGACGGACTCGGCCTGCAGGCGTTGGCCAGCATGCCGGCGTTCAAGACGCTGGTCGTGGCCGATCCGGAAGGCAAGCTCGGTGGCATCGAGCTCGATCGCAAGACCTTCCGCATCCGCAAGCGTGTGGAACATGAGGTGGGCATCTACTTCGCGTCCCTGTCCGCACGCACCATCACCTACAAGGGCATGCTCACCACCATGCAGCTCAAGCCCTTCTTCCTGGACCTGTCCGACGAGCGCATGAAGGCGAAAATCGCCATCGTGCATTCCCGCTTCTCCACCAACACGTTCCCAAGCTGGCCGCTGGCACAGCCGTTCCGCCAGCTGGCGCACAACGGCGAGATCAACACCATCCAAGGCAACCGCAACTGGCTGTCCGCACGTGAAGGCCGACTGAGTTCCGAACTGCTCGGTGAATTCAAGCCGCTGCTGCCGATCGCCACCTCCGGCTATTCCGATTCCGGCACTTTCGACGAATGCCTCGAACTGCTGCACCTCGCCGGCCGTTCCATGCCGCACGCCATCTCCATGATGCTGCCGCCGGCATGGGAGAACAACGACCAGCTCGATCCGGACGTCAAGGCTTTCTACGAATACAACAACACGCTGATCGAACCATGGGATGGCCCGGCGCACATCATCTTCACCGACGGCACCCAGGTCGGCGCACTGCTCGACCGCAACGGCTTCCGCCCGGGACGTTGGCAGGTCACCGATGACGGCTACGTCGTGCTCGCGTCCGAAACCGGTGTGCTGCCGGAAGTCGCCGAGGAGCATATCGTCACCAAGGGCCGTCTGGAACCGGGCAAGATGTTCCTCGTCGACACCGACGAGGGTCGCATCATCCCCGACGAGGAAATCAAGAAGACTCTTGCCAGCCAGCACCCCTACCGCAAGTGGGTGGAAGGCAACTCCGTGGAATTGAGTCAGCTGCCCAAGCGCGAGCACGTCAACCACTCCGGTCAGTCCGTGCAGCGTCGTCAGCGCGCCTTCGGCTACACCGAGGAAGATCTGAAGCTGCTGCTCGCCCCAATGGCCAACACCGGCAAGGAGCCGCTCGGCTCCATGGGCAACGATACGCCGCTCGCCGCGCTGTCCAAGCACAGCCGCATGCTGTTCGATTACTTCACCCAGAAGTTCGCGCAAGTCACCAACCCGCCGCTCGACTGGGAACGTGAGAAGATCGTGACCAGCCTCGAATCCGCCATCGGTCCCGAGCCGAACCTGCTGGCCGATTCCGAACTGCACGCCAAGAAGATCCTCATCCCGCTGCCGGTGCTCAACTCCGACGAGATGGCACAGCTCAAGCGCCTCGACCGCGCCAAGATTCTCGGTGGCTATTACAAGCCGTTCATCGTCAAGGGCCTTTATCAGGTGGCCGGCGGCGGACAGGCACTGAAGGACCGTCTTGACGAGATCTTCCAGGAGATCGACGAGGCGATTGAGAACGGTGCCAACTTCCTGGTGCTGTCCGACCGCGATTCCAACTATGCGTGGGGTCCGATTCCATCGTTGCTGCTCACTTCCGCAGTGCAGCACCATCTGCTGCGCCGCCACACGCGTACGCAGATCTCCATGGTGGTCGAAGCCGGCGATGTGCGCGAAATCCACCATGTGGCACTGCTGATCGCCTATGGCGCTGCCGCGGTGAACCCGTATCTGGCATTCGAATCCGTCGAAGACCTCTCCCGCAAAGGCTACCTCAAGGTCGACGCGGAAACCGCCGTGAAGAACCTGACCCGCGCGCTGTCCACCGGCGTGCTCAAGATCATGGCCAAGATGGGCGTTTCCACCATCATGAGCTACCGTGGCGCGCAGCTGTTCGAAGCGGTCGGTCTCAACAAGGACGTCATCGACGAGTACTTCACCGGCACCACGTCCCGTGTGGGCGGCGTCGGCCTCGACGAGCTCGCCGAGGAAGTCGCCAGCCGCCATCGCGTGGCGTATCCGACCCAGTGGACCGCCCGCCCGCACCGCAACCTGCGTACCGGCGGCGACTACAAGTGGCGTCGTACCGGCGAGGACCATCTGAACGATCCGGAAGCCATCTTCCTGCTGCAGCAGTCCACCCAGCGCGGCGACTACAACCTGTTCAAGAAGTACTCGAACCACATCAACGACACCTCCAACCGTCTGATGACGCTGCGTGGCCTGATGAAGTTCAAGTCCACTCGCAAGCCGATCGACATTTCCGAAGTCGAGCCGGCCAGCGAAATCGTCAAGCGTTTCTCCACCGGCGCCATGAGCTACGGCTCCATCTCCCAGGAGGCGCATGAGACGCTCGCCATTGCCATGAACACGATTGGCGCACGCTCCAACTCCGGTGAAGGCGGCGAATCCGAGGATCGTATCAACGATCCGCTGCGCTACAGCAAGATCAAGCAGATTGCTTCGGCCCGCTTCGGTGTGACCAGCGACTATCTGGTGCATGCCACCGACCTGCAGATCAAGCTCGCCCAAGGCGCGAAGCCTGGCGAAGGTGGCCACCTGCCGGGAGCCAAGGTTCCGCCGTGGATCGCCAAGGTACGTCACGCCACCCCGGGCGTGGAGCTTATCTCCCCACCGCCGCACCACGACATCTACTCCATCGAGGATCTGAAGCAGCTGATCAACGATGCGAAGATGGCCAATCCGAAGGCCCGCATCCACGTCAAGCTCGTCTCCGAATTCGGCGTCGGCACCATCGCTGCCGGCGTGGCCAAGTGCCATGCCGATGTGGTGCTGATTTCCGGCTATGACGGCGGCACCGGCGCGGCTCCGCTCAACGCCATCAAGCATGCCGGCACCCCGTGGGAGATCGGCCTGTCCGAAACCCAGCAAACGCTGGTTCTGAACGGCCTGCGTTCCCGCATCACCGTGCAGTGCGACGGCGAGCTCAAGACCGGTCGCGACGTGGTGATCGCCGCGCTGCTTGGCGCCGAGGAATTCGGCTTCGCCACCGCCGCGCTGATCGTCGAAGGCTGCGTCATGATGCGCGCCTGCCAGAAGAACACCTGCCCGCAGGGCATCGCCACCCAGGATCCGGAGCTCCGCGCACGCTTCAAGGGCAAGCCGGAACATGTCGTCAACTTCTTCATGTTCATCGCCGAGGAAGTCCGCGAACTGCTCGCTCAGCTCGGCTTCCGCACGCTGGAAGAGGCCGTCGGCCATGTCGAATGCCTCGACCAGGACGAAGCCATCAAGCGTTGGAAATCCGACGGCATCGACCTGAGCAACGTGCTCATGCAGCCGGGCCCGGTTCCGGGAACCATCCTGCACAAGACGATCGATCAGAACCACGAGCTCGACAAGGCGCTCGACAACAAGCTCATCGAGCTTGCCCAGCCCGCCCTTGACAAGAAGGAGCCCGTGCGTATCGAAATGCCGATCCGCAACGTGTACCGTACGCTCGGCACCATGCTCGGCTATGAGATCACCAAGCGCTACGGCGAGGAAGGTCTGCCGGACGACACCATCGACATGACGTTCCATGGTGCCGGCGGCCAGTCCATCGGCGCGTTCATTCCGCGTGGCGAAGCCATCCGCGTCTACGGCGAAGTCAACGACTACGCGGGCAAGGGCCTGTCCGGCGGCCGCATGGTGGTCCGTCCAGAGGACGGCATCACCTTCGATCCGCACGAGAACGTGATCGCAGGCAATGTCACCGGCTTCGGCGCGACTTCCGGCCAAATGTTCGTGTCCGGCCGCGCAGGCGAACGTTTCGCCGTACGTAACGGCGGCGCCACCTTCGTGGTGGAAGGCGTGGGCGACCACGGCTGCGAATACATGACCGGCGGTACGGTCGTGATTCTCGGCTCCACCGGCCGTAACCTCGGCGCGGGCTTCTCCGGCGGCAACGTGTACGTGCTCGACCTCGACATGAAGCGGGTCAACCCGGCGGCCGCCACCAACGGCGCGCTGCTGTTCGAGCCGCTTGACGCCGATGCCGACAAGCTGGTGCACGGTCTCGTCAAGCAGCATGCCGAAGAGACCGGCTCCGCCTTCGCGAAGGCCCTGCTTGACGACTGGGAAAACAGCGCCAAGCGATTCACCCACATCGTTCCGAAGCACTTCCTCGCCATGCAGAAGGCGATGAAGGAAGCCGAGGAGAAGAACATCGATTTCAATACGCCCGGCGTCTGGGAACAGGTGTACGAGCAGGTTATGGAAGGAGCGCGCTGACATGGGAGATCCTCGTGGATTCCTGAAGGTCCGTACCCGTCGCGAACTGGCCGAACGCCCCGTTGAAGAGCGAATCAAGGACTGGTTCGACGTTCACACCGAATCCGGCCTGCAGTCCTGGACCACCGAGCAGGCGGCCCGCTGCATGGATTGCGGAACCCCGTTCTGCATGAGCGGATGCCCGCTCGGCAACATCATTCCGGAGTTCAACGATCTGGTCCGTCAGGAGAAGTGGGAGGACGCGTACAACCGTCTGTCCGAAACCAACAACTTCCCCGAAGTGACCGGTCGCATCTGCCCGGCATTGTGCGAAGCCGCCTGCGTGCTTGGCATCCATCAGCCGGCCACGATGATTCAGAACGACGAACGCACCATCATCGATCAGGCATGGAGCCTTGACCACGTCAAGCCTCTGCCGCCGCAGCGTCTGACCGACCAGACCGTTGCCGTGGTCGGTTCCGGCCCATCCGGTCTCGCCTGCGCCCAGCAGCTCACCCGTGCCGGCCACACCGTGGTCGTATACGAGCGTGATGACGCCATCGGTGGTCTGATGCGTTACGGCATTCCGAACTTCAAACTCGACAAGCGCCTCATCGACCGCCGAGTCGAGCAGATGGAAGCCGAAGGCACCGTGTTCCGCACCGGCGTGGAAATCGGCAAGGACATCTCCTGGGATGACCTGCGTTCCCGCTACGACGCAGTGGTGGTTGCCATCGGCTCCACCGTGCCGCGTGACATGAAGATTCCAGGCCGCGAGCTCAAGGGTATCCATTTCGCCATGGAGTTCCTGCCGGACGCCACACGTCGCGTGTACGGTGTCAAGCCGGTCAACGACATCACCGCCGAAGGCAAGCATGTGGTGATCATCGGCGGCGGCGACACCGGTTCCGACTGCCTCGGCACATCCCTGCGCCAAGGCGCGAAGGACGTCACCGTGCTGCAGATCATGCCGCAGGAACCGAAGGAGCGTCCGGCCAACCAGCCATGGCCGACCTTCGCCCGCCTGTACAAGGAAACCTCCTCCATGGAGGAAGGTTTCGAAACGCAGCGCGCCGAATACGTGTACAACACCGACTCGGTCAACTTCGAGGGCTCCGACGAGGACAAGGCCAAGGTGAAGGTGGAGAACTCCACCGCCACCGAAGGCTTCGTCGCCGACGAGAACGGACATGTCACCGGTCTGAAGGTCGTCAACGTCGCTCCAGGAGAGAACGGGCCGTTCACCCGCCAGCCAGGCACCGAACGAGTGATTCCCGCCGATCTGGTGCTCATCTCCGTGGGCTTCCTGCACCCTGACACCACCACGCTGGTGGATCAGCTGCCGGTCGACCTTGACGGTCGAGGCAATGTGGCGCGTAACGACAAGTTCGCCACCTCCCAGGACGGCGTCTTCGCCTGCGGTGACGCCGGACGTGGCCAGAGCCTCGTCGTGTGGGCCATCTCCGAAGGTCGCTCCTGCGCTGCCGCGGTCGACGAGTACCTTACCGGCTCCACCGAACTGCCGGCACCGATCGTCGCTTCCAAGCGTCCGATGATGCTGCCGCGATAGACAACACTGTTGTAAGGGTATGAACGAGGTAGCCCGGTTCGCGAATAGTGAGCCGGGCTACCTGTTTTTCACCCGAAATGCGGTAAAGTAATCCCAGCACCATGCAACAAAGGAGTGACTAATGCCAAATCGCGCAGAACGACGTGCCCAGGCCAAGCGCAATCGCAGGGGAGTGCCACAGCAATACGACCAAACCCAAGGCCGCGCACGTTCCGGCATGTTGGACGAGTATCAGCTGCAGGAGAAGTCACGTCGTCTGCAGGACGGCACTGATGGGCCATGGAAGCCGAGTGCCAGTACGATCACGGAAACGGAAAACGTGCTGAACACCAATCCTGATTACAAGAATCCGAAGATGTTCAAGGCACCCCATTCCGTCCGCCAATGGTTCCGTGTGGCCAGCTGGGTGCTGATTGCGCTGTCGGCCATCGCCTTCCTCGTGGTCATGTGGCTGCCGTCGCATCCGATGTGGCTCATCTCCACAGTCGCCATCGTCTTCGCAGTCGGTGTGCTGAGCCTGTTCTTCACGGCCGGCAACCCGAAGCACAATCCGAATCTCGACCAAAACGGAACAGCCGTCTGATCACAAAAACGATGGAAAGCGGTGAGACAACCAGAAGCATTTGTCTCACCGCTTTTTCTATCGGATTTTAGGTATGCGCTACTTGACTTCGACTAACCGTAAAGGGTATGCGAGAATGCTGTTTCATCGTTTTTCAGAAAAAGAATGGAACTTTCTGAAAAACGATGAAAACAATGAGCGTTTTTCGTGTCTGATGTTTTACAGTAGAACAGGAAACGCTGGAAGACTCGAGGAGGAGATTACAGACATGAAGGTTGACATTCTATCGCGTGAATACCCGCCCAAGGTGTATGGCGGCGCGGGGGTGCATGCCGAAGAGCTTTCCAAGGTGCTGGCGGAACGTGTCGATGTGACGGTCCGCGCATTCGACGGGCCGCGCGCGGCCGCCGACATTCCCGCGATTCCCGGAACCGACCCGAAAGGGTCGCTCACGGTCGTCGGCTACGACGTGCCGAAAGAGCTTGAGGATGCGAACGGTGCGCTGAAGACGTTTGGCGTCGATTTGCAAATCGCCAACGACGTTGATGCCGACATCATCCATGCGCATACATGGTACGCATGCCTTGCCGGCTATCTCGCCAAAATGCTGCATGACACCCCATTGGTCATCACCGCGCACTCGCTTGAACCGTTCCGTCCATGGAAACGTGAGCAGTTGGGCGGCGGCTACAATCTGAGCTCCTGGGCTGAGAAAGACGCCTACGAGCATGCCGACCGCGTGATCGCCGTATCCGCGGGCATGCGTGAGGATATCCTCACCGCCTATCCGAACCTTGACCCGGACAAGGTGGTCGTAGTGCACAACGGCATCACCATGAGCCAGTTTGAAACCCCGGCGGATGACGATCCGGGCTGGAAGGTGTTCGAACGTTACAACATCGACCGCAGCAAACCGACCTTGCTGTTCGTCGGACGCATCACCCGTCAAAAGGGTCTGCCGTACCTGCTTCAGGCACTGCACTTCGTGGACCCGAACATCCAGGTCGTTCTGTGCGCCGGCGCTCCCGACACGCCGGAAATCATGGAAGAGGTCAAGACCGCCTTCGCCAAGCTCGACGAGGAACGCGGCAACATCATCTGGATCGAGGAGATGCTGCCGAAGCCGGAACTCAACGCACTCGAACATGGCTGTGACGCATTCATCTGCCCATCCATCTACGAGCCGCTCGGCATCGTGAATCTGGAAGCCATGGCATGCGGTCTGCCGGTGGTCGCCTCTGCGACCGGTGGCATTCCGGAAGTCGTCGTCGACGGCGAGACCGGATATCTGGTGCCGGTCGACCAACTGCATGACGGCACTGGCACCCCCACCAACCCTGACAAATTCGTGCACGATATGGCCGACGCCATCAACCGCATCATGGCTGACCCTGAAAAGGCGAAGCGGATGGGACAGGCCGGTTACGAGCGTGCCCGCGACCACTTCAGCTGGGAGTCCATCGCAGACAAGACCGTCAAAGTCTACGAGGACGTGCTTGCCGAACGGAAGTAGAACCGAACCTGTCTGATCGCGGATAACCGATCCGGCTGATCGACAGCCAGAATAATCCTGAAATGCCTCCTGCCGACGCACTATGCTGGCAGGAGGCATCATCGTATCCAAGTGGTTTGTGAAAATGGAGGGGACCATGAACGAACAGAACATCGCGTTGAAACTGGACGATGTGGAATTCCGTCGCCGCAGGCGCGTAATTCTCACCAAAGTCAATCTGGAAGTCAAAAAAGGCGAGAAATGGGTGCTGTTCGGTCCCAACGGCATCGGCAAATCCACGTTGGTGCAGATGATGAGCACCCGTGGATTCCCATCCGAAGGCACAGTCGACATTCTGGGAAACCGTCTGGGCAAAGTGAACGTGTTCTCCTACCGCAACCGCATCGGTTTGAGCTCGGCCGAACTCGGACGCGCGTTCCCGCCGCAGGAAGATCCTCTTGACGCCATCGTGACGGCGCTGACCGCAACCACCGGCCGTTGGCGCGACACCTATACTGACGAGGATTACGCCAAAGCCCGCTCATTGATGCGTGAATTCGGCATCGAATACCTGGAAGGCAAGATGATGTTCAAGCTTTCCGAAGGCGAACGCACTCGCGTGCTTATCTGCCGTGCGTTGATGGCGGATCCCGATTTGCTGATTCTTGACGAGCCGACCACGGGTCTTGATTTGGGTGGGCGTGAGATTGCTTTGCGTGCGTTGAGTCGTGTTGGTGCGGAGCAGTCTGACCGCGCCGTGATTCTGGTGACGCACCGTCTTGAGGAGATTCCGCAAGGCTTCGACCACGTGGCGATCATGGGACGTATCACCGGCAACGAGGCGGATGCGTATGCCGATAACGTCGCCGGCAACGATCCGGCGCCGGGCACTATCGTATATACGGGTGATTTGGAGCATGGTTTTACTTCTGAACGGTTGAGCCAGGTGTTTGGATTGGATTTGAAGGTCACGCATGCGAATGGTCGTTGGAACGCGTACGCGGTGTGATGTTGACGTCGCCGTCACATTGCCGTCGCTTCGTGCCGTCTGCCGGTATGGCGGCGGATACGGTAGCATAGGTTCGTTGCTGTCCGTGGAATGCGGTCTGCAATCGTAAGCCATAGTCGTGAAATCGCATACTGAACGAACGTACGAAGGAGCGTAAACCATGCGTCGAGGGCCGCTTGCCGCCGGTGAAAAAGTGCAGTTCACGGACCGCAGGTCGAATAAAATCACCGATCAGCTGGTGCCGGGTGGTGTGACGCAGACCTCGCATGGCATCATCCTGCATGATGATGTGATTGGCCAGACGGAAGGATCCGTTGTCGTGACGGTGAGTGCGAAACGTGAGGCTCAGGTCAACCAGACGCATCCGGAACGCGACGCGAACAAGCCGTGGAAGGGAACGCGTGCCATCGGTGGTTGGGAGTTCGCCGTCATGCGTCCGCGCTTGGCTGACTATGTGCTGTCCATGCCGCGTGGCGCGCAGATCATGTATCCGAAGGACATCGCGCAGGTCATCCAGCTCGGTGATATTCGTTCCGGTATGAACGTGCTGGAATCCGGAGCCGGTTCGGGCGCGATGAGCATCAATCTGCTGGATGCCGTGGGGGAGGGCGGAAGCCTCACCACCATCGAGATGCGTTCGGAATTCGCGCGCGTCGCCGAAGCCAACGCGACGGTTTACTTTGGCAAACGTCCCGCATGGTGGGATTTGAGGACCGGCGATTTCGATTCGGTCGCGGCTGGTTTGCCGGAACACTCCTTCGACCGCATCATGCTTGACATGCTTGACCCGTGGAACCGTCTTGAACAGGCGTATCGCGTGATCGCGCCTGGCGGCGTGCTCGTCGCGTACGTCACCACCACCACGCAGTTGAGCCGTCTTGCCGAAGCGTTGCGCGAGGCCGGCTGCTGGACCGAGCCGGACATTCAGGAGACTTTGGAACGTAATTGGAAGGCGCAAGGACTGGCCATCCGCCCCGATCACCAGATGATTGGACACACCGGTTTCCTCATGGTTTCTCGCGCGATGGCTCCGGGCTTCCAGGCGTTGCGTAAACGCGACCGTGCCACGAAGGACACGACGACCGACATCGATTCGTTGACGCCCGAGGAGCGTGCCGAACAGCTTGAGAATCTGGAATTGCGTGACATTTCCGATCGCAAGCTGCGCAAGGTGCTGCGTGACCTCGACGCGCAGGTCGAAGCCATAAAGGAGTAGATTTAGAGCGTTTCATGCCATGTCCCAGCGGAAAATCTGAGACAATGGACATTAGACATTTGAAATGCGGCGCTGGAACCGGATCGGAGCGTGCGATTATGGGAACGAGCCTGAAGAAGGTCGCCAAAAAGACCAAGGAATACAAGTATGTGCTGCTGGCGATGCGCCACGCCAAAACCGAGCCGTTCGGCGGCAACGGCAGCGACGTGGGACGTGAGCTCACCGACAAAGGACGTAAGCAGGCCAAAACCGTGGCCAAAGGATTGGCGGCGTTCAAAATGGTGCCCACTCGCATCGCATGCTCCAGCGCCACCCGCGCCCGTCAGACCTGCGATCGCATGCTCAAGGTGTTCGGCGACGATCCGAAAGTCGACTACCGGCAAAGCCTGTACGAAGGCGGCGTGCAATCCGTGTTCGACGAGCTCGCGCAAACCAAGGAAAAGCATCGCACGCTGCTCGTGCTTGGCCACGAACCGACCATTTCGATCGCCTGCCAATGGCTGGCCAGCACCGAATCCGATCCGACGTTGCTTGACCTGCTGAATCTCGGCATGTCCCCGGCCTCGATCGCCGTATTCGGCTCGAACGAGCCATTCAACCAGTGGCAGCTGCACAGCGGCGAACTCATCGCGCTGCTTACCGCCAAAGACTTCGAGTAGGGCTTGCGTGTTCCGGGCTGATTCGGAACGATGAGCATTCCGCAGAGTGCTGTGATTTGACTTCAAGCGGCTTCAAGGTTGTATGGTGCCTTTCTGAACCGATGTTCAGAATGATGGATAGGAGAGCCCATATGAACAATCCCAGTGCGTTCCCTCTTGGGGAACCAAATGACGGTTTCGCCCAGTATTTCGACGGACAGAGCTGGCTTGCGCCGGTACTTGACGCGCCTGAAGTGTCAATCCACAATGTGACGTTCGAACCTGGATGCCGGAACCACTGGCATATCCACCATCACGCGGCCCAGATTCTCATTGCGGTCGGAGGGCGTGGCTACTACCAGCTTGAGGGCGAAGAGCCGAAGGAGCTTGAACCGGGACAGGCCGTCCGTATTCCGCCGGATGTTAAGCATTGGCACGGCGCCGCCCCTCACGAGGCTTTCAGCCATTTGGCGTTCATGATTGCGGATGGCACGGGCGACGTGACGAATGAATGGCTGGAACCCGTAGACCCCGACGCATACGAGACATTGCGTTAAATCCGCTTGCCGGGCTGTTCTGCATTATTGATCCATAAACATATAAATGTATGAATATAGACGGCATACGGGCTGCGTTATAAGGACAGTTAATACGCGTCGCCCCACGGCGGTGTGGCGTCGAATCGTTGGAATACTGCGGAAACGTAGACGGCTGTAAGGCTCGTATGGTGTCGTGCGCGCGTGACGCTGATACGAGTTTTCCAGCCGAAAACGTCGTTTTACGCCCACTTAGAGTGTGATTTAGAGTGGACTCCCGAACGCGTGGAGGACAGTCATGGCAGGCAAAACGAAGAGCAGAAGGACCGGAGGCTCAGGAAGCGTATTCCAGGACTCCAAAGGCAGATGGCATTTCCGCAAGGACATGGGAACCGACCCCGCGACCGGACGCCGCCGTCCACCGATCGAAGCCACCGGCATGGTGAAAAGCGAGGCGCGCGCCCGCTTCCAAGCGAAGGTCGCCGAATGGGAGCGTGACGGACGTCTGCCCACCAAGGACGGTCCGAAGACCGCGGACTACTTCGAACGGTGGATGGAACAGCACCGGACGGGAGTCAACCCCACCACATGGCGCAACGAATCCAGCTGGATGCGCACCATGAACGCGATCATCGGGGACATCCGCCTCAACCGGCTCACCGCCGACGACATCAACGGCATGTGCAGGCGACTGCGCCGCACACGCAAAGGCAAGACAGTCAACACCTACCTCGCGGTCCTCGGAGCCATGCTCAACACTGCGAAACGCGACGGACTCATCACCGACAATCCGATGGAGAACGTCAGACGAGTGCCGGAGGACCGGTACGAACGCGTCATCCTCGACGACGCGGACCCGGCAAGAGTGATCGAGGCGGCGCTCGCCGAACCAGACACGACGGTGGCCGTGTTCGACAGTCCGGACGAGCGCGAGAAATGGGCCCTCATGTTCGAACTCGCCTTCACCACGGGCATGCGGCCGGGGGAGCGGTATGGCCTGATGCCCTACCAGCTGGAACTGCACCATGGAATCCCCGTCATCAACGTGTGCCAGCAGGCCAAGCCGATACCATCTGGCGCCACGATCCCGGACTGGATGGACGCCGAACATCTGGATGGAGTGATCTGGCTGACCAAACCGAAGACCGCCAAAGGCGTGCGGACGGTTCCCATTCCACAGGGGCTTTGGGACCGGCTCTGGGCGCATATCGCCAAGTGGGGCGTGCCATCCCATGGACTGGTGTTCACCAATCTTTACGGTCGTCCCATCAGACGGGACAATGAGGAGAAACGTTGGCGCCGCGCGCTCGAGACGGCGGGACTGCCGTACGTCGACATCTACAGCGCTCGCCATTGGCTCGCCACGGAGCTCGCGGCAGCGGGGGCTGGCGAGGAGGAGCGTACCGCCATCATGGGCCATACCGACATCCATACCACCAGCGTGTACACGCATTGGAGGGAACGGCAGCTCGCCGAGACGCTCGAATCGGCCATCCCAGCCCTCCGCAACCGTACGGGAACGAACGGAGCGGAATAGCCGAAGCCTCCGGCGTTCAAGTTGACCGGAATCCTTTCTCGTCTTTTCCTCTTTGGTTTCCCCTGATTTTCCAACGTTTTCGAAGAGTAGAATACTGAATATGAGCCTGCTGAAGAGAAAAACGCGCGAATCGTCGGAAACGCAGTCCACGACCATGGAGGTCTACTTCTCCGGACCGTCCGTCGACGAGCACTCCATGAGCGTCCGTGACCTTGCGCCAGCCCTCATCGGACTGGCCGACGCCATAGACAGGTACAAGGAGCTCTCCTGCCCGTTCGCCGACCTCGACGTGCGCATCACGGCCACCAAGGCCGGATCCTTCGACGTTATCCTGCAGATACTCGGAACCGCCGTCAGCATCATGCAGGGTGGCGAGACCGTCGACGTGGTGAACCTCGCGTCTGGCATCATAGACGTGCTCAAGATCCTTCTCACCAGATATGAACAGACCGGAACCGTGAAACCAGGCGAACACGAGGTCGTGGAACAGCATGAGACGCAGATCGATCTGCAGATAGGGAAGGCGAAGCTCAGCACGAGCCGTAGGAGCTACCGAGTCGCATGCGACGGCAAGACCATCAACGACCTTGGCGCCGCCACGAAACCGGCATCCGAGGACGGATACAACCCCGTGCGCTTCATCCACGAGGACAGCGGAAACAACGCGACGGTACCGGGAGACGTGTCCGAATCGATGGCCGACCTGACACTTTCCGACCAGCCGATTGAACCATCCGCTGAAACCACCACGCTGCAGATTGACACCATCCAATTCCAATCACGCAAATGGAAATTCTCCAAAGGCGACGAGAAATTCTGGTGCGAGATCGCCGACGACGGATTCCTCACAAGACTCAACCGCCACGAAGTGTCGTTCTGCAGCGGAGACCTGCTCAAAGTAAACCTGGAAACGGAACAATACGTACGCGACGGACGCCTTGAAACCGGACGCAGGAAAATAACTAAGGTAATCGAACACATCCCAATCGAACAGCAGCCGACACTCGACATATGACAAACCCCGGCGCTCGCGGTATGCGGGTGACCGGGGTCTTTTCGTTGTTAGTTCGACGATGCCGTGAATTCTGGTTTTTTGAACCGTGGTTCACGGAACCCGTATTGATAGCCTTCTTCTTGTAGCCCGTCAGCCCAGAGGTCTAGGTATCGGAATGGTACGCCTAGTTTATTGGACACGGTGAAACTGTCGATTCGTGATTCCGTTGGGGATACGACCGTCCCGTAGGCTTGCCCGATCATTTGCTTGAACAACAGTGGCGATTCGACGCTGACGGCTACTGGCTCGTGTTTTTTCCAACCTCGCATGCTTATCTGGACTTGCAGTGATTTAGCTCGTTTGGGTTCGATGAGGTTCAGGGACGAGACCCGCATGACCAGTGCGGATATGGATATTCCCCATCCGGCCTTTGCGTCCACGAACGTGCTGATGCTGTCGTTCTTGGCGAAGATTGCTCTTGCATCGTCTTCCGGCATCAGGAACGCTCCGGCGAATTGGTGAGCTTCGCTTTCCATCTGCTGCCGTGTGAGATGGATCCTGTATTTATGCAGAATCATGTGGCCTAATTCGTGCACTTTGGTGAAGCGGAGCCGGTCCCCGGTGTTGTTGCGTCCGAGATACCCGATCACAGGCACTGGCGTATCCAAGGTCGGGTTCGACACTCCCTCGCTCGTTGTTTTGTATTCCGATTCCTCACCGGAACTGTGCATGGGCATCACCGCAATGCCGACGCGTTCCAACGCTCTCGTCACGTTACGGACCGGGCCCGTATCGGTAAGATTGAGATAACGTCTCGTTTCCTGCGCGATATGGTTTATTTTTTCCATGGAAAGCGGGGTTCCGTCTCTGGGGGCTATATCATCAATCCACTGCAGATGCGATTTCATCCGAAGACGCTCCGCTATGCGGCGCACCGTGCCCGCCATGATCTCATATTCGGCGGAGACTGCGTTGATTTCACGGACGAGGGTTTTTGAAGATCTACGATAGGTCAGTTCCGTCGGTGGGGTAGGTGTGTCATCCATGGAGAAGAACGACAGCGGATAGTCCACGCACGTGGCGATTTTTTCGGCATCCTCCTTGGTGAACGGGACGATTCGATTTTGGATTTTGCTGATTTTTGCTGTCGATATTCCCGTTCCCTCTGTCAGTTCGGCTTGTGTCTTTTTTTCCAACCTGCGCATGAGGACAATCCGATCTGGATTGTATTCAACCATGGTTGGTTCCTTTCGTTTTATTTGGGCGGACCGTTTCCTTCTCGTCAGCCCTTGTTCTCTGCTTCGGTCTTCTTTTCCGAGTGCTTGGTTTCCTCGTCGATCAGGTTGGGGATGAGCATCTCGTTCTCCGGAGCGGCCTCGTACCGTATCTTAGATTGGTCCTCACGATTTCCTAGGAGTGGAATGTCGAGACACGATTTGAGTTTCTTGGCGTCGATGATCTTATGCAGAGTGATGATTGCATGACCATCCACGATGGTCCATGCAGCAACCAGGTTGACATTTGAGAGGTCAGGGACTAATTCGCCGTCCGGAGAGATGTTCTCCGGGATCAATTCCGCCGGTAGGCATTTGTGCTGGCTGTATCTTGCCCATGCCGCGACCGTGTTCGCAGGTTTGGGAACGCCTCCGGTGCGGCTGTCGATTGGATGTATTTCCATTCGCATTCGCGTGACCTCGTCTCGCAGATGCGTGTAGTTCGGGTCCACGACCTTCCAGGTGTTGTTCTCTTGTTCGAGATTCCATCGGTTGCGGGTCCGCATGTTCACGTTTTCGGCCCGCTTGAGCCGGTATTGCCCTTGCGAGAAAAACTGGGTTTTCTCCATGGTGAGAACATCGGCATAGGACTCTTCCAGAATCCGGATCAGGGGAGTCAGCTCCATCACTCGGTCCTTGATGATGTCTTTCTCGTCCTTGCCATTCAGATATGAGTATTTTTCCAAGTCGAATCCTTCCGCCGAAAAAACGTCAAATATAATCGCTGTGGAAAATTATACACCCATTTTATAACTACGGTGTTCGATCAAAGCGAGGGCGGTCTTCGCGCCGGATGCTATGGAACCTAAGAAACCTCTGATGCTCGCTGTATGCGGGTGGCCGGGGTTTGGATTATCGGGTTGCGGTTTGACTTATTCGAGCGATGTCGTCCCGTCCGTTGGGCATTTGGCCACATCGTTGCCGTCGATGCTGAGCGTCATCTGCCAATCCATGGACGTTCCACGCATCGCCGTATCCGGAACGGACGTCGAGAAGACCGACCTGTCGTCTGAGTTGCTCCAACCCGGGTAGTTCAGGTTCTTGCTTGTCTGCATATTGAAAACGCTTCTGTTGGTCTCCCCGGACGACACGTAGTCGGATAGCTGCACCATCCAAGAGTCGCCGTTCTCGTTGGTGAGCATAAGATCATACGAGTAGAATTCATTCGGCCTGATCTGGTCATTGCCGGGTATCTCCACGCCGAGATATCCGGCGCTCGTATCGAGCTTCACACTCGGCAACCGCGGGTCGCTGCCCTCGCAGGAACCGGACAGCCCATTCGCGAGCGGGGAACCATCATCACTGCCAGTGGTGGAATCCTGCGAATCGTCTCCGGAATCCTGCGAGTCGGTTTGACTGTCGGCGCTCGCCGGCTGGCTGGATGTGGTTTGGCTGCCACATCCTCCGGCCAGTGCGATTGGGAACATGATGGCGAGCATTGCGGCGATTGCCCTTCGCGTGATTTTCATTTGCTGTCTCTCTTTCTCTGGTCCTCTGACGATGTTAGAAGAACGCACCCAGCCGTAAATCGCGACTGGATGCGTTCTTCATGTCGACGGTTCCGCCACCGTCCGTCGGAGACGCTGCAGTACTGGTCACTCCATCGTACCCACATGCAATGCCACGCCATCACACGAGCGTAGCGAATCGCTCAGAATCTGCCGATAGTCGTCGATCACCTGCACCGTTACACCAAGTTCGCATGCGATGAGGTACGAATCCCCGTCGTACAGTCGTTCGGCGGTCGCGTATTCGACGGGGTCCACGAGCCATAGTGCGGTTTCCCTGCGCGTGCGCCGCTCCGCCTTCGCTCCGATGATTCCGCATCCCGGATCTCGGTGCCTCGCATGCACGAGCTCATGGCAGAGCGTGCAGAGCTTCTGATGGTCGAGCAGACGATTATCGACGATGACGAGCCTCAGCGCATCGCAGTACAGGCCGCACAATCCTCTCTCCAGCTTCCGCTCCTCCACGCGCACATCCATCGATTCGGCCTCCGACAGCAGGTCGTCGTATCCGTCTATCGGCCCTCACCGCCGTTCATCTCGGCCTCCTTGTCCGGATCCGTGAGCGCCGCCACGTCGTAATCCTCCGGATGCGCGGCGATACGATCCACCAGGTCATCGGTGATCTGGGACTCGCGCTCGCGGGCGTAGGTGCGGGCGGCCTCGCTGCCGAGTGCTCGTGTGTAGATGTCGAGGCTGGTGAGCCCGAATGTGGAGGCGATGTGCTCCACGTCGGACGTCGTGAGCGGCGCTTCGTATCGGAGCCTTACGTGCCAGTAGTTGTTTCTCATACCGCTCTTTTTGTAGAACTCGGCATTTGTTATTCCGCTTCGTTTAACGAGATTTCGACATATGTCGATGATTCTCTTGCTGTCTTCGGTGACTTCATTTTTGGCAATGCTTCCCATGCCCAACATGGTACCCAATTGAGAAGGATTTGTAAAGAATACTTAATTGAGTAACAATAAACTTACTCAATTAAGTACAGTAAGAATTACCGCAAGGCAATGAACAAAGAAAGGAGCGGCAAAACAGATGAGTGAGACGGAAACCATCGCAAGGAATCTCAGCGGCGAGCTCGCACGGCATCGCAAGACACAGGCCGCACTCGCCAAGGAACTCGGCATGAGTGAGAAAACCGTCAGCGAACGTCTGGGAGGCAAGGGGTCGTTTAACACCGAGCAACTCGAGAAGACGGCGACAATGCTCGGCATGAGCCTCTACCAGCTCATGCTCAAGCTCCTCCAGCCAATCGACGGAATCAACCAAATCAAACCATGAGCAGTCGGCGCTCGCCGATGCATGAATCGAAAGGAGAATCCGAAATGAGCATCAACATTCCGGCCGAGACGCCGGACGAATCCACGAACCCGATTTCCGTTGAGGAGTTCGAACGCCTGCACCCGGCGATGCTGGGCGCGATAAGAAAAGCCGTCCGCGAGGAACCAGCTCGAACGGTTATCGGAACAGTGGGCGACGACAGGAGGAGCCACCTGTCCAGCCTTGACCTGCGAGGAATCGGCATCGAGGTCGGACGGCAGTTGTCGGCCCGCGACATGACGACTGAAGTCATGGGCTCGATTCTCGAGCACATCAATCAGGCCGCGGACCGACTAAGCACGGAGATGCAGGAACTCCGTTCAGAACTTATCCGAGAGCACGTCGAGACAGTAGGCGGCGGATGCCATGGAAGCATCCATCGAATCGAATCCCTTGGCGAGGAGGGAAAGCCCTTGGCACAGGGCTCTCATCCTCTCGTCGGGATCGGACGTTTCAGCGGCCTTCCCAAACACAGCGCTCGCCTTCGCGAAATCGGATCCATTGCTCATATTCTCACCTCCCTTCTTTGCGTGGGTCTGCTCATTCTCCCACTCGGCAGGAAGGGCCTCAAATGAGAGCGCATCGAAAAGGCAGTCGGCGCTCGCCGACGCATGAATCGAAAGGGGAATCCAATGAACAATGAAATCCAGAAGTTCGATTTCAGGGGCACATCATTGCGCACCTTGACCGATGAGGCGGGGGAGCCTTGGTTCGTCGCCAAGGACGTGTGCGACATCCTCGGCCACTCAAACGTGAGCATGGCGCTTGATCGTCTCGATGATGACGAACGGTCTAAGTTCAACTTAGGGCGTCAGGGTGAGACAAACATCGTCAACGAAGCCGGCCTCTACGTGCTCGTGCTTGGCTCCCGCAAGCCGGAAGCTCACGAGTTCCAGCGTTGGGTGACGCATGAGGTGCTGCCGTCCATCCGCAAGCACGGCGGCTATATGGCCGGCCAGGAACGGATGACACCGGAACAGATGGCGTTGGCCAGCATGCGATGGCTGCAATCCAAGGTCGACGAACAAGCCAAACAGCTCAAAGCCCAGGAAGGCAAGGTCCTGTTCGCCAACGCGGTCGAAACCGCGAGGACGTCCATCCTTGTGGGCGATTTCGCGAAGATCCTGAAAAGCAACGGCATCGACATCGGCCCACGGCGCCTGTTCGCCTGGCTTCGCGAGCATGGATGGCTCATCAAGGCCAAGGGCTCCAGTTGGAACATGCCTACACAGAAGGCGATGGACCTTCACCTGTTCGAGATCAAGGAGACGACCATCAGCCACTCGGACGGGCACACCACGATCAACAAGACGCCGAATATGACCGGCAAGGGGCAGACGTATTTCGCCAAACTGTTCCTCGCGAAACCAACACAGGAAGCGGGTGCGTGATGGGGATGAGCGCGTGCCTTGAAATCAACTGCATCCCGCAAGAAAAAGCGAAACGCGTCAAAGACTATCTCTTCGCGCATTCCGGCAAATGGATAGCGGAGCCGACGGACAGCCCGATCAGAGTCGAATCCTTCGGCGACGGGAAGGCGTTCGTGACCTTCCCCGCGATTGCGGAAGTGGACTTGAGGGAATTCATGTCGATGTTGGGGGATGAGTGAAATTGAATGAATCCTATTTGATGTTCTGCCGCACGGTGGTACGAATCTCGTCGGAACCGTCCCAATGCCATTCGATTACGGTATCCGGCGTGCCGGTCTGCATGGTTCCCAACGCCAAGTACGAGATTCTGGAGTTCGGCTCGCATATGAAAGACGGCTGTTGGTCGAACCGCATCAATCCGTCGAGTCTCTCATCGGATGCCGATAGCTTGACGACGACCACATTCCGCGAGCTCTTGTTGCGGATGGTGAACCGTGATCCATGTCTGGTCCATTCCGCATCGCCCCATGGAACTGACGTGAATGGATTGGCGTCGTCCGCTATGCGGTTGGCCTCCTTGAGCTGTTCCACCTGCGCGCGCAGCGCTTCGGCTGATTCCCGAGCCGCTTCAAGTTGCGATTTAAGCGTGGCGTTCATTTCGTCGGCACGCCGTACATCGGCCTCGTACTTCTCCCGTGCTGCCTTCGCGTTCCTCGAGTCCTTTATCGCGGTCATCACCCAGCCTGCGATGGCGATGGCGAGTGTGATGGCCAAACCGATAACGGTCAGAGTGGTCGGCAGCGTCCATTCCCATGGGCCCGTATTCATTGATTCTTCTCCTAACTGTTCGGCCCGCACGTCGGAAATGCGGGATGACACCGATTTTAGGAGGGGGCCGGGCAGTTCTCCTAACGCCGCGCGGCATCACACATGCAAAGGAGGCGCGTGATGCGCATAGTTCAAATCGTCTGTCTCGTCATCGAGGTCATCAGCCTTATCGGATGCATCGCCGCGCTGCTCTCACTGCACCGAAGCTCGGTGCGACTGCGAAAAACCATAAGCGACAGCCAGCGGATCATCCTCGAGGCGGAAGGACTCCGTTCCAGGAGCGGGTGTCGGTCTCTTCCGCATGACGCCAAGTCACCTTCACGTTGCGATTCGGGGAGGCCGCTGTGAGCAAGAGCATGAACGTGACCGACGACATGGGGCCGATTTCCGGGAAATCCATCTCGGATGCAATGGCGCTGTACGCCGGTGGACTCACATGCACATCATGCTCGATGTCCGAACCCCCGTTCGTCAACGCGTACATGTCGCCCCTCACCCACGAAAGACGCCATGGCGGAACGTACGGCAGCGATGTGGCGTTCTTCCCGGAATCGCGTTCCAACGCGAGCTGCTGCCGAGAGACGTCCAATGCGGCGGCGCTGATGCGGTTCGCTTCCATGGCCGCGTCGACCTGCTTCTTCGAGAACCATGCAGAAGCCACCGCCGCGCCGAACGATACGAGCGCAATCGCAGCACTGGCTATGGAGACCCAATCCGAAAGACACATGAAACCGATTCTAATCGCAAAAGGAGGCGAGTGATGGCCACACAGACAGACCAGCTCAAGGACGCGAGCCGTATCCCGTTGAAGGACAGGCTCGCATGGACCATCCCGCAGGCCGCGAGCCTGTACGGGATCGACTACGACGGCCTCCGACAGGCTGTCAACCAGGGCGACATAGACACGTTCCGCCCGCCGAGCAAACGAGGAACGCCTTCCCGCCGTCACATCAGACGCGAGGAAATGGACCGATACGTCAAATCGTTGGAGGAGTAAGCATGAACGACATTCGCAAGGAGCTGTGATGGCACTCAGGAGAATCGACGCGGAAACGCTGCTGACACCACCCGCGCCGCCGAAGGACACGGTGATCATGTTCGGCTTGACCGGCTACGCGATTCGCGTCACGGGCAAGGGCGCCAGCCTCATGGAGCTCGACGTCGACGGAAGCCACGAGCTGGCGAGCATCGGAAAAGACCAGGCAAGGACATTCATTCAAAGCATCGGAGGCGCAAGATGACCGACAACGACTATCGCATCGAGGACAGGTCCGAAAAGGGGAGGCCGAACTACATGCTACGTCGTGTGAAGTTCGCGGCCGCCGTGGTCGGTCTGGTCGTGAGCGTGACGCTCATGCTCACCTGGCGTGATTCGGGGAACATGGCCGGCGCGCTGCTGGTCGAGGGCGTGTATCTCGCCACCGCGTTGTGGCTGGTGGTGCGGTTCGCGTCCAGGGACGACGACTGAGGGGAGGGACCGATGAAGGAGATTCTGCCGCATTGGCATTTCAGTCCGAACGCTCCGGTCATGGACGTCGGCATGGAGGGGATGACGCGTGGCGACAGGGCGGTGGCTGAGGCGTGCCGTCGGGCGATGGAGAGCGAGGCGTGGAAGGAGCTGGAGATCTTGGAATCGGTGGGCGTGCGGTTCACCGGACTGGTGGGCCGGTTCGTGTCCGAGGTCGCCATGCCGGTGTTGGAGGTGATGCCTGATGACAGTTTCCATCAGGGCGCTGCCGCGCAGTTGACGCACATGGTGAAGACCAGGGATGGTGGCGAGACCATCCGCATCATCAAGACTCTCGCCGTGAAAGGTAGGTTCTGATGGCTGGTGAGACGATTATCGCGGTTGTGGGCAATCTGACCGCGGATCCGGAGTTGAGGTCGACGAAGAACGGCAGGAGCGTGGCGGGTTTCACGATCGCGTCCACTCCTCGCACGTTCGACCGGCAGTCGAATCAGTGGGTTGACGGGGACGCGTTGTTCCTTCGTTGCACGGTGTGGGGTGATCTGGCCGAGCATTGCGCCCGTTCCCTCGCCAAGGGCATGCGTGTGATCACCCAGGGCAGGCTGACGCAGCATTCATGGGAGGACGAGCAGCATCAGCGCCGAACTTCCATGGAATTGCAGGTGGACGAGATCGGGCCTTCCTTGAGATATGCGACCGCGCAGGTGACCAAGGCGCAGCGTGGCACGGCTGGAGCGTATGGCAATCCGTCCTCCGCTCCGGCGGGCTATACGGGCGGAGCCACCGCTGCCGGTGCTTCGTTGCCGCCGTCCGACCCGTGGGGCTCGCCACAAGGCGAATCGTCATCGTTCGGTGATTTCGGCAAGCCGGAATCGGAACCGGAATTCTAAGGAGGGATCATGGGCATCACCATAGAGGATCTGCGCGTCGAGGATTTGCATCCGAATCCGAACAATCCACGCAGGCAGGTGGGCGACGTGGCCGATCTGGAGGCGAGCATCCGCTCGCAGGGCATCAAACAGCCGCTCCTGGTCACGCCGACAGGGGAGACCGACATCGACGGGCATGCGCAGTACCGCGTCGTCATTGGCCACCGCAGGCTCGCCGCCGCCAAACAGGCCGGACTCGCATCCGTGCCGGCCATCATCGAAAGGATGGACGCGCGACGGGAACGCGAGGTCATGCTGGTCGAGAACTCGCAACGCTCCGATTTGACGCCCATCGAGGAGGCCGACGGTTATCAGGGGCTCCTCGACCTGGGCGTGGGCGTCAAGGAGATGGCCGAGAAGACGGGACGCAGCGACCGGTTCGTTCGCAGACGGTTGAAGATCGCCAGAATCCCGCAGGAGACGCGCGACATGTCCGCCGATTTCAGCCAACTGTCGCTCGACCAGTTGGACAAGCTCGCCGAATTCGAATCCGATCCGGACATGCAGCGCGAGCTCGCCCGCGCCGACGATTTCGACTGGACCTACCAGCGGCTCTCCCGGGAACGCCGTAAAGCCGCATGGCACGACAAGGCGCAGAAGGCGCTCGCCAAAGCCGGAATCAAAGTCGAAAGCTTCCCAGACGGAAAGAACTTCTGGAACTGGCATCCGTACGGATACCGGGCCGGACGCATGATATCCGATATCAACACGGACTTCTGGACCTCGTTCACCAAGGATTCCGATTGGCCGTCCGCACGTGTGTACGAGAATTCCGCGTTTGATGAGTTCTGCACGTACCTGCCGGTTCCCGCCGACGAGCTCGAAAAAGACAAAGCCAAGACCGACGAGGACAATGCCATCAAGGCACGAGGCAGGGAACTCAACCGACAGGCCCGCGAATTCGAAGCGATCGCCAAAGCCAACCGCACCACATGGCTGAAACACAACCTCCGCACACTCACCCACGAACACGCGGAAACGGGAATCTGCAGGCTCGCGCTCGCTGACACGGTCGGCTGGCGGAGCGTGTTCCCGTACCGGTCCTACAAGGGCGAGGACGTCATCAGGGAGCTGATCGCGTTCGGCTGGAGCCTGCCGATCACCGAGCATGACGACGAGCACTGGTCGCTGGAATGCAAGGAGAACCTCGACTCGATCCGCATGGTGCTGAAGGACAGGCCGCTGCGCATCCTCGATGTTCTGGCCGCTCGCTGGGAGTCGAACATCGGCTGGAACTACTGGCGCCAACGGCATGGCGTGGACGATATGGGCATCTGGTACGACGTGCTGGAACGCATCGGCTACAAGGTCAGCGAAGACGAGAGGAAGGCGCTCAAGGGAGCGTACCTCGGTGGAGGAGATGACGAATCATGAGCATGAAGGCATTGGAATGGGCCATGTACGACGTGCCCGCCGAAATGGCCAAAGGGTCGCTTCTGCGCATCCTCCTCGCGCTCGCCGACCACGCCGACACCGAAGGCCGCGGCGCGTTCCCATCCCAGAAGCGCCTATGCGCGCTCACCGGGTACAGCCGCCGCACCATCCAGCATGGACTGCACGACCTGGAGGCATCCGGACTGATCGTCAAGGGCGACCAGAGGCTCACCGAACACTACGGACGCCACCGTCCGATCGTATGGAACCTCAGCATGGAGGATTTTAGAGGCGCAAAAACTGCGCCCCTAAAAAAGAACGAATCCGAGGCGCAGCATACTACGCCCCAAAACAGCCAAGAGGCGCAATTAGGGGCGCAAAAAACAGCCGTTAGAGGCGCAATTAGGGGCGCAGTATCACTACGCCCAAACCTATATAAGGAAGAAAGTTATATAGAACCTAGAGAGAGTAACGCGCGCGCGAGAAAACAAATCCCAATACCAGCCGACTGGAAACCCTCTGAAGAACACCAGGCGCTCGCCGACCGGCTCGGCGTCGACTGCGACATAGAAGCCGACAAATTCCGTGACAGGGCCCTCGACTCGGCAGCCCGCTCGGCCGACTGGAACGCGAAATACCGCAACTGGCTCGTCAAAGGCAAGGAACGCGGATTCGCCACGCCAAAGGATTCCAACGCTCGCCGACGGTATACGTGGGGCAGCGAAGAGGTGAAACGCGTTCTCAGCCCGATCGCCTGCGAGGGCACGGACACGTACATGGAGCTCGCATGCAAGGTCGCGGACCTGCTCAACCAGGGCGTGGACCCGGACATGCTGCGCCGTCAGCTCGCGAACGTGCCCGGCGACGTATTGGCCGAACAATTGTTCGAACAGGAGGCGGCGGCATGAACGCCATGACCATCGCACACATGGCCGGCATCCTCACCTCGGCCATCCAGGCCGCGGACCGATTGGAACTCGACGCGCTCAAAGGTCCAGCGCTCGCCGATATGGACCTTGACTGCATCCGCGATATCAAACGCGACTGCTCGACCTGCATCAGCCTGCTCGACCAGTTCGGAAGGGAGCGACGATGAGCGACCGGCAATTCCAGGAATCGAAACGCATCGCCTTGCAACGTCAGGGCTGGCATTGCATGCGTTGCGGACGCAACCTGCACGACCCGAGCGTCTGGCCGGGCAGGAGCGGCCACCACCGGCAGTTGCGCCGACGTGCCAATCCGACCGTGCGTGACCTGCCGTGCAACATCGTCGAACTGTGCGGGTCGGGCACGACCGGTTGCCATGGTTGGGCGCACGCGCATCCGGCCGAGGCGGAACGGTTTGGCTACATCATCCCGAGCTGGCGTGATCCGCTCAACGTGCCGATACGCGACTGGAACGGCGATTGGTGGTGGCTGTTGGATGATGGCACGGCGCAACGGCTTACTCAAATCGAGATCATCGAATGGCAAAGCGATTGGAAGGAAGAATCATGAGGAAACAGGACGAAGACCTGAACGTGAAGCCGGAGGCGCTGCTCTGGCTCGACTTCGAAACGACCGGTACGGACAGGGATGACAGTCTGCCGTTGGAGGTCGGCATGGAATGCACCGACGTGCTGGGCGAACATTCGTATGGATCCCTGCATCGCATCATCAGACCGGACTATCTCAACCTGTTGGGTATGAGCCAGGTCGCGTTCTCGATGCACACGGACAATGGATTGCTGTTCGAACTGTTGAATGGTTCGCCGCAGGATGACTGCGTGGGTGCTGTGGCGAACGCAGTGGAGGAGTATCTCGACTCACTCTCGCAACGGTTCGCCCTGGTTCCGGCGGGCACGAACGTGGATTTCGACATCGACTTCCTGAAACGTCTCGACCTGAACCCGGACAGGTGGCTGTCCTACCGCAAGTTAGACCTGACCACGCTCCGCCGGTATTTGAGGTTCATCGACTGTCCCGAGGATCCGTACAAGGGACATCGTGGCACGCACAGGGTGTGCGACTGCATCCGACGCGACATCAACGACTACAAGTGGTACCGCAAGCTTCTGAAGGGAGCATGGTGATGACCGTGGCCGCCATGAAACACACAAGAAACATCATCCGGCCGCATGTCAGGAAATGGCACAGGACCAGCCCATGCCCATACTGCGGCACGAGGAAACCCGGCATCGAACGTTACGCCCGGGTCATCGGGGCCACGACCCGCTTCTTCTGGCTCGCCGAATGCCATGGATGCCAGAACGCGGTCCTGCTCAAAACCATGGACGACGACATCAAAACCGCGGTCCGTGTATGGAACCGATACGCCAACGGCGGATGGCGCAAACACTAGGAGGAAACGAAATGAGAAAAACAACACGCATCACACTCGCCATCACCGTCATATGCATGGCGCTCGCCGGATGCGGGAGCGCGTCGGAGCCTTCGACGCCAGCGCATGCGGTCACGTCAATCGACTCGCAATGCTCCGACATGGACGACGAATTCAGCGAATGTGTCATCACCCTGACCGACACGAGGCAAGTGGACTGCGTCGTCTACTCGGGCTACAAGCAGGGCGGCCTGTCCTGCGACTGGGACCATGTGAGCGGAGCAGACAAGGAGCCGGCAAGATGAGCTACCGGGAAATCCATGAGCTGTTCGTCGTCTGCGACGAGTGCCATACAAGCCTTTCCGTCGATGACGCGACCTACGAGGACGCCGACAACGAGGCCGTCGACCACGGCTGGCAATGCGACGAGTTCCAAGGCAGGCACTACTGCCCGCTCCACTGGCACGTCGAATGCCATGACTGCGACATCACCGACAGTGGAGCGCCGGACGAACTGGAAGCCGCGGGATGGCACATCGACCGAGATTATCCATGCGACAGCCTCTGTCCGAACCACCGTCATCTCTCATGCCGCGAATGCCGCAAGTGGGATGTCGGACCGCTGCATCGGCTCGAATACGAGGGATGGCAGGTAAATGCAGACGATTTCAAGAAGAGCCTCTGCCCGGAATGCGTAAAAAACAAGAAGGAAACGAAATGAAAGTGAAGAAAGTCCTCATAGACATGATCGTCAAATGGCATCAGGCCGGATACAGCCTCGATGAGATCGCACCACTGGTGCCGCAAGTCTCCAAAGAGGAAATCAAAGCGATCATCCGACACACCCGCGAATAACAAGAAACCCGACCTTCCGGCCGGGCTCCTGGCATCACCACAAACCAGACTACACCCGCCGGAGGGAATCGAACAAATGAACGAACCAACCAACGAATCCCAACCAACACAAACCAACCAAAACAATCCAGCGCTCGCCGGCATGTGCCAAGTGTGCGGCGGGGAGTGCCGTATTCAAGCCACGATGTGCGACAAGTGCGAGAACACTTTGAGGGGATGGATCCACGACTATCCCATCTGGATCTATGCCTTGCGCGAGTTTCTGGATTCGACGGCGCATTACGGAGGCCACCAGCCTGGACGTGTCAACCTGCCGTCCGCGCCCACGCCGATCAGACTCTCGGTCGTTGACCATCTGCAGGAGATCGAGGATGCGGTGACGGCGTTGTGGTGTCGATTGTATGCGCCGCCGGCCATGCCATGGGCCACAAGCATCGCGGTCCCGCCAGTCGCTGATATGCTCAAGGCATGCTGGTCTTGCCAGCGGTTGAACCGACTGCCGGACATTGGTTTGATTTGGCATGACTGGGAGCGGTTGGCGCGCAAGACGCTGGGCATCATCGACGTGCCGCCATCCAGGCACAGCATCGGCAGGTGCCTGAATCCTCTGTGCGGCGTGGAGCTGAGTGCGGAGGTCGGCGCGGTAAGTGTTGACTGTCCGGTGTGCGGCAACACTTACCGCGTGGTCGATGTGCGATTGGGATTCCTGCGGGAGTGCATCGAATCGGGCAGGGCGTTCACGGCTGGGGAGTGTGCTGAGCTGTTGCGCGAGTGTGGGTTCCAGTGCAATGCGAACACGATTCGCTCGTGGCGTAAGCGTGGCAGGCTTCAGCCGGCCGGCGAGAACGAGAAGGGACGGCCATTGTACAGGCTTTCGGACGTGCATCGGCAGGTGTTGCGACGCGATTCGATTTGACAAAATCGAAAGTGCAACGCAGAATTGTCAGTGGATTAGAGGGTTCAAACCGAGGTGACTTGGTTTGAACCCTCACTCATATCCGCCATGGATTCTCCTAACTCCCTGGTTTGTTGCCCGTCCTGTCCGAACGGCATATCGGACACGCTCCGCCCACTCCCGTCAGAGTGGACATACCCCAATGTGGCAGGCAAGCCAATCCCGCGCTTACGTGATGCGGTGATGCTCAAATCCGCCTGTCCATGCCTTCGTAGGAATCAGTGGTAGATCGTACCGGCCGCGAGTCTTTATTGGATTCTCTTCCTTGTGGCCGCGTGTGGACGCGGGTTCGAATCCCGCCGAAGGCACCCATGAAACAAACCCGGGGTAGGGGTATTGACAATCCGGGAGGGGCATTCGCAGATGATGGGGAGCCCCTACAAGACACGGGGAGTGTCCATATACGGGAGCCCCTATACCGGCATTCCAGCAGGCCAACAGCGGAGATAATCGTCGGCAAATCCACGGCACCCCAGGCCCCATACACGTGGGAGGCCACATGAGCAAGCGGCGCAACGAGCGCGTCAGCAACGGCTGGCGGCGCAGACAACTCAGGGCAAGAGTGCTAGCCGCATACGATGTGTGCGCCATCTGCGGCAAGCCAGTCGACAAGACATTGAAGACACCACATCCGATGAGCGCCGAAGTAGACGAACTCATACCAGTCTCACGAGGCGGCGATCCATACAGCTTCACTAACTGCAGGCTCACTCACCGCATCTGCAACAGGATGAAGAGCGACAAGACCGACGAACACGCACGAGCGCTGCTGGCCGGCAAGCAGACCATCAAACCAAGCTCGATGCCGTTCAAAACGTTCGGCATCTGACCCGATACCAGGGTAGGGTACCCGGTCATACCCCCTTGGGGTCGCCTCGGGTGCAGTGCCGATTCCTCCCCGCGGATTCAAACGTCGGAAACAGGGGAAACAACGAAAGGTCGGAAAGCGAGGATTACGCCGATGAAGTGCGAACTCTGCGGCAAGGAATTCCAGCCTTCCGGCCATGGGCGGCCTCAGAAGTACTGTTCCAAGTCCTGCCGCCAGAAAGCGGATTATCGTCGGAAAAAGAACAATCCAGCTCGGACAAGGAAAAGCAAGCCTGCTAAAGCGAAGAGAAAACCGGAACAGGAACTCGACAGACGAAACTTCGAACGCATGATGGACGGTTCCCATGAGGACACGCTCCGTGAAATCGTCGGAAGACTGCGTGAGGCTCTGCATGATCCCTCAACACCGGCCAACGCGTTGCCGTCGATTAGCAGCAAGCTTGCAGAATTCGACGAACGGATGCGCATGGCCGAGGAATCCGGCAGTCTGTTCGACATGAACGATGACGTGACGGAGGTGGCGGAGGATGTCGGAGCGTCGATTGTCTGAAATCGCCCAACGGCTCGTGCAGCCGGAAGGCGTCACGTCGAGTGACTTCAAACTGATCAACAGCGCGGCGGTCAAGGCCGGAATCCATTACGACCTCTGGCAGAAAGGCTTTCTCTACCTGCTGTTCGCCAAACGCTCCGACGGCAAGTACGCATGCGGGTCCGGCGGCGCGGTCCTGTCCAGCTGCAGACAGATCGGCAAGACATTCACCGTCGGAACCGCGATGTTCATCCTGTGCGCCGGGCGCGCCGGAACATTGGTCATTTGGACCGCGCACCACACGCGCACCTCCGACGAGACATTCGCCGATATGTGCGACCTGACCCGCAATCCGAAACTTTCCAGATACGTGCGGAACGTGCGCCGAGCGAACGGACAGCAGGAGATCCGTTTCACCAACGGCAGCCGCATCATGTTCGGAGCCCGCGAGAACGGCTTCGGCCGAGGCCTGCACTCCGCAGACATCGAGGTGTTCGACGAGGCTCAGATCCTCACCATCAAGGCGTTGGATAACCTGATTCCGATCGTGAACACGAGCCCGAATCCGCTGATCGTGTTCATGGGTAACCCTCCGAAGCCGGGAGACCAGTGCGAAGCCTTCGAGGAGAAACGTTCGACCGCGTTGTCCGGCAATTCGGACGGCATGCTCTACGTGGAGCTCGGCGCGGACCGCGATTGCGACCTGGACGACCGGACCGCGTGGGCGAAAGCGAACCCGTCATATCCGAAACGCACCAGCGAACAGGCGATACTGCGCATGCGCAATCTCCTTGCCGAGGATTCGTTCCGTCGCGAGGCGCTTGGCATATGGGATGAGACCGCCACCGCGTACGCCATCAGCCCGGACCTGTGGCAGGCCGCGGCCATCGACGACGTGCCTGATGGGGGAACCGTGAGCTTCGGCATCGACATGCCTCCGGACAGGAGCGTGCTGACCATCGGAGCCGCGCTACGGTACGCGGACGGTTCGGCCGTCATCCAGATGGCGAACATCAAGGACGCACGGCAGGCGGGAACCATGTGGGCCGTGGACTGGCTCGCCGAACATTGGCCGAAGACCGCCAGCGTGGTCATCGACGCGCAGTCGCCCGCTATGAGCCTGCTGCCCGAACTGAAGAAGGCGCATGTGAGGGTCACGGTGACGAACATGCAGGAGATGGGCCGCGCGTGCGGACGCTTCCTCGACATGCTCAAGGCCGGAACGCTCAAGCATCCACGGGACGAATACCAGCCGCAGCTGGCCGCAGCCGTCAAGGGCGCCACCACGCGGCCTCTTGGACAGTCCGGCGCGATCGCCTGGAACAAACTCGGCAGCGATGTCGACATCACGCCGCTCGTGTCCACCACTCTCGCCCTGTATGGGGCGTTCACGACGAAACGACATCCGGGAAGACGACAGGAGGTGATGTTCTGATGGTGTTCTACATGGCCGACGGCACAACGGTAAGTGTCGCTCCGAAATTCACCGGCAGCAGCTACCTCGACACCGCAAGCGGAAACGTCGGCACCATCCTCGGCGTCGACGACGAGGACATGCCCATCATCCACGAACTGTTGCGCGTGTGGCGTGAGAAATACCCACGCAACCTGATCCGCGGAGCCTACTACGACTGCAAGGAACGATTCAAAGACTTCGGAATCTCCATCCCCGACCAGATCAAAAACAAGGTCGAGGCGATGATCGGATGGCCCGAACTGGCCGTCCGATCATTGAGCGACCTGAGCGACCTGGAAGGGTTCAGCGTATCCGGCGACGACACGATGGGCGTCAACGACCTGTTCGAGGACAACCAATTGGACGTGGCCACGTCAGAACTGATCGTATCCGCCTACAAGCACTCATGCAGCTTCCTGACCATCGCCGCAGACCCGGAGAATCCGGACCGGATCAGCATGATCCCACGCTCCGCCGACTGGTCCGCTGGAATCTGGGACCGACGCAACCACCGTCTGGCCGCGGCATTGACCATCACCGAGGACGACAAGGACGGACGAATCTGCGCGTTCAACGTGTGGCTCCCCGGCAAGGTCTACGAATGCTCCGGCCACCTGACCCCATGGCGGGCGGAGAAAATCGAAACGAACTTCGACCAGCCGACTGCCGTCGCGCTCGCCTACGACAGGCAGATGGACCGGCCATTCGGCCACAGCCGCATCAGCCGTTCGCTCATGAGCCTCGTCGACGCCGGATTCCGCACCGTGGTCCGCATGGAGGCGTCGGCCGAATTCTATTCCGTTCCGAAACTCTGGTTCATCGGAGCGAACAGGGACGCGTTCAGCAGCAACACATGGACGAGTCTCATCCAGGCGATCAACGCGATCACCGCGGACGAGAACGGAGAGCTTCCCCAACTGCATCAGGTGCAGCAGGCGTCCATGACGCCCCATTCGGACATGCTCAAGACCTTGGCCATGCTCGTCGCCTCGCAGACCCGAGTGCCGGTCGACTATCTGGGCATCACGTTGGACAATCCGACCAGCGCCGAGGCCATGGCATCCGCCGAACGACGGTTGACGCGCATCGCCGACAAGCAGAACGTGGCCTTCGGACGGGAACTCAAACGGGCCATGGGCATCGCCGTGGCATTGCGCGAAGGCGCGAACACGATACCCGACTCCATGCGCGACGTGCATCCGGTATGGGCGCCCACAAGGGAGATATCCGACGCGGCGCGCGCCGACGCGTTCACGAAGATCGCCGACAAGATCACCGGCTACGCCGACTCCGATGTCGGACTCGAACGTCTCGGCCTGACCCGCGAGGAAATCACCCGCCTACGCGCCGACCAGCAACGGCAGAAATCGGAACAACGCATCGACCAGCTCATGGACAGAAGCGCGGCGTCCTCGGAGGTGACGGATGGATCTGAACAATCTGGATCTGCCGGAACCGGCGAAAGCGCAGCTTCGTCAGAAACTGGAGAAACTGCATAGGGATTACGAGACTGATCTTGAGAATCTGACAGACGACGCCACCGACGCGATGGAATCCGCGAAACCGTTGGAACGACAAGACATAGTGCTCAGGTACACCCGCGATGCGTCCGAACGATCACGTAGGTACTACACTGACACCAGGAACCTGTGGCAGAAATACGCCGGCATCAAAATGCCGCCCTACGTCTCATCTACTTGCGACGAATATGAAGTGCTATACCGTCAGGTAGGCGGTTTCACTGGAACCGATTGGAATGGGCATAACTACACTAATTTGAAGCATGGCAACGCCAACGGGCTGACTGTTGAAGACCTTTGGCCCGACCTGAAGACGGTGGACGACTGGCAGCAGTTCATTGCCGACATGATGAGCAGGTCTGTACGATTGACCACGCAGAACAACCGCGACGCCGACGAGACGCATCCTGGATGGGCACGCGTCCCACGAGGCTCCAATCCTTGTGCATTTTGCGTGATGCTCGCCAGCCGAGGATTCGCATACACCAGTGAGGAAAGCGCGGACTTCGGCGGCTCTTTCCATAACGGCAAATGCCGTTGCATTCCCGTGTGCAGCTGGGGCAAGGACAAGATCTTCGGCTATGACCAAGCGAAGTATAAAGCCATGTACGATCAGGCCGTGCAAGCCATCAACGGCAACGCATTGGGAAAGAATTGGAAGTCCTCCGCCGAGGAAGCCGGAATCAAGTTGGATTCGGCCGACGCGAATGCCGTCACATTCGTTATGCGTCATAAGTTCCCTAAGCAATTGAGCGACGGGATCATGCCGAAGAAACGTGCGTCTTTCAAAGTCGAACATGATTTCACCGGCATGCGCGACGAGAAATCATTAAGCAAGAAAGGATGGGATGGAAGGCAGAAGGCGCTTGGCGTCCCAGTAGACGCAGACGTCCTTGAGATGCATGAAATCGTGTTCCTGGAACATTTCAAGTCACTCGGACAGCATTACGAATGGATTCCACGCGATACTTTGGGGCACAAATCGACGAATGACTTGAAATGGATTGAGCAAGACCTTGAGTGCGAGGTTAAGTCATCTCGGCAAAAACGCCCAGACTACGGATCCATTTCGAAGAACATCTCAAAAGCGGTATCCAAAGCCGAGCAGCATGGTGTCGTGAAGGATGCATTCATTGTGGATCTCACTGGATACTCGGCTCCGGAGAAACTGGTGACGCAACTTTCCCGCTATAACGCGCTGCATAAGAAAAACAAGATCAGACGTTTGTTCCTATTGGACAACAACGGGATGAGAGAAATCGAGCTGCAATAAAAACCCGGAGGCACTCCCGCACGAATAGGCTATTATTTCAAGTCTGCACGGGACCTCCGGTACTTCTATTTTACCAAAAACCATTGATTTCGGTGGATTGCCGGAGCAGACGAACGGACCCGACTGTAACTCGGGCGCTTCACAGCCGCGCAGGTGCGAATCCTGCATCCACCACTCGGCCAGCCATTCAGGTTGGCGGCGACCATGCGCCGTATCGCGTGGGAGGACCATACAGCGCACCGTGGCGCGGTCGAACTCGAATCCACGGGAAACAGCAAAGGAGAGCAGCATGTCCATCAGATTCCGATTCCCGGCACGCATCCGTCTCATCGACGGCGGTGGCGACGAGGGCGGTTCCAATGACGGTGGCGACGGCGGTGAGCCGAGGTCGTTCACCCAGGAACAGGTCGACCAGATCGTCGAGAAGCGACTGGCCAAGGAGCGCGGCAAGTACAAGGACTACGACGAGCTCAAGTCCAAGGCCATGAAACTCGACGAGATGGAGAACGCCGGAAAGAGCGAAATCGACAAACTCAAGGAATCGAACGCGGCGCTGCGCAAGCAGATCGACGACGCCGCGGCCGAGAAGCAGCACGCGGAATGGGTGTCCGAAGTCGCCAAAGACAAGGACGTTCCGGCCGAACTGCTGCGCGGCGGAACCAAGGAGGAACTCGAGGCGCATGCGGACCTCCTGCACGCGGCGCTGCATCCGGCATCCAAGCCGCCTCAGGTGAGGAACCAGACGGGCTCTCCATCGCACCAGAACAACAACAAGGACGCCGAAGAGCTCTCGTACATCCACCAGCTCCTAGGCGAATAACCCAACCATCCGAAAGGACAAGCCATCATGGCGATGAAAACAGACCAGATCAAGCTCCCCGTGAGCGTGGCCACCGAAATCGTGAACAAGGCCAAGGACACCAGCACCATCGCGTCCCTGAGCCCCAGCACGCCACAGATCTTCTCCGACGCCGACTACCTCGTGTTCAACGGCAAGAGCGAAGCCGAGGTAGTGGCCGAAGGCGCGGTCAAGAGCAGCTACGAGCAGACCGTGGACTCCGTCGTGGCGAAGCGCTTCAAGGTGCAGACCACCACCCGCGTCACCAGCGAACTCCAGTGGGCCGACGAGGACAACCAGCTGCAGATCATCCGCAGCATCCAGGCCGATCAGGCAGCCGCACTGGGCCGCGCCCTCGACTACGTGATCTACCATGCGATCAACCCCAAGACCGGTGAGGCGCTCTCCGGATTCGACCCATTGAGCACGTCCGCCGTGCAGGTGATCGCCACCGAGGATGAGATCGGCAACGTGGACGCTTTGGCCGACGCGCTGAACGACTCCTACGACATCAACGGTGTCGCCCTGTCCAAGACCTGGGCGTCCCGCCTGCGCAAGCTGCGCGTCCCCTCCACCGGCATGCGCTTCTACCCGGAGATCCCGCTGAACCTGCAGGCCGGCAGCCTGGACGGCATCACCGCCGCGACCTCCGGAACCGTCAACGGCCGACTGGCCAAGACCCCGACGAAGGTGCTCGCGTTCATGGGAGATTTCAGCCTCATCAAATGGGGCATGGTCCGCGATCTGACCAGCGAGATCATCGCCTACGGCGATCCGGACCAGACCGGCGTGGACCTGAAGGCCCATAACCAGATCGCATACCGCACCGAGGCGATGTACGCGTTCGCGATCATCGATCCGAAGGCGTTCGCCGTACTCAAGGCCACGGAATGAGGTGAACGATGAGTTTCCCCATCCAGACCCTTGTGGTCAATCCGTCAGGTAAGAAGAAGCATACGATCGGACCGTTGGACGCGCAGGTGAGCCTTGTCAACAAGGATGGCACGGACTTCTCCGCCGGATCCAGCGCCTACGAGCTGCCGGCGGCCGGCGAGGACACCCTCGGCGGCATTAAGCAGTACGCGCCCGAACAAGCGATCGGCAACGTCGACAGCAACATCGCCGAGGCCGCGGCGGACACTCCGACCAAGGACGAATTCGACAAACTCGTCACCGCGTTCAACACGTTGGCGAAACAGTTCGACGACATCATCGCCGGCCTCGTATCCGCCGGGGCGGTCAAACTGCCGGACAAGAAGTGACCATGACGGACGAGTCCGACGTGTTCGCCACCTCCGACGATCTCGAACGGAGGTGGCACAAGCTCACCGACGAGGAGCGTGAGAAGGCCGACACGCATCTCGCCGATGTGACCGACTACATCAAGGAACGCTCGCCGAACTGGCGGAGGCTCTGCGACGAACGGCCGCGCCTGTTGGCGAAGATCACCTGTGACATCGTCCGCAGGATCATGCAGGCCGACCCGTACGGCATTCCCGGCGGAGTCACCCAGATGAACCAGACCACCGGCAGTTTCAGCGAACAATACAGTTTCGGCTCGCCGACCGGCGATCTCTGGCTGCGCGACGACGAGAAACGCATCCTTGGCATCAACGCTCAGCGCGCGTTCAGCGTCGACATGGCAACGGGGGAGGTGTCCTAGTGGAAACCATCGAAGTGTGGCGCGGCCAACCCGACACCGACGTGGACGGCAACCCCATCCAAGGCAAGCCCGTCCCCGTCGGCACATTCCAGGCGCTGGTCGAACCAAACTCCACCACTGACCAGACCGAGGAAAACGCCAATCCACAAACCATCGAATACACGATCCGCATCCGCGGCAGCCAGCCGACAGGCATCCAAACCACCGACCTGATCAACGTCAGAGGCATCCTCCTGCCAGTCAAAGGCAAGCCGCAGGTATGGGACAACATCCACGGACGCCACATCGGCGACGTCATCACCGTCGGAGAACGAGAAGGATAAACCATGGCCAAACGATGCAGATTCGTATTCAACCGCAAGGCGTTCAGCCAGCAGGTGCTGAAAAACGAGACGCTGCGCTCGCGCATGCGTGACGCGGCCAACGAGGCCGTCACCGACAGCCGGTGCATGGTCCGCGACCATGACGGCAAGAACCGCAGCGGCGTGGCCATCCTCTGCCCGGCACCGGTGGAGAAGGCGCACGGCACGTTGGAGGACACACTCGGAAGGATGCACGTATGAGCATCCCCGTCACTCCACGGCGCACGGAGCCGCTGCTCCTGCCGAAACTCAGGGAGCTATTCCCCGGCGTGACGTTCGACACCATCGAACGAAGCGACCTCGAACCTCCCTTCACCGAAGCCACGCTGGCCGACTCCATGCAAGGCATGAGCACGCCCATCTCGCAGTACGTGCGGCTGCGGTTGAGCGTGCGCTGCATGAGAGAGGACCATACGGGCGACTGGGACAAGGCCGCACGCCTGTGGGCCGACATCGCGAGGGAGATCATCGGGCTTGGAACCGTCGCGCCGCTCATCGACGCGTCACTCGAATCCGGGCCGGTACGCATGACTGACGAGGACAAGAGGCTGGTGTGCGCGTACGGCGTGCTCCTGCTCGAGGTCACCGTCAACTGAAACACAACCAAAGACAACGTGCCGCCACACGCGAAGAACGGAAAGGTGCAGACGAATGTCTGACAACAACGAAAAAACCACCGTCGCCGCGCAGGCGGCATCCACGCCCAGCGCGCAGGCCGCGCAGGGCGCGACCGACTACGGGTACGTGTCCAGCGGCAACACCGCAGGCAACGTGCGCCTGATCAAGAACTACGCGCTGTTCCTGTTTCCAAAGGGCGACAGCACGTTCGTGGCTCCGACCGGAGTGGCCTGGACCCCGCCGGCAAGCAAGAAGCCGATCGGCTACTCCACGGAGGACGGCGCCGTACTGCATCCGGAGCCGGGCGACAGCACCGACTACAAGGCCCACAACGGCGACATTGTGCTGTCCGACACGGATCCGGGCTACTGGACCCTGCAGCTCGCCGCCATGGAGGGCCGCAAGGATGTGGTGTCGGCCTACTTCGACGTGGACGTCGAAACGGACGGCGGCATCAGCATCAAGGGCGCCGGCCTGAAGAAGGAGTGGATCCTCGTGCTGGTCGCGCTCGACCAGCAGGACCGTCCGTTCCTCCTGTACGGCACCAACGCGAAGGTGAGCGACCGTGACGACGTGAGCCTGAAATCCAGCGAGATCATGAACTTCAGCATGACGTTCAAGATGCTCAAGGGCGCCAACGGCGAGCAGTTCCACGCATGGGGCCTCGTCACCGACTCATCCAAGTGAGTTCATTGATTCTTCCCGTGCGGACGATGGCGGTCGGACGCACGGGATCCATTTCACTAACCGCCACCGAACGAACGGAGCCAACATGAGCGACAAAGAATACCATGTCGTGGACGTAGACCTGACCGAAGCGGAAGAGCTCAAACCCGACGTGCACCTCGAGGTCGCCGGCGTCAAACTCGACCTGCCGAACCTCAACAACGCGGAACTGCCCATCGAACTCGTCCAGGCCATCCTCCTGGTCAAAAGCAAGCCAATGCTCTCCGACGAGGAAACCACGGCCTGCGTGAGCACGTTCCTCGCCTACTTCCAGACGATGCAGCCGAACTTCTGGAACGTGCTGCGCAAGACCAAACGTCCGATGGCCTACCTCACCGCGACCATCAAGGCGTGGGCCGAGGAATCCGGACTGGACCCAAAAGCGTTTACCTCGCCCACCTCTGGAACAACAATCGCGCGGCACTAGCTTACGACTGGATTCGAGCGTACGGGCAGATCTACAGGCCCGTACGCTTCCGGGAATGGGTTGAAGGCCAACGTCCACGAGTCGATTGGGGACTCGCCTGGGCGTTGACCCGCGAAATCCTCAAAGACCATACGAGCCACTCGTGGATGGCGTTGCAGAACGCCGTCTACGCGCCCGACGGAGCCGAACAGGCGGTCTGGACGCTGTCCGGACAACGCAAACGCCCATGGTTCGACCATGAGCACGACCCGCTCCGCCCGCCAACCCCGACGCACAACCTCACCCGCCGTCAACGCGAGGACAGGGAACGGCTCAAAGCCTACTTCCACATCAACGACGACCTCTGACTCCGACCGCCATCGGAATCCCAATATACGAATAAGGAAACACGATGGCAGCACAGGACATCGGCGTCGCATACGTCCACGTCGAACCATCCGGCAAAGGATTCGGCAAAAGCATCGAAGGTGACATCGGCGACGCCGTCAACAAAGCCTCCAAGAAAAGCTCCAACACCCTCATCTCTAAAATCGGCGGGGCATTCGGCAAAATCGGCAAGGTCGGCACAGGCGCGATCGCCACCCTCGCCGGCGGCATCACCGCATTGGCCGCCAAAGGCGGCTTCACCCGCGCCCTCAACATCGAGAACGCGCAAGCCAAGCTCAAAGGCCTCGGCCACGACAGCGCGAGCGTCACCGAAATCATGAACGACGCGCTCGCCTCCGTCAAAGGCACCGCGTTCGGATTGGGTGACGCCGCGACCGTCGCGGCCAGCCTGTCAGCATCCGGCATCAAGGAAGGCGACCATCTCACCAAGGTCCTCAAGACCGTGGCCGACACCGCGCAGATCAGCGGCAGAAGCCTCACCGACATCGGCATGATATTCGGTTCCGTCGCCGCCCGAGGCAAACTCCAGGGCGACGACATGCTCCAGCTCATGTCGAGCGGCATCCCCGTCCTCCAAATGCTCGGCAAGCATCTGAACAAGACCAGCGCCGAAGTGTCCGACATGGTCTCGGACGGCAAAATCGACTTCCAAACCTTCGCCGACGCCATGCAGGAAGGCCTAGGCGGCGCCGCACTATCCGCAGGCACCACATTCACCGGCGCCCTGGCCAACGTGAAAGCCGCGTTGAGCCGACTCGGAGAAACAGCCGCCACACCAGTCCTTAACGGCCTGCGCGGCCTATTCAACCAAGCCATCCCACTCATCGACACATTCACCGCAGCCGTCACACCAACCCTGCAAAAAGTCGGAGCGGCACTCCAACAAGGCCTCGAGAACGCGATACCCGCCACACAGGCGAAACTCAAAAACCTCGGCGACACACTCGCCAACATCCCCGGCTTCCAAACACTCGCCACAGCAGCAGCCAGCCTCAAAAGCCAACTCACCGGCCTCTGGAACGCAACCACATCACTCATAGGCGGACTCAACAATGGCGGCGAAGCCGCCACAATGTTCTCTACAACCGCCGGCGCGCTCGCGGGCGTGGTCGCTTCGGTCGCGCAGGTACTGTCGAACGCGGCGGGGTGGGCGAAGACGTTCGTCAACACGTTCATCGAGACGGGCTCGTTGCAGCCGTTCCTTGAAAGCCTGACGGGTGTCGTCGTCGGCTTGGGCTCGTTGGTTTCCGGATTGGCGGCCGCGGCTTCGCGTGCTCTCGGTTTCAATGACAGCGCGCGTACGGCGGGGTCGGCGGCGCAGAGTTTCTCAAGTCTGCTTGACGCGTTGACCGGCGTGCTCATGACGGTGGGCGGCTGGCTGCAGTCGGTCGGACAGTGGGCGCAGCAGAACGGCGCACTGGTGTCCGGCGCGTTGAAGGCCATCACCATTGCATTGCTCGCGGTCAAGGGCTGGGATATCGTCTCGGCCGGGCTGAAGACGGTGTCCGGCGCGTTGAAGGCCATTTCCGCGACTGCCTCCGGTGTGGAGAAGACCGCCACGGCAGCGTTTGACCTGATTGGCAAGATTTCCGACGCGGGCAGCGTGGCTGGAGGATTGAAGCAACTCGCCGGCTCGTTCAATATTGTAAAGGCCGCTCAATCGGCGTGGAGCGCGGTAACCAAGGCCGCCACCGCAGTGCAGCTGGCATTCAGCGCTGCCTTGGACGCGAATCCAATCGGCATGCTCGTCGTGGCCATCGGCGCGGTCGTCGCCGCGTTGACATGGTTCTTCACGCAGACCAAGACCGGACGCCAGATGTGGGCGTCGTTCACGTCGTTCCTCTCATCCGCATGGCAGACGGCCGTGAGCAAGGTCGTCTCCATCGGTCAGACCATCGCTGCGTTCTTCACGTCAACGCTCCCATCGGCCATCCAATCAGTCGGTCAATGGTTCCAGCAGCTGCCCGGCAACATCGCCGGCTGGCTCGCCGGAGCCGCATCGGCCGTCGCTGCATGGGCCGTGAGCCTCGGCCAGTCCGCGTTGCAAGCCGGCCAGCAGTTCCTCACGAACCTCGCCAACGCGATCATGAACATGCCAGAGACGATCGCCTACTGGCTCGGCTACACCGTCACGTCAATCGCGCTGTACGCGGTCGCGTTCGGCGCGCAGGCCCTCCAGATGGGCATGCAATTCGTGCAGAACGTCGGAACGTTCCTCACCCAGTTGCCAGGGAACGTGGCCGCATGGCTCGCCTCGACCGCCGTGAGCATCGGCGCATGGGTGTCCTCCACGGCCATGCAGGCTCTACAGATGGGTATGCAGTTCCTCACGAACGTCGGCACGTTCCTCACCCAACTTCCAAGCAACGTGGCCAGCTGGCTCTCCGGAGCCGTGGCCTCAGCAACCGCATGGGTGGCCAACATGGCATCTCAGGCCATGCAGGCTGGCAGCCAGTTCCTCACGAACGTCGGCACGTTCCTCGCCCAGCTGCCGGCGAGGGTCGGCGCATGGCTGATGTCTACCATAGCGTGCGCCGCCAGCTTCGCCGGCCAGATGGGGGCCAAGGCCAGCCAGGCGGCACAGCAGTTCGCATCAAGCCTCGTCAACGGGCTGGCCTCGCTGCCGGGAAGGATGCTCAGCATCGGCGCGAACATCGTCAACGGCATCGTCAGCGGCATCCAGAGCAAGATCGGCAGCATCGCGTCGAGCCTGCTCTCCGGCGTCAACGACGCCATCTCCGCTGTCAAAAGCAAACTCGGCATCCACTCGCCGTCACGCCTCATGCGTGACGAGGTGGGCGTGATGATCGGCCGGGGCATGGCCCTGGGCATCGACGATTCGGCCGCCGTGGTCAACCGGTCCATGGACTCGCTCGTCTCCTCGATGAGCCTCGACAGCGCGGACTGGTCGAAGACCGGACGGTTGAACGTCACCACGGCCACGCCATCATCCATGAATGGGGGAGTGGTGCAGAACTTCAACGTCAAGGTCGTGCGTGCCGATTCCGATCTGGCGGCGGCCAGCACGATACTCACGCGCAACGCACTCCACGCGGCAAGGGGAATCTAATGGTCGACATCGACTATGCGGAACTCACCGTCGGCTCCGACACCATCCGCTTCGATGGAACAGGTGCCGGAACCGACGGCTACTACATCACACAGGAAGGCATCGAAGGATGGTATTCGATGCCATCAATGCAGGTATCGTCCACGGCAAGAGGCCAAGGCGACGGCAACCACGACATCCAGGATGACGACATCCACTACGAGGCACGCGTCATCACCATGCACGCCATGATCGTCGGCAGCCGCATGGACACGCTCGGAAAACTTGCGCGCTTGCGACGATGCTCGCACCGGCATGTGCGGATTCGCGTGGTCGACGAACTGATGGACGCCTACTGCGAGGGACGCGCCACCATCAGCGCCACCGCTAAACGGGGCGAGCAGATCATCCCCGATGTGACCGTCACCATCGAATGCGATCGGCCGGAGATTCTCTCCACTGAAGCTCAGAAAGTGCAGATTTGGCCGCAGGCCGACAGCGGGCTCGGCGGGCTGCGCTACGGCGTCAAAGCCACCGGTCTGTGGTATCCGATCCAATATGGCGTCGAGGTGTCCGACTCGCGTAACGCGTGCGTCCTGCGCAACGACGGCTCGAGCCGCGCCTATCCCGTGTTCCAGGTGACGGGTCCTTTCCCTGATGGGGTGGCCGTCGCCTTCCAGGATGGGGCGAGTCTTGCGTATTCGCAGCCCGTGGGCGTGACACCGCTCATCCTCGACTCGCGCTCCCATTCGGCGACCATCGGAGGCGTGGACGTGTCGAGGGGGTTGAACGCCCGCGGCTTCCCGGTCATCGAGCCCGGAGCCACGCTCGGCGTGACACTTCAATCCGCAGGCACCGGATGGGTGACGTGCGTCACGCATGACGCCTACATGTGACGACCGATAAACGTTTCAGCTAATGGAGGTACAACACTTATGACTACCGCTTTGGGGGTCCAGCCGGACTCTTCCGGCAACGGCGTCACGCCGCTCACACACCGCAAGATCATCGACGCGCTGTGGACGTCGACCGGCATCGTCACCGGACTGGACGTGACCGGACGCAACGACCTGAAATACGACGTGGCGGCCGGCGTGGCAATCTGCTCACGCGGCGACGCGGACGGCAAGACCGAAGCGTATTGGCCCGGCGGCCAGACCACGGCAGTCGCGGCCGGCGACTCCACATGGCCGCGCATCGACCGCGTGTGGATCAAGGCTCACGACATGTCGCAGGGTGATTCGGACAATCAGGTGGTTGTCGGCGTCACCCAGGGCACGCCGGCCGCGAATCCAGCGGCCCCGGCGACTCCGGACGGATGCACGCGCGTCATCGACATGCTTCTTCCCGCCGGAGCGTCGAGCACCGCGAAGGCCACGAAACCGCATTCCGCGGACTACGCCTACCCGTATGGGATGAGCGCGGGCGTGCTCGCCTCGCAGAACGTCAACCAGCAGTACACGATCCCCGAAAACAGGCAGTGGATCAAACGATGCAGCGTCAGCCTGCGCCTGACCACCGACCGCACCGTCAAGGTGGCATGGAAGGCGCGCGCCTCCTGCGGCACGGACAATTCGCTCATGGGCTCCTATTTCGTGCAGTTGCGTGCGGACGGACAGGTGCTCAACAGCGGCGCGAACGAGGCGAGCTCGTGGATCAAGGGAGCCTTCGACGAGATCGGCGTGTGGCGTTTCGCGGAATCCAAGGGCGTCGACTACGACACCATCCTCAACAAGGGCGAACACACCGTCGAGGCGTGGGTGTGCGGCAACCCGGCCGCGAACACGGCACCGGTCACTCTGTACGGCATCCAGCAATTGACCGTCACCGACATGGGGGTGTTCCGCTGATGTCGTGGCGCGCGTATCTTTTCGACACCGTCAGCGGCCAGATCGCGCAACAGATCGACCTGCCGGCCTTCACCTGGTCGATGACCGTCGCCGACTGCGCCCTGTCCACCACCAAAAGCAAGGACGTCGGAGAGGACGAGATCGGCGGGCTCGACCTGCCATGGACGGCCATCCCCGGCAACACGCCGGAGGAGAGGGCGCGCGCCATCCAACCGTACCGGCGCGGCATCGTCCTGTGCTGGAAGACCACGATGGACGAGCCGGACTCGCTTGGACGGCCGATCGTGGCTGGTATCATCGGCGTGAGGTCCAGCAAGCGCGGCAGCGTGTCCATCCCCGTCATGGGATTGAAAAGCTTCCTCAACGATCGTGTGCTCGCCACCGAGGGACGCTTCGGCGCGGACGAGGGACACACCAGCCGAGGCGGCCTCGCATTGGACGGACTGTCGTGGAGGGCCATCGCCTGCGAGATCGTCCGTCGATGCACCGAGCTCAAGCCGGGAGGCGCATTGCCCATCACCCTCCCATACCTCGGCGAGAAGGGCACCCACCACCTGCCCGTCGATAACGCGACCACCTCCTCGACATCGACGGGGGAGAAGAAGACCACGAGGCAGAGTCTGCCCGACGGGTCCATCGAGACCACTGTCGACGGCGACACCACCACGGTGACGGAAAAACACGTCAAATCGCAGACCAGGCAGGTCACCGAGACCAAGCCCTACACTGCGCACACGAAGACCGGCACGGTCACACGGACACACACCACGACCCGCACCATCACGCTGCGCAGGGAGACCACCGTGAAGAAGACCGTCACCGTCAGAAAGGCGGACTGCACGCGCGTGAGCGTCACCACGACCACCACGGTGGACACCTTCGACGATTCCGGCGCGAAGACCGGCACGACCACCGGCACGGACGGTCCGCACGTGACCGAGGAACCATCCTCGACACCGGTCACATGGAAGGATTTCGACGTGGCGAACCACAAGTGCGGCGACCTGCTCGACAGGATCGCCAACACCGACGGCGGACCGGACATCCAATTCCGTCCACGCCTCATCGACTCCACACACCTCGACTTCCAGCTCCTCGCCGGCTCCGACGCCGACCAGCATCTCCTGCAATCCACCCGCCTCGGCCTGTGGACCGGACGGTACGGCGGCACACTGCATGACCCACAGGTAGACAGGGACGGAGCCATACAACGCGTGTACATGACCGGCAGCGGACAGGACGAGGCCATATTGTGCGCGCTGGCCGAGGACCTGTCGCAGACCGAAACGTCCGATCCACTGCCATTGCGGGAGACAGTCCAATCCGAGACCGACTGCACGTCGTGGGAACTGCTCAAGGCCGACGCCGATGCGGTTCTCGTGGCCAACGGCCGGCCACTCGCGCAATGGTCCGGAAACATCGACGCCAACGACGTGGACGCCTCCGGAATGCCGTTGCACCCGCTCGGCAGCATTTGGCCGGGCGAGACCCTCGACGTCGCCATCGACGGATTCCCGGATTGGCCCGACGGCACCTATCGGATGAGGCTTATGCAGATGAGCGGCGACCATACGAGCCTCGTCAAACTCAAATTCGACCCAGTGGCCGACCCACTCGGCTGATGGAAAGGAGACCAAGAATGGTCAGGCGTTCCGAATTGCTTCCGGATGAGCGCATCCTCCCGCTCTCATTGGCGGTGAAGGCCATGATCGGCGTCGAGAGTCTGCGTACTCGGCCTTCCGGAATGGTGTCTTTTGATAACGCGGACGGTACGAAGACCATTATTGGAGGATCCGGCACCGACCAGATAGCCACAAACGCAGGCGATACGCAGGCACCGTCACGTCCGACCGGACTGAGCGCGACCAGCACCATGCAGGTCGCCCTCGTCCATTGGGACGGCACGCTCGAGTATGGCATGGTCGATGACTTCGACCATATCGAGATCTTCGCCCAGCCGGACGGCGGAGATGTGCTGGACATCGGATACATGCGCACGGCGGGAGAGCTCGCTACCGGCCGTCTGCCGGTCGGTAGCGTCGTGGAACTGTGGGCCGTCGCGGCTGACAACGCGCACGACCTGCAGGGAAATCCCTCTCCGAACATGTCGGATGAGTCCGACCATCTGGTCGTCACAATCGACGAGCCGGTCGACCAGAATCAAATCAGAGAAACCGCGGAAAAGTTGCAGAAGGCCGCCGATGATGCCGCCGCGAAGGCGGATGAGGCTATCAAGCAGGGCGAGCAGATCCGGCAGGATGCGCAGGCGGGTATCGATGACGCGCGCAAACAGGCGCAGGCGGCTGGCGATAAGGCCGACAAGGTGCGCTCCGACCTTCAGGCAGAGGTGGACGCGAACAAGCAGGCCACGGATGCGGCCATCGCCAAGGTTGACGCGAAGGCTGACAAAGCGCAGAATGACCTTGAATCGCAGACGACGGCGCTCAAATCCAGTATCGCCGCCGTGGATGCAAAAGCGGATCAGGTCAAGGCCGCCGGTGGCAAACTGTCGCAGAAGGTGGATGCCGACAAGGCCGCCTTGGACAAGAGCATCGCCGACGTGGACGCGAAGGCTCAGGCCGCGAGTGACAAGGGCGACCAGCTGGCCGGGCAGATCAGTGACGTGACCACGACCGTCAACGGGCACACGACGAAGCTGGGCGAATTGTCCACGCGTATCGAGGGTGTCGCTTCGGATGGCCAGACCACGGTCAAGAGCCTGACCTCTTTGCAGCAGACCGTGACCGGCCTCAGCTCGACGGTATCGCAGAATACGAAGACCGCTTCGGATGCCATGAGCAAGGTGTCGCAGGTGGAGCAGACCGCCAACGGCATCAGCGCGAACCTGAGCAAGAATTACACCACCACCGCCGATGCCGATGAAAAGTATGCCGCGAAGACGGAGCTTAAGGCCACCGCCGACGGCTTGCAGGCGAATATCACGAGGTCGCAGCAGACCGCCGATGGTGCCGTGACTGCGGCTTCCAAGGCGCAGGCCACTGCGGACGGTTTCGGCGCGACCCTGTCCAAGGACTACCAGACCACTGCCGCGAGCGACGAGAAGTATTCGACGAAGGCGGATTTGAAGGCCACGAGTGATTCCATATCCTCGTCACTGTCATCGGTCAAACAGACGGCGGATGGCGCCGTGACCGCCGCGTCGAAGGCTCAGCAGACCGCCGACGGCGTGAGTCTGGACCTGTCGAAGAACTATCAGTCCAAGGCGCAGGCCGACGCCACGTATGCGACCCGGACGAGCCTGAAGGCCACTTCGGACTCTTTGAGCGCTAGTATTTCGTCGACCGCGAAGACCGCCCAGAGCGCGGTGGACAAGGCCACCAGTCTCGAAGCGAATCTGAACGGGTTCAAAACGACCGTCAGCCAGACGTACACCACCAAGGACGATCTCGACAAGCTGTCTGTCGGCGGGACGAATCTGATAAAGGGGACTTCCGGCAATTGGTCCGATTGGATTGTGATAACACCGAATGCCTCAAACTTCTGCAAGGTCCTTGCCACCGTCGACACTCCCGATGGCCTTGCGGAAGGCGCGGACTACACCACTCAGATCGACATCGAATTTGCGGATGTCGCAAGCACTGGCGGGCATGCCGCATTAGCCCTTACACAGGGTACTGTGGATGGATCGTGGAGTGACGTGTTCAACGTGTTCGCCAATTCGCTCCTGACCTGGCAGACACCTGTGAATGCCGTCTATCATCTGTCCCGGACGAACAAAGCTCAAAAATCGAATACCGCAAACCGAAAGTTTCAGCTCGGCATCCGATGCGACTGGTTTGCGTCCGGAAAGTTCAGGTGGCGGCGGATCAAGGCCGAGAAGGGATCCAAGGCCACGGATTGGAGTCCCGCACCGGAAGACCTCCAGCCCGCTGGCGATTATTCGACCAAGTCGGAATTGACGCAGACCGCGGATTCCATCAAGACGCAGGTGGCCGAGGTGTCGAAGACCGCGTCCGGTGCGATGAGCAAGGCGACCACGGTGGAACAGACCGCCAACGGCCTGTCCACCAGGATCACCGCCCAAGGCAAGACGCTGGATGCCACGACAAAGACCGCGAACGAGGCCAAGTCGACCGCTGACAGTAACAAGCAGACCATTTCACAGGTCAAAACAACCGCCGACGGAGCCGTGAGCCGCGTGAGCTCGCTCGAACAGAACCTCGACGGTTTCGAATCCACTGTCGCCAAGACCTACCAGCCCAAGGACGGCATGTCGGCTTACGCCACCACCAGTGCGCTGAAACAGACTTCCGGCAGCATCACCGCCCAGGTGGCCGAGGTGTCGAAGACCGCGTCCGGCGCGATGAGCAAGGCCACCACGGTGGAACAGACCGCCAACGGCCTGTCCACCAGGATCACGGAGCAGGCGAAAACGCTTGACGCGACCGTTAAGACCGCGAACGAGGCCAAATCGACGGCCGACTCCAACAAGACCACCATCAGTCAGACCTCGAACCTCGTCAACGCGGCGCTTGCAGGTGACAACCTCATCACCGACGGCGGTTTCGAATCCACCGCATGGTGGATGGGTCTCAAGGCCCCATTCCGGCTTTCGGTCGGGTCGTTCTACCACGGCGCGCATGCCCTGGTCTGCGGGGCGGACACCGGAGACGACCGATGCCCGTTGACCCATGCGAAAGGCATGGCTGGGACAGCCACCGCGATAACGGTCACCAAGGGACGCACGTATCGCCTGTCGGGCTACTGCGCCTGGTATTTGTCGGTCCCGTCGAACGTCAATCCGGGCGGTGACAAACTCAGATTGGCAAAACCAGACGGAACATTCATCGCCGAAGCTCGATGCGGCAAATCAACGTCATGGTCGGAAACGCATGTCGATTGGACATGTCCAGCGGATGGTTCGATCACTTCGGTCAAAATCGAAATAATGCACCAAGCCAATGGCACCATTTTGTGGGATGATGTCTCGTTCCGGGATATCACCGAGGCCGCGGCCACCAGCACGCGTGTGGCATCCGTCGAGCAGAATCTCAACGGGTTCAAAACCTCGGTGGCGGACACGTACCAGCCGAAATCCGGCATGGGCGGCTATGCGACGCAGTCGCAGCTGACGCAGACCGCGAATCAGATTCGCGGCGAAGTGAGCGAGAAATACCAGTCCAAGGACGGTATGGGCTCTTACGCCACGAATTCCGCCTTGACGCAGAAGGCGAATGAGATCACAGGCAAGGTGCAGGAGGTCGCCAAGACCGCCCAAGGCAACACGACCACCATCAGCCAGGTCAGCCAGAAGGCCGACAAGATCAACACGACCCTGTCGCAGAAGATCGACGGCAAGGCCGACGTGAGCCGCGTCAGCTCATTGGAACAGAATCTCAGCGGTTTCAAGACCACTGTGGCGCAGTCGTATCAGCCGAAAGGTGATTATCCGACCCGCTCCGACATGCAATCCAGCATCAGCCAGACCGCATCCTCGATCAAAACCGAGGTCGCGAACACATACACCACGCAGACCGCGACCGAGGCATTGAGGAAGAGCGCGACCCGCACGTTCACGATGGGTGGCGCGGCCGGCAAGGCGAAGTGGGTGAAACTCGGCTATCTCACCAGCAACGGAGACAGTTCGAGCATCCTCCTGCACGTCTACTCCGGCGACGGCTACAACGGTCAAGCCAGTCAGAATGCGGAGTTCGAGATCTTCGTCAAGGACGGCGGGCAGCGGTCACCGTCCGCTACGGGCGCTTTCGGCGTGTCCGTGAGCCGCATCCGCGCCGCCGACGATGTCAAGGTCAAGGTGATGGCGTTCAGCTCTACCACGTGCGACATCTGGGCGTACATGCCGTGGGCGTATTGGAATGGTCATTACACGTTGCAGGGCGACTACGAGGCGTGGCAGGATGGGCCGAATTGCGGTGGCACGAGGATACAGGACGCGGAGCCCACGTCGGGCACCGCGCAGAACCTCGCCTACGACACGCTCAGCACAAGGTCGTATGTCGACCAGACGGCCAAGAGCGTGGCTCTTGGCGTGGTGCAATCCTACAAAGGCAGTGACGGGTCCGGGCTCGCGACGAAGTCGGATATCACGGTCGCGAAGACCAGCATCACCAGCAGCGTGAGCAGCACGTATGCCACCAAGACTGGTGTCACGCAGGAAATCTCGTCGAAGATCACCCAGAACAACAACAGTCTGGATGTGAAGTTTTCCACGAAGACGGAGACGAAGAACGCTCAGGACACGGCCAACACGGCCAACTCCCACGCTTCTGACGCGCAGTCGCGCATCGGCAGTCTTGAGGATTGCATCAACATGACATCGCAAGGTGTGCGCGTCGGTAAACGGGTGAACGGCAAATGGTCCGGATGGAGCGCGCTTGTCAACACGGAAGGCAGCTACGACATCTTCGATGGCGCCGGTGCCAAGCAGGCGACCTTCTCGTCCGGACGGCTCGATCTTGGCAAGTCCAGCCACAACATGAACGGCATATACGTTCCGGGCGGCGGCAATTGGACGAGCGGATGGCTGTGCATCGACGACTATCTGGTCGACTGCGACCATACGCGGCACATTTACGCTTGCGCGCGCGGCGGGCTGTTGTGCTTCAAAGGCCGCGTGGCTTTGACCAATCCGGACGCCGCCGGCGACCAGCGCGTCATCGACGGCGGCAAATGGTATCGGACCTTGCAAGACAAATACAGCGTCTACCCGTATTTGGACATGGATGATGACGAGAGGGATTGGCCTGTGACCTTCAAACGCTCGGACAACAACCTCCTCGCAGTCGGCACATTGTTCATCCCACGCACCACCCGCGACATCTGGTGGTACGACCCCACCCGCGGAAAACACACCATGTGGATCGATCTCAATAATCTGCAGATCCCGATGGGCAACAACGTCATCGGATGATCCACGATTAAAAGGAAGGAGGATGCGATGGCATCCGAAAACGAAAACACGACGACCGTAACGACGGAGGATGGAATCCTCGACCTGCGTCCACCGAAGGGCAGTCTTGTAAGGCAATTGCTCAGGCTTGGTTTGACCTTCGATCACAAGGATGCGTCAGGTGAGACGTGGTGCGATTACACGCGTGGGCTGAGCGCGACGTTCGCCGATCGTCAAGCCACGGACGTGACCTTGGCTGATATGGACACGAGGGACGAGACCACGATCACGGCCAGTCAGCTCGCCACCGTCACGGAGATCAAGACATGGCGCAGTGATGGAGCCGGGGACTGATGCCACCCATCGACCTCTTTTCCAGCTCGGAGTTTTGGACGGCGGTGATAGTCGCCCTAGTCGGCGGCGGTGGAGTCGGAGCGATCATTGGCGCCATCTCCAGCCGTCGCAAGGACACGGCGCAGATCGCGGCCCAGGCATGCGATATTCTGACCGATTCGGTCATCAAGCCATTGCGTGAGCAGGTGGAATCGCAGGAGGAGCAGATAAAGCACCTCGAGGAGCAGCAGCGGAAGTATTTCACGCTCACGGCCTACACCCGCGACCTTTTCCATTGGCTAGGTTTGTTCTGCGAGATCATCGAGCCGGATTTCCTCAAGCGTCATCCGAAGCCGCGCCTGCCCGACGAACTCCGCGCCGACGTGGCACCCGAAACATTGGAGGACTGATGGGTTATCTCGCAATCGGCATCTACGCCGCCCTCTGCGTCGTCTTCCTGGTGTTCAACCACGGGGCGCGCAAGGACTGACATTTTCAACATGAGGCCATCTCTTCGGAGGTGGCCTTCCTTATTAAGGAGGCAAATATGGCGGAACACGCCAATGGAAACACCACCACCAATCTGCCGGGATTGACCGGAGAGCGCGTCAAGGCCGGAGTGACCATCGTGGTCACCCTCTACGCCTTGATTAACGCCGGCCTGAATCTGGCCGGCTACAATACCCTGCCCTTTACCAATGAGCAGGTGTCCGCGACTGTCTTCAGTGTCGTGGGCGTCATCGGCACGATCTACGGCTGGTGGAAAAACCAGAACATCACCCGCGCCAGTCTTGCGGGCCAGCAGCTTGTGGACGCATTAAAGAAGGAGGGCGTGGTCAATGGCATCAGCGCGGCGAAGAGCGCGGCCTTGAGCGCCGCTTCCGCCGTGGCCAAGACCACGCCGAAGACCGAACGCTCCGAGACCGACGATACTTCGGAGGACTGATGACCGGGGCAAGCTTCGCGCAATGGAGGGGCTCTCCCAACCACTACGACGGCCGGCTGGGCTTGAGCGTCAACCACATCACACTGCATATCATGGTCGGCCGACTGTCCGGCACCGACTCGTGCTTCCAGCGATCCAGCTTCCAGGCCGCCAGCCATTACGGAGTCGGCGGCACCGGTGCCGTCTACCAGTGGGTCGACGAGGTGAACGGTTCGTGGGCCGACGCCAACTGGCGCTCGGACTGCTCCGGCATCACCATCGAGCATGAGGGCGGCATGGCCGGAGTGCCGGTCACGGACGCGGAGGTCGAGGCATCCGCGAGACTATGCGCCGACATCGCGCGGCGGTATGGGTGGGGCGTGCTGTGGCACGACAACAGCGGCAACCGCTGTGGGAACATCGTCCTGCACCGCGAGGTGCCGGGCACCGACCACTTCGGATGCCCCGACAGGTGCGTCAACGCCTTGCCGGTGGACCGGATAATCAACAGGGCAAACCAAATACTGATGGGAGTAGACATGGCATTGACCAACGACGACATCAACAAGATCGCTAAAGCGGTCACCGATTCAGTGTGGCAGTACAAGAATCCACGCATCAACGGCAACCGAGACGCGTATAACCTGCTCACCAATATGCCGCACGACGTGATGGCGTATAAAAATTCGCAGGTTGTGGATCGTGACGTTTTCGGACTCATCACCGACCTGACCGGTCAGGTCGCCGACCTGACCGATATGGTCAAGACCCTGGCCGAATCCAAGGGCGCCGACCCCGACCAAATCGCCGCCGCGGTCGAGAAGGCCGTCAAGGCCAAGCTCGACAAGCTCAAGATCACCGTCCCCGACAGCCAGTGACCGCATGATCAGGTGTGGCTTACACTCCGCTGCGCCGAAACCAGAGTTAAGCGTTGCTAACATGACCGTCTGCAACGCTTAAAACACACATCGCCCCTCTCCCGGCTACGGCCGGGGGAGGGGCATTTTTCTGTTTCCTGGGTGTATCATACAGGGGAAACGTAAAATTAGAGTCTATTCTGAGTGACACTCTGCACAAAAAAGCAGTCTGGAGAACGGCTTGGGACATCGGTCGGTATAAGGACAGTTTATAACGACACTCAAATTTTCTTGATGCCTTATAGCTGGCGGTTTTGTGATAGCTTGAGCGGGTTGCATTGTTCATATCAGATGGAGGATTCATGTCCGCTCTTACTTCCGTCTCCGGTTTCCCGCGCATCGGCCAGAACCGTGAGCTGAAGAAAATCATCGAAGCGTATTGGAAGGGCAACGCCACCCTCGACGAGGTGCGTGCCACCGCCAAGGAACTGCGCGCCAAGCATTGGAAGCTGCAGCAGGCCGCCGGCATCGACCTGATTCCGAGCAACGACTTCAGCTATTACGACCAGATGCTCGACACTGCCATCCTGCTCAACGTCATTCCGCAGCGCTACCAGCGTCTCGCCTTCGAGAACCCGGAAGAGACCCTCTTCGCAATGGGCCGCGGCTATCAGGGCGAGAAGGGCGACGTGACCGCCCTGCCGATGAAGAAGTGGTTCACCACCAACTACCACTACCTCGTGCCGGAAATCGACTCCGCCACCGACATCAAGCTCAACAGCACCAAGCCGTTCGACGAATTCAACGAGGCGAAGGCGCTCGGCATCGCCACCAAGCCGGTGCTCATCGGCCCGTACACCTTCCTCAAGCTCGCCCGCAATCCGCAGGCCGAGGAGCTCGACTACGACAAGGGCCTCGTCAACGCGGTCGCCGCGGTGTACGCCGAAGTCGTCGCCAAGTTCGCCGAACTGGGCGCGCAGTGGATCCAGATCGACGAACCGTACCTCGTGCTCGACAAGGAGCCGGGCGATGTCGAACTGTTCAAGAGCCTGTACGCCAAGATCCTGCCCGCCCGCGAAGGCAAGGTCAAGGTGCTGCTCAACACCTACTTCGGACATATCGCCGACGTGTACGAAACCGTCAACCTGCTCGGCTTCGACGGTATCGGCCTGGACCTGAACGAAGGCAAGGACGAAAACCTCGCCGCCGTCGAAAAGTACGGCGTGGCAGAAAACACCACCATCTTCGCCGGCGTGATCAACGGCCGCAACATCTGGCGCAACAACTACGCCGTGAGCCTCGGCCTGGTCGACGCGCTGAAGCAGGTCACCGCCAACGTGGCCGTCTCCACCGCCAGCTCCCTGCTGCACGTGCCGTTCAGCACCGAAGGCGAGGACGGTCTCGCCGACGACGTGCGCAAGCACTTCGCCTTCGCAGTCCAGAAGCTCGACGAACTGCACGAAGTCGCCGTGCTTGCCGACGCTTCCGACGACGAGAAGAAGGCATCCGCCGAACTCGCAGCCAACCAGGCGCTGTTCGACGGCACCCGCGTCGCCGCCGATCCTGCGGTCGCCAAGCGAATCGCAAGCCTTACCGACGCCGACTTCGTACGTCAGCCGGCACGTGCCGAACGCCAGAAGGAGCAGCGTGAGGCGCTGAACCTGCCGCTGCTGCCCACCACCACCATCGGCTCCTTCCCGCAAACCAAGGAAGTGCGCGCCGAACGCGCCAAGCTGCGCAAGGGCGAGATCACCAAGGCCGAATACGACGAATTCATGAAGAACCAGATCGACGCCTGCATCAAGCATCAGGAGGAAATCGGCCTCGACGTGCTCGTCCACGGCGAATTCGAACGCAACGACATGGTCGAATACTTCGGCCAGAACCTCAACGGCTTCCTGTTCACCAAGAACGCGTGGGTGCAGTCCTACGGCACACGTTGCGTCAAGCCTCCGATCGTGTGGGGCGACGTATCCCGCGCCAACCCGATCACCGTGGAATGGAGCGCCTACGCGCAGTCCCGCACCGACCATGTGATGAAGGGCATGCTCACCGGTCCGGTCACCATCCTCAACTGGTCCTGGCCGCGCGAGGACATCACCCACGAGCAGCAGACCCAGCAGCTCGCGCTCGCCATCCGCGACGAAGTGCTCGATTTGGAGAAGGCCGGCATCAAGGTCATCCAGATCGACGAGGCCGCACTGCGCGAGAAGCTGCCGCTGAGGAAGACCGACTGGCACAAGAAGTACCTCGACTGGGCCATTCCGGCGTTCCGTCTGGTGCATTCCGCCGTCAAGCCGACCACGCAGATCCACACGCACATGTGCTATTCGGAGTTCAACGACATCATCAAGGACATCGACGCGATGGACGCCGACGTGATCTCCTTCGAAGCCTCCCGTGGCGATCTGGTGGTGCTCGACGCCATCCACGACGCCAACTTCGAAACCGAAGCCGGCCCGGGCGTGTACGACATCCACTCTCCGCGCATTCCGTCCGAACAGGAGATCGAGGACCGCATCTACGAGATCCTGAAGAAGATGGACGTCGAAAAGGTGTGGATCAACCCGGACTGCGGCCTGAAGACCCGTGGCAACGCCGAAACCTGGCCGAGCCTGGAGAACCTCGTCGCAGCGGCCAAGGCCGTGCGCGCCAAACTCGCCAAGTAACCGGCATCGGCAATAACAGGCAAGATTTCCAAGGAATCACATGCATTCGCCAATGTTCTCGCTGGAGGTGTTCCCTCCCAAGCGCACCAGCCCTGTAGGTACCATCTACGATACGTTGGATGGCCTGCAGGGGCTGGACCCCGACTTCATCTCCGTCACCTACGGCACCGGCAAATCGTCCGACCGCACGCTGACCGCACGCATCGCGCATACGGTGAACGAATACGGCATTCCGGCCGTGGCGCACCTGACCGCGCAATACCTTGACAAAGACGACGTGGACGAGGCGCTCGACCTGTTCGACCAGGCCAAAGTCTCCGGCGTGCTCGCTTTGCGAGGCGACCGTGTGGAAGGAGCCGAACCGGCGGGAGTGTTCGACCATGCGAGCGATCTGGCGGCCTACATCCGCGAGAAGCGTCCGGATCTCAAGATCTACGGCGCCTGCTATCCGGAAAAGCACCCGCAGGCGGCCACGCTTGAGGAGGATATCGACAATCTCAAGAAGAAGGTCGACGCGGGCGTAAGCCACCTCATCTCCCAGCTGTTCTACGACAACGAGGATTTCCTTCGATTCGTGGACAAGGCTCGTGCCGCCGGCATCGACGTTCCGATCGAAGCCGGCATCATGCCGGTGATGAACGCGAAGTCGGTGCTGCGCATGTCGAAGATGTGCGAATCGCGTGTTCCTGAAAAACTTGCCGTCCTACTTGACAAGTGGGGGAGCGACACCGCGCTGCTTAAAGAGGCGGGTATCGCCTACGCGTCCGAACAGATCTGCGACTTGGCGGCACGCGGCGTCGACGGCGTACACCTGTACACGATGAACCATCCATGCGTCAGCCGGCGCATCTGGTCCAACGTCAAACCATTCTTCGTCTGATTCAGACGATGCAACAAACACGAAAGGGATGGTTTCCGGCAACTGTCGGAAACCATCCCTTTCGCCATACTTACGGATATAAACGATTACTATGGGAACCATGGCTTCTTCTACGCATCAGTTTGGGGTGCTCGATCTGATTCGGGCAGGATTGCAGGATCTGGACACGGCACGCACGCTGCTTGACGAGTTGCGCGCCGACGGCATCGACGACGACCGGCTATGCCTGCTGATGAAAACATTGGAACAGACCTGCGAGCCCGACATCGCGCTACGCAACCTCGTCGACATCATCAAAGCGTTGCAAAGCCAAGGCCGCGACTTCCACCAGGTCATCACCGACGACGCCGGACTCGTACGACTCGTCACCGTGCTCGGCGTGTCCGACGAAATGGGCAAGCTCATGCGCTTCCGCCCCGAACTCGTCATGGCCGCAGCCAGCGACTCATGCGAAAGCCACCTGTACAACCACGCCCAGCGGCGCGCACATGTGCTCGAAGCGGTCGGTGCCGACCCTGTCGACAGCCGCACGCCGAAAGCCTCGAAACCCCTTGCGGAGGCGGCGACTGCCTTGCGACAGACCTACAGGAAACAGCTTGCCGCCATCATGGCGCAGGACACCACCGCGGAAGATCCCATCGAAATCCAGCCGAGAATCAGCCAGGAACTGTCCGATCTTGCCGACGCGGCCCTGGAAGGCGCGCTCGCCATCGCCCGCAACGAAGTGGACGGCAGCGAACACGTGCGCTTCGCCATCATCGGCATGGGCAAGCTCGGCGCACGCGAACTCAACTACGTATCCGACGTGGACCTCATCTACGTGGTGGAACCGGCGGACGCGGACACCAACGGCATGACCCTCAACCGTGTCGGCACCAAAATGGCCACCACCCTGCAGCGCGTATGCCAATCCGTCATCATGGGCGTCGCCGAACCTACATTGTGGCAGATCGATGGCGGACTGCGCCCCGAAGGCAAGGACGGCCCGCTCGTACGCAAACTCGAATCGCACGAAGCCTACTACGAACAGTGGGCGGAAAACTGGGAATTCCAAGCCCTGCTCAAGGCCCGCCCCGTGGCCGGTGACCCCGACCTCGGCCAAGCGTACATGGACATGACCCGACCGTTCGTATGGACCGCCTCCAAACGCGACAACTTCGTCTACGACTGCCAGCAGATGCGCAAACGAGTCGAAGACCTCATCCCCGCGCCCCTGAAGGACCGTGAAATCAAACTCGGCCGCGGAGGCCTACGAGACGTGGAATTCACCGTGCAGATGCTCCAACTCGTCCACGGCCGCGCCGACGAGACCCTGCGCACCAGCTCCACCCTCGAATCGCTGCAACGCCTCGCCGAAGGCGGATACGTCTCACGCAGACAAGCCAAGAAGCTCTCCTGGGACTACCGCTTCGAACGCGTCATGGAACACCGCCAGCAAATGTGGGCGCTCAAACGCACCCACCTGTTCCCGGACCTCGGCAAAGCCAGTCTCGGCGGCATCGAACGCAAACGCGACACCAACGACGACGAACTCAACCACAACCTCGAACTGCGCAGACTCGCCCGGGCCTTCCACATGCACCCCGAGGAACTCGTCGACAAATACGACGAAACCCGACGTGAAGTGCGCCACCTGCACATGGACATCTACTACCGGCCCATGCTGCCCATCAACGCCGGCCTCGACGACGAACAAGTGGAACTGTCCGCCAACGCCATGCAGGAACGCTTCGCCTCCATCGGATTCGCCGACCCCGACGCCGCCATGCGCCACGTCACCGCACTGACCGCCGGCATCTCCCGTGCCGCGAAAATCAACCGCATCCTCCTGCCCGCCGCCCTCCAATGGCTCGGCGAAGGGCAAAACCCCGACATGGGACTGCTCAACTGGCGCAAACTCGAAGAACACTTTGGCACGGACAGCGAATACCTCGGCTTCCTGCGCGACTCGCCGTCCGCCGCGCAACGCCTGTGCCACATCCTGTCCAATTCGCGGTTCCTAGGCGACGCACTCAACAAATCCGTCGAATCCGTCACCTGGCTCGGCAGCGACAACGACCTGCAGCCACGCTCACGCGAAAGCCTCGACGTGCAGACACACGCCTCACTCGAACGCAACGCAGGCAGCATCAACGACTTCGCCAACTCCATCCGCGCCATGCGACGCCACGAAATCGAACGCATCGGACTAGGGTGGATGAGCGGCGTCATCGACGACAAGGCGTCGCTCGCAGGTATGACCGACGTATACGATGCGGCCATCGACGCATCGCTCACCTGGGCCATCCGCCACCAAACGCAGGAAATGGGACTCGACGAAGCGCCGGCGGCAATCGCCGTCATCGGCATGGGACGCTACGGCGGCAGGGAAGTGAACTTCAGCTCCGACGCCGACGTCATCATCATCTACCGGCCGTCCGATAACGCCGACGACAACCAAGCCAACCTCTTCGCACACAAAGTGCAGGAAGACCTCCGCGCCATCCTGCAAGGACCGACCACGCTCGAACCCAAAATCGAACTCGACATGGACCTGCGGCCCGAAGGCAAAAACGGACCCCTCGTGCGCTCCTACGCGTCCTGCGAGGAATACTACCGTTCCTGGGCGAGCACATGGGAGCACCAGGCACTCCTGCGTGCGCGTTACGCGGCAGGCGACGCGGCGCTCGCCGAGGATTTCCTGATGAACGTCGCCGACCCGCTGCGCTATCCGAAGATCGATTTGACGGAGGCGCAGGTCGCCGAAATACGCAAGCTCAAGGCGCGTATGGAAGCCGAGCGATTGCCGCGCGGCGTGCGTAGGGACCGTCACCTGAAGCTGGGCAAAGGTGGTCTGTCCGACGTGGAATGGACGATTCAGCTGCTGCAGTTGCAGCATGCCGGCGACAACGCGAACCTGCGAGTCAACGGCACGATGCAGGCGTTGGACGAGTTGGAGCGGCGCAAGCTGGTTTCCGCCGGCGACGCCGTCGTATTGCGACGCGCATGGTGGATGTGCACGGCCGCGCGCAACGGCAGCTACCTGTGGAGCGGGCGCGTCAACCAGGCGGATATCCTGCCGGATGACACGTATTCGCTGGGAGGACTCGCCGTCTATCTCGGATACGACGCGAATCGCGGACAGCATTTCGAAAACGATCTGCTTGCCGTAATGCGCAAGGCGCGCGACGTGACGGAACGTCTGTTCTACGGCCTTTCATGAAACGATTCGAGCGGGCGCTCGGTGAACACGCGGTGAACGCTCCGGGTCAGTGTTTCGGGCTATAGTTGGCTAGGTCACTTTCAGTGGCCACCTTCAACCACAAGTTGCATGAAAGGTGAGCCGTTGTCCTCAGTACTCGAACCGGCGGTCGAAACGCCGATGGTCGGAAAAAGCGTCATCACTCTCGATGATCTTTCCATTCGTCAGATTCAGGAAATGCTGCACAAAGCGCAGTACATCGATTCCCATCGTAAAGAAGTGGCACACACCTGCGAAGGCAGGGTGCTTGCCACTTTGTTTTATGAGCCGAGCACGCGCACGCGTCTGAGTTTCGAAACCGCCATGCTGCGCCTCGGCGGCAAGGTGATCGGTTTCGCCGGCGCCCAGCTCGCCTCCGTCACCAAGGGCGAGACGATCGCCGACACGTTGAAGACGGTGTCCAACTACGTCGACGTGGTGGCCATCCGCCATCCGAAGGAAGGCGCCGCGCTGGTCGCATCCCGCGCCGCCTCCGTGCCGGTCATCAACGCGGGCGACGGCGGACACATGCATCCGACGCAGACGCTCGCCGACCTGGCCACGCTTCAATCGCGCTTCGGCCGTGTCACCAACCTGACCGTCGGCCTGTGCGGCGATCTGACCTTCGGCCGCACCGTGCACTCCCTGATCGAAACACTGTGCCGCTTCGGCAACGTCAACTTCGTGCTCATCAGCCCCGACGAGCTCAAGACCCCGCAGTACGTGCTTGACCGCATCAACGCCACCGAATCCTGCTCCTACACCGAAGTCAAGGATCTCGTCTCCGTCATCGGCGATCTTGACGTGCTGTACATGACCCGCGTGCAGAAAGAACGTTTCTTCAACGAGGACGATTATCTGCGTCTGCGCGACACCTACATCCTCGACGAAGCCAAGATGGCGTACGCCAAGAAGGACATGGCCGTGCTGCACCCGCTGCCGCGCGTCAACGAAATCGCCGTGGAAGTTGACGACGATCCGCGTGCAGCCTACTTCGAACAGGTCAAGAACGGTATGCTCATGCGCATGGCATTGGAAAGCTCGGTGGTCGGTGACGAACTGCCGGGATACGAACCGCTCGCAGCCAAGGAGGTTGAAGCCTGATGGAAGTCACCAGCATTCAGAACGGCATCATCATCGATCACGTGCCCGCCGGAACCGCGCTCAAGGTACTTGAGTATCTGAAGATCGACCCGTCCAAAACCAAGCTCGCGTTGATCATGAACACCGACAGCCACATGTACGGCACGAAGGACATCATCAAAATCGAGGATGAGACCGAATCCATCGACCTCGACGTGCTCGGCCTCGTGGCGCGCACCGCGACCGTCGGCATCGTCCGCGGCGGCAAAATCGTCGAAAAGAAGAAGCCGACCCTGCCGGAACATGTCGTCAACATCATCAAATGCGTGAACCCGCGCTGCGTCACCACCACCGAGCCTGCGGTGCAGATGTTCCATCTGGTGCATTCCGACCGTCAGGAATACCGTTGCGACTACTGCGACGAGGAAGCGAAGTTCTGAAATCATGACCCTCACCCTTCACGACATCAAGGTCTGGAACACCGGCGAAGTCATTGACCTCGTCGTCCCCTCCGACACGGACGCGTCCGTGGACGCCTCGGCGATGACCATCGCCCCCGGATTCGAAGACCCGCACGTGCATTTCCGCGATCCCGGACAGACCTACAAGGAGTCCATGATCTCCGGCTGCGCGGCGGCGGCATCCGGCGGATACACGAACGTGCTCATCATGCCAAACACCGTGCCGGCCATGGATGGCGTGAAGGTGGAGGCCGGCCAGCCGGGCGCCTCCGAAGTGCTCGACGCCGAATACGACACGGTCATCGATTACCTGCAGCATTACGAGGCCGCTCATGGCGTGAAACTGCCGGTGCGCTACGACCTATGCGTATGCGCCTCAAAGGGGCGTGCCGGCCATGAGGCCACCGAAGTGGCCGACTGGATCGGCTACCTGCCCGAACATGGCGACGAGCATAAGGACGCCTACCAGCTGGCGCATCCGGTGACCGCCATCAGCGATGACGGTTCCGCGGTGACCCCCAGCATTCTCGAACAGGTGTTCGAAAACGTCAAGGAGTCGGGACTGTACCTCATCGAGCATTGCGAACACCACGACACCGGCGCGGTCAATGACGGTCCGGTGTCCCGCAAGCTTGGCGTTCCAGGCATTCCGGAGGACACGGAACTCAAAATCGTCGAACGCGACATTGACATGTCCCGCAAAACCGGCGTGCACGTGCACTTCCAGCACGTCAGCACCGCGATCTCCTTCGACGCCATCCGCAAAGCCAAGGCCGAAGGACTTCCGATCACCTGCGAGACCGCGCCGCATTACATCGCATTGAACGACGAGGCGCTGCTTAAGTACGGCACTTTGGCCAAAATGAACCCGCCGCTGCGCTCCGAAGCGGACCGCCAGGCCACCATCGCAGCCGTCGCCGACGGCACGGTCGATTTGTTGGCCACCGACCATGCGCCCCACACCGTGGAAGAGAAGGAACTCGGCTTCCTCGACGCGCCCAACGGCATCATCGGGCTGGAATGCGCATACGGCGTCTGCCACAAGGTACTTGTCGACGGCGGATTCATTTCCGACGAACGTCTCATCGAACTCATGTCCACCGGTCCGGCCGAACTCATGGGCCACGACAAAACGGACATCACGGCGGTACTCGACGACTACGCCGACGCCGTGCCGGGAGACGACGACACCAAGCGCGTGCTTGATCTGGGCCGCGTGCCCGAAAGCGACCAGGTGGATCTCGTGGTGCTGAACACCGGAGAGGAATGGACCGTCGACCCGGAGAAGTTCCACTCCTCGGCACGTAACACCCCATTCGGCGGATGGCAGGTCACCGGCCGGCCGCTCGCCACCATCATCGGCTCGAAGCTGGCCTTCAGCCGCATCGACAAGGAGGACTGATGGACCGTCTGATCGAAGCCATCGAAGACAAGCAGAATCCAAGCGTCGTGGGACTCGACCCCACCGAAGCGCTGGTGCCGAATCAGGTCGTGGCCAGCTTCGCCGAGGAAATCGCCGAACAGGTGGAGGATCCGACGGAAGCGCCGGCAGCCCAACTGTCCGTCGCCTTCTTCGAATTCAACCGCGCCATCATCGACGCAGTAGCCGACATCGTCCCGGCCGTCAAACCGCAGATCGCCATGTATGAGGCGCTCGGACCAGCCGGCATCGACGCCTACAGCATGACCTGCGAATACGCCAAACAGCAGGGACTGTACGTCCTCGGCGACGTCAAGCGCGGCGACATCGGCTCCACCGCAGCCGCCTACGCCCACCATCTGAGCGGTGTGAACGCGGGGGAGCACGCTTTCGACCCGTGGCATGAGGACGCGGTCACCGTGAACCCCTACCTCGGCACCGACGGCATCACCCCGTTCGTCGAAGCCGCCACTGGTGCCGACAAGGACATCTTCGTACTGGTACGCACCTCCAATCCATCCAGCAGCGAACTGCAGGAACTCGAACTCGCCTCAGGCGAGCGCGTGTACGAGCATGTCGCCGACCTCGTGGAAGGCTGGGGAGCCGAAACCATCGGCGCGAACGGGTATTCCCGTGTCGGCGCGGTGGTCGGAGCCACCCATCCCGAGGAAGGCAAGGCGTTGCGGGCGCGCATGCCGCACACGTTCTTCCTGGTCCCCGGTTACGGCGCGCAGGGTGGTACCGCCCAAGGCGTGGCCGGCATGTTCGACAAAGACGGCATGGGCGCGCTCGTCAATTCGTCGCGTGGCATCATCGGAGCCTGGAAGAAGTCCGGCAAATACAGCGAATCCATGAGCGCAGACGATGCGCTTGACTTGGTCGCCGAATCGGCGCGCGAGGCCGCGAAGGACATGCGCGACAATCTGCGCGCGGTACTACCGTAAGCTACCAGAACAATCGAACGAAACACAGGAAAGGGAGTCATGACCGCCGCAGCAACGTTCATGCCGACCGTCGGCCAGGCGAGGGAAGCGGGATTCTTCCCCAGCAGGCACACGGTCGAAATCGTCGACAACCGCATGCTGGCCGATGGCGTGTACCGATTGACATTCCGCGACGAATTCATCGCGGGACATGCCAAGCCGGCGCAGTTCGTCGACGTGTATTCCAACAATCCGAGCAGACTGATGCCCCGCCCGTTCGGCGTGGCAGAAGTGGATGGCGATGAGGTGAGCCTTATCTTCGCCGTCGTCGGCAAAGGCACCGCCGAATTCTCCGAATTGCGTGCGGGCGACACCATTCGGGTGATGGGTCCTCTCGGCAACTCCTTCAACACCAAGGGGAACGCGAACTACGTGCTGGTGGCCGGCGGTCTCGGCGTGCCGCCGCTGGTGCGCGCCGCGCAGGCCATCGCCGAATCGGAGGGGTCGACGAGTACCGCGGTGTTCGGATACCGCAACGTGCGTTTCGGAGACGGATACGTCGGCCGGTACGCGGACAAGACATACAGCATCGACGAATCCGAAGGCAATGTCGTAACGCTCCTTGACCGTATTGAAAATGAACTGGTGAACGGCGAGCTGAAGCCGGTCATCCTCTCATGCGGGCCGTTGCCGATGATGAAGGCCGTCGCCGCATGGGCGGCGAAACGCGGCATCGAGGCACAGCTGAGCTTGGAACAGCGCATGGGCTGCGGATACGGCACATGCGTGCTGTGCACCGTCGACACCGCCGAAGGACGATTGAAGGTCTGCTCGGACGGACCTGTGTTCACCCGCGAACAATTGGGATGGGGGGAGTGAGCATGACCGCAGAACAACATGCGAACCTGTACGAACAGCACGAATGGAAGCATCCCACCCAGGTGGCGGGTATCCCGTGGAAGAATCCGGTGGCGACCGCTTCCGGCACGTTCCAATATGCTGCCGTGCGCTGGTTCTATGACGTGAGCCAGCTGGGCGCCGTCACCACCAAAGGCGTGTCTCCGGTGCCATGGGAAGGCAATCCTGGCATCCGTACTGCGGAAGGCCCCTCCAGCAACATCAACGCCGTCGGCCTGCAGAATCCCGGCGTGGACCATTACCTTGAGGACGATCTGCCGAAACTCAAGGCCATCAACGCCACCGTCATCGCCAACGTCGCCGGACACTGCGACGACGACTACGCGGAAGTCGTGTCCAAGCTCGACGATTCCCCGGCCGACATGCTGGAAATCAACGTGAGCTGTCCGAACGTGTCCGCAGGCGGCATGAGCGTCGGCACCGACCCGGTGGCTTTGAGCCGCCTCATCACCAGACTGCGCAAGCTCACCGACAAGAAGATGATCGTCAAACTCACCCCGAACGTCACCGACATCACCGTGCCGGCACGAGCCGCGGTGGAAAGCGGAGCCGACGCATTGAGCCTGATCAACACGCTGCTCGGCATGCGCATCAACATCCGCACCGGCGAGCCGGTCATCACGCACGTCACCGGCGGCGTGTCCGGCCCGGCCGTCCTGCCGGTCGGACTGGCCGCGGTATGGCGCGTGCGCGCCGCATTGCCAGAAATACCGATCATCGGCATCGGAGGCATCGACTCCGGCGAGACCGCGCTCGAATACCTGTATGCCGGCGCCAACGCCGTCGAAGTCGGCGCGGCCGCATTGTTCGAGCCGACCGCGCCGCTGCGCGTGGCCCGCGAACTCGACGATCTGCTCGACGAACGTCCCGAACTCGCCGACAAGCTCGCCAAAGGCGAGACCTGGCGCTGAAATTTCGTAATCGATCAATATAAGGAGAACAAGCAAATGACCGCATCGCTCGACCATCGTTTCACCGAGTTCCTGCTGGAATCGCAGGCGTTGAAATTCGGCGAGTTCACATTGAAGTCCGGCCGCAAGTCGCCGTACTTCATCAACGCCGGCGCATTCAACGACGGACGCAAGATCGCCCGTCTTGGCGCGTTCTACGCCGAGAAGATTGTCGAGGAGATCGAGGCGGGCAACCTGCCCAAGGATGTCGACACCGTGTTCGGCCCTGCCTACAAGGGCATCCCGCTGGGCGTGTCCACCGCCATCGCGCTGACGTCCGCCCATGGCATGGAGGTCGGCTACACCTTCGACCGCAAGGAGAAGAAGGACCATGGCGACGGCGGCATGATGGTCGGCACGCAGCTTGCGGACGGCATGAAGGTCCTGCTCGTCGACGACGTGATGACCGCCGGCACCGCTGTGCGCGAGGTCATCCCGAAGCTCAAGGCCGAGGCGAACGTCGAGGTCATCGGCCTGGTACTGAGCGTGGACCGCATGGAGAAGACCAAGGATTCCGACACGTCCGCGGTGAAGGCCGTCGAAGCCGAATTCGGCTTCCCGGTGTTCGCCATCGCCAACGTGAAGGAGATCTTCGAAGCCGGCCAGCGCATCCAGAACGCCGACGGCACCCCGTACGTCACACCGGAGATCAAGGCCGCCGCCGACGCGTACCTGGAACAGTACGGCGCCTGACTGCGGCGTTCGCGCTGAACCGCGCTCATCGGCTGTTATAATCTCGGATATGACAGAAAGGCACTGTGCTGCTTTCGGGCAGTACAGTGCCTTTTCGTTGTGGTTCCTCTGTTCCGGGGTCAGTCGATGAGCGTGTAGCCGTGGCTGGCGACCACCGACTTGAGCTTCTCCAAGTACGTTTCGGCGGCCTTGGACAGCTTCGCGCGCTCATTGGTGATCCATCCGACAAGCATCGTCTCATCGGTGTCGAGCGGCACGGTGACGATCTTCTCGTTGTTGAGATCGCCGTTGTCGATGCCGGTGCACACCGTGTAGCCGTTCAGGCCGATGATGAAGTTCAGAATCGTGGCGCGGTCGGTCACGTTGATCTGCTTGGGGGAGTACTCCGGCCAGACGGCCTCCTCCGCGAAGAAGAAGCTGCCTTCCTCGCCCTGCTCGTATTGGATGAACGGGAACGGCTTCAGATCGTCCATGGTGACCTTCTTCTTGCCGGCCAGCGGATTGTCGCGCGAGATGAACACGTGCAACGGCGCGCGGAACAGCGGATGGAACTCGAGATGCTTCTCGCGCAGCAGCTTGCCGATCACGTCCTTGTTGAAGTCGGACAGGTAGATGATGCCGATCTCCGAAAGCATGTTCGCCACCTGGTTGATGATGTCCTTCGTGCGGGTCTCGCGGATGGTGAACTCGTATTCGTCGGACTTGGTGGACTCGATCATCTCCACGAACGCCTCCACGGCGAACATGTAATGCTGCGTGGACACGGAGCACAGCTGTTTGCGGGGTTTCGCGTTCTTGTACCGTTCCTCCAGCAGCGACGCCTGATCGAGGACCTGACGCGCGTAGGTGAGGAATTCCGCGCCGTCCACGGTCAACGCGATGCCTTGGGAGGAACGGGTGAAGATCTCGATGCCGAGCTCGTTCTCAAGCTCCTTCACCGAGGAGCTCAACGCGGGCTGGGATACGTACAGCTCGTGCGAGGCCTCGTTCATGGAGCCGCATTCCACTATTTTGACGATGTATTTCAGCTGAAGGAGGGTCATAACGCCCATTTATACCAGCGTCGCTTTACGAAACGACGATTTATAGCGCTTCGTTTTGCATAGTGGACACGCGGTCGGTGGATGTGCGGCCTACAGCGGACGATGATATGGGCGCATGGCCGAGGCCCGTTCCGCGGGACGCAGGCGCACGTCCGCCGCGCTCACACGCGCACGCCCAAGGATTCCAGGTCCCTGCGCGCCTGGTCGGCGTCGACGAAACGGAAGGCGTGCATGCCGGCCGACCGCGCCCCGGCGACGTTCTTCGCGGTGTCGTCGAGGAACACGCTGCTCTCGGGGCTTAGGTCGAAACGGCTCATCGCCAGTTCGTAGATGTCGGCGTTCGGCTTGTGCATCTTCTCCACGCCGGAGACGACGGTGCCCTGCAGCAGTTCGGCAAGCTGCGGGAACTTCTCGAATGCGAAATGGAACGTCTCATGGGACCAATTCGTCAATCCCCACACGCCATAGCCGGCCGCCTTCAGATCGCGCAGCAGCCGCTCCATGCCGGGCAGCATGCGTGGCAGCGCGTCGTCGTAATGCGCGATGTAATAACGGAAGATCCCGGCGACACGTTCTCCCTGCTCGGCCACCACATCGGGCCATATCGAATCGAAGTCCTCCCCGGCGTCCATACGGTCCTCGTATCCGAAGAAGCCGCAGGGGTCGTCGTCGGCGCAGATGTGGTCGACGGTCGCGTCGTCGAATCTGCCTTCAAGACATGCCCGTGTCCGCCAATCCAGCAACACTCCGCAGAAATCGAAAACGACGTCGGTGATGGTCGGAACTGCAACGGTCATCGGGAAACCCTTCTTGTAGCGTGCGTCTGTCTTCCGCCAGTGTACCGTACCCATGTTCGTGAAGGACGTTTTCGTCTTCGCGTGCGGCGTTTCCTGAAAGTCATTGGGGCGGAAAGGCTCGCTTGGGTTTTGAAAAAGGCTAATCTAGACGTTTTCGGCGATTGTGATGATTGTCATGCCGACCATTTCGAACATACAATCAATCCGAAATTAAATCAACATGTTGTCTGAATAGACGGGTGTTCTAGTGGAAAGCATTAGGAAGGGGGCCGACGATGGCATATATCGAAATGGTGCACAGCTTCAAGCGCTACCATATGGGCAACATCACAATCACCGCCAACAACGATGTGAGTTTCGGCATCGAACGCGGCGAGCTTGCGATCATTCTGGGATCATCCGGAGCCGGCAAATCGACGGTGCTCAACATCCTGGGCGGCATGGACACGAATTCCGAAGGCAAGGTCATCATCGACGGCGTCGACATCTCGGACTTCAACGCGAAGCAACTGACCGATTACCGGCGCAACAACATCGGATTCGTATTCCAGTTCTACAATCTGGTGGCCAACCTCACCGCCAAGGAGAACGTGGAACTCGCCTCCGAACTCGTCAAGAACGCGGCCGATCCAGTGCAGACGCTGGTCGGTGTGGGACTTGGCGGCCGCGGCCCAGCTGGCCACGGCGCAAGCGCAACTGGCCTCGGCCAACGCGTCGGTCGCCTCCGGACAGACGCAACTGCAGGCGGCACGGACGCAACTGGCTCAAGGACAGAACCAGCTCTCCGATTCATGGAACCAGCTGGCGAACGGCAAAACGCAGCTGGACGCGGCGCGAGAACAACTCGAAACAAGCAAAACCGTGCTCGACAAAGTCGGCGCGACGCTCGGCAAATGGGAACAGACCGGCATCACCGGCAAACTCTACGAACAAATACGCGGCAAATACGACATGGCGATCAACCAGTACAACGAAGCCTGCGCCGAATACAACAGACAGCTGAACGCCTACAATGCGGGACTGCAACAATACCAGAACGCCGTAGCGCGGCTCGACCAAGGCTCGCAGGCGTATCGGAGCAATGCGGACAATCTCGCACAGGCATCCAAACAGATAGCCGAAAAACAAAACGAGCTCGGCAAAGCGGTGTCGCAGGCCGGCAAGCAAGTCGCAGACGGCGTCACGCAGCTTATCCAAGGCCAGAGGGACATCGACAAGGCCGAAACGGAATACCAGAGCAAACTCGCCGAATTCAACGCGCAGAAGCCCGAAGCCGAACGCAAGATATCCGAAGCCGAACGGCAGATAACCCTCGCCGAGGAGAAGATCGACAATCTCACCGTCCCGGCCTATTCCGTCAGCGGCCGCCGCGAAGGCCTGACCTCGCAAGGCTACCGCGTGTACATGGTCATCGAAGGCATCGTGGCGGAACTGGCGGACATCTTCCCGATCTTCCTCTACTTCGTCGCGGCGCTCGTCACCTTCAGCACCATGGGACGCATGGTGGACGAGGAACGCACCAATTCCGGAACGTTGAAGGCGCTCGACTACGGCAACGCGGATGTGATGCTCAAATTCACCGTATACGGATTCGCCGCATCCACCCTGGGCACATGCATCGGCGTGCTCGCCGGCCACACGCTGCTGCCGCTTATCGTCGCCCACGCATACAGCGCGGGATTCACCATGCCGGACATCATGCTCAAATTCCACCCCTGGATCACCATGGCCGCATTCGCACTCGCATGGATAAACGCCGTCGTGCCGGCATGGCTGGCCGCGTCCAAGGAACTGCGCGAAAAACCGGCGAGCCTACTGCTGCCCAAGCCGCCGGCCAAAGGCTCGAAAATTCTTTTGGAACATTTCCCACCACTATGGAACCGTCTGAATTTCACACACAAAGTGACCGCCCGTAACATCTTCCGATACAAAACACGCATGTTCATGACGATCTTCGGCGTATGCGGAGCGGTATCCCTGCTGACGGCCGGCCTCGCCGTCCAATCCTCGATCGGACAGATAGGAAACCGACAGTTCGAGGAACTCATCCACTACGACCTGATCGTCGCCGAGGAATCCGACACCAACAGCGCGCAACGCGAGGAAATCGCCACGACGCTGAAGGGCAAAACCGTCCAATCCTCGACAGCGGTGCGCTACGAGGAACTGTCGAAAACCGCAGGCAAGGAGAACGATAAGCAGTCGATCACCCTGCTGGCCACCGACGACGCATACAACTTCAACGAATACCTGACATTACGCGACCGCAAAACACACCAACCACAGATACTGGTCAACAATGGCGCGGTAATCTCCGAACGGCTCGCCGAAATGCTCAACGTCTCGGTCGGCGACACCTTCACGGTAAACGACGAAAACGGCGCGCAACGCACCATCAAAGTCGCCGGCATCAGCGAAATGTACATCGGCCATTTCATATTCATGAACGCGCAATGCTACGAACACGTGTTCGGCGACCAGTACAACACAAACGCATACATGGTCAGACTGAAAGACCACAGCAACGCCAACACGGAACGCCAAGGCGCCAAATTCATGAAACTGGCCGCCGTGCGCGGCGTCGTGCAGAACACGACGCAGAAGAACATGGTGTCCACAATCGTGGGATCGCTCAACCAGATCATGGAAGTGCTGATTCTCGTGGCCGTGCTGCTGGCCGTGGTGATCCTCTACAACCTGACCAACCTCAACGTGTCGGAACGCATACGCGAGCTATCCACGATCAAAGTGCTCGGCTTCCACACCAGCGAGACCACGATGTACATCTACCGCGAAACGATCCTGCTGTCACTGCTGGGCATACTCGCCGGATACGGCTTCGGCGAATGGCTGCACCGATACATCATCACCGAAGTGCCACCCGACGAAGTCATGTTCGACCCCGCCATCAGCTGGATCGCATTGGCGGCCCCGGCCATCGTCGTGGCCGTGGCACTAGCCGTGCTCGGCTGGATCGTATACCGCCAGCTCGAAACGGTGGACATGCTCGAAGCACTGAAATCAGTGGAATAACCCTCCACGAAACGGTCAGCGGAGCAGCTCGCCAAAAGCCCGGGGAACAGCCGCGACGACATCACCGGCAACAATCGGATGCCCGATCACGCTCGCCGGAGTCTTGCCCGCATGCCCATACAGATGCGGACGATGCCATCCGCGCTGCTCCGACCCGCTGGCCATCGCGCCGGCAAGCCCATGCATATACGCGGCGGCCGCGGCGACCTCCGGAACCAAAGCCGGATCGTCGGACAGCATGTCGTCCTGCTGCGCCAGCAACGCGCCCAACACGCCGGCCAACACATCGCCCGAACCGGCGGTGGCCATCCAGGCAGGCGCGCGCCCGGACAGGATGATCCGCGTGTTCCCATCTCCATCAGCTCCAACCACAATGGTGACCGCGCCCTTAAGCAGCACCGTGGCCCCCGTAAGCTCATGCGCGCGCAACGCCGCCCGCAATGGCCGGGCCTCCACCCACTGCCTGGGAACAACATCGGCCATATCGGCATCCAACCGATTCAGCAATGCGGCCAATTCGCCGGCATGCGGAGTGATAACGACCTGCGGCACAACATGGCACGGCAGCAAATCCAACGCGCCGGCATCAACCACAATGGGAGGCATGCCCTCCGCCCGCTCGTTCCGCGAGCCATCGCCATCCTCCAACGCGTAATGATCCAGCAGCGCGGCAATGGTCGCACGCTGCATGTCATCACCGGAAGCAACGTCACCCTCGGCGGGCACACCGGATCCAACCACCCACGACTGCACCCGGCCCTTGCCCAACACAGCCTCCGGCAAAACGGCCAATATCATATCCTGCGCACGCTGCGGCCCCAGATAACGCACCATGCCCACATTCGCGCACGCCGCGGCCCTCGCCGACAACACGGCAGCACCCGGATACCGCGCCGAACCAGTCACCAAACCAACCACTCCACGCGAATACTTGCCATCCGCAAGAGACGGAAGACGAACCGAATCCGCCACAAAATCGCCATCCGTCATTTCGGCAAACGGAACAGCATCATCGACATCGAAACCGAAATCGACCAACGTGATCCGTCCGCAAGCATACGAAGCCGGCGGCACCATCGCACACGGCTTCATCGCACCGAACGTCACCGTCACATCCGCAGGAATATACGGCCCCGGCAACGAACCATCATCAACACCCACACCCGACGGCGCATCGACGGCCACCACCAACGGCAAATCAGCGGAAGGGTCATTGTTCGGCAACGCAGGCTTGTCCGGCAACACGCCATCCATACCCAAAGACGAAGCCAACGTGCCGGCGACACCACGCAACGCGCCGGCCACGCCAATCCCCGTCATAGCATCAAGCACCACATGCGCACCCCGCGCACACTCGACCGCAGCCTGCAGCCGCTCACCAGCCTCACCCGCGGAAAAACCAGACGTGCACCCAGGAATATCAGCCGCCGGATCCAACACCAACACACGCCCACCCGCACGAACAAACGCCCTAAACGCATCCTCATGCAACGAACGGCCAACAGCAACCGCGGTAACCTGCGCACCCTCACGCGCCAACTCAGCCCCCGCATACAAGCCATCGCCACCATTGTCCCCAGCGCCAGCCAACACCGTGACCCGCGCATCCTCAACATCCAAATCCTCATCATCAAGCAACGACAACGTCACACGAGCCACCGCAGAAGCAGCCATACGCATCAACGGCACACCATCATCCAACAAAGGACGCTCCAACTGCCGGACAACATCGGCGGAATAGGAACTATACAACAACGTCTGCAAACGGTCGGCATCATCGGAGACATCCATGGAAAATCCTTCCCCTCGGCATGGAACCACAAACACCACTTTAGTCGTATATTAAAAACAACAAACAAAAACGGCATGGACGCCAAACAAGAAAACGGAGCGGAACATGGCATACATCGAAATGAAAAACAGCACCAAGCTCTACCACATGGGATCCACCACCATCACCGCCAACGACAACGTCTCCTTCACCATCGAACAAGGCGAACTCGCCATCATCCTCGGCGCATCCGGCGCAGGCAAATCAACAGTGCTCAACATCCTAGGAGGCATGGACACCAACACCTCAGGACAAGTAATCATCGACGGCAAAGACATCTCCAACTACACACCCAAACAACTCACCGCATACCGCCGCACCGACATCGGCTTCGTATTCCAGTTCTACAACCTCGTCGCCAACCTCACCGCACGCGAAAACGTAGAACTCGCCTCACAAATCGTTCCCGACGCACAAGACGCCCGACAGGCGCTCGCCGACGTAGGGCTTGCGGACCGCGTCGACAATTTTCCCGCGCAATTGTCGGGCGGCGAGCAGCAGCGTGTGGCGATCGCTCGAGCGGTGGCGAAGAATCCGAAGATTCTGCTGTGTGACGAACCGACCGGCGCGCTTGACTACAACACCGGCAAGCAAGTGCTCCGCATTCTGCAGGACATGAGCCGCAAGAAGGGCGCGACAGTGGTGATCGTGACGCATAATTCTGCGATTGCGCCGATTGCGGACCGTGTAATTCGCATGCATGATGGACGTGTGTCATCGATTGAGGTCAACGAGCATCCGATGGATATCGAAGAGCTTGAATGGTGACGTTGCGACACGCTGTGATACGTATGATTTGCGTAAATGGCTGATTCGTGTAATATATGTGACTTGTGCACGGAAGCCAAGTCTTCCGGTGGGAACATTCCTGCGTAGCTCAGTTGGCAGAGCATCCGACTGTTAATCGGACGGTCACTGGTTCAAGCCCAGTCGCAGGAGCGCAGTTTCGGGTACACCGGAACATATTCCTGCGTAGCTCAGTTGGCAGAGCATTCGACTGTTAATCGAACGGTCACTGGTTCAAGCCCAGTCGCAGGAGCTTCTTAGCCCTTGGTTTTCCAAGGGCTTTTTGTTTCCGTAAGAACTTTTCGCTGCTATTCCAACGAATCGAGCACGTCGTCAATGAGTGTGCGGTCGTGTGCCGCATCAGCCTTGAGTCGAGGGAAGCGACGTATGACGTTGTCGGGACTTGCGTTGGCCGCACGTGCCACATTCGATTTTGACTCGCCATGCGCCACGGCGATTTCCGCGAGCCGATCCACTAGCGAATCCGAAACCTGCCGTATTTGCTCGCCAACCCATAACTGGGACAATTCGGGTGAAAGCGTGTAATCGTCCTGCAGCTCGCTTGAAGCCTCCTGAATGGCGGCCCATAGCACCATGAATGGCTTGCGGTAGTAGGCGATGCGTTCCTCGGACGGCTCGCTCTCCAACTGCTGCAATGCCTTGCGTTGCGTAGTGTTGTCACTCATGTGTCCCATCGTATGCCACGTTCGGTGGCGTTTTGGCATGTCATGGCGCGACACGCCCGGCATCTGTGGATAAGTGTTGTTCTCCGACCACAAGGTCGTTCCAAGTCGACGGGCGGTCTTCGAACGTGCCATGATATCGATTCCCGGATAGAGACGCGGACCACAGGAGGCCTCATGAACAAATGGGAATACCGTCGGCGTGTTCGACACAATAAGATGTCCGATGACATTGACAAGCGCAACCGGCACCGGTGCGCCGCGGCGATGGCCGTATGCGTATTGGCGAACATCGCGTTCACGATATGCTGCGCGCAACCTACGGCGTCGGCATACGCGCAATCGGCTGATGACGTGGCGCATGAAGTCGCACAAGCGGCATGCCGCACATCAATGCAGTGGCCTTTGGAGCACGCGCAAGTAATCGGCGAATATGATGCGCCGGCTAAACAATGGTTGCCTGGGCATCGCGGTTTGGATTTGCGTGCACGGCCGCAAGACGCCATCATTGCGCCCGCGGATGGTGTGGTCGCCTTCAGTGGCAAAGTGGCGGGCAAATCCGTGGTAACGCTTCGCCACGGTGCGGAAACGGGAAGCCTGACGTCGACGTTTGAACCCGCGGTCACTACGCGACCGGTCGGGGCCGTCATCGCCAAGGGGGAGCGTTTCGCTCGTGTTGAAGGTGGCTCGGAACATTGCGCCGATGGATGCCTGCATTGGGGCCTCAAGAGCGGAGGACGTGATTATGCGAATCCGTCGGGCAGAGTGAGGCCGATGCGGGTTGAACTGAAACCGTTGTAACGGCCATATCCACGGGTGTTGTCGTTGTCCTGGGGTCGTGGCCTTAAAGAAAAAGTGCGGTATTCCGGCTATGATGCTGTCTGTACATTAGATTTCGAGGAGCGAGAAGCTTATGATCAAGGAATACACGCGCCCTTTGGAACAGGGAATTGACTCGGACAAAAACATCTTCTCAGTACTTGAGGAGCGTGTGGAACGCACTCCTGACGACAATCTTGTCGAATACAAGAACGCTCAGGGCGAATGGGTGGCGTTCACCGCTGCGGAGTTCAAAAACAAGGTCGTCGCCCTCGCCAAAGGACTTATCGCTCGTGGCGTAATGCCTGGAGATTCGGTATCCATTATCGCGCATACCTGCTGGCAGTGGACCGCGCTTGATGTGGCCATCATGTCCATCGGCGCCCTTACCGTTCCGGTCTATGAAACGAATTCGCCGGCGCAGGTGAAGATGATTTTCAATGATGCCAATGTCAAGATGGCGTTCGCTGAGGATGATTTCCAGCGCGACAAAATCGAATCCGTCCGTGATCAGTGCCCGGATCTTGGCGACGTGTACGTCATCGGACTTGGTGCAATTGACACGATCATCGAATACGGCCGCGCGGTCTCCGACGCCGAATTCCTTGAACGTGAACAAGCGGTCAAAGGCTCCGATCTAGCCACCATCGTATATACGTCGGGATCCACTGGCACCCCGAAGGGCGTTGAACTGACGCATGCCAATTTCGTGTTCATCACCTATTCCGGCGTCAACTCCATGCCGGACATCGCCATGAAACCGAATCGTCGACTGCTGCTGTTCCTGCCGCTCGCCCATGTATTCGCCCGATACATGCAGTTCTTCTGCTTTGCCGGAAACGTTTCACTCGGTCTGTCCAGCAATCTGAAGACCATTCTCGCCGATTTCAAGGCGTTCAAACCGACGTTCATCCTCGCCGTGCCGCGGATTTTCGAAAAGATCTACAATGCGGCCTCGCAGAAGGCCGGAGCCGGTTTCAAGGGACGTGTTTTCGCTGACGCCACCCAGACGGCATACGATTGGTCGCATGCTCAGCAGTCCGGTGGGAGCATTCCACTCGCGCTGAACGCAAAACATGCCCTGTACAACAAGCTGGTGTATTCGTCAATCATGGAAGTGTTCGGCGGCCACGTCGAGTATGCGGTCTCCGGCGGAGCGCCGCTTGATTCCTCTATCGCGCATTTCTTCAACGGTGTCGGTCTGCCGCTATTGGAAGGCTACGGCATGACCGAAACGTGCGCCCCCTCGAGCGTCAATCCGACCGAAGGCTACAAGATCGGCACCATCGGCTTGCCTCTGCAAGGCGTGACCATGGGGGTCGACGAAGAAGGGGAGCTGTGCATAAAGAGCCCTGCCGTATGCGCCGGATACCACAACAATCCTGACGTTACCAAGCAGCAAATTGTCGATGGATGGCTGCATACCGGTGATCTCGGCTCCATTGATGATGACGGCTTCGTTTCCATCGTCGGGCGTAAGAAGGATCTCATCATCACCGCAGGCGGCAAGAACGTCTCCCCATGCGAGATGGAAGCATCCATCATGACTTCGCCGGTGGTGAGCCAATGCGTCATGATCGGCGATTGCAAGCCATTCATCGCCGCAATCATCTCCCTTGATTTGGCGGAGACGAACCTATGGCTGGAATCCAAGGGAGCGGAACAGGTCGCTGATTTGGATGAAGCCTCGAAGAACCCCATTGTGCGTGCGGAAGTGGAGCGTGCCGTCAACAAAGCCAATGAGCTCGCCTCACGTGCCGAATCAATCCGCAAGTTCGAAATCGTTCCCGACGAGTTCACTGAGGAGAACGGTTTGGTCACGCCGAGCATGAAGGCCCGCAGGCAGGCAGTGGTTGAACATTACCGGACGTTGATCGACACGGTCATCTACGTGCCGAGGAAGCCGGAGGCTCACGCCGAATGATGTTCGAAATATGGTGGGGGCCGGTGACATCCGAGTGATGCCATCGGCCCCCACCATATCCGGAAGAATCCCGGAAGAATCATAGGCCCGCATCCGCCAGCGAAATGTAGCCGGGTTCAATCAGCGTTTTCTTGAGATTGTCGGCGCTGATCGCCAATGTCTCCTCATGGATGGTCGTAATTTTCTTCCCCTCGACCGTTGCGGAACGGATGAAACCGAGTTTGGAAAGTTTGCCCGAAGTGTTCAGTCGCACGCATGTCTGCGCGATGTCATCGGCCAACGCCTTGCGGTTCTCCATGGCGGTCATCCATTGCTTGCCGTTGACGATGTTCGGCATGGAACTGATATAGGCCCCATAGCCGGTGATGATCGGCCATTTTGCGTTTTCCTTGTTATCGGAATCGCTGTCGTCATCCGATGACGACGTCTTCGCAGGGTCAGGCACTGCCTGCCGTTTCAGGTCTTTTTTGCCCGTGATGCTGTCCACGATGCCGGAAATTGAGATGGAAGGGTTGATATCGGCTGAGGAACCTGTGTAGCCGAGTTTGTCCAACTCGTCGGCGATGTTCTTCGCCACATAGTCGTTGCAGGAGATGACGCCATCAAGGTGGACAGGGTGCGAATCGTCCTTGTCCGCGTCGAGACGTTCGGCAAGCACCGATTTGATTTGTTCGGCTTTTGACGAATCGAATGCCACGGACCGCCAGTCATCCTTGGTGGTCGAAGCGGTGAGCGTCTCGGAAGGAGATGCCGCTTTGCCGTCCTTGAAATACGGTTCGAGCACTTTCCAGATGCCTTTGAACATGTTCTGGGCGAAGGACGTGTCCGTTTTGGCATCATGTCCGTCGGCCGCGTCGTAGGGGAGTAGTACCTCGATTTGCTTGGGGGCATCGGACGATGCCTTGTCGAGCTCGAGCTTGTTGACGAGCTCTTTGGCTTGCAGTTCTCCAATCTGCTCGGCCGTGGTCATCGGCACGTACACGTCCGGCGCATACCCTTGAAGCGTATTGGAGATCAGAACGACCTTCATTCCTTCATTCTGCGCAAGCTGCAACGCCGAAACCAGCCGTTGCGCTGATTGCGCATAATCCTGTTCGTCCTCATCCGACGCGTCGGAGTTCCACGTGATATCATGCCGTGCATAGTCGCCGTATTGCCTGTCGGATTCCGGCATCTCGGCGACAGGCGCCACCACCAAGGTGGTTTTGGCTTTCGTGGACGAATGCTCGGTTCCGTTGATGTGATTCACCACATAGTCTTGGACGCTTTGACTTTGTTTGTCGAGGTTCGAAGCGGTTTTCACGGTGATGTCGCCGCTTTTGACACCGGTCCGTTTCAACGAGGACACGATTTCGGGAACGAGTTTTTCCCATTTGCTCAATGGCGTCTGTTGAGAGATGGTGATGCTGTCTGTCGGAGCGAAAATCGCCACATTGCCGGCATCGGCTGTTGCGCTGGATTGTGATGACGGCTGTTGCTGCGATTGCGAATCACCGTTGGGCGAGCAGGCCCCCATGGCTGTTGCCATGCAGACCGATGCCAGCAGAGCGAGCAGACGTTTCGCCGGGATTGTGCGATGTAGAATCATGCCATGTCCTTTGCGGAAGAATAGACGTTCCTTATACTGACCATCGATTGTAATATCCGGACGTCAAAAAGCCCGTACGCGCGTGTGATTGCGCATACGGGCTTTCGACAGCTCAGATAGATTACTCTGCCAGAGCCTTTGCCAGATTCTCGTCGAGGGCGTTCATGAAACCCTCGGTATCGAGCCAAGGCTGGTCCGGTCCGATGAGCATGGCCAGATCCTTGGTCATCTGTCCGCCTTCGACGGTGGAGATGATGACTTTCTCCAAAGTTTCGGCGAAATGCTTGACTTCCGGAGTGTTGTCAAGGTCGGCGCGATGCTTCAGACCGCCGGTCCATGCGAAGATGGAGGCGATCGGATTGGTCGAGGTCTTTTCACCCTTCTGCCAACGGCGATAATGGCGGGTCACGGTGCCGTGCGCGGCTTCGGCTTCGACGGTCTGCCCGTCGGGAGTCATCAGCACGGAGGTCATTAGGCCAAGGGAGCCGAATCCCTGTGCGACGGAATCCGACTGCACGTCGCCATCGTAGTTCTTGCAAGCCCAGATATAGCCGCCATGCCACTTGAGGGAGCTTGCCACCATGTCATCAATGAGTCGGTGCTCGTAGGTCAGGCCAGCCGCCTCGTACTTGTCCTTGTATTCGTTTTCGAACACCTCGGCGAACGTATCCTTGAACTGGCCGTCGTACGCCTTGAGAATCGTGTTCTTGGTGGACAGGTACACCGGATAGCCGCGCATCAGACCATAGTTGAAGCAGGCGCGTGCGAAACCTCGGATGGAATCGTTCACGTTGTATTGCACCTGGGCAACTCCGCCGTCAGGGCCATAATTGTAAACGACGTGCTCAATCGGCTCGGAACCGTCTTCCGGAGTGAAGGTTACGGTGAGGGTGCCGGCTCCCGGAACCTTGAAATCAGTGGCTTTGTACTGGTCTCCGAAGGCGTGACGTGCCACGACGATCGGCTTGGTCCATCCCGGGACCAGGCGAGGCACATTGCTCATGACGATCGGCTCGCGGAAGATGGTGCCGCCGAGAATGTTGCGGATGGTACCATTGGGGGACTTCCACATCTTCTTGAGGCCGAACTCCTTGACGCGCGCCTCGTCCGGGGTGATGGTGGCGCATTTGACGCCGACATGTTCGCGCTGGATGGCCTTCGCCGCGTCGACGGTCACCTGATCGTCGGTGGCGTCGCGGTTTTCGATGCCCAGATCGTAATAATCCAAATCCACGTCGAGGTACGGCAGGATCAGACGGTTCTTGATGTCTTTCCAGATGACACGGGTCATCTCGTCGCCGTCGAGTTCGACGACTTTGCCTTCGACCTTGATTTTGGCCATGATTTGTCCTCCCTGTCGGAATTGAAGGTGATGGGTTCCGTCTTATTACATGTGTGTTAATTCCGTATGGAAATGTCCAAAACCGTGGGGACACGCGCGAAGGCACTGTCATAGCTGAGCATTAGCCTTGAAACCATGTCTCAGGAAATTGAAATCGGTTTGGGCAAGAAGGGCCGTCTGGCCTATTCGCTGGACGATGTCTCCATCGTTCCCTCCCGTCGTACCCGTGATCCTCAGGATGTGTCCACCTCTTGGCAGGTCGACGCCTATGAATTCGACGTGCCGGTCATCGGCGCCCCGATGGATTCCGTGACCAGCCCGGCCACGGCCATCGCCATGGGCAAGATGGGCGCGCTTGGCGTGCTTGACCTAGAAGGATTGTGGACCCGCTATGACGATCCCCAGCCGCTGCTGGACGAAATCGCGCAGCTGTCTGCGGACAAGGCCACCGAACGCATCCAGCAGATTTACGCTGAGCCGATCAAGCCGGAACTCATCGTCGAACGTCTGCATGAGATTCGTGATGCCGGCGTCACCGTAGCCGGCGCGCTGTCTCCGCAGCGTACGCAGGATTATTATTCCACCGTGCTTGAGGCCGGTGTCGATCTGTTTGTCATTCGTGGCACCGTGGTGTCGGCGGAGCATGTCTCCAAGGACCATGAGCCCCTGAACCTTAAGAAATTCATCTATGACCTGGATGTCCCCGTCATTGTTGGCGGCGCGGCCAACTACACGGCTGCGTTGCATTTGATGCGCACGGGAGCCGCTGGCGTGCTTGTCGGCTTCGGTGGCGGTGCGGTATCCGCCAACCGCAACACGATTGGAGTGCACGCGCCGATGGCCACTGCCATCGCCGATGTCGCCGAGGCCCGCCGCGATTACATGGACGAATCGGGCGGACGCTATGTGCAGGTGATTGCCGACGGCGGTATGGGTGATTCCGGCAGCTTCGTCAAGGCATTCGCGCTGGGCGCCGATGCGGTGATGCTGGGCTCGCCTCTGGCACGCGCCTCCGAGGCTCCTGGCAAAGGCATGCATTGGGGCGCCGAGGCCCGCCACCAGACGTTGCCGCGCGGATTCCGCACTAACGTGGGCACCGTAGGTTCCTTGCAGGAGGTCATGTTCGGCCCGAGCCATAACGCCGACGGAACCACCAATTTTGTTGGGGCGCTTCGCAGAGCCATGGCCACGACCGGTTATGTCGATTTGAAGAGCTTCCAACGTTGTCCGGTTACGGTCGCTTCGAGCCACTGATCAGATAGCTTCGTCCTGTGGATAAAAAAAGTTATCCACAATCCCTCCGTCGACTTGACGGGGGGATTGTCTTTATGTATTAATGTTTTTGGTCCTTCTCAGTGAAGAGAGTTGGATGACATTAAATAGGTAAAGAAATGAGGGATCCATGGCAATGGACGACTTATCTGACGATGGCGTTTCACCTCCGGAATGGCAGTCCGGCTCTGAGCGGGAGCCGGAAGACGACAAGGAGATAGAAGGCAATGAGCCTGACGAAATCCCACCGTCAGACCCTGATTCGTATGTCGGTCTTAAAGAAGCGGAAAACAATGGCCAATGGCTGCAGTGCATAGGAAAATCCGTCGAGAAGCTTCCTTCATATGATGGGTTTTTGGAAACACAATTATCCGGCATGCGGGTGCCCTTCCATGTTATCCGGTCCGATTCCACACCGTGGGACGCGAAGCAAGCTTATTCCTTGGCGTTATTGGGCGCGCGCATGTCGTGCGATGCCATCGACATCTTCCGTGGTCGGCAAAAGCCGGCGCATGTAGAGCGTATTCTAACGGAGGACTGTATGCGTAGGCTTAAAATCGCAGCTTCCATAATAGGCCATTATATGAAGGAAGACGCAAATCTATATGCCAAGATTGGTCTGCTTCCCATCAACGTGTCCGCCATTAACGGCTGGTTGACTTCGACCACGAAATTCGAATGTGCGGCTTTGCTCAACATCGGCGAAACGCGGTTGAGATGCAACACCGCATTCAGGCTCAAAGGCTCCACGTGGAAGTGCGTCTTGGCTGATTTCGGGTGATCGCATTGATGCGATGATACGGTAGGAATCTGCAAAAAGCCCTTGGCGTCGATGTTCGCAGTCGATGCCAAGGGCTTTCAGCGTGCCTTAAGCATACGGGAACTACTATAGAGAACCATGTTGAGAGAATTTGTACCAGAGCCGGCCTACAGCACCACGGATGATGACACGGTATATGCGTTGCTGTCGCGTCGTGCGCAGAAGAATCCGGATGATCTTATCGCACAATGGCAGGATGATGAGACTCGGCAATGGCATGATGTGACGGCAGGCCAGATGCTCGCTCGTGTGCGCGCCGTGGCGAAGGGCCTTATCGGTCTTGGAGTCAAAGCCGGAAGCATGGTGGTCATTTACTCTCCCACCTGTTACGAGTGGGGTGTGGTCGATTTCGCATGCGCTGCCATCGGCGCGGTAAGCGTTCCGATTTATGAAACCGATTCGGCCAAGCAGGCCGCTTCCATCGTGGAAGAGGTGGAGCCGGTTATTGCCTTCGCTGGAGATTCCGTCCACACGCAGACGCTCGAACAGATTCGTGACATGCATGAAGGGCTGCGTTACGTGTTCAATTTCAAAGCGGACGGTCTTGACGCGGTCGCCGATTTCGGAGAGGGCGTCGATGACGATACCCTTGATCAGGTCATTGCCCGGATCAAGGCGGACGACATGCTCACCATCGTTTACACATCGGGCTCCACGGGACGTCCGAAGGGTGCGATGCTGTCCCATCGCAACTTCACGCATATCGTGCTCAATGGCTACATCATTCTTGACGAGATGCTGTACCAGCCCAACAGGTTGATGCTGTTCCTGCCGTTGGCGCACTGCTTCGCCCGCTATATCCAATACGTGGCGATTGGCGGACAAGGCGTGGTCGGCTATCTGCCTGGAGCCAAGCATCTGCTCGCCGATCTGCGCAGTTTCAAACCGACGTATTTGCTTGGCGTGCCACGTGTGTTCGAAAAAGTGTACAACGCTGCCTCGCAGAAGGCCGGTGCGGGTATTCGCGGCAGGGTCTTCGCCAAGGCGTTCGATCATTTCGTGCAATGGTCCAAGGACGAGCAGGACGGGGGACATCATTCGATGGTGGCCCGAGCCGAGCATTCCTTCTTCATGTCCGTCGTCGGCAAGTCCATTCGTTCCGCGCTTGGTCCGAACCTGAAATATCTGGCATGCGGCGGCGCCCCGCTGAACGTCGACCTTGCCCACTTCTTCAATGGCATGGATGGCATCACGTTCATTCAGGGGTACGGTATGACGGAAACCGCGGCTCCGATGATCGTCAACTGGCAAAATGCGAATCGCGTCGGTTCCGTTGGTAAGCCCGGGCCGGGTATGGGTGTGCGCACCGATGATGATGGCGAGCTGCAGGTCATGGGCCCCAATGTTTTTCTTGGCTACTACAAGAATCCTGAGAAGACCGCTGAAGTCAAAATGCCTGATGGTTGGCTGAGGACCGGCGATCTGGGGGCCATCGACGATGATGGATTCGTGTATATCACCGGCCGCAAGAAGGACATCATCATCACAGCCGGAGGCAAGAACGTCAGCCCCGCCCCGATGGAGGACATCATCGACACCTGTCCTATCGTGTCCCATGCTGTGGTCATTGGCGATGGCAAGCCGTTCATCAGCGCTTTGATTGAACTGGATCCTGATATGACTCGTTCTTGGCTTTCCCAGCAGGGTCTTGATGCCGATATGTCCATGAAGCAGGTAGCGGAAAACGATGCCGTGCGCGCTTTCGTGCAGCAGTATGTCGAAAAGGCCAACGCGAACGTTTCCCGTGCGGAATCCGTACGAAAATTCGAGATTCTCGATGAGGAATTCAACCAACAGGACGGCACCTTGACGGCAAGCCTGAAAGTTGTTCGTCCCAAGGTGCTGCAGCGCTACGCAGACGTCATCGAAAACGTGATTTACGCGCCAAAACCCTCCAACAGGCCGTTGCCGAAGACCGTCCAGATTCTCGACCGCACCACCGAAACCGTCAAGCAGGCGTCGGAAAGCATGCGGCAGGCTTCTGAATCCGTCAGCCCGAAGGTTCGGCAGGCATTTGATACCATGCAGGAGAGAATCAAGAAGCAGTCCGATGAACCGGATGACGAGACGGCACCGTCCGTCGAGCCTTCCGCAACCAAGAACAACGAGGAGCGTTAATTTTGGCAATCCGTGAGATTCGAGTCGTACCTGATCCAGTGCTGCGCACCCCATGCGATCCCATCAAGGAGATCACGCCCGCGGTGCGCCATCTGGTGCAGGATTTGTTGGATACCGTTGATGACCCGGGACGCGCCGGGTTGTCCGCCAACCAAATCGGTGTGAGTCTGCGTGCGTTTTCCTACAATATCGACGGCAAAATCGGCTATGTGCTTAACCCGGTGTTGGAGGAGACCAGCGGAGAGCAATATGGCGATGAAGGCTGCCTTTCCGTTCCAGGATTGTGGTACAAGACTCGTCGCGCCGATTATGCTCGCGTGCGGGGCATTGATCTGGACGGCAAGCCGGTAGTGTTGGAAGGCCATGGCATCATGGGCCGCATGCTGCAGCACGAGACTGATCATTTGGACGGTCACGTCTATCTTGATCGTCTGGAAAAGGAAGAACGCCGCGAGGCGATGCGTTACATGCGCACCCATCGCAAGTGATCGAAACAGCGAACGACGATTCAACCATGGGGCCACGTCAGAAAGACGTGGCCCCATGGTATTTTTAATATTTGTGCGCCAATTTGGTGAGAAGCGCTGCCGCGAGTGCTTCAAACCGCCCAATTATTGTCAACCGGTGCGCAACCAATTCGCGTCATGCTCGCGACGACCTGTGTCGGTCGGCTGATGCCTGCAAGGCATTGGCTGCACGCAGGAACGCATGACCAGGCAAGAACCGACAAAGAAAGAGGTAGCAATACCATGGCTCAGATCACTATGAGCGACATGCTGAAGGCAGGCCTGCACTTCGGCCACCAGACCCGTCGTTGGAACCCGAAGATGAAGCAGTTCATCCTCACCCAGCGCAACGGCATCCACATCATCAACCTGTTCAAGTCGCTCGACATGATCGACAAGGCCTACGACTTCATCAAGGCCACTGTTGCCCACAACGGCACCGTGCTGTTCGTCGGCACCAAGAAGCAGGCTCAGGAAGCTGTTTCCGCTCAGGCCACCCGCGTGAACATGCCGTATGTCTCCGAGCGTTGGCTCGGCGGCATGCTGACCAACTTCCAGACCGTGTCCAAGCGCGTCTCCCGCCTCAAGGAACTTGAGGAAATGGACTTCACCGACGTGCACGGCTCCGGTCTGACCAAGAAGGAGCTGCTGCTCCTCGAGCGTGAGAAGGACAAGCTGGCTAAGCAGCTGGGCGGTATCCGCAACATGAACCGCACCCCGTCCGCCATGTTCGTGGTCGATGTGAACAAGGAAGCTCTGGCCGTCGAGGAAGCCCACAAGCTGGGCATTCCGGTTGTCGCCATCGTCGACACCAACGCCGATCCGGAATCCGTTGAGTATCCGATCGCCGCCAACGATGACGCCATCCGCGGCATCGAACTGCTGACCAGCCTCATGGCTGACGCAGTGGCCGAAGGTCTGCTGGAGCGTTCCGGCAAGGCCGCCAAGGCCGAAGGCGAAGCCGAGCAGCCGATGGCTGCTTGGGAAAAGGAGCTCCTCACCGAGGGCGCTCCGGCAGCTGAAGCCCCGGCTGAGGCTGAAGGCGAAACCAAGGCCGAGTGAGACCATGCTCTATGATGGGAGGTGCTATGCCTCCCATCATCGGGGCATCACCAAATTTTCAGAGGAGACAAATCAATGGCAGCAATCACTGCAGCTCTGATCAAGCAGGTGCGCGAGGAAACCGGCGCCGGCATGATGGACGTCAAGAAGGCCCTGACCGAAGCCGAAGGCGATGTGGCTCGCGCCAAGGAAATCATCCGCGCCAAGGGCATCCAGGCCGCTGGCAAGCGTGAAGGCCGCAAGGCTCAGGAAGGCACCATCGCCTCCACCGTTGTCGAATCCGCCAACGGCCAGACCGGCTATGCGGTCGAGCTGAACTCCGAGACCGACTTCGTGGCCAAGACCCCGAAGTTCGTGGAATTCGCCGGCAGCGTGCTCGATGACGCCGTCAAGGCCGAAGCATCCTCCGTGGATGAGGTTCTGGCAGCAGCCTCCGGTGACACCACCGTGAAGGAAGCCGTCGAGGAAGCCGCTGCTCTGTTCGGTGAGCACGTCAAGGTAGGCCAGTTCGCCAAGGTCGAGGGCCCGCATGTCGAGGTCTACGCCCACAAGAAGTCCGCTGAGATGCCGCCGAGCATCGTGGCCATGATTGCCACCGATGAAGCCGGCGCTGCTGTGGCTCATGAGGCCGCTCTGCAGATTTCCGCGATGGGCGCCCAGTGGCTGACCCGCGAGGATGTTCCGGCTGATGTGCTGGAATCCGAGCGTCGCGTGGCCACCGAGAAGACCACGGAGGAGCTCAAGAGCAAGGGCAAGCCGGAGGCCGTGATCGAGAAGATCGCTCCGAAGATCGTGGAAGGCCGTCTCGGCGCATTCTACAAGGAGACCGTGCTGCTTGAGCAGGCGTACGTCAAGGATCCGTCCAAGACCGTCGGCGACCTGTTCAAGGAAGTCGGGGGAACCGCGCTTTCCTTCGCTCGTGTGGAGGTCGGCAAGGGCGACGCCGAGTGAATCTGATGTGAATTGAGCTCACGCTTTCGAACGTGGGCTTGGCATATCTCCAATGTCCGCAATCCAACAGGATTGCGGACATTTTTTTGCACTAAACCCCATCGTGTTTTGGTGTCTGTGTTTGCCGATAGTCTTGAAAACGGTAAATTTCATGGGTTTTCGGGTAAGAAAGGCATTTCATGACTGGCGAAAACACTGGCGACAATCCCCGCAGGGTACTGCTCAAGCTGTCCGGAGAGGCATTCGGCGGAGGCAAAGTCGGCATCGACACCACCGTCGTTCGTCGTATTGCGGAGGAAATCGTTCCCGCGGTCAAGCAAGGTGTGCAGGTCGCCATCGTTGTTGGTGGCGGCAACTTCTTCCGTGGCGCCGAACTGCAGCAGGCCGGCATCGATCGTTCCCGCGGCGACTATATGGGCATGCTGGGAACGGTGATGAACTGCCTCGCTCTGCAGGATTTCCTCGAGCAGGAGGGACAGGCCACGCGCGTGCAAACCGCCATCACCATGGGACAGGTCGCCGAGCCGTACATTCCGCTTAAGGCCATTCGTCATCTGGAAAAGGGACGCGTGGTGATTTTCGGCGCCGGAGCAGGCATGCCGTATTTCTCCACTGACACCGTGTCCATCCAGCGTTCTCTGGAAATCCACTGCGATGAGGTGCTGATGGGCAAGAACGGCGTGGACGGCGTATACACTGCCGATCCGCGCAAAGACGAGAACGCCAAGCGCTTCGCCACGCTGAGCTATAACCGTGCATTGGTCGACAATCTTGCGGTCATGGATGCTGCGGCGCTTTCCATGGCGCGGGACAACAAGCAGCGCATCCGCGTCTTCGGACTCGAGGGCGCCGGCAATGTGACCCAGGCTTTGCTGGGCGAGGAGATCGGCACCATGGTTTCCACCGCGGAATCCACCCTCGCCGAGTGACGACATTCAAAGCCGAATATCGATTAAACCAACAATATTAAAGGAGCAAACAATGGCAACTATCGTCGATCAGGCCAAGGCGCAGATGGCCAAGTCCGTGGAATCCACCAAGGAGAACTTCTCCGGTATTCGCACCGGTCGTGCGAATCCGGCGCTGCTTAACGGCATCACCGTTGACTATTACGGCGCACCGACCCCGCTGAAGGCCGTTGCCACCATCGGTGTTCCGGAGCCGCGCACCTTGGCGGTCACTCCTTTCGATGCGTCCCAGGCCAACGCCGTGGAGAAGGCGCTTCGTGATTCCGATCTCGGAGCCAGCCCCCGTCGCGACGGCAACGTCATTCGCCTGACCATGCCGGAGCTGACCGAAGAGCGTCGCAAGGAATACGTCAAGATTGCCAAGGGCAAGGCTGAAGACGGCAAGGTCGCGGTGCGCAACATTCGTCGCAAGGCCAAGGAATCCCTTGACAAGGCCATCAAAGACGGCGACATGGGCGAGGACGAAGGCGATCGTCTGCTCAAGGAACTCGACAAGGTCACCAAGCAGACCACCGACGAGCTTGACGCTCTGCTGGAAACCAAGCAGAAGGAGATCATGGAGGTCTGATTCCTTCGAATCTCCATAATCATCAATCGACGCACGGTACCACAGGAGAGACCACGATGGAAAAACAGGAGCAACGCGAAAAAGAAGCCGAAGAGGCCATTAACGCCATCAACAAGAAAACCGGACGCAACATGCCGCAGGCCATCGCCACGGCGGTCGTCCTGATCGCCATCATCTTGGCATGCCTGTTGATCAGCGTTGATTTGTTCGTCTATCTTGTCGTGCTGTTCATGGTGCTCGCATTGTGGGAGCTGCGCGTCGATTTCGCCACCGCGGGATTGCATATTCCCGTGGTGGCGCTGTGGGCATGTTCCGCGGTGACTTTGCTGGCCACCTACTACAGCAAGCATCATATTGTGGCTATGACGGTCTGTGTACTGGCCTCCTTGCTGCTTGTAGCGATCGCCGCAAGTGCCAAGGTGACGTTCGGCAGTCGGCTTTCCCTGGCCGTGGCGGACAAACTGTCGCACACCGATGCAGGTGCTCGTCTCGAATCGTCGTTCAATCATGAACAGGGTGAAGTGCGCCACAGCCGACTGAGCCATGTGGCAGTCTCCATGTTCACCGTTCTGTACATTCCGCTGCTTGCCTCCTGCCTGATCATGCCGTTGACGTTCAACGGTCATCCGGTGGCGCATGCCATCATGCTTGTCTTCATGCCCGCGCTGAGTGACACCGGTGGTCTGTTTGCAGGTGCATGGCTTGGCAAACATAAACTCAGTCCCCGTATCTCACCGAAGAAATCATGGGAGGGCCTGGCAGGATCCATCTTGTTCGCCATGGCCGGTTCTTTTGTGGTGATGTTTTGCACTTACGAGCCATCCGTTTGGACGGTTCGATGGTGGGTGCCTATTGTCGCTGGTTTCGTGATCGGTATAGCCGGAACCTTCGGCGACCTATGCGCTTCCATGCTGAAGCGTGACATTGGTATTAAGGATATGGGCCATCTGCTTAAAGGTCATGGCGGAGTGATGGATCGTGTCGACTCCATCCTTCTGTGCGCTCCTTTCGTGTGCGTGCTCCTGTGGGCCACCGGAATGTGAGAAAGGGCCAATAACCGTGAATTCCATGAATGATCAGCTGGAAACAGGCATCACTCCTGGAGGCACTTCGGGCGCCTTCCGGGATGTGCTGTCGAAAGACCATGCCCGCCGTGGCAAGCCGCCACTGCATTTCGCCGATATGTCCGAAGAGGAACGTATCGGTAAGGCCAAGGAACTTGGATTGCCGAAATTCAGGGTCAAACAGCTGGCTAATCATTACTATGGCCATTTTGATGTCAATGCGGAAGAATTTTCCGATTTTCCGGCGGCAAGACGCTCCGACGCGGCTGAAGCTTTCTTCCCGGAACTCATCCATGAGGTGACATGCCAAGTCGCCGATGGAGGCACCACCATCAAAACGTTGTGGCGCCTGTTTGATGGGTCGCTGATCGAATCCGTATTGATGCGTTATCCCACCAGAACCACGCTTTGCATTTCCAGCCAGGTCGGCTGCGGCATGGGTTGCCCATTCTGCGCCACTGGACAACTGGGACTGACCAGGAACATGTCCGCAGGCGAAATCGTTGAGCAGGTTCGTGTGGCCGCGAAGGCCATGCGTGACGGTGAAGTGGCCGGAGGCTCCGGACGACTGAGCAACATCGTGTTCATGGGCATGGGCGAACCAATGGGCAACTATAAATCCGTCTTGAGCGCAGTCCGCCAAATTAGTTCCATGCCTCCCGAAGGCTTCGGCATCTCCGCACGTAACATCACGGTTTCCACCGTTGGCGTGGTGCCTGGCATCAGGAAACTGGCCGAAGAAGGCATCCCAGTACGTCTCGCAGTATCCCTGCACGCGCCGAGCGATGAATTGCGCGATGAACTTGTGCCCATGAACAAGCGTTTCAACACCAAACAGGTGCTCGACGCTGCGCATGATTATTATCTGGCTTCCAAACGGCGAGTCAGCATCGAATACGCCTTGATGCGCGGCATCAACGACCAGGCGGAACATGCCAAATTGCTGGCGAAGCGTCTGAACCACTATGGAGATGATTGGGCGCATGTCAATCCGATTCCGCTCAATCCGATCGAGGGATCGAAGTGGACCGCGTCCAAACCAGAAGACGAGCGTAGATTCCTTGAGATTCTCCATAACGCTGGCATCACAGCCACGCTGCGTGATACCAGAGGACAGGACATTGATGGCGCATGCGGACAGCTTGCAGCCAAAGAACGTGACTGATTCCTCCGAAAGGCCCGGTTCTGTCCGCTACTCGGAATCCGCATGAACCGACGTAACGTATTGCGGTTACTCTTGCAATCATTGCAACCGTTATGCGTGAAGGAGTAGAGCAGCATGTCACTGGCGGTCCGAGTCATTCCATGTCTTGATGTCGATGCGGGACGAGTGGTCAAAGGCGTGCATTTCGAGAATCTTCGCGATGCAGGAGACCCGGTCGAACTCGCCGCGGAATACTACCGCCAGGGCGCGGACGAACTGACGTTCCTTGATGTGACGGCGTCAAGCTCCCATAGGCAGACCATGGTCGATGTGGTGAGCCGCACCGCCGAACAGATTTTTATTCCACTGACTGTCGGCGGCGGCGTACGTACCCCTGAAGACGTCGATTCCCTGCTTCGTTGCGGTGCGGATAAGGTCGGCGTCAACACCGCGGCCATCAATGGCCCTACCCTCATCAGTCGTGTCGCCGAACGATTCGGCAATCAGGTGCTTGTGCTGTCCGTCGATGCACGTCGCGAACAGGGAGAACGACATACGCAGTCAGGTTTCGAAGTCACCACCATGGGCGGGCGCAAATCCACTGGCATTGACGCCATTTGGTGGGTCAAGCGCGCCCAAGAACTTGGTGCGGGGGAGATTCTCCTTAATTCAATGGATGCCGATGGCACCCAACAAGGCTTCGATCTGGAGATGATCAAAGCTGTCCGCAAGGAAGTCAAAATCCCGATTATCGCTTCTGGCGGCGCCGGCAAAGCCTCGGATTTTCCGCCGGCAATCGAGGCGGGCGCCGATGCCGTGCTCGCTGCCTCGATTTTCCATTACGGCAAAGTCACCATCGGTGAAGTCAAAGACGCCATCAAGGCAGCCGGATACACCGTACGCTGAATAGAACCACGGAAACTACGCAAACCAACCCTGTAGTACTGAACAACGAATCGCAATACCATCATGACCAACGAAGCATACGACAACACCACCACTCTCGACCCGCGCATCGCACAGCGTCTCAAGCACGATGACAAAGGCTTGGTCGCGGCCGTCATCCAGCAGTTCGATACCAAAGAGGTACTGATGGTCGGCTATATGAACGACGAAGCCATCAGACGTACCCTCACCACCGGACGCGTCACATTCTGGTCGAGGTCCAGGCAGGAGTATTGGCGTAAGGGCGATACGTCGGGACATGCCCAGTATGTGAAGTCCTTCGCGCTGGATTGCGATGGAGATGCCATTCTGGTAGAAGTTGACCAAGTGGGAGCGGCTTGCCATACCGGCAAACGTTCCTGCTTTGAAGAAGGCGGACAGCTGCCTGTGGTCGTGGGCCATCGAACCAAAGAACAGGAGGGTCAGCGGTGAGCGAATGCAGCGTACAGACCCTCAAGTGGGGTGCTACATGGCCAAGCCGTGAGCAGTTCCATGAATTGGCCGACCAAGGCTACCGTGTCATCCCCATCGTACGCCGTTTGCTGGCTGATTCATTGACCCCAGTCGGCTTCTACGAGCGTCTCGCAGGAGGCCGTTCCGGTACGTTCATCCTCGAATCGGCTGAATTTGGCGGAGCGTGGAGTCGATACAGCTTCATCGGCGTGAATTCCATGGCGCAGCTGCGTTCGAACAACGGCAAAGCCGATTGGCTGGGACAGGTGCCTGTCGGAGTGCCCACCGACGGTGATGTTGTCGAAGTGGCACATGCCGCGCTGAAGACATTGAAGGCTCCGCACGTCGAGGGATTGCCGAATCTGACCAGTGGCCTCGTTGGTACTGTCGGATGGGATTCCATCCGACATTGGGAACCGACGCTCCGTGCCGAAGCCCCGAATGAGACCGGACAGCCGGAAACCGTTCTGGCTCTCGCCACGGACATCGCAGTAGTCGACCACGTGTCTGGCTCGGTATGGCTGATTGCCAATGCCGTGAATGTCGATGACCGTCCGACTCGTGCCGATGCCGCCTACGATGAAGCGCTGGCACGTCTGGATGATATGCAGCGCAAGGCTGCCGCACCCGTCGAAAACGAAGCCCGGGTCAATGTGCTCGACGAGTCGGTCGGCCAGCCCCAACTGCGATTCCGTACGGAGAAAAGCGATTACGAACGTTCCGTTGAAGAGGCCAAACGCCATATCATCGATGGCGATGTGTTCCAAGTGGTCATTTCGCAGCGACTGGATATTGATTCTCCCGCCGATCCGTTTGATGTGTATCGTGTGCTGCGTACCCTCAATCCGAGCCCGTACATGTATTTCATGGCACTCACCGATGCTCAAGGACGTGATTTCAACGTCATCGGTTCCAGCCCGGAAACACTGATCAAGGTGGACAACGGTCATGCCATGTCTTTCCCAATCGCCGGTTCCAGACCACGAGGCGCCACTCCTGAGGAAGATGAACGTCTCGCCAAGGAACTATTGGCAGACCCGAAGGAACGCAGCGAGCATATCATGCTGGTCGATCTGGCCCGCAACGATCTGAGCCGCGTGTGCCGTCCGGAAAGCGTCGAAGTCGTTTCCTTGATGGACATCAAACGGTTCAGCCATATCATGCACATCTGCTCAACCGTTACCGGGCAGGTCGATCCGCATATGACGGCGTTCGACGTGTTCACTTCCGCCTTCCCCGCGGGGACGCTGTCCGGAGCGCCGAAGCCGCGCGCCATCGAGATTATCGATGAACTTGAGCCGGCCGACCGTGGTATTTACGGCGGCACCGTCGGTTATTTTGATTTTTCAGGCAACCTCGATATGGCCATCGCCATTCGAACTGCATTCATTCGCGACCATGAAGCGAGCGTGCAGGCCGGAGCTGGAATCGTCCTCGATTCCGTGCCGGCCAGTGAGTGGCAGGAGACTCGCAACAAGGCCGAAGCCAGCGTTGAAGCGGTACAGATCGCCGCGCAGCTTCGCCAGTTGTGAGTCACATTCTGACCGTTCAATTGTGTTGTGAAAGGAAGCAGTAATGTCTGTGCTCGATGAATTGGTGGCGGGAGCCGTCGAGGATCAGCGATCAAGAGAAAACAACGTGCCGCTCGCTGAGGTCAAGCGGATGGCGTTCGAGGCTTCAGCGCCAATCGATGCGCGCCAGTGGCTGAAAAAGGCGGATGGCATTCCGGTCATCGCCGAGATCAAGCGTGCCTCCCCATCCAAAGGCCATTTGAGCGATATTCCGGATCCGGCCGCTTTGGCCCGCGAATACGAGCAGGGAGGTGCAAGCGCGATTTCCGTGCTGACTGAAGGCCGTCGGTTCCTTGGCTCTCTTGAAGATTTCGACAAGGTGCGCGCCGCAGTGAGGATTCCCGTGCTGCGCAAGGATTTCATCGTTACCGAATATCAGATTTGGGAAGCACGTGCGCATGGTGCCGATCTGGTGCTGCTCATCGTCGCCGCATTGGACGACGTCAAGCTCAAGTCGCTGCTCGATCTCGCGCATAGCCTCAATATGACGGTGCTGGTGGAAACACACACCCGTGAGGAGATTCAACGGGCCATCAATGCCGGGGCCAAGGTCATTGGCATCAACGCCCGCAATCTTAAAGACCTCAAGGTGGATGTGAACAAGTACAACGAACTGGCCGCGGATTTGCCGGACGATGTGATTCGCGTGGCGGAATCCGGTGTGTTCGGTTCGGTTGAGCTTGAGGATTACGCCCGTGCCGGCGCGGATGCGGTGCTGGTGGGAGAAGGCGTGGCCACCGCGGCCAACCATGAGCAGGCAGTGGAACGATTAGTAAAGGCAGGAGCAAGAGTGAAGGCATCCGAACAGACCCCGTTGGCAAGCCATGAAGGACCATATTTCGGACAGTTTGGCGGACGCTATGTTCCGGAAGCGCTGATCACGGCGCTCGACGAGCTTGAACGCGTGTATACGGAAGCCAAGGCCGATCCGGAATTCCATAAGGAATTGGCGCGGTTGAACCAGCAGTATGTTGGACGTCCGTCCCCATTGACTGAAGCGCCTCGTTTCGCGCAGAGGCTCAAGGAGAAAACCGGTCTTGATGCCCGTGTGTTCCTCAAGCGTGAAGACCTGAACCACACCGGCGCCCACAAGATCAACAACGCGCTTGGACAGGCCCTACTGGTCAAGCGCATGGGCAAAACCCGTGTGATCGCCGAAACCGGTGCAGGCCAGCATGGTGTGGCCACTGCCACGGTCTGTGCCATGCTGGGACTCAAGTGCCGCATCTACATGGGACAGATCGATGCCCGCCGTCAGGCGCTGAACGTTGCCCGCATGCGCATGCTTGGCGCGGAGGTCGTCGAAGTCACCTTGGGTGATCGCATCCTCAAGGACGCCATCAACGAGGCGCTGCGCGACTGGGTCACCAACGTCAAAGACACCCATTATCTGCTCGGCACGGTCGCAGGGCCTCATCCGTTCCCATCCATGGTGCGCGACTTCCAAAAGATCATCGGAGAGGAAGCGAAACAGCAGCTGCAGGATTGGTATGGCATCGACCATCCCGATGCTATCTGCGCATGCGTCGGCGGCGGCTCCAACGCCATCGGCATCATGAACGCCTTCCTCGATGACGAACGAGTAAACCTGTACGGTTACGAGGCCGGCGGTAACGGGCCCGAATCCGGTCGCCATGCCATTCGATTCGCGCCAGGTACCGGTGAACTGGGCATGTTCCAAGGAGCCAAGAGCTATCTGTTGGAAAACCCCGAAGGCCAGACCCTTGACACGTACTCCATCTCCGCAGGCTTGGATTACGCCTCCGTCGGCCCCGAACATGCATGGCTCAAGGATATCGGCCGCGTCAACTATTCCTGGGCCACTGATCAGGAAGCCATGAGCGCGTTCAAGGATCTGTGCGAAACCGAAGGCATCATCCCTGCCATCGAAAGCTCCCACGCAGTGGCCGGCGCGTACAAGGCAGCTGCAGACCTCAAGGCCAAAGGGTATGAGCATCCGGTCATGATCATCAACATCTCTGGCCGTGGAGACAAGGACATGAACACCGCCGGCAAATGGTTCGGATACCTGACCGACGAGCAGGCCAAAGCCTTGGAAGCCAACGGCGCGCAAGGCAACAACGCGGACGGCGAGTGAGAAAAGGAGCAACCATCATGACGAACGCAACATCATCCACGCCGTCCGGCCAGCCACTCGGCATCAGCCACAAGCCAAGCCCGACGGAAACCATGTTCGATGAATTCAAAGCCGCCGACAAGCCGGCATTCATCGGATATCTGCCATACGGATTCCCTGATCCGGATTATTCGCTCAAAGCTTTCCGCACCATGGTCGAACACGGCGTGAACGCGGTCGAAATCGGGCTGCCGTATTCCGACCCCGTCATGGACGGTCCCGTCATCCAGGCGGCATCGCAAATCGCCATCGACAATGGTGAAAAAATCGCCAACGTATTCAAAGCGGTGGAAACAGTGGCGAACGCCGGGGGAGTGCCATTGGTCATGAGCTATTGGAACCTCATCTTCCATTACGGCGTCGAACGATTCGCACGTGATTTCGAAAACGCCGGTGGAGCCGGTCTCATCACCCCGGATCTCATTCCGGACGAGGCCGGCGAGTGGATCGAAGCCTCCGACCGTCACGGACTCGACCGCATCTTCCTGGTATCTCCGGATTCCACCGAAGACCGTCTGAAAGTCGTTGCGGACAATGCGCGGGGTTTCGTCTATGCTGCCGCCCGCATGGGCGTCACCGGAGAACGCTCCACCATCGATGCGTCCCCGAAGGAACTGGTCGCCCGTACCCGCAAGGCCGGTGCGAAAAACGTGTGCGTAGGCATCGGCGTGTCCACCGCGGAACAGGGGGCTCGTGTCGGATCGTATGCGGACGGTGTCATCGTAGGCTCGGCTCTGGTGCATACCATGCTTGACGAATCCGGCAAGCATGCAGTCGACGAAGCCACCGGTCTCAAGGCCTTGGCGGAGAAGACTGAGGAGCTTGCCGAAGGCATCCACAACGCCCGCAACTGAACCAGTCCAAAGACAACATACTGGTAGTCCACGTACCATATCGTATACGTGGACTACCATCAGGAAACCATGACACTTGCTTACATTCCGTCACCCACCATTTCGCAGTTTTCCATCGGGCCGGTGACCATCCATTTCTACGCGCTGTGCATTCTGCTCGGCATCGTGCTGGCGGTATGGATGACAACCGTTCATTGGAAACGATATGGCGGTAATTTCGATCAGATTCTCGACATCACGCTTGTCGCGGTGCCGAGCGGCATCATCGGTGCGCGTATATACCACATCATCACCACTCCGGAACGTTTCTTCGGACCGACCGGCGATTGGGTGGAGATGTTCCGCATCTGGAATGGCGGACTGGGCATCTGGGGCGGCGTCCTGCTTGGAGCGCTTGCCGCTTGGGCATGGTGTCGTCACAAGCATTATCCAATGGCTCTGCTCGGTGACGCCGTCGCGCCAGGATTGCTCGTGGCGCAGGCCGTGGGACGTCTGGGCAACTGGTTCAACCAAGAGCTCTACGGCGCGCCGACGACCTTGCCTTGGGGTTTGAAGTTGAATATGGAGGGAAGCGCCATCGGTCACAGCGAACAATGCTATGACGGAGCGACCTGCCCGACAGGCACGCTGTTCCACCCCACCTTCCTGTATGAGATGATTTGGAATCTCATCGGTGCTGCGCTCATCGTTTTCCTTGGTTCCAAAATCATGAAAAAACTCAAGGCCGGGTCCTTGTTCGCCATATACATCATGTGGTACACGGCGGGACGCACTTGGATCGAGGCTCTGCGCATTGATTTCGCGCACGAGTTCCTTGGCGTGCGCATCAACGTATGGGTGTCCATGGCGGTGTTCGTGCTTGGCGTGGTGGCTTTCATCGTTATTCAGCAGATGGGAAAGTCCACCGAGCTGCTTGCCGAGAAGTTGCGCACCGTCACCGAGATTGAGCTAAGCCTCGTCGAGGATGGAGAAACCGGTCTCCCGACCGCGAAGGCCAACCTTACGAAAACCAAGGATGAAATCACGGCAAACGATGGCTCATCCGTCTCATATGCCGATGACCAGCCCGACAACAAGTAACATCAAGTCGATTACCTTCCATAGAATGAGAACCATGACTATTCAAATCGCACCTAGCATCCTGTCCGCTGACTTCTGCAATCTGGAACGTGACCTTAAGGCCATTTCCAACGCCGATCTCGTTCACGTGGACGTGATGGACCATCATTTCGTTCCGAATCTGACGTTGGGTGAGCCGATTGTGGCTCGCATCTGCCAAGTCACTGACCTTCCGGTCGACGTGCATCTGATGATCGAGGATCCGGACCGTTGGGCTCCGGAATACGCCAAGCTTGGTGCGGCTTCCGTCAGCTTCCATATGGGAGCGACGCATGCTCCGGTTCGTCTTGCGCGTCAGCTGCGCGACATGGGCTGCAAGGCTTGCTTCGCGGTCCGTCCGGCCGAACCGGTCGAGCCGATCTTCGACATCCTTGACGAATTCGACATGGTGCTTATCATGACGGTCGAACCGGGCTTCGGCGGTCAGAAGTTCCTTGACAACCAGATGGCCAAGGTTCGTCGTCTGCGTGACGAAATCACCCGCCGTGGCCTGAAGACGAAGATCCAGGTCGATGGTGGCGTGAGCCCCAAGACCGCCCATATCGTTGCCGAAGCCGGTGCCGATGTGCTGGTCGCCGGTTCCGCCGTGTACGGTGCCGAGAATCCGGCCGAGGCTATCGACTCCATCCGCGAGAAGGCCGAAGCAGCCTTCAAGGCGTGAACGCCCACCATACAAGGAAGCATACGAATATGAAGACTTTTGAATCGCTGTTCGCGGAATTGAGCGAGAAAGCCGCCACCAAGCAGGCCGGTTCCCTGACCGTCGACGAGCTTGCCAAAGGCACGCACTTCATCGGCAAGAAGATCGTCGAAGAGGCTGGAGAGACCTGGATCGCCGCCGAATATGAGGGTGCTGATCGCACGGCCGAAGAAATGAGCCAGCTCATCTACCATCTGCAGGTCATGATGATCGATCGTGGCATCACACTCGAGGACATCTACAAGAACCTGTGAGAAACCCGGGGCCATGCCAGTTGAAGGTGTGGCCTTTTTTAGAGGAGAAACATGCTAAGAATCGCTGTGCCTAATAAGGGCATGCTGTCCGAACCCGCCTGGAACATGCTGGCGGAAGCCGGCTACCGTTTGAGGAGCAACCCTCGCCAGTTGGTCGTGGAGGATCCCGACAATGATGTTGAGTTGTTCTACCTGCGTCCCCTCGACATTGCGGTCTATGTCGGTCGCGGCACCATCGACGTTGGAATCACCGGGCATGATTTGCTCGTGAACTCCGGCACCGATGCGGAGGAGCATATGCAGCTTGGCTTCGGAGCCTCCACGTTCCGTTTCGCAGCCCCGAACGATTCGCCGATTACCAAGCTTGAGGATATTGAAGGCAAGCGAGTCGCCACCACATTCGACAAGCTCGTACACGACTATCTGGTCGAGCATGGCATCAACGCGGAAACCGTGCACCTTGACGGCGCCGTCGAATCGTCCGTTCAGCTTGGCGTCGCCGATCTGATCGCCGATGTGGTTTCCACAGGGACCACTCTGCGTAATGCGGGACTGCGCATTTTCGCTGAACCGTTGATGCACTCTGAAGCCGTATTGATTCGTTCCCCTCGTCTTGAGGCGGATGACGAGCGTCTGACGATTCTGAGCAGGCGTCTGCAAGGCGTGCTCACTGCCCAGCGTAATGTGCTTATGGACTACGACATTCCGGTCGAGAAGGTGTCCGCCGCAGTGGATATCACTCCGGGTTTCGAAAGCCCGACGATTTCGCCTCTGCATGATAAGCAGTGGGCGGCCGTGCGTGTGGTGGTTCCGAAGGCGAAGGTGAATCAGCTTATGGACCAGTTGTATGAAGTTGGTGCCCGTGGCATAATAGTCACCGCGTTGCAGGCTTCGAGAATGTAGTGTTGCTTGTAATATGAGCAAACTGATTATTAAGAAGCAATACAGTCCGGAACCGCGAGACATCTATTTCACGGTTCCGAACTTCATCAGCCTGCTGAGAATCATTTCGATTCCTTTTATCGCGATGCTGGTCTCTCATCACAGGATGGTGACCGCCTTGGTCGTGCTTGCGCTATCGGCGATATCCGATGGTTTGGACGGACTGATCGCCAGATCATTCAATCAGGTGAGCAAAATCGGGCAAATTCTCGATCCGATTGCCGATCGTCTGCTGATCTTCTGCAGCATTCTTGCTTTGGGTGTGGCGAACATCATTCCATGGTGGATGCTGATCGTCGTCGGCCTGCGAGATTTGATCATGGCTGTTCTGATACTGGTTTTGGCGCAGCACGATTATGGCCCATTGCCTGTTCATTTCGTAGGCAAGGCCGGTACCGCGATGCTGCTTATCGCCATCGTCGCGTTGATCTTCGCCGACATCTGGTCCAACTCCGCTGCGGATACACTGCATCTATGCGGTCTTGCCACCGGAATCTGGGGCGTTGGACTGTATTGGCTTGCAGGGTACATCTACATGCGCCAAGGCATCCAACTGTTGAAGAACGATACAAACAGCAAGGATTGACGCATATATGAAGTCCGATGCTCCACGTTTCGCGTCGTTCCCCGTTTCCCCGGAGAACGTACCCACAAAGCATCGTGCCATTTTTTCGTCATCCTTCGCCGGCCTGTCATCCCATCATGTGCAACCGGCCTCCATGCCCGCCATGCCGCAACGCCATAGACATGTCGATGACGATTCGCTTCGGCTTATTGACGATTTGACCAATCGTCCGATGGACGTCCTGTATTCGGACTCCCGCCTGGCCACTAAAAAACGTTCGGCGGTTTCGATTTGGGCCACCAGGATTCTGGTGTTCCTCATCTGCATCGCTGTGGGTGCCGCGGGAAGCGTTTTCGTGCGCCAGCTGAGCACTGACCCACGCAAAGAAGTACGCAAGCAGTTGGCAAGCCAGCTGACCGAACAAACGAAGCGGGTCGGCGACCTCACCAAGGACGTCAACGACTTGCGGTCGCAAATCGAATCTGAATCGGAATCCTTGGCAAGCTGGTCCCTAAACCAGACGATGCAGGATGATGAAATGGTCAATGGAACGCTTCCGGTGCAAGGGGAAGGCATTGTCCTGACCGTAGCCAACCCGCTTTCCGTCAGCGGCGACAATGCCGACTCCTCACTGCCAAGAGAAAATGGCAGCCAGGTTCGAGTCGTCACCGATTCCGATTTGCAGCTGCTTGTCTCCTTGCTATGGCAATCCGGAGCGGAGGCGATCGCGATCAACGGCAACCGCCTTGGCGTGCAAACCTCGATTCGAACCGCCGGATCGACGATTCTCATCGGAGTCAATTCGGTGCAAAGCCCATATCGAATCGAGGCGATAGGCAATCAGGCGACCTTGGCGAAATCGGTAAGCAAGACAACGCAGAAACAACTGTATGACGATTTCAAAAAGGCCGGCATCTATCCGCAGATAAGCAAAAGCAAATCGATTACACTTGATGCTGCAGTGGCTGGCGACACGACGCATGTGAGGAAGGACAAGTAATGGCAGCTGTCTTGGGACTTATCATCGGCGTGGTAATCGGTGTATTCGTTCGTCCGGACATCCCCATCGAGCTCCAACCGTATCTGCCGATTATGGTATTGGCCGCGTTGGATGCGTTGCTAGGCGCCGCACGCGCGTATTTCCAACGCAGCTTTTCCGATAAAGTGTTCGTGATCTCCTTCTTCTCGAATGTCATCACCGCGACGCTGCTGGTGTTCCTCGGCAACCAGTTGGGAGTCGGCTCCCAGCTGCAGACCGCAGTGATCGTAGTGCTCGGCATACGAATCTTTACCAATGTGTCCTCCATCCGACGCTTCATCTTTAAAGGTTGATGCGGTATGAGCGGACAAGACGCGAACAGCAAGGACATGCTGTCCAGAATTCATGAGCAGAGGGTCAAGGACCAGAACAATGACAGCACCCAAACCGGTGCGTTCCCCATGGTCAAGGCCAAGAAGCGAATCTCACTTGATGCGAAGGTCACACGAACCCGACTGTATTCCAGCATTCTGGTCACGATATTGTGCGCCTTGCTTGGCTTCGGCTATGTGATCCAGATAAACAACACGACATCCACCTATGAGACGATGAGCGAAGATGAATTAACCAAGCTCATCAGCGAGACCAATGCTCAGGTCCAAAAGCTCGAACAGCGTAAGAACGAACTCTCCAGCCAGCTGAACGCTTTGAAAGACACCGCGGACAAAAATGAGAAGGCCGCGGAAATCGCCAAGCAGAACGCACAGACCAACGGCATCCTATCCGGCCGTCTCGCGGCTACGGGAGAAGGCGTGGTCATCCGCATATCGCAGGGTTCCAAACAGAAGATTGACTCCGCGATATTGTTCACGTTGCTTGAGGAATTGCGCAACAGTGGTGCCGAGGTCATTGAGATCAACAATGTCCGCGTGGTAACCAGCACTTACATCAGTGGCACGGCCGGCAGTCTCGTCTGCGACGGCACCAAACTGAAATCCCCATTCACCATTCGCGCGATCGGCGACAGCGACAATCTGCAGAACGCGGTCAATCTGGCCGGTGGCGTCGGGTCGCGGCTCAAAGTGAAGTATGGCGCTACGGTATCGGTCAGCCCCTCTGACAAAGTGATGATCAAGTCCACACGTCAGGCTCCGCAGTATACATATGCGCACGTCATCGGACAGTAAACAGTAAAGGACCTTTCCTTTCGCGACATTCAATCAGCGTTGTTCTTCCGTTCACCGAAATGGCGTGCCGTTGTCTGCGCTTGACCCTATCTTGTTCATCGTTGATATATAGTCCAGGCCTGCACATTGGTAACGCGGACCCCGATAGCAAAGGACAACTCATGGCTGAACAGACCATCTCCATCACACTCAACGGCGAAAAGAAGGAGGTGGCGGCAGACCAGACCGGCGTCCAGCTCTTCTCCGACGACAAGAACATCATCGCGGTGCGTTTGAACGGCGAACCCCGCGATCTCTATACCGAGCTGCACGACGGCGACGTTGTGGAACCCATCGCGCTCGATAGCGAGGACGGTGTGGCCATCATGCGCCATTCCGCAACCCATGTCATGGCCCAGGCCGTGCAGGAGATTCGCCCTGACGCCAAGCTTGGTGTTGGACCGGTCATCAAAGACGGCTTCTACTACGATTTCGATGTCGAGACCCCTTTCACTCCGGAGGACCTCAAGGAAATCGAAAAGCGCATGCAGCGCATCATCAAGTCCTCCCAGTCCTTCCGCCGCCGCGTGGTGACCGAGGAAGAGGCTCTTGCCGAGGAAGCCGACCAGCCCTACAAGCTTGAACTTATCAAGGATAAGGAAGCGCATCTTGACCCGGAAGCCGCCACCGAAATCAGCGGCAAGGAACTGAGCTTCTACGATAACGTCGACCGTGAAGGCAATGTGGTTTGGAAGGACCTGTGCCGTGGTCCGCACCTGCCGAACACCCGTTACATCAAGGCGTTCAAGATCGAGCGTTCCGCCGCCGCATACTGGCGCGGCAGCGAGGCCAATCCGATGCTGCAGCGCATTTACGGCGCCGCCTTCGCCACCAAGGAGGACCTGAAGGCATACCAGACCCGTCTGGAGGAGGCCGCCAAGCGCGACCACCGCAAGCTCGGCGCGGAAATGGACCTGTTCTCCTTCCCGGATGAGATCGGTCCGGGCCTTGCCGTCTTCCATCCGAAGGGCGCGGCCGTCATCAACGCCATGGAGGACTACTCCCGTGAGATGCACCGCAAGCACCACTACAGCTTCGTGCAGACCCCGCACATCACCAAGGGCGGCCTGTATGAGACCTCCGGCCACCTGCAGTGGTACAAGGACAGCATGTATCCGCCGATGCGTCTGGACGAGGAGAAGGACGAGAACGGCAACGTCATCAAGCAAGGCTTCGATTACTACCTGAAGCCGATGAACTGCCCGATGCACAACCTGATCTTCAAGTCCCGCCAGCGTTCCTACCGTGAGCTGCCGCTGCGCCTGTTCGAATTCGGCACCGTGTACCGTTATGAGAAGTCCGGCGAAGTGCATGGCCTGACCCGCGTGCGCGGCTTGACTCAGGATGATTCCCACATCTACTGCACCCGCGAGCAGATGAAGGACGAGCTTAAGAGCCTGCTTACCTTCGTGCTCGGCCTGTTGAAGGACTTCGGTCTGGATGACTTCTATCTGGAGCTGTCCACCAAGGATCCGCACAAGTACGTCGGTTCCGACGAGATTTGGGAGGAAGCCACCAACACGCTGGCCGAGGTCGCCAAGGAATCCGGTTTGGACTTGGTCGACGATCCGTGCGGCGCAGCCTTCTACGGTCCGAAGATCTCCGTGCAGGCCCGTGACGCCATCGGACGTACCTGGCAGGTGTCCACCATCCAGCTCGACTTCAACCTTCCGGAACGTTTCAAGCTCGAATACATCGCCGCCGATGGCACGCACCAGCGTCCGGTGATGATCCACCGCGCGCTGTTCGGCTCCATCGAACGCTTCTTCGCGGTGCTGCTTGAGCATTACGCGGGCGCCTTCCCGGCGTGGCTCGCCCCGGTCCAGGTGCTTGGCGTGCCGGTCGCGGACGAGTTCGCCCCGCACCTGCAGAAGTTCATCGCCAGCTTGGAAGAGGAGACCGTCCGTTGCGAGATCGACCTGTCCGACGATCGCTTCGGCAAGAAGATCCGCAACGCATCCAAGTCCAAGGCGCCGTTCATCCTCATCGTCGGCGAAGAGGATATGAACAACAACGCGGTCAGCTTCCGCTTCCGCGACGGCAGCCAGTTGAACGGCGTGCCGGTCGATGAGGCGAAGGCGAACATTCTGACCGTAATCAAGAAGCGCGTCCAGGTCAACACCGCAGACGACTTCAAGGCCGCCCTCGCCGACTGAGCGAGACCGGTGGCAACAAGTCGCACGCGACCATGAACCGTGAAACGGCGCACGAATCTCGACAAGAGGTTTGTGCGCCGTTTCTCATTTTCTCATCGAGAAGGAAGTAACACATGCTTGAGCATCTTCGTGCGCCGTTCAAAAAACTCATCGAGCCAATAGCCAAAGCGTTGATCGCCATAGGACTGACCGCCAATGCGGTGACGGTGATTGGTGCTGTCGGCACCATCGTCGTGGCCATCGCCACCGGTGTGACCGGATGGCTATTTGGGGGAGCGGTTGTTCTGACTCTGCTTGTGCTTGCCGATTCGTTGGATGGCTCGATCGCCGCGCTTACCACGGGTGGGACCGAATTCGGGGCTTTTCTCGACTCCACGCTCGATCGCATCGCTGATTGGGCGATGCTCGTAGGCGTGATCATCTTCTTTCTTATGCATCGTGACTGGTGGCATACGGCCATCGACAACACGCCTGACTATACGAGCATGATCGGTATCGCCGCCGCCGCGGTGGCCGTGATGACATCGTTCGTCACTTCATATGCCCGTGCTCGTGCCGAATCAGTCGGCTATGAGGTGAAAAACGGCATCGCCACTCGTGCCGATCGCTTGACCATCATTCTGGTGGGCATGGCCATCACCGGATTGACGCGTCAGGGATTGTGGCTCGCCATCGCCATGATACTGTTGGCCGGATTGGGATTAGTCACCGTATTCCAACGCATCTTCGAAGCCAAGCGCCAAATGGTCATAGGGGAGAAAACATATCGGCGGTAGTCACAGCCGGGGGCAGACCCCATCCAAAAGTTCGAAAAGCGAAATGCCACAGGTTCGTATTCGGCATTTTGTCGGCGAACCGCTTTAGAATCATTTCGTTTGAAACATCCGCAACCTGCCTAGGAGCATTATGTCAGGTCATTCCAAGTGGGCGACCACCAAGCACAAGAAGGCCGCCATCGACGCGAAGCGCGGCAAGCTGTTCGCCAAGCTGATCAAGAACATCGAGATCGCAGCACGTATGGGTGGCGGCGATCCCGACGGCAACCCGTCCCTGTATGACGCCATCTACAAGGCCAAGAAGGCCTCCATGCCGGCCGACAACATCAAGCGCGCCGTCAAGCGTGGTTCCGGTGAGGAAGCCGGCGGCGCCAACTATGAAGACATCGTGTACGAGGGTTACGCCCCGGCAGGTGTTGGCCTGATCATCGAATGCCTCACCGACAACCGCAACCGTGCGGCCGCCGACGTGCGTTCCACCCTGACCAAGGGCAATGGCTCCCTGGCCACCACTGGTTCCGTGAGCTTCAACTTCGAACGCAAGGGACAGATCGTTGTTCCGGCCGAAGGCGTTGACTTCGACAACCTGTTCGAGAAGGCCGCCGAAGCCGGTGCCGAAGACGTGACCGACGATGGTGAGGTATTCACCGTCATCACCGATCCGTCCGACATGATCGACGTACGCAAGGCTCTCCAGGACGCCGGTTTCGATTACGATTCCGCTGATCTGGTCATGATGCCGAAGAACGAGGTCGAGCTGAGCCTTGAGGATGCCCAGAAGGTCTCCAAGCTCATCGACAACCTCGATGATCTGGACGATGTCCAGAACATCTACTCCAACTGGACCGCCTCCGACGAGGTCATGGCCCAGCTTGACGAGGAGTAATCCAGCGTGATTATTCTTGGCGTCGACCCCGGGCTGACTCGCTGCGGGGTCGGCGTGATTGAAGCCGGCGCATACCGCCGGCTTTCTTTTATCCACGTGGATGTGGTGCGTTCCGATCCAAAAACCTCCCAGGATCTGCGTCTGCTGGCCATCTACAACGGCTTGGTGGAAAAAATCGAACGATTTGCTCCCGATGCGGTGTCCATCGAACGAGTGTTTGCGCAAGAAAACCGTAACACGGTGCTGGGAACCGCACAGGCGGCAGGGTTGGCGATGCTCGCTGCGGCGCAACGCGGCATTCCTGTAGCGTTGCATACGCCGACGGAATCAAAGCTTGCAATCACCGGCAACGGCAAAGCAGAGAAAATCCAGATGGAACGTATGGTGGCGCGGATATTGGGCTTGAACACGCTGCCAAAGCCGGCTGATGCGGCTGACGCGCTGGCTATTGCGATCTGTCACGCGTTGCGTCCGGCTGGTGCGCTGCAAGGCGGCGAACGCGAACAGCATCTCACGGCGGCGCAACGACAGTGGGCGCAGGCTTCGCAAAAAGCAGCGCGCAGACAAGGCGTCCGCAGAGGCATGTAAGCTGTATCGAACAGATGTTCTAGACCTGTGCGAAGGAGACGTCCATAATGATTGGCATGCTACGTGGCCATGTGGAGTCGGTAGACGCCGTATCGGCCATTATCGAGGTCGGGGGAGTCGGCTACGAGGTCAGGATGCCATCCGCCGACTTGGCTTCCATGCACGCCGGCCAGGAAATCAAGGTCTACACTTCGTTGAATGTGTCCCAGGACGCCATCACTTTATTCGGCTTCGGCACGCTGGCCTCGAAACGCATGTTCCTGCAATTGCAGAAGGTCAGTGGCATCGGACCGAAAGTCGCGCTATCGTTGCTGTCCACTTTGCCTCCCGATCGACTTGCGAGGGCTGTGGCGGATGGTGATGCCACTGCGTTGGCCAAGGCTCCGGGATTAGGCAAGAAAGGCGCGCAGAAAATCATCCTCGAACTGAAAGGTTCCATTGATCTGAGCCAGATCGAGGGTTCTTCCGCAACCGCTTCGACTCCTGAAGACACTGGGGCCGAACAGGTCGTCGAAGGTCTGATGTCTTTGGGATGGCACCAGCAGGACGCTGTCCATGCGGTGCAGACGGTCTGCGCCGATAATCAAATCGAGACGCCGTTGAACGCCGAGGATGTTCCACGCGTGCTGAAGCTCGCGCTGACATCGTTGGATAGAGGTAGATGAAACGGACCATTATGACGAACACTGATACATTCGAACAGCCGAACACCGGGGCGAACGAGGAATCCCTCCGTATGGTTTCCGCCGCACCCGTCGGCAACGAACCGGTCAGCGACGAGGAGCTTCGTCCTCATATCCTCGAGGGATTCATCGGACAGCCAAGACTCAAAGCGCAGTTGCAGCTTTTCCTCGATGCTGCTCGAAAACGTGACGTTCCTCCGGACCATATCCTGCTTGCGGGGCCTCCGGGACTTGGCAAAACCACTTTGGCCATGATTGTGGCCAATGAATTGGAAGTTCCAATCCGCGTCACTTCCGGTCCCGCCATCCAACATGCTGGTGATTTGGCTTCGATTCTGAGTTCGCTGGACGCCGGCGAGGTGCTCTTTATCGATGAGATCCACCGTCTGCCCCGTGCCGCCGAGGAACTGCTGTACATCGCCATGGAGGATTTCCGTGTTGATGTGATGGTCGGCAAAGGCCCTGGAGCTTCATCCATTCCGCTGACATTGCCTCGGTTTACGGTTATCGGTGCCACCACGCGAGAGGGCATGCTTCCCTCGCCGCTGCGTGCGCGGTTCGGTTTCACGGCGCATCTGGATTTCTACCCGCATGAGGAGCTTGAAAAGCTGATTGAGCGTTCCTCCGCAGTGTTGGGAATCCAGTTGGAGGACGGGGCCGCTCGCCAACTGGCCATGCGTTCCCGCGGCACGCCGAGAATTGCCAACCGCCTGCTTCGTCGTGTTAGGGATTGGGCCATCGTGCACGATCTCGAATCGGTGCGTCCCGATGATGTCAAGGAGGCGTTGGCGCTTTATCAGATCGATACCGAAGGTCTTGATCGTCTGGATATAGCAGTGCTTAAGGCCATCGTCACCAATTTCAACGGAGGCCCCGTCGGCTTGAACAATCTGGCGGCCATGGTGGGCGAGGAGTCGGAAACGGTGGAAACGGTATGCGAACCGTATCTGGTACGTGAGGGCTTCCTCATCCGCACGCCGAAAGGCCGCGTGGCCACGCGCAAGGCATGGGAGCATCTTGGTATCACTCCCGACGAATCCGCATATGATGTCAATAAGATGTCATAGACTTCACATCTTGAGTAATGTGTTCCGGTTGAGACCCTGACTCCGAGGAGTTTATTTTGGATATCCTTTTTCTCGTTGTTCTTATCGTTGTAATGTTCGGCATGATGTTCTGGCAGTCCAAGAAAGCCAAGCAGCAGCAAGCTGAACGTCAGGATTTCCGTTCTAGTCTGCAGCCCGGCACTGAAGTGATCACCATCGGTGGCATCATCGGCAAGGTCGTTTCCGTCGATACGGAATACGAGGAGATCGTCGTTGATTCCGAAGGATCGCAACTGCGTTTCGGCTTCAACGCCATCAGCCGTGAATATGTCCGTCCGGCATACGTGCATGATGATGAGGTCGATGAGAACGGCAATCCGCTATCCAAGGAAGACGAGCCCGACCAGAAGCCTATCGTCGACGCGACTGAAGAGCCCGCACAGGATGCCGATGTTATTCAGCAGCCCATTGACGAGCAGAAGAACAATTGATTTCTTTGATTTTTAGACGGCGAAAATTTCATTTTTGAGGTTTTCGCCGTTCTTTTTCGCACGGGAAACCTATAATTCAAAGTGCCGTAAACCAAGGTAGAAGGAAACCACTGTCATGGCAGCATCGGATATCACCGTTTCGGGCTTGAACAAAGTTGGAGCCGAAGACGCAGCATATCTTGTATCGAAAATACGTACTATTCCGGGCTTTCCGAAGGAGGGCATCCTATTCCGCGATTTCATGCCGGTGTTGGCTGATGCGCGCGCGTTCGGTATTTTGATGGGGGCCCTTGAAGCGGCATTGCCAGTAGACGTCGATGATTTCGACATGGTCGCCGGCCTTGAAGCTCGTGGATTCCTGTTCGGTCCAGCGTTGGCCGCCCGTCTCGGAAAGGGGTTTATCGCGGTCCGTAAAGCCGGCAAATTGCCTCCAGAAACCATGTCGCAAAGCTATGACCTCGAATATGGTCAGGCGTCAATGGAAATCGAAACCAACGTTGTCCATGAGGGAGTGCGCGTATTGATCGTCGACGATCTGATCGCCACCGGTGGAACCGCCAATGCAGCGCGTAGCCTCATCGAGAAGTGCGGAGGCGTCGTTGCTGGATTCAGCTTCGTCATGGAACTTACCGGTATTGACGGCATGAAATCGCTAGGCGATTATCCGACAAGCTCGCTGGTGTGCATGCCTGCCTGATAACTCCGTTTTCGTCAACCATTCAGAACAAACAACCAAAGGGAATGATCCATGGATCTCTATGAGTATCAAGCCAGGGAATTGCTCGAAGAACAGGGTATCCCGACTCCTAAGGCAATATTCGCCCAGAACTCCCATGAAGTCGCCGAAGCGGCCGACCAGATTGGATATCCCAATGTGATTAAGGCGCAGGTGAAGATTGGACACCGTGGCCAGGCCGGCGGAGTCAAGCTCGCCAAGACCCGTGACGAGTCCATTCTCGCGTCGGAAGACATTCTGCCGATGACCATTCACAAGCACAAGGTCAGCGGCGTGCTGGTGGCCGAGGCGAAGAACATCCTTCACGAGTATTACGTCTCCATCTCAGTGGACCGATCCTCTCGTGATTTCGACGTGCTCGCCACTGCGAATGGCGGTACTGAGGTTGAGGAAATCGCCAAAGAGCATCCGGAATCCGTGAAGCGTCTGCATATCGATGCTCTTGACGATTTCGATTTGGAAGCGGCCACCAAGATGGCTGAAAGCATCGGCTTCTATCATGCCGATGTTGATCAGGCCGCGCAGATTCTGCTGAAAATGTGGCGTTGCTTCAAGGAGAACGACGCCACGCTTGTGGAAATCAACCCGCTTGCAAAAATCGGCGATCCGGATGACGAATCTTCCAAGTCGTTGTGCGCGCTGGACGCCAAGATCTCCCTTGATGACAATGCATCGTTCCGCCATGATGGTTGGAAACGTTTCACCGATCCGATTCATGTCGATCCATATGAGCAAAAAGCCCGCGAACATGGACTGCATTATGTGCATCTCAAGGGTTCCGTCGGTGTGATCGGCAATGGTGCGGGACTCGTCATGAGCTCTCTTGACGCGGTGTCAGGCGCAGGCGAGGATCAGGGCACGAATGTCAAGCCCGCAAACTTCCTCGACATCGGCGGAGGCGCTTCCGCCGAAGTGATGTCGAATAGTCTTGAAATCGTGCTGTCCGACCCGCAGGTCGAATCCGTGCTCATCAATGTGTACGGTGGCATCACCTCGTGTGAACAGGTCGCGAAGGGCATTCTCGAGGCGCTTGACGAACTTGGCAGCAGCAAGCCTATCGTCGTGCGATTCGATGGCAATGCGGCGGCGGAAGGTCTGAACATTTTGGCCCAAGCCGGCCGCGCCAACCTGCACGTCGCTCAGACCATGGAGGAAGCCGCACAGCAGGCCGCACGTTTCGCGGCCAAGGAGGTTCGCTGAAATGACGCTTTTCATTGAAGATGGCGCTCCGGTCATCGTCCAGGGCATGACCGGGCATCAGGGCATGACCCACACGGCCCGCATGCTCAAGGCCGGCACCAACATCGTCGGTGGCGTGAACGCCCGCAAGGCTGGGCTGGACGTCACCTTCCCTGAAGCCAAAAATGGCGAGAACGCCACCATTCACGTGTTCGCCGACTGCTCTGAAGCCATCGAAGCCACTGGAGCCAAAGCAAGCGTCGTGTTCGTGCCGCCGCGCTTCGCCAAGGACGCCGTCGTTGAGGCCATTGAAGCCGGCATCGAACTGATTGTCGTCATCACCGAAGGCATTCCGGTGGCGGACAGCGCGTATTTCGTCGAGTTGGCCTTGCGTAAGGGCGTGCGCATCGTTGGGCCGAATTGTCCTGGTCTGTTGACGTTGCCATCTTCTAAGGACGCCAAGGGCTGCAACCTCGGCATTATTCCAGATGGCATCGTGTCCCGCGGCCCGTTGGGTTTGGTGTCCAAGTCCGGAACGTTGACCTATCAGCTGATGGGGGAGCTGTCTGACATCGGTTTCACCGCATGCCTTGGCGCGGGCGGCGATCCGATCGTCGGCACGACCTTGCAGGAGGCTTTGGAAGCCTTTGAGAACGATGAAGCCACCAAAGCCGTTGTCATGATCGGCGAAATCGGTGGCAGCGCCGAACAGGACGCTGCCAAGTGGGCTTCCGAACATATGACCAAGCCCGTCGTGGCCTACATCGCGGGATTCACCGCGCCGGAAGGCAAGCAGATGGGCCATGCCGGCGCCATCGTTTCCGGCGGCAAGGGCACCGCGCAGGATAAGAAAGAAGCCCTTGAGGCCGTTGGCATCCGTGTCGGTCGTACTCCCGGACAGACCGCTGAAATCATGCGAGAGGTGCTCGCTTCCCAATCGCTATGATGACGAACCTGAAGTATTGGCTGAAAGGGCTTGCCGTCGCGGCAGCGTCCATGATTATTTACGCCGTTGCCTTGGGCTGCTATATGGCCCTAATGCTTCTGGTCATATCCATGGAAGAAGGCGGGGACAATCTCTCCGCCTTCTCGGTGTCTCTTACCGAGGCGTTGGTGCTGCTCAGCCAAGGTATCGGGTTCAAGACTGATGTCATCACGTTGACGATTGTGCCGTTGCTCTTGACGGTACTGCTTATCGCCCTTATCGCGCAGCTCGCCAGAAGATTCGGCACGAGTCTGCGTGGATTCGCGGCCGGTCTGGTCTTTTGGGAAGCCGTAAACATCTTCTTCGCCAGAAGCATAAATATCGAAATCGTTGATTCGATGACGATGATCGCCATCAAAACGGCGCTTGTTTTCATCCTCGGATATGCGGTCGCGGCGATTCCGAATGCGTCATGGACCCAAGCCTGTACCGAATGGATTCGATCTCATGTGTCATCGCCGGTGCGAAAGACCATGGTCATCGGTTCCGTCCTAGGGATGCTGCTGGAGGCGGCGTATCTGCTGGTCGGTCTGATCGTCGTTGTTTTTTGGGCAATAAGCAATCAATCATCGATAGCGAAGCTATATGAACTTTCGGGCATGCAGAACGGGTCTCGTATTCTTACCACGATCAGTATGCTCGCATGGCTTCCGAATCTGATGATTTGGGCTGTCTCATGGACTTTCGGCGCCGGCTTCTCAATCGGCGATTTAGCCGAATTCACATTATGGACCGGGCAGGGCGACGGGCTCCCCGCCTTGCCGCTTTTCGGTATGATGCCACAGGCGGTTGAGACGGATTGGGTGAGAATCGCGCTGATGTGCATACCATTGGCATCCGCTTTTGCTACCGGCATGGTCGTCATGTTGTTTAATAAGGGATTCCATATCAGAGTAGGTGAATCAGGACGGAACATCGACGTCAAACGCGTTGTGCTGAGTTTTGCCTATCCGATTGCTGCTTTTTCGATTACCAGCGCCGTCGTGTCCGTGGCTTCCAGCTTGCTGTTCGCCCTGGGAAACGGAGGTTTGGGGTCGAAACATCTTGCGCACGTCGGCGTAGACGTGATCGCGTCAACCCGTAAGGTGGGACAACCCACCGCCATGGGTTTGTTCTCCGCATGGCTACTGACTTTGGTGGCCGTGAGCATATTTTTCGCCATACGCTGGATGATGAAGCGTATACGCGAACGTGGAAAGAGGGAGACCGCCCCCGAATCCACGGAAAACAGCCGTGAGGAAACACGTGCGCTTCGCACGGTCGCCTCGAACAACAATAACAAGGAGGATCATGGTGACAACAACGAATCGAACGATACGACGGGCTCTGGTATCAGTCTTCCATAAGGAAGGCATCGAGGTGCTTGCCGAAGCGTTCATCAAGGCGGGCACCGAGGTGGTTTCCACCGGTTCCACCGCGAAGCGTCTGGCTGAGCTGGGTGTCAAAGTGACCGAGGTCTCCGAAGTCACTGGTTTCCCGGAATGCCTTGATGGCCGCGTCAAGACCCTTGACCCGCATATCCATGCCGGTATCCTCGCCGACATGACCAACCCCGACCATGCCTCCCAGCTCGAGAAGTTTGGCATCAAGCCGTTCGATCTGGTGGTCGTCAATCTGTATCCATTCGCCGACACGGTCCGCTCCGGAGCTGACGAAGCCGCCACCATCGAAAAGATCGATATCGGCGGTCCGTCCATGGTGCGTGGCGCAGCCAAGAACAGCGCCACCGTCGCCATCATCACCGATCCGAACGATTATGCACTCGTCGCCTCCCGCATCGAGAACGGCGAGGGCTTCTCCCTTGATGAGCGTCGCTGGCTCGCAGGAAAGGCGTTCGCCCATACGGCCGCCTACGACGCCACCATCAACGAGTGGACCGCGAAGCATTGGCCGAAGCCGGCGTCCATCGAACAGCCGGTTTCCGAAGGCGAGACCGAAGTGAATGAGGCCAAGTTCCCGGCCACGTTCACCCGTACGTGGGACCGCGCGCACGTGCTGCGTTACGGCGAGAACCCTCACCAGCAGGCTTCGCTGTATCTGGATCCGCTCAACCAGAACGGCTTCGCACACGCCGAACAGCTTGGCGGCAAGCCGATGAGCTACAACAATTACGTCGATGCCGACGCCGCATGGCGTGCCGTGTGGGATTTCGCGCCTCAGATCGCCGTCGCAGTGGTCAAGCACAACAATCCATGCGGTCTGGCCATCGGCGCTACCGTGGCAGAGGCGCACAAGAAGGCGCACGCATGCGATCCGATGAGCGCCTATGGCGGTGTGATTGCTGCGAACAGCAAGGTCACCATGGAAATGGCCGAAAGTGTTCGTCCAATCTTCACCGAAGTCATCGTCGCGCCCGATTACGACGCCGATGCGCTTGAACTGCTCCAGACCAAGAAGAAGAACCTGCGTATCCTGAAGGTGTCTGAGCCTCCGAAGACCAAGACCCAGTTCCGTCAGATTGACGGCGGTCTGCTCGTGCAGTCCACCGATCTGATTGACGCTCCAGGCGACGATCCGAACGCGTGGAAGCTGGTTTCCGGCGAGCCGGCCGACGCTGAAACCGTCAGGGATCTGGTGTTCGCATGGCGTGCCATCCGGTGCGTCAAATCCAACGCCATACTTATCGCCCACGATCAGGCAACCGTAGGCATCGGCATGGGCCAGGTCAATCGTGTGGATTCCGCCAATCTGTCCGTCGAGCGTGCCAACACGCTGGCTGACGGAGCCAACCGCACCAAGGGAGCGGTGGCCGCGTCCGACGCGTTCTTCCCGTTCGCCGACGGTGCCGAGATTCTGATCAACGCCGGTGTCAAGGCCATCGTCCAGCCTGGTGGGTCCATTCGTGATGAGGAAGTGTTCGAGGCGGCCCGCAAGGCCGGCGTCACCATGTATGTGACCGGTACCCGACACTTCTTCCACTGAGTTCAGTGGAAGCGTCGACCGGCAAGCTGGGAGCGTTGCGGCGCGATAAATGACGTGGCGTCCGAAACCATTCGCTGGTTTCGGACGCCACGTTTTATTATTATGATTGCGTTCCGTGCGCGGACGCGCGTTGACATATAACGAAAGGCCTGCGATATGAGTCATCCCTACGTTTCCGAAGACCATGAAGGCAAGCCGTGGTTTGAATGGATCGTTGCGGCAATGGTGGTTATAGCCACAGTGCTTGCGGTCTTAGGCCATGTAAAAGCCGCCACCACGGTAATCGCGGTGACGGCCATCATAACAGGACTAATCAGACTCGTAATGCGCGAGCGTAGTCCTTGGAAAGTCCGTTCAGTTGGCTTCGACGCTTTCATCGGCATCGGTCTGGGCGTCGGACTGTTCATCCTGCTCGCCCTCGTGCCCGTCGGCATCGTCTGACGCGTCGTCGGCTATGGCCTCCAGCGTTTCGGAATCCTGCTCGGCTTCCGAAACGTTTTTCTTGGTGCCGATCATGGACGCGACTATGGCCACAAGCGAGACGATGGCGGCTGCGAGAATCGGGCAGATCCAGAACACCCACAGCTGCTGCAGAGGCTCTTGGGAAAGGCCCTGATTCTGGGCGAAGATGGCGATGCCAGTGGCACGAGCCGGATTCAGAGCTGCGCCTGTTACCGGATAGGAGATTGCGGCGCCGACACCGTAGGCGAGACCCATGGCGATGGCATGGCTGGTATTGGTCTTTCCGGATTCACTGGTGGTGTTGAGCGCGGTGGCGACGATGATGATGCCCGCGACGAGTTCAACGGCGATGGCCAGAGTGATGCTGAAGGACACGCCATAGTTGCCGAGCGTGGCATAGGAGACGGAATTCTTGTCAAAACCGTTAATGACCGGCGTCAGCCAGATTTTCAGCGTTACCTGCTCGGATGTCGGCAGCAGGAAGCGGATGGCGGCGCCTGCGCCGATACCACCCAGCACCTGAACGATAATATAGAGCACTCCGTCAAGCACATGGGTTTTGCCGGACAGCATCGCCGCAACGGAGACCGCCGGATTGAACTGGGCGCCGGAAATCGTGCCGAATATCAGGGTGGCGGCGGCGTACACCAAACCTGTCAGCAAGGCGATGAACGCCATATTCACGCCGTAGATCGCGGAACCAAGCGTGCAAATCGAGTAGATGGCGAAGCAGATGATGAAGCTTCCCACCAGCTCCGCGCCTACGCGAAGGGCCAGTGGCTTGCTCTGTTCTTCCTCTGTTACGGACGTTGCTTCAACAGCAGTCATAGTCTTTCCTCTGTCATATAGTGGACAAGTTGCGGTTTTTATGAAAGCCGCCAAACGACTGCCATACTACCAGCAGTCCCTGTAAGTATTATCCGGCCACGTTGGGAGAACGATGCCAAACGCATATTCTCGCGCCGCCAAGGCGCACAATCATGACAATGAAGGCATTCGCCTGCAGAAACTTCTCGCTCAGGCGGGCTTCGGCTCGCGCCGTAAATGCGAGGAAATCATCACCGATGGTCGCGTTGAGATCGATGGCGAGCTGATTACCGAACTTGGCACCCGAGTCGATCCGAAACGTCAGGAGGTCCGTGTCGACGGTTCTCGCGTGCGCGTGAACCCTAACCATGTCACGCTTGCGTTGAACAAGCCGAAACGCGTGCTGAGCGCCATGGAGGATCCCAAGGGACGCTACACTTTGCGCGACATCGTCGGAGACAAGTACGAGCGTATTTTCCACATGGGCCGTCTGGATTATGATTCGGAAGGCCTAATCCTCATGACGAACGACGGCGAACTGAGCCAGCACGTCATGCACCCCAAATATGAGGTCGAAAAGACCTACATCGCCACGCTGGAAGGACGCATCAGCGGTCAGGTGTGCCGCAGGCTCGTCACCACGGGCGTGAAGCTCGACGATGGGTGGATCAAACTCGACCGCTGCGCTATTCTCGACTCCAGCCGCGAAAGCACGTTGGTCAAGGTCGTGCTGCATTCGGGCAAGAACCGCATCGTGCGCCGTATTTTCGGCTCGATCGGTTTTCCCGTCAAGCGTCTGGTACGCACGCAGATCGGTCCGATCAAACTCGGCGACCTGAAAAGCGGCACGTATCGCGTGTTGTCGCAGGCTGAGGTCCGTTCTCTATCCAAGGCGGTGGGACTGTGATCCGTGTAGCTATTGATGGGCCTGCGGGCGTCGGCAAATCATCCACGTCCAAGGCACTGGCCAAATATTATGGTTTCGCATACCTCGACACAGGCGCGATGTACCGTGCCTGCGCCTGGTGGTGCATGCACAAAGGCATCGATTTGGATGCCGAAACCATCGATGAGCAGCTCGTCACCGAAACCGTCGGCGAATTCTTCACCGACGGCCATTTCGACATCAGCGTCGATCCGGACGATCCGAAGGTGTACGCCGATGACGAGGACATCAGCGAGGCCATCCGTTCTTCCGAGGTCTCTTCGCACGTGTCCAAGGTGTCCAACATCATCCCCGTGCGTCACGTGTTGATCGCCGCGCAACGTGCCTACATCGCACGAGAGGCTTCGGTCGATTCCTTCTCCGAAGGCGCCGGTATTGTTGCTGAGGGCCGTGATATCACCACCGTCGTCGCTCCCGACGCCGAAGTGCGCATCCTGCTTACCGCGCGTGAAGAGGTCCGTCAGGCCCGACGTAGCGGACAGGCCGTCTCGGGTGTGGGTGCGGAAAATGTCGCGGCACGCGACAAGGCCGATTCGAAAGTCACCAACTTCACATCCGCCGCGGAAGGCGTGTTGACCGTCGACAACTCCGATCTCAACTTCGGCGAGACCCTTGACGTGCTCGTCCGTATCGTTGACGACGCCATCGAGGAACAGGAATACCGCCAGTACGTTTCCAACCTCGAAGGCTATGAGCTGGATGAAGGCGATGAGGAGCTGATCGATGGAACGGCGTTCTCTGGTGGCGAAAGCAAGAATGGTCCGAAACCGGTCGGCGTACTTGCCGTGGTCGGACGTCCGAACGTCGGCAAATCCACTCTGGTGAACCGTATTCTCGGCCGTCGCGCAGCCGTGGTGGAGGACACCCCCGGCGTGACTCGCGACCGTGTGAGCTACGACGCCGAATGGTGCGGCACCGATTTCAAACTGGTCGACACGGGCGGATGGGAAGCCGACGTGGAAGGCATCGAATCCGCCATCGCATCCCAAGCGCAAATCGCCGTGCAGCTTGCCGATGCCGTGATTCTCGTGGTGGACGGTCTGGTCGGTCTCACCGACACGGACGAACGCATCGTCAAAATGCTCCGTGCCGCCGGCAAGCCGGTGACGCTTGCGGTGAACAAGGTCGATGATCGCGAAAGCGAATACCTGACCGCCGAATTCTGGAAGATGGGTCTGGGGGAGCCGTATGGCATTTCCGCCATGCACGGTCGTGGCATCGGCGAACTGCTTGACGCCGCACTCGACTCGTTGAAAAAAGCGGAAAGGACATCCGGCTTCCTTACGCCGTCGCATCTGCGCCGCGTGGCTCTGGTCGGACGTCCGAACGTCGGCAAATCCTCCCTGCTCAATCAGCTGGCCCACGAGGAACGCACCGTCGTCAACGATCTTGCGGGCACCACGCGAGATCCGGTCGATGAGGTCGTCACCGTCGATGGCGAGGATTGGCTGTTCATCGATACCGCAGGTATCAAACGTCGTCTGCACAAGCTGTCCGGCGCGGAATACTTCTCCTCGTTGCGTACGCAGGCCGCGATCGAACGTTCCGAGCTTGCCTTGGTGCTGTTCGATGCCTCCCAGCCGATTTCCGACCAAGACCTGAAGGTCATGAGCCAGGCCGTGGACGCGGGCCGTTGCATCGTGCTTGTGTTCAACAAGTGGGACCTGATGGACGAGTTCGACCGTCAGCGTATGGAACGCCTGTGGAAGACCGAGTTCAATCGCGTCACTTGGGCTCAGCGCGTCAATCTGTCGGCAAAGACCGGATGGCACACCAATCGTTTGGCCAATGCCATGCGTGGCGCCTTGGCATCATGGGACAAGCGCATCCCCACCGGCAAACTCAACGCGTTCCTTGGCAAGATCCAAGCTGCCCACCCGCATCCGCTGCGTGGCGGCAAGCAGCCGCGAATCCTGTTCGCGACGCAGGCGTCCACCAGACCGCCGCGCTTCGTGATCTTCGCCACCGGCTTCTTGGAGCATGGCTATCGCCGCTACATCGAACGGTGTCTGCGCGAGGAATTCGGCTTCGAAGGATCGCCGATTCAGATTTCGGTGAATGTCCGTGAGAAGAAGAAACGCAAGTAACCACCGGAACTGTTAGAAGATGGGCGTGCGCCTGGTTCAGACCATGGCGCACGCCCATCTGCCTTATTGAATCTGGGTCGTTGCCGGCTTTTGCTTTCCTTTCCGCACAGCTTAGGCCGACAGCGTCAGAACAGAGGATGTTCATCCTGGTTGCGTGTTCTGAGATACCCCGTTATGGCTCTGCGCGCGAGCGAGCTTAATGAAATGCCGTCCTGCTTGGCCTTGGCCCGCGCCTTATGGCCTACGGCGTAGGGGAGTTTGATCTTCCATTCGTCGCCAAGCTGTTTGCGCCCGTCGCTGTTCTTTGGCATGCGCCCGATGCCGACCGCGTCTGAACAGCCATCGGAATCGTCGGACAAGAGTGCCCTGCGGGTCAATTCGGTAAGCGTGATGCCATCATGCCGAGCGCGTTCGCGGGCTTCCAAGCCAAGCTCGCGGGGCAATCGAATCTTCCATTCATCTTCGGGAAGCGTTGAATCGAACACATGGGCGAATTCGTCGACGTCGTCGAACTGTGGCTGCGTGTCGTTCTGCTGCAAACCGAATCACCTCTCTGAACCCATGCGTTAATCGCATTAAACGGCAAGAAACATGAAAAATATCGCAGGCTACATATTTGCATGCGCTCAAGACCGTCCTGACGTCCGGCTTCCGGCTCCGATAGATGCCATTCTGAGGGGCTGTATGCCGCAGTTCACTGCCCAAACATAACGAAAAACCCGCCGTTTCAATACTGTGGAAAACGGCGGAACGACGGGCTTTCTTGGTCGGACCAGCGGGATTTGAACCCGCGACCCCTTGACCCCCAGTCAAGTGCGCTACCAAACTGCGCTATGGTCCGAACGGTGCGAAAAGCACCGAATATGAAACATAGCATAATCTCTACGGTTTTTCAAACACATCGTGTCGGAAAGCGAGTCGCATCCATTCCGGAGAGTTTGGCTTCGGATATTTGAGGGTTTTCCGGCAATTGCTCCACCGGAAGTTCATGTTGGTTCTGTGTCTAAATGCCCCCGATTTTGGCGGAATGTCGTATTATGGCATAAGCGCATCGAATAACAACGCCCGTTCGAAAGGGAGAGACATTGACTGAGGACGTATTCGAATACTCTGCCGCGAAGATGCGGAAGCACGGAATGACCGACATGGCCATCGCCCAGTTCCGTCGTCTGTACGAGGTCTGGCGCAATGAGGAGGCCAGCAGTTGGATTCGTGAGGACGAGGTCGAACCGCTCGTCAGCGTTCCCAGCTTCCATGACGTGTATGAGACCATCAATCACGACAAGGCCGTTGACGCGTTCGCCAAAACGGCGTTCCTGAAGCTTAACGGCGGTCTTGGCACTTCGATGGGACTCGATTGCGCCAAGTCGCTGCTGCCGGTACGTCGCCACAAGGCACGGCAGATGCGTTTCATCGACATCATCATCGGACAGGTGTTGACCGCGCGGACCAGACTTGGCGTCGATCTGCCATTGACTCTGATGAACTCCTTCCGTACCTCCAAAGACACCATGAAGGTGCTGCAGACCAATAAGAAATTCCATCAGGAAGACATCCCGATGGAAATCATCCAGCATCAGGAGCCGAAGATCAGCGCGGAAACGGGAATGCCCGTCAGCTTCCCGGCCAATCCGGAACTCGAATGGTGCCCGCCGGGCCACGGCGACCTGTTCTCCACCATTTGGGAATCCGGTCTGCTTGACGCGCTTGAGGCGCAGGGGTTCAAATACCTTTTCATCTCCAATTCCGACAACCTGGGCGCGCGTCCCTCCCGTACGCTTGCGCAGCATTTCGAGAATACGGGCGCACCGTTCATGATCGAGGTCGCCAAACGCACCCCAGCCGATCGTAAGGGCGGCCACATCGTGCGAGACAAGGCCACGGGCCGTCTGATGCTGCGTGAGATGAGCCAGGTCCATCCAGACGACAAGGACGACGCGCAGAACATCGACAAGCATCCGTACTTCAACACGAACAGCATTTGGGTGCGTATCGATGCGCTGAAAGCGAAACTCGCATCCTATGACGGCGTGCTTCCCCTTCCGGTAATCCGCAATAAGAAGACGGTCGACCCGACCGATCCGACCAGCGAGCCGGTCATTCAGCTGGAGACCGCCATGGGAGCCGCGGTGTCGCTTTTCGATGGCGCGACCTGCGTATGCGTCGACCGTATGCGTTTCCTGCCGGTGAAGACCACTGACGATTTGTTCATCATGCGGTCCGACCGATTCCATCTGACGGACCAGTACGAGATGGAAGACGGCAACTACATCTTCCCCGACGTCCATTTGGACGCGCGCTATTACAAGAACATCCACGATTTCGATGCCCGTTTCCCATACGGTGTGCCTTCGCTCGCCGCGGCGAAATCCGTTAATATCGATGGCGATTGGACCTTCGGCAGGGATGTGATGCTGTTTAGCGACGCGCGACTGGAGGATCAAGGCGAACCAAGCTATGTGCCGAATGGCGAATATGTCGGCCCGCAGGGCGTGGAACCGGACGATTGGGTCTGATTTTGGACGGCCATGCAACACGAAAACGATGTTTTTTCGTGAAATAGGCACAAATCGCTTAAAAAACCTCTATCATAGAATGTTGTGTGCGGCTTACGAGGCCAAGCACTTAAAAAGAAACGTTAACGAGACGTGAGGACTAATGGCTGAGGGAAGTAACGGTAGGCGACGTTTTTCCGACAAATGGGGCAAGCATGAGCTTGATGTGTTGGCTGTGCTCTCCTCAGCCTTTCCGCAATGGCTTACCTCACGTCAGATCGCGCAACGTGTGAAGGCGTATGCCGATTCGTACGGAGAGCTCGCCGATCAAGCGGCGAAGGCCGCCTTCGCCAAGCAATTTCAGCGTGACCGCGCCAAGCTCGCCGCCATGGGCATCGCCATCGAATCAAGGCAGCCGGAATATTCCTCCAAGTCAGAAGGGCAGGATTTCGCTTCCTACCGTCTGCAGCTTGGCGATGAGCCGCGCGTGCGTCTGCTGTTCGGCGACGAGGATCTGCCGATTCTTGCCGCTGCGAATTACCTTGCGCGCTCCATGTCGATTTCCTCGGCTCCTGCGCACGAACCCCAGCACGCTTCCCGTACCGCGCCGCGCGTGCCGCAGACGCCGATTCCAGGACTTGGCTTGGATTCCATCGCGCCGGGTCTTGGCACGCAATCCATTCCCGACGAGCTGGTCAAAGTGGTCGATCAGCGACGTTTCGCCGCCACTGTGGATGTTGATGGCGAGCATCTCAATGTCGCCTACGCCGACTCCGATGATCTGGCCATGTTCGTGCTGTCTCATCCGGGTGCGTCCATAGTGAGCCCTCAGGAGGCTGTCGACGCGTTCAACCGCCGGCTGCATGCGGCCACGCAGTTCGTGCCGGCCGATGAATCCACCGGCACCGACAGCTCCACCGTGGTGTCTCCGGAAATCAACCGCAACAGCACTGATGAGGATGATACCGAGGAAGGCAAGGGCCGTCCGAAGAAGAACTCCGCGTTCCAGACCGGTAGCGAGGTCGACCGGCGTCTTCGCCTGATGCTGTTCCTGTCCGCTCATATGGGTGAGGAATACTCTCTTGAAGAACTTGCGGAACGATTCATCGGCAGGCCGAAGTCCGATGACGAATTGAAGAAGTTCGTCAACATCATTCATAAGGACATCAACACGTTGACCACGGTGTCCGATGATGGCGAGATGGCCGGAAGCCAGTTCTTCGATATCGATTGGTCCTTGCTTGACGCGGAAGGCATCGTCTCCGCCACGAATTCGCTGGGGCTTGAACGCCTTGCCGGCATTTCCCAGCAGTACCTGAGCATGCTGACCGCATCGGTGAGCTATCTCGCCCACTCCTCTTTGCTTCCGGACAAGCTGCGTGAGCAGGCGGAATCGCTGTACAGCCGACTGCGCCAGCACGTCAAGCCTGGCGACATGCCGTGGCTGAGCCTGACCGGATACGAGATGGAACCAAGGAACTTCTCCATCGTCAAGAGCGCCATCTCCAAAGGCATGCTGCTCGACATGGAATATACGGACGGTGCGGGCCGTATACAGCGCAAGCTAGTGGCGCCAGACAAGATTTTTGTCGACGAAGGCGTTTACTACGTGGCGGTATGGACCGACGTGTCCAACGCGGCGCCCGCGGACAAGATGAAGTTCGTCAAGACGGATACGACCATCAACAAGGCTACTGGCAAGCCTCGTATCTGGCAGGTGCTTCGCATCTCCCGCATCGAGCATGCGGAGCTGGTCGAACCCACTGAAAAAGTGGACATTCCGGACGTGCCCGCATCCGAACTGCGCAAGTGGAGTTTCGACAATGGCACGCCTGCCGTGTTCATCACCAATCAGGACGACCTGTCGTTCATCGACAGCCTGTCAGGAGCCACCGTCGAGAAATGCGGCGAAGGCGAGAAGGTGCATCTGATCGTGTCTTCCGATTCCTGGTATGTCGCGTTCTGCATCGCGCACGCCCGTCATATTACTGCCGTCGCGCCGGAGACGTTGCGCACGATGATCATCGCCCGAGCACAGCATGAGCTGAGCGTCGGCGACCGAGAGAACGAAGACTGACGGGGGAGGCGCTATGCCTTGGTGGATTTGGCTGGTACTCGTCCTGTTCATGCTGACGATGCTGGTCGGCGGCGGCGCATACGCATGCATCCGCGGATATCATGCGTTCAAAGATGCCATCAAAGTAGGCGGACGCATGTCCAAACGTTTCGAGGCCATGTCCGAGCCGTTGCCGCAACCAAAGGAGAACACGTCCCCGTTCTTCACACGTCCACTTGAGGACGCGGCCAATCGTTATATCGACGCTCATGCCGAAGTCGTCAGCCGCCGTGAGGAAAAGCGCGTCCGTCATGCCCGGCAGTGGGCGCAGTGGAAACATTCCAACGACTGATTCGAAAAGGAACCATGACTCATCATCGTCGACATGGCAATAACGACACCGGCACATACGATGCCGAGATGACCACAGCCCTATCTCCCGCGCAACGCTATGCGGCGTTCAAACAGACGCAGGCCAAACGCCAATCGGTCTCGTCTCGTTTCGCACGGTCCATGCCATTCGAATTGGACGATTTCCAAGTCAAAGCCAATGATGCGTTGGAAGCCGGCGACAATGTGCTCGTCGCCGCGCCCACCGGAGCCGGCAAGACGGTCGTGGCTGATTTCGCGATCTATCTGGCCCAAGAGCGTAACGTCAAAGCGTTCTACACCACGCCAATCAAAGCGTTGAGCAATCAGAAATACCATGATCTGGTCGAAACGTACGGGCCGGACAGAGTCGGCCTGCTTACCGGCGACACGTCCATCAACTCCGAAGCCGACATCGTGGTCATGACCACCGAGGTCCTGCGCAACATGCTCTACGAGCATTCCATGACGCTTGACGCCTTGCGTTACGTGATTCTTGACGAGGTGCACTATCTCGCCGACCGTTTCCGCGGGCCGGTGTGGGAGGAAGTGATCATCCACCTGCCCCAAAGCGTGAGAATCATCGGCCTGTCCGCAACCGTGTCGAATGTCGAGGACTTCTCCAAATGGATTGAATCGGTCCGTGGCGACACCACGCTGGTGGTGTCCGAAAAACGGCCCGTGCCGTTGGAACAGCATGTGCTTGTTCAGGCGGACGACCACACCGAACCGGAACTCATCGACCTGTATCGACGTGATAAAGACGGCAATCAGACAGACAAGCTCAACGCCCAGCTGGTGAGCAGGCTCGATCAGCTCGACCGCAAGGCCGCGAAACGTAGGGGAGAGCAGCGCCCCGACAGACGAAAGGGCGGCAAGGGCGGCAAATGGAACGACCATTCCCGCAGACCCGAACGCCATACGCCACGTCGTTGGGCCGTGATTGATGAATTGAATTTCCTCGGCATCCTGCCGGGCATCTATTTCATCTTCTCCCGCAACGGATGCGATCAGGCCGTCGAACAATGCATCAACGCCGGACTCGAACTCACCACCGATGACGAGGTGCGTCGCATCCGCCGTATCGTCGATGAGATGGTCGAAGGCCAACTCAGTCAAGAGGATTTGAAGGCTTTGCATTTCTCGCAGTTCCGCTTCGCCTTGGAGGAAGGATTCGCGCCGCATCATGCTGGCATGGTGGCGCTCTTCCGCCAAATTGTCGAACGACTGTTCGAAGAGGGGCTGGTGAAGGTCGTCTTCGCCACGGAAACACTTGCCTTGGGCATCAACATGCCGGCACGGTGCGTGGTGGTGGAAAAACTTGAGAAATTCGATGGGACCGGGCATGTCGGATTGACGCCAGGGGAGTTCACCCAGCTTACCGGACGCGCTGGCCGACGTGGCATCGACACCATCGGCCATGCGGTGGTTGTGGACCATCATGGCTTCATTCCCGCCACTGCCGCCGCGCTGTCCAGCAAGCGCGTGTACCCGCTGCACTCCAGTTTCAAACCGACGTTCAACATGGCCGTCAACCTGCTTAATTCCAGCGATTACGAGACCGCTCGCATCACGCTTGACCATTCCTTCGCGCAATGGGAGGCCAACGAATCCGCCTGGCAGCTTGAAGCGCAGATGGATACGTTGCGCAAAGCGTTGGACGGATACGAACGGGCGTTCGATTGTGAGTTCGGCGACTTCAAGGAGTTCATGCGGCTGCGCATGCGCTTGAGCGACTTGGAAAAGAACGAACGACGCAAACTCAAGCACGAGGTGTTCCGCACGCAGAAGGCGCGAAGCGAAGCGTTCAAAGACCTTGACAGGCGTATCGCGGAGCTTCGCGAAAAAGACAGGGACCATCCCTGCCGCAAATGCCCCGATATTCAGAAGCATCTCAAATGGGGGCATCGGTGGGCGCGTGAAATGCGTGAATTGGAACGTGTGCAGCACCGCTACGATTCACGCACCGGCTCCGTGGCACGTCAATTCGACCGCATCTGCAATGTGCTGAACGAGCTCGGATACCTCGATCGGCTTGATGAAGGCGCAAAAGAACATATCGATTACCGGCTTACCGAACGTGGACAGCTGTTGCGGCACTTGTACAGCGAGCTTGATTTGGTGCTTGCCCAGGCGATCGATGATGGCGCGTTCGACGGACTCGATGCGACGGAGCTGGCCAGCGCCGTCATGTCGTTGATTTACGAGCCACGCAGAGGCAGCGGGGGAGAGCCGCGCCATTATCCCGGAGGAATGCAGGGGAACGTCGCCGTCTGTGCGGCGCAGCTCAAAGGCGTGCACGCGTCGATTGCCATGCTGTGTGAGGACTATGCCCTCGACGAGCCGCGCCAACTTGATTTCGGCATCACCGATGTCGTCTACGAATGGGCTCAGGGCGAAAGCCTGTCGCGTGTGCTGTACGGCACCGATTTGACCGGCGGCGATTTCGTACGCGGATGCAAACGTCTCGCCGACGTGTTGCAGCAGATCGCCGTGGCCGGACCATACCTGGGTAAACGCGCCGAAACGCTCGCTCCGATCGCGAAACAGGCGTACGAGAACGTCAACCGTGGCATCGTCGCCTATTCAGGTGTCGACTGAGCATGTGCGCAATCGGGAGATCGGTTTTCGCGGACGCCGGGAATAAGTGACACGTCCGAAGTGTTTTGTAGCTTAGAGTAAGCAGATAATCAAGGAGGCAAAAGCAATATGGCGGAACGTAGCCTGCGAGGCATGAGCATCGGTGCAAAGTCGCTTGAATCCGATGACAATGTGGATTTTGCGGCGCGAACCGACGTCGCATACGTGTGTCCGAAAGGCCATCGTACGATTCTGCCGTTCGCTGAGGGCGCAGAATTCCCAGATGAGTGGGAGTGCCGCTGCGGCGCCGTCGCGCACCGTGAAGGAGACAATGACGACGAGGCTGATGAAATCGCCAAGCCGACACGCACGCACTGGGACATGCTCATGGAACGTCGTACCGAAGACGAACTGAAGGCTTTGCTGGAGAAGCGTCTGCAAATGCATCGTGACGGATGGTTCCCGGACTACGAGTGACCTGCAGTTGAACGACACTTGAACGAATGCCCGGTCATTGAGACCGGGCATAATTGTTTCTGTCATCAATTCTTATAGCACACAGCCAAGGGGAGAATCAGATCCATGTCCGAACATCCGAAGAAAGTCGTTCTGCTTGACCTCGATGGCACACTGACGAAATCCGATCCAGGAATCATTGGCTGCGTTGTCAAGGCGTTCGAAGAGATGGGATATCCGGTGCCGGACGATGCCGAATTGCATCGTTTCATTGGACCGGCCATCAGCGAATCGATGCAACGCAACGGCATTCCGGATGACAAGCTTGACGAAGGCGTGAGGATTTACCGCAAGTATTACGCCGACGAGGCCGTGTTCGACGACCCGAACAATCCCGGACAGAAAGTCCCCGGCCGCCTGAACAACACGATTTACCAAGGTATTCCGGAGCAGCTCGCCAAACTGCGTGCCGACGGATACTATCTGGCGATTGCCAGCTGCAAGCCGCAATACCAATGCATTCCGATTTGCGAGCATTTCCACTTGGACACCATGGTCGACGGCATCTACGGTGCCAGCGAGGACAATTCCCGTCTTGACAAGGACCAAGTGATCCGTTGGGCTTTCCAGCACATCGATTTCGACGAGAACGCAGGAGACAAGGCACTGATGGTCGGCGACCGTTGGACCGATGCCGACGGCGCCAAGGCGTGCGGTTTGGACTGCCTCGGCTGTGGCTGGGGCTATGCGGAGCCCGGAGAGCTCAAAGCCCATGGCGCATACCGTATTCTGGATTCGGTAGATGAACTCGCGCAGGCCGTCGAGGAGTATTTCGCCTGAGTCCGTAAACGGAAACGCTGTAGGCCAGTTACGTGGTTGCTGTCGCAATATCGTGGCAGCAACCACGTTTTTATTTATTGAGTGACGGAGGCCGTTATGTCAGAACCGCGTGTTTGACGCTTCCTTAAGCCTGGAAAAACGTCATTCCTGAAAAGCCGATAATGTACGTTATGTCAGATTTCTATTTGACGGCCTGATTGAGCTTCCGCTCCATCTCGCTGTGCATGCCGTTTCGGGCCTGAAGATACATGAAAACAAGTTCCGCTGCGATCAGCATGACCATCACCGCAGCCGATGGCCATCCGACATGTTCGTAGAAACGCTGGAACCTCTCCGAGAAATCCGACCTGAACATCGCATATGCCGGATATGGCAACGCGCCAATGACCAATGAGGTGAAATGCAGCGCGATGATCGACCAACGCACCGGATGCACATCGCGGTGTTTTTTGGAAAACAGATTGCCTCGAATCGCAGTAATCAAACAAATGTTCACTGCGATGACGGCGGCTATGATCCACAACAGTGCCGGCAGAATATCAAGCATGCGCTACTCCCCTGCGGGTTATATCGTTCGAACGTTCCGGGCTGAATCGTACCAATTGTATGCGATCAGGCTGCTGCGCGGGATTTGCGTCGCGATTCCAGCTTCTTTCTCATACGTATCGCGGCAATGTCGTCGATTGGCCTATTGGTGTCTGTCGATGCCGGCGTCTTCGTCAAATCGACGTATTCCTCATGTTCTAGAGCCTCTTTGATCTGATGCCATAGCGATCCGACGGACACCCCGAACACAGCTCTGCCGCTTTGGAGCAGAGCCACCATCTGTTCGCTGTCCGTGCACTCATGCACATTCTGCCCATCGCACATGATGATGATGCCGGCCAACTGTTCGGGCGTGCGCTGCGCGAGGAAGCCGATGGCGGTGGTCACGTTCTGCAGATTGATTCCGGCATCCAGCAATCTTTTGGAAACGGCAAGAATCACCACATCTTTGAACGAATACAATCTGCGTGAGCCGGATCCGTGCGACGGGGTGATGGATGGTTCCACTATCTGTTTACGCGCCCAATAGTCAAGCTGGCGGTACGTGATACCCGCCACTTTTGACGCGACCGTACCACGATAGCCCCGTGTGACGGGCTGCGCGTCCGCGGAGGGGAACAACTCCCCCTGCACCGCGTGCGACACGTGCAGATGCAACCGCATTGTTGGTTCTGCCTCGCCGTCCATTGTCTTCTCCTACACGCCATAAAACAATCGCCTATGAGCTTCCATTCGGAGCCCATAGGCGATTGAAGGAAAACCGTTACTCACAGTTTATCCCGCATCGGGCGTTTCATTAGGCAATGACGGCCTTGTTGGTGAAATATACGAGACGGAACTTGCCCAGAATGATTTCGTCGCCGTTCTTCAGTTCCTGGCTATCCACTCGTTGACGGTTCACGTATGTGCCGTTCAGGCTGCCGGCGTCAATCACCGAATAATTTCCGTTAATCCTGCGGAACACCGCGTGCGTGCGGGAGACGGTGGAATCGTCCAGCAGGATATCGGAACTCGGGTCGCGTCCCACGGTGATCTCGTCCTCGTCGAGGAGATAACGCGAGCCGGACACCGCTCCCCTGGTGGAAATCAGGAGCGCCGTGCCGTCGGCCAGACGCATGATCGTATTGAGGTCCTCCTTCGTCAGAGGACGGTCTCCGGTGGAAGTAACCGGTACAGTGATAGCAGGAAGACCAATGATGGTCGTTTCGCCTGCGCTTGGAATCGGATCAGTCATAGCTGTCATTCTACCCTCTCCCCTTGCAATTGGCCGGTATTGTGGCCGGCATGGTCACGAATCATACACTGTGAACGGTATTTACCGTTCGTTCTTGTCGATGATGGATACGAATTCGTCCTTCGGCAGCATGTCATCGTAGCTGCGCCAGCGTCGTTCCAGTTCGCGGTTCGCCTCATCGTGTTGTTTCTGCCCCAGCTCGGCGTACGCTTTCAATTCGTTGGGGCCCATATCCTTAACCGCTTGGTTGAGGTTCAATTGTCTCTCGTTCACAATAGGCAATTGTAGCCGCTTGCCGGGGAACAAAAAGCCTGGAACGCTTTTTAATCGCGTTCCAGGCTTTTTCAAGAAGGATTCAGTGTGTGGTGTCCGAATCAGCGGCGGGTGTCGATGATCTCCTGCAGAGCGCCGTTGACGGAAGAGGAGCCGGCAGCCGAAGACAGAGCGTTGATGCCGCTGACTTCGAAGCCACGCATGATTGCGGAGAAGATCTTGTTCTTGTTCATGATGTTTCCTTTTCTTGCTGGTGTGCTGTGACGCACCTTGCGTCTTGTTTGTTTTCTTTTTTGTTTACGATACTCATTTTAGAAATGCGTTTGGCAAAAGTCATGCTTCTCTCGTTTGATTCTCTGTATTTTCATCGGCAATTCTTGTGTAATGTGGTGAATCGTTTTTCGTCGATCGCTGTTTTTGCCGGCGCGTCGATGCTTGCATTCTTATTTGACGAAGTAGCGTGAAAAGGAATGGAAACAAAAAAACCCGGCAAAACCGGGCTGTGATAACGGTGGGTGATATAGGAATCGAACCTATGACCCCTTCCGTGTGAAGGAAGTGCGCTAGCCGCTGCGCCAATCACCCGTGGGATGTCTCCGCCGGTTTCCCGGCTTCGTCATCCGCTTCGCGTGGGCGATACAAGATTCGAACTTGTGACCCCTTCCGTGTCAGGGAAGTGCGCTACCTCTGCGCCAACCGCCCGAAGCGAGTGCTAACTTACGTGGAATTTCAGCGAAATGCAAATCGTCGGCGTGTCGCGGTGTTCACGTGAAGTTCGCCGGCCGTTCTTCACGCGGTGGGTTCGACCTGCGGAAACTCCAAGGTTTCCGCGTCGTGGTCCACGCCGCTCATGGCGGTCGTATCCGCATCATTGGTACGCTCCGCGGTCTTGGCGGAGCCGTTCGCAGTAGGGTCTCCCGTGCCGACGGCGTGCGTCAGCGCGAGCCTCATCTGATGCCAGACCACGTTGCCATGCGTCGACTCGGACAGTCCTTCGTCCACGAATCCCAGGCGCGCGTAAAAACCGACAAGACGCTCCTTGCAGGTGAGCACAATGCCCTTACGTCCAGCCTGTGCCGCGTCGAGAATCACCTGGCGCAGCAGATAGCTGGCGCAGCCGCGATGCTGGTAGACGGGTGCCACATCCACGCCGAAAATCATCTGCCAATCGCCATGCTCGTCATGCATATCGGCGTCGTCATACATGGCATCGGCAAGATTCGGCTCGTTTGTGGCCATGCCATCGACGAAACCAACCAACGTGCCGTCCTCTACACGCGAGGGGAACGGGGTATCGTCGTCATCGGTGTTGACCAATAGCCAGAAATGGTCCGGATAAGCGGCCACGCGTGCGGTAAGGCTTTCGTTGCTTGCGGCCTCCGCAGGTGGGAAGCAGGCGGCCTCCACAGCCTCGATCGCGTCCAGATCCTCCATCGTTGCATGTCGAATGAGCATGTGCATACTCTCTCGCAAGGCATACCCAATCTTCACATTTCGATATGCGCCGACGGCGCAATCCGCCAACATGCCATACTGTAGAAGAACCTTGGAGGGATCGCAGGACGACTGTTTCGCGATACCTGATAAGTCCTTATACGAAAAACCGATAACGAAACTGGCTCGTAGCGGCGAATAAAGCGATAGTATGAGCCGCGTTCGCCGGAACAAATACGAAAAATCCGTTGAGAAGAGAAGGGGGCGCGCGTGTTCGACTGGACGTTCATCTCGCACTACGCGCCGTTCTTCGTCAGCGGTGCCGAAATGACGCTGTTCATTTCCGTCTTCGGCATCATCCTGGCGATCGTGGTCGGCTTGGTCTGCGCCGGCATCGAGATCGCGCGCATCCCCGTCCTGCGGCAGGTCGTGCGCGTCTACATCGAGCTGAGCCGTAACACGCCGTTGCTGGTGCAGCTGTACTTCCTGTATTTTGGCCTGCCGAAACTCGGACTCGTCTGGTCCGCGGAACTGTGCGCCATCGTCGGACTCGGCTTCCTCGGCGGCTCCTATATGGCCGAAGCGATGCGCGGCGGCTTGGAGACCATTCCGGAAGTGCAGCGCGAATCCGCATACGTGCTGGGCTTGAGCAAATGGCAGACATTAAGCCGCGTGGTCATTCCACAGGCCATCAGCACCTCCATTCCAGGCGTCGTGGCCAATGTGATCTTCCTCATCAAGGAATCGTCCGTGGTGTCCGCCATCGCGCTCGCCGACGTGATGTACATGGCCAAGGACCTGATTGGCATGTACTACGACACCTATGAGTCGCTGTTCCTGCTGATTGTGGCGTATCTGGTGATTCTGCTGCCGATCTCGCTGTTCGGCACTTGGCTGGAACGGAGGTTCGACTATGAGCGGCGCTGAGATTCTGCTCGAGCCGGGCGTGATTCCGCGCCTGCTACAGGGCCTGTGGGTCACGGTGTGGATCGCCGGCGTGTCCGTGGCGTTGTCCGTGCCCGTCGGCCTGATCGTCGGCTGGCTGATGACGATGAAAAATCCCGTTGTGCGGGTGCTGACCAGGATTTATCTGGATTTCATCCGCATCATGCCACAGCTGGCGCTGCTGTTCATCGCCTTCTACGGTTTCGCGCAGGCATGGAATTGGAATTTGGATGCGACCGGCGCATGCGTGTTCGTCTTCGTTTTGTGGGGCGGCGCTGAACTGGGCGATCTGGTGCGTGGTGCGCTCGAATCGATTCCGAAGGCGCAGTACGAGTCGTCGTACGTTTTGGGATTGAGCGGCTGGCAGACGTTCACGAAAGTGATTCTGCCGCAGGCGTTGCGCCGGCTGCTGCCGGCTTCCGTGAACCTTGCCACGCGCATCGTGAAGACCACGTCATTGGCCGTGCTGCTCGGCGTGGTGGAAGTCATCAAGGTGGGCCAGCAGATCATCGACGCGAACCGTTTCCAGTATCCGACGGGCACTTTGTGGATTTACGGAACGATTTTCTTCATGTACTTCATCGTGTGCTGGCCGCTGTCCATCGTGGCCCGCAGGTTGGAAAAGAGGTGGAAGCATGACTGAGCAGGCTGAACAGGTTACGCAGACCGCGCAAAACAGCGGGAAATCGCAGACAAGCCTTGAAATCAGGCATCTGGTCAAGCGGTACGCCAATGCCGACAAGCCAGTGCTGGACGACATCTCCTTCGACGTGCCCCATGGCAAGGTGTTCGTCATCGTCGGCCCGTCCGGATCGGGCAAGTCGACGTTGCTGCGCACCATCGCAGGTCTTGAGCCGATTCAGGGCGGCACCATCGCGCTGAACGGCGAGATTATCGAAACCGGCAAGCCGGGCACCGAATCGGCCGGCCGCAGCAAGCGCGGCAGCGAGCTGCGCACGCGTGTCGGCATGGTGTTCCAAAGCTACGACCTGTTCCCCAACAAAACCGTGCTCGGCAACATCACGCTCGCTCCGACGCTCGTGCAGAAGCGCGACAAGGCGGAGGTCGAGAAGGAAGCCATCGCTCTGCTGGAACGCGTCGGACTCGCCGACCGCAAGGATGCCTGGCCGCATGAGCTGTCCGGAGGCCAACGCCAGCGCGTGGCCATCTGCCGTGCGCTGATTCTGCATCCGGAAGTGCTGCTGTTCGACGAGGTCACCGCCGCGCTTGATCCGGAAATGGTGCGCGAGGTGCTTGACGTGATGCTGGAACTCGCCGATTCCGGCCAGACCATGCTCATCGTGACGCACGAGATGCAATTCGCACGAGCCATCGCCGACCAGGTGATCATGCTGGAGGACGGCGGCATCGTTGAACAATCCGACGACGCCGAAGCGTTCTTCACCAATCCGAAAACCGAGCGTGCCAAGCGTTTCCTGCACACGTTCGAATTCGACAGGCATCGCAGGCCGGCGGAGACGCCGACGGAACCGACGGGAACTTCCGCCGAGTAATCGCAAGTTTTGATAGCAGTCATCCGTACAAGAGAGGAGTAACCATGACCGCATCAATCATCAACAAGACAATCAAGAGCATCGTGGCCGCATCGGCCGCGTTGATCATGGCCGCCTCCGTGGCTGCCTGCGGTCCCAACGCCGCCACCCCGAGCGAGGAGAACAACGCCTCCAACGGCGGCGCCACCACGTCCAAGGTGACTGCCCGCTCCCTGGACGAGATCAAGAAGTCCGGCGTGCTCAAAGTGGCCGTCTTCTCCGACAAGGCCCCGTTCGGCTACATCGACAAGGACGGCAAGAATGCCGGCTACGACATCGTCTTCGCCGAGCGTCTCGCCAAGGATCTGGGCGTGAAGGTCAAGTACACGTCCGTCGATCCGGCCGCCCGTGTGGATGTGCTCACGTCCAACAAGGTGGACATCACGCTGGCCAACTTCACCGTCACCGACGAGCGCAAGGAGAAGGTCGACTTCGCCAAGCCGTACATGAAGGTCGCGCTCGGCGTGGTCTCCCCGGAGAACGCCGAAATCACCGACGTGAGCCAGCTCAAGGGCAAGACGCTGATCATCGCCAAGGGCACCACCGCCGAAAGCTATTTCGAGAAGAACGAACCCGACGTCAAGCTGCAGAAGTACGACCAGTACGCCGACGCCTACAACGCGCTGCTCGACGGCCGTGGTGACGCCTTCTCCACCGACAACACCGAGGTGCTGGCCTGGGCCAAGACCAACAAGGGCTTCAAGGTGGGCATCACCAAGCTCGGTGACGAAGACACCATCGCGCCGGCCGTGCAGAAGGGCAACAAGGAGCTGCTCGACTGGATCAACGACGAGATCGTGAAGCTCGGCAAGGAGAACTTCTTCCACAAGGATTACGAGGAGACTTTGAAGCCGGTGTACGGCTCCGACGTCAACCCGGATGACATTGTGGTCGAAGGCGGCCAGCTTTGATTCTTACCTGACCTGACGGCGGCCTGCCGTCCGTCAATCCTGTTTCCAAGCCTTCCGTGGCACACGCCGCGGAAGGCTTTTTCATGCCGATTCCGGGCCGGTTATGTCACATCCTTCGAAACCGTTTACAGTCCACGCGGGTGTATGTTTCCGGAGGTTTCGTACCATCCGATAACCCCTCATAAATAAACGCTATGGCGATTCGCACGTTGTATAAGCAACGTCGATAATCTCCGGCGCGTGGCGCTTTCCAAGACACGGTTAAGTAGGAACCAGCGATCGCGTGAACGGCACGCGGCAGGGAAACCACACCGAGGGGGTGCGCACCATGACCAGATTCAACACTCAGCTCGTCCACGGACTGCCGGTCAACGACAACAACACCGGAGCCGTGAACCCGCCGATCTACAACTCGTCCACCTATGCTTTCGAATCGGTCGGGACCATGCCCCGCTGGGATTATGCCCGCAGTGGCAATCCGACGCGCGAGTTCCTGGAGAAGCAGATCGCGCAGCTGGAGCATGGCACGCGCGGTTTCGCGTTCGGTTCCGGCCTGGCCGCCATCCACGCGGTGCTGTCGATCTTCCAACCCGGCGACCGTATCATCGTCGGCAAGAACATCTACGGCGGCACCTACTCGCTGTTCCACGAGTATTTCGAACGCTGGGGCGTCATCGTAGAGGAAGTGGACACCACCGATTACAAGGCGCTCGATGCGGCGGTGTCCGGCGAATCCGCCAAGGGCAATGCGCATGGATGTCCGGCCAAGGCCGTGTACTTCGAAGTGCTCACCAACCCGCTTCTGCAAGTCAACAGCGTGACGGCCATTGCCGGAATCGCCCACCGTCATGGCGCGATCGCCATCGTCGACAACACATTCGTCACCCCGTATCTGCAGCAGCCGCTCGACCAAGGCGCCGACATCGTCATCCATTCCGCCACCAAGTATCTGGCCGGCCATTCCGAAGTCAACGCCGGCCTCGTGGTGGTCAAGGACGATGAGCTGGGCAAGCGCGTCTACTTCGCGCAGAACCGTTTGGGTGGCGTGCTCGCGCCGAACGAATGCGATTCGGTGCGTCGCGGCATCCAGACGCTTGCCTTGCGCATGGACCGTCAGCAGGAGAACGCGCGTGCGATTTCCAGCTATCTGCTGCTGCACCCGTTGGTCAAGTCCGTGCATTATCCGGGACTGCCCGGTCACGAATACGAGCTGGCCTCCAACGGTCTCAAGGGCGGCGGTGCCGTGCTGAGCTTCGAAGTGGTGCCGGGCGTCGACCCTGCGGACGTGCTTGACAACCTGCATATCTTCCGTTTGGCGGTGTCTCTAGGTGCGGTGGAATCGCTTGCCGAACTGCCGTGCCGCATGACGCATTTCGAACTGCCGCGCGAGGAGCGTTTGAAGGTCGGCATCACCGACGAGCTGGTACGTCTCGCGGTCGGCGTCGAGGACAAGCAGGACCTCATCGAGGATCTCGGTCAGGCCTTCGACATCGCGTATGAGCACTATCTCAACCGTCATGCCGGCGAGAGTCTGTTCACCTTCGCGCAACACGTATATGCCTGAAAGTTTTGCCATCGGTAGGGATTTGAATATTAACTGGCACGCTATCTCACGAACCGGACAGGGGAAAGCGCCCCTCTGTCCGGCTCGTGGACGGCCCTTGCCCAGCTCGCGGACATTGTCTGCATACGATTGCATTCTTTGGTAAATTTTTACTCGGGTTCGGCAATGGTTGCAGAACCTACGAAAGGTCATGCGACAAGACCTTTAAAGAGAAACCAAAGAAGGGAGTAATGCCATGCCGTTCCTTGTAGCGCTCCTTGTCATTGCGCTGATCATCGCGTTCCTGTTCCTGTCCACGTTGTTCATCGTGCCGCAGCAGCAGGCCTACATCATCGAACGTTTCGGCAAGTTCAACAAGGTGCAGTTCGCGGGCATCCACATCCGTATCCCGTTCGTGGACCGTATCGCCATGAAAACCAACATGCGCGTCAACCAGCTCAACGTGCAGCTGGAGACCAAAACCCTCGACAATGTGTTCGTCACGGTCGTCGCCTCCACCCAGTTCCGTGTGAATCCGGAGAACGTTGCCACCGCTTACTATGAGTTGCGCGATCCGGCCGGCCAGTTGCGCTCCTACATGGAAGACGCCCTGCGTTCCGCCATTCCTGCGTTGAGCCTCGATGATGCTTTCGCCCGTAAGGATGATGTGGCCTTCGACGTGCAGAAGACCGTCGGCAACGAGATGTCCCGCTTCGGCTTCACCGTGGTCAAGACCCTGATCACCGCCATTGACCCGAGCCCGCAGGTCAAGAATGCCATGGATTCCATCAACGCAGCCCAGCGTGAGAAGGAGGCCACCCGGCAGCGCGCCGAGGCCCAGCGCATCCAGATTGAGACCCAAGCCGCTGCTGAAGCGGAGAAGACCCGTCTTCAGGGTGAAGGTCAGGCCAACTACCGTCGCGAGATCGCCAACGGTATCGTCGACCAGATCAAGAGCCTGCAGGCTGTCGGCATGAACATCGGCGATGTGAACAATGTGGTGCTGTTTAACCAGTACCTCGACGTGCTGCGCTCCTTGAGCGAATCCAACAACTCCAAGACCGTCGTGCTTCCAGCATCCACCCCTGGCGGATATCAGGATATGTACAGCCAGATCACGCAGGCGATGGTGACAGCCAACGAAACCGCGGAACGGAGCGCGTACACGCCGAAGCCGTCCCATACGGCCGCCCCATCGGTGCCGCGTATCTGACGAATATTGATCGAATGGCGTCTTTGGCCGCATGCGCCAATCGCGGGGTATGCGGCCAAAGACGAAACGAATCCCTCCTTCCATCGGGGAGCCGCGTGAATGTGACGGAGAATGCGGAAACGATGGAAGGAGGGATCGCGTATGGGTGCGTCGCCGTACCACGACGCACATCTTGTCATGGGAACGCTTCTGGACGCTATTCCAGTCCGATGAGCGCCCCGTGGGCCGGCATGGACGGGCGTTCCGCCTCATGCTGCTTCACGGATTGGATCTGTTTCTGCAGATCCATGACTTTCTTCTCCAGCCATGCGATGGTCATGGATTGGGAGATGACGAGCAGGTCGCGTTGATCGGCCGCGGCTTCATTGGCGAACGACTGCGCCTCCAGCATGATCTGCGGATCGGCCTTCCAACGTGCGATGGCGCGTTCGATGCGCTTGCTGCCCACGATCTTCGGATTGAGTCCCGCGCTGGCAAAGATGCTAGTCGGTCCGTTGCCCCGCAGATATTGCGCCATGCAACGCACCTGGAAATCCCTCGAATAGGTGATGCGGTCCATCGACGCCCGCTCCACCGCGGGCAGGGTGTTGAGGTAGTAGACCTCCGCTTGTGTGAAACGACGTTTCATGATGTCCCCCTCATGGTATGGAACCGTTCGGCTTCGTTTTCGATTCGTTGCGATGCCTTCATTGTATTTTCGTCGTTTCACGGTTCACTGCCATTTGGCACGAAACAAGGGATTCTGGCATGAAATAACATGTTCCATATCGTTCAGGCGGGGTTTCTTGAACGGTTTTCGAGTTTCAGGCACGCGCGGACCGTGGCTTCAGGGTGTTCCCTTAAGGGTGGCGAAGCGCGGTGAAACACTTTAGACTTAGGAGCAATTATCAACATATTCCCAGAAAACGAGGAGGTGAATGTGCCGGTAGGTAGCACATCCAACGCTGGGAAAACCGGTCGCGGTCCCATTATCGAGGTTAAAAACCTACGCAAGGAATATCCAGTGCTCGATGAGACCGTCGTAGCACTGGAACGTGTCAATCTCGCCATTCCGCAAGGGCAGATCTGCTGTATCTATGGCGAGTCCGGATCCGGTAAATCCACCCTGCTCAATCAGCTTGCCGGCATGGAAAAACCAACTAAAGGTGGTGTACGTATCACAGGTGTGCCCATCAGCAGGCTTGACGAACGGCAGCTGGCCGAATTCAGGCAGAAGCACCTTGGCTTCGTGTTCCAGTCGTACAATCTGCTGCCCAATCTCAATGCCATCGAGAATGTGGCCATGCCACTGATGTTCCGAGGCGTGCCGAAGCGTAAACGCGAGACGATCGCGCGTGCCATGCTCAAGCGGGTCGGCCTTGGCAAACGCATGAACCATTATCCGACCCAGATGTCTGGCGGTCAGCAGCAGCGCGTCGGCATCGCCCGCGCTTTCGTGACACGTCCGCAAGTGGTATTCGCCGACGAGCCGACCGGCAATCTCGATTCCAAAACCAAAACCGAAGTGATGGATATGATTTGCTCGTTCGCACGCGATTTCAACCAGACCATCGTGCTCGTCACACATGACGACAATATGGCGCAATACGCCGATCGCATCGTCACACTTCTTGACGGCCGCATCATCGGCGACCGGCTTACGTAACTTCATGACAGCATATCGACAACTATGACGACAACAGAAGGGCCTTCCATGGGCAACAACACAAGAATCGCAACACTGCTCAACGGGGCAATCTCACTATTGGCGGTGGTCGCCATCACGTTGGTATGCATTGTGCCGACGGCGTTCGCCGAAGATGGCGCCAATACTTCCGATGCTCCGGGTGCGGGAGCGGACAACAGTGTTGAGCAGATTGCTGGGCCGGTGCCGAACATCATTATCACCAATTTCACCTATGGCGACGGGTCGGTGGCTGTCGGCAGCACCTTCAACCTCGGTTTCACCTTCCAAAACATGGGCAAAGTGGCGGTGAGCAACATGGTGGTCACCGTGGACGGCGGTGAGAATTTTGCCATCTCCGGCGGTACGAACACGTTCTACTACGATGCGCTGAATGCGGGAGCTGCGTTGACGCAGACCGTGCCGATGCAGACACTGGCCAGTGCGAAAAACGGCGCGCAGGGCATCGACATCAGCTTCAAATACGAGTATGTGGACGGTGCCGCACGCAGCTCCAACACTTCCGACATCAAAATTTCCGTACCCGTTTCGCAGCCTGATCGTTTTGAATTGAACGATCCAGTGGTGCCCAATATCGTCAACGCAGGTGAGGAAACTACTATCACCATGGATTACGTGAACAAGGGCAAGGGCGACGTTTCCAATGTCGAGGCGAGCGTTGAAGGCGACGGTATCACCGCCACGCAGGCCAAGCAGTACGTCGGCAATGTGGCGTCCGGCGCGTCCGGCTCCATTGGATTCGCATTCACTGCGGACAAGCCCGGCGAAACCGAGGCGAAACTGACGGTGACGTATGAGAATTCCGATGGACAGCCGCAGACCAAGGAATTTCCGGTGAAAATCAATGCCGTTGAAGCTCCTGTTCCGGATGATTCCGATACGGATGTTGACGTCCAGGATCAGAGCATGCCGGTCTGGGTGTGGATAGTGGCGGCGGCCGTTGCACTCGTCGTGATTGTACTGACGGTCGTATTGGTGGTCCGTCACCGACGTAAGAAGGCAAAGCAGGCGGCCGATGATGACGATTGGGATTGGGAGCCTGCCGATCTTGGAGCCGATAAGCAGGGTAAATCTACTGCCATGGCTGCCGATGCGCCGACGCAGGTAATCGCCACGGCAGGTGGCACATCGGCCGCCTCCGTATCCGCAACGTCATCTTCCACTCCATCCGTCAAGGAGTAGGCATGCGATTTTCGGATATCGCACATACTTGCGCGCAGAATTTGCTGCGGCGCAAATCGCGTACGATTTTGACGGTGCTGGGCGTGATCGTCGGCTGCTGCTCCATCGTCCTGATGATTTCGATTGGACAAGGCATCAGCGAGCAGAATGAGCAGATGCTCAAGAGCATGGGCAATCTCAACGACATTACCGTCACAGCTGCCGGCGGCTCGGGCGCGTACGACAGCTCTGGCGTCGGTATGTCGAGTTTGTCTTCGTCGGACATGACATCATCGGATCAGCAGGCCAAGCTTGACGATGCTGCGGTACAGACGTTCCGTGGCATTTCAGGCGTCGCAGCAGTGATGCCACAGCGGTCGGCGCAGAGCACCGTGGATCTCACTGCGGGAGCTGGATCCCGATACGTGGCTCAATATGCTTCTGTGATGGGTACGGATATGACCCAGCTTGAAGCATCGGGATACAAGCTCGTTCAAGGGCGTATGCCGAGGCGTGCCGGAGAAGTATTGCTCGGCAAATACGCGGCATACCAGTTTATGGATAAGTATCGTTCCGATGATGACTCCAGGCGTATCGCTCCCGGTGATTATGAGTGCGATGAGAACGGTTGCAAGGAGAGCGAGGGGGAGAAGCCGTTCTTCGACGTACTGACCACGAAACTCAATTTGATTACCGGAGCCGATTATCAAAGCCCTGACGATTACCGCAAAATAGGCAGCACTTCGATGAGTTCCACCGATTCAGGCGACGGCGATGGTATTGCCAGTTCGCAGAATCCTGTGGTTTCCATGCCTCTCACCGTGGTCGGTGTGTTGGACGCTGCAACCAATAATTACGATGCATTCAGCTCCGGTGTAGTCATGTCGCTGGAGGATATGGACACATTGCAGGCCAAAATCGACGGCAAAACCAATACCACCAGCCGGACCAAAACAAACTACGACCAAGTGGTGGTGCACGCTCAAAATATCAAGGATGTGCCGGGTATCGAAGCGCAGATCAAAATGTCTGGCTACCAAACCACGTCCTTCGAACAGACCCGCAAGGAGATTGAAAAGCAGAGTCGTGGCATCCAGCTCGCATTGGGAGGCATTGGCGCGGTGTCATTCCTGGTGGCGGCCATCGGCATCGCCAACACCATGATTATGTCCGTGTCGGAACGCACTCGGGAAATCGGCATTATGAAGGCGCTCGGCTGCTATGTGAAGGATATTCGCACGATGTTCCTATGTGAAGCAGGTGCCATCGGTCTGGTCGGTGGACTTATCGCCTGTCTGATTTCCGCCTTGGGGTCGCTGAGCATCAATCTGCTGTCGTTTGGTGGATTCAGTATGGAAAACGTAGGCAAAGCGATTATGGGCGGTGACGACGTGAGCCGAATCTCCGTGATTCCATGGTGGCTGTTTGTCGTGGCCGTGCTGTTTTCAATTCTGGTGGGTATACTCGCCGGTTTGGGGCCAGCTAATAAGGCTGTGAAGATTCCTGCGTTGGACGCCATCAAGAACGAGCAATAGCGATTGCGATTGACAATAATGCCTATGGTCGGCCATGTGCTGTTCAGCGTGGGCCGGCATTTCGCGATTGTTCGACGTTCCCTGTCGATTTTTGACGGTGCCGGCTAGTTGCGTGATTAACGGGCCAAGACGCGGCGAATGCGATCAGCCACCGCTTCCACAGTCAGCCCGTAACGTTCGTCAAGCTCGGCAAGGGGCACACGATCGGTGAATTCTTTCGATGCGCCGAAATTGAGCGCATGCACAGTGGCCGCCTTTGGATTGGTGGAATTCGCGTAGAACGCGGTCACCTTCTCACCCCAGCCGCCTTCCAGCTGGCCATCCTCCAAGGTGACGACCACACGATGGCCGTCGGCGAGCACGTCCAGCAGCTCGCCATCCATCGCGGAATACTGCTGCGCGTCGATAAGCGTCGCATTGATATCGTCGTCGTTTTCGAGCGTTGCCGCCACCTCGGCCGCCAACGGCAGTGTATTGCCCAAGCCGAGAATCGCCACTTCACGTCCCGGACGCACGATCTGGTACCGCGTGAAAGGGCAATCGCCGGTAATATCGATCGTCGTTTCGTGCGCGGCGGCACGTTCGGCCGGGTCGAACGCCATATCGGCGGAACGCTCCATGGCAAGAATCTGCTCGCCGGGCATGCGGATAGCCGTCACGCCATGATCAGACGGCCCCGCGGCCCATGCAAGCATGTCCAGCATCTGCTCTCCGCTGGTCGGTGCCAGACAGGTCACATCAGGCGTGTTGGCGAACATCGTCATATCGAACGTGCCGGAATGTGTATTGTCCGCGCCGGAAATGCCCGCTCCGAAAATCAGCAGCGTCGCCGGAACATGATTCAACGCCAGCTCCTGCTGCAACTGGTCGTAAATACGCTGGAAGAACGTGGCGGAAGTCGCCAGAACCGGCCGGCCTCCAGCCTTCGCGATGCCTGCGGCGAACGCGGCCGCATGCTCCTCGGTAATGCCGGTGTCCACATAATGCGATCCGGCACGTTCACGGAAATCACGGGTGATGCCATTCGAACCAGGGGTGGCGGGGGAGATGACCACCAGTCCCGGCTCGTTTTCGAAACGGGACTCCAACGAAGCCATGGCCATCTGACCGTAGTATTTGCGCGCGTCAAGCGGCTTGCCGAGCGCGCTGTCCGGATCCTGCCAATGATTCGCCTCGCATTGGCCGGCATGCGGCTGCGGATTGGTCTGGTTGCATCCGTCGGAACCATCCTGCGCCTCGGTCTCATCGCTGAAACCCAAGCCCTTGGTGGTGTGGATATGCAGCACGACGGGATGGTCGATATCCTTCAAGTCTTCAAGTGCCGCGACCAGCGTGTCCACATCGTTGCCCTGCTCCACATAACGGTAGTCAAGTCCGAACGCCTTGAACAGATTCAGCTCCGCGGTTCCGTTCGACGCGCGCAGACGGGCAAGATTGCCGTACATGCCACCGAAATCCTCGGCGATCGACATCTCATTGTCGTTGACGACGATGATGAGATTACCGCCCTGTTCGGCAGCGTTGTTCAGTCCTTCGAAAGCGATCGCCGAGCTCAACGAACCGTCGCCGATGATGGCGATGACGTTGCCGATTTCGCTTGCTCCCGCAGCGGTATGTTGCATATCACGTGTTTTGGCAAGACCGCAGGCAAGGGAGATGGACGTGCCGGTATGGCCCAGCACGAAGGAATCATGCTCGCTTTCCAACGGATTGGTGAAACCCGTCACCTCGCCGAACCGCGACTCGTCCAGATACGCCTCGGCGCGCCCGGTAAGCATCTTGTGCACGTAGCTCTGGTGGGAGACATCGAAAACGAAACGGTCACGTGGAGAACCGAACACGCGGTGCAACGCCACGGTAAGCTCCACCACGCCAAGATTCGAACCGATGTGGCCACCATGCTTCCGGCCGTAATTCAACAGCGTGGAACGAATCTCCAGACACAGATCACGCAACTGTTGCGAAGAAAGGGCATGCACATCCGCCGGAGAATGAATCGAACCCAGTATGCCAGCGGTCATTATGCGCAACTGTCCTTCCCTGAACCTGTCTTCTTTACCGCGGAAAATCCTATCCCACTGTATGCCTCTGCCGGGGTGTCGGTTGTGAAATACCTGCAAAGTCTTCTCAACTGCGGCACAATGGAAACGATGAAATGAATCGAACCACCGAAAAACCGCGAAGGAGCGCTGACCATGAAAGCCGTATACGCAGCAGGAACCGATTATGACAATCCGCTGTCGCAACTCAAGGTGGGGGAGCTGGACACGCCCGAAACCAAGCCGTTCTGGAGTACCATCCACGTGGCCGCAGCCAGCGTGAACCACCACGACATCTGGAGCCTGCAGGGCGTGGGACTCTCCGCCGAACAGACGCCGATGATTCTCGGCACCGACGCGTCAGGCGTGCTCGACGAGGACATTCCTATTCGCAAAGGGCTGAAAGCCGGAGCCGAAGTGGTGCTCTACACCTTCGTCGGCACCGACGGCGCCGGCGTCATGCCGGGGGAGCGGCGCACCATCCTATCCGAAAAATACGCGGGCACCATGGCCGAAACCACCCAAGTGCCCAGCGCCAACGTGTTCGCCAAACCCGCCAACCTGACCCTCGATGAGGCTGCCGCGCTCGGCACCAGCTGGCTGACCGCCTACTCGCTATTGTTCACATCGGCCAATGTGAAACCAGGGGACACCGTGCTCATCCAAGGCGCCGGTGGTGGTGTGTCCACTGCAGCCATCCAACTTGCCCATGCGGCAGGGTTGGAAGTGTTCGTCACCTCCAGAAGCGAAGAAAAACGTAGCAGGGCAATCACCATCGGAGCCGACGCAGTTTTCGAAACCGGTGCGAGACTGCCGCACAAAGTCGACGCCGTCATCGAATCGGTCGGTGCGGCCACATGGAGCCATTCCATCAAATCCGTACGCCCCGGCGGTACCATCGCCATTTGTGGCGCTACCACAGGAGACCAGCCCGGAGCCGAACTGACACGTATCTTCTTCCAAGACATTCGTGTGCAAGGCAACACCATGGGCTCGCGTGAGGATTTCGCACGACTACTCAAATTCGTGGAACATGTCGACTTGCATCCCGTCATCGACTCCACCTATGCGCTCGCCGATGCGCCTGCCGCGTTCAGAAAAGTGGTCGACGGCGACGTTTTCGGGAAAGTCGTGCTGCACATCGAGCCGAGTAAGTAAAGTAGACGGTGTTCTGGAACACATAAGTCTACGTAAATCCTTCGGAGGTTTTGATGGCAGACAACAAGCCTGAAGTCGCGGTGATCATGGGATCGGCAAGCGATTGGGAGACCATGAAGCACGCATGCGAGATGCTCGACCAGTTCGAGGTGCCGTACATGAAGCAGGTGATTTCCGCGCACCGCACCCCGGAACTGATGGGTGAGTTCGCGCACAACGCCCGTGCCAACGGGCTGAAGGTCATCATCGCCGGCGCGGGCGGCGCGGCCCACCTGCCGGGCATGGTCGCGGCGCAGACCACACTGCCGGTCATCGGCGTGCCGGTGCGCTCCCACGCGCTGTCCGGCTGGGATTCGCTGCTGTCCATCGTGCAGATGCCGGGCGGCATTCCGGTGGCCACCACCGCCGTCGGCAACTCCGGCGCAACCAACGCCGGCCTGCTCGCGGTGAGCATTCTGAGCACCACCGACGAGCGACTGGCCAAGGCGCTGCAGGACTATCGTGACTCCCTGAAGGAAAAGGTGGCTGAATCCAATGCCCAGCTTGTCTGAGGAAACCAACGGCCGTATCGAACGACTGATGCCCGGCGCGACCATCGGCATCATCGGTGGCGGCCAGCTCGGCCGCATGATGGCGCTGTCCGCGCGCTACATGGGCTTCCGCATCGGCGTGCTCGACCCGACACCCGACTGTCCGACCGCTCAGGTCGCGGATTTCCAAGTGACCGCCGAATACGACGACATCGCCGCCATCCGCGAACTGGCTGAAAAGTCCGACGTGCTCACCTACGAGTTTGAGAACGTGGACGCCGACGCCATCGACCAAGTTCGTTCCCTCGCGGCGGCCCCGCAAGGCACCGATCTGCTGCGCGTCACGCAGGACCGTGTCAACGAGAAGCGGTTCATCAACGACCATGGCACGCCCACCGCGCCGTGGAAGGCTGTCAACAGCGTCGAGGAACTTGAAGCGGCACTTGATGAGATCCACTATCCGGCTGTGCTCAAAACCCGTTCCGGCGGTTACGACGGCCACGGCCAGACCGTGCTCAAGTCCGAAGCCGACTTGGAGCAGGTGCGCGCCCGCGCCGACCATGACGGCAGCTTCCCGCCAAGCATTCTGGAAGGCTTCGTCGATTTCGCGTTCGAAGCGAGCATCCTCGTCGCCGGCAACGGCAAGGATTACGTGACCTTCCCGATCGTGCGCAACGAGCATCGCAACAACATCCTGCACATGACCATCGCGCCGGCCGAAGTGGACGAAACCGTGGCCAAGGAGGCGCACGAGCTGGCGTTGCGACTGGCCAAAGGCTTCGAACTCGCCGGCATTCTGGCCATCGAACTGTTCATCACCAAAGACAACAAGGTCATCGTCAACGAACTGGCCCCACGTCCGCACAATTCCGGCCACTACACCATCGAGGCCTGCTCGTTCGACCAGTTCGACGCGCACATTCGCGGCATCGCCGGCTGGCCGCTCGAACAGCCGCAGCTGCTCAAGCCCGCCGTCATGGTCAACGTGCTCGGCCAGCATGTGGCGCCGACCCGTGCGCTCATCGCCGACCATCCCGAATGGAACGTGCACGACTACTGCAAGGCGGAAGTGCGCCACGACCGCAAGATGGGACACATCACCGTGCTGACCGACGACACCGCCAAAACCGTAGCCGACCTTGAAGCCACCGGCTGCTGGGACGACTTGAAGAAAGCCTGACATCATAAGTAATGAGTGAACATATCGTGCGGCAGACCCGCCAGAAAGACGCCATCCGCGACGCGCTGAACGGCTGCGACGAATTCATCTCCGCGCAGGAGCTGCACCGCAAGCTGGAAGACCGTGGCGAACATATCGGACTCGCCACGGTCTACCGGCAGCTCAACGCCCTGGCCGAGGCGGGCCGCGCCGACACGGTCCGCCTCGACGGCCAGCAGCTGTTCCGCCTGTGCGGCGACGACGGACACCATCATCACCTCGTCTGTACGAACTGCGGCAAAACCGTGGAAATTGAATCGCCTTCCGAAAGCTGGCTGAAAGGCATCTCCGACAAGTACGGCTTCACCATCGAACGGCACACGCTGGAGGTGTTCGGCCTGTGCGAGGACTGCCGGAAGGCGGACAAGTAGCGGCTGTCTGCCGTATTTCCGTTGGAATCGTATCGCCATCGGCGCAATCCAATCGTAAAAATCGTAAAGAAAAAACGTTGGACGTTGTCTTTTTCAGACGCGTATATGACAATAGGGCATTGCAAACGAACTAAGTGGGGTTATGCGTGACCAAAGCAACATCGAAAAACGAGCCGATTGAGGAGCTCGACATCGCTACCGTGGACCCGATGGCCAAGAAAGCGGGCAAGGAGTTCCCCGGCTGGCTTTACGGCGTGCTATTCGTGCTGTTCGATGCGGTGGGCGTTGCCGCCCTGCAGATCGGTGTCAGCGAATCCGCCACTCGAGTCCAACTATCGAACAACATGTGGCTCACCGGCTGGGGATTCGTCGGCAAGATGTTCACCAGCGCCAATTTTGTGGCTGTGCTCAACCTCATACTGTGGGGCGTCCTGTACGTGATCCTGCTCATGCTCACCAACCGTTTCTGGGTGGCCACGCCGATATTTCTGGCGGTGACGTTCATCGTCGCCGTGATTGAGCATTTCAAAGTGTCGATTCGATACGAGGCGATTCTGCCAAGCGACCTGAACTTCCTCAAAGCCGACGCCGGCAATCTGATGAGTTTCATGCCGTCCGGCGCGCAATGGACCATTCTGATCGCGGTGGCGGCGTTTGCCGCGTTCGTGGCGCTGTTCGTCTTCCTGAACCGCCTCGACGCGCGTCACGGCAGACTGTTTCGCGGCTCCGACAAGCAATCCCGTTCCGTGAACGCGATCGCAAGACTGCTGCTGATCCTGCTTCCAGGCCTGTTCTTCACGCTGTATTCGATGCAGGTGAGCACCGTCGGCTCGTGGGCCAAAGGCTTCGCCACCGTCATGGGGGACAAGCCCTCCATGTGGGACTCCGTATACGACGCCCAGCGCAACGGGCCGCTGGTGGCGTTCACCCGTCAGCTCAACCCGAAAGTCATGGTCAAGCCGGACGACTATTCCGAAGAGACCATGAAGCAGGTCGCGGCCCGCTATGAGAAGGCCGCGAAGAAGATCAACGCGAAACGTTCCGCGAACATGACCGACAGCACCGTCATCTACGTGCTGTCCGAATCCTTCTCCGACCCGTCACGCGTGCCGGGACTCAAAGTCAACAAGGATTCCATGCCGAAGATCCGTGAGATCAAGCAGAATACCACGTCCGGCCTGATGCTGTCCTCCGGATACGGCGGCGGCACCGCCAACTTGGAATACATGGGACTGTCCGGCCTGAGCATGGCGAATTTCGATTCCTCCCTGACCAGCCCATACCAGCAGCTGGTGCCGAGCGAGCATTGGACGCCGACAATCAACCAGATGTGGGGCGCCGCAAAGAACTCCATCGGCCTGCACCCGTACGAATCGTCTATGTATTCGCGCGCCACCAACTACAAGAAGTTCGGCTTCTCGCATTTCTACACGCTGACCGGGCCGGACGTCATCTCGCATCAGGACAAGATCGACGATTCGCCGTACGTCTCCGACGAGGCCACCTACCAAAGCACGCTGGAGGAAGTCAGGAAAACCAAGTCGAACCAGTTCCTGCAGGTCATCACCATGCAGAACCACATGCCCTACCATGACTGGTACAAGCACAACGACTTCAAAGCCTCCTCCACCACGGGAAAGCCGTTGAAGGACGACGAGAAGGAATCCATCGAAACCTACCAAAAGGGCGCGTCCCTGACGGATGGGGCGACCGCCGGATTCCTCAGCGAACTCGACAAGCTCGACAAGCCGGTCACCGTGGTCTTCTACGGCGACCATCTGCCTGGTATCTACTCCTCGGCATCCGCGGACGACGACAACTCGCTGGCCCTGCATCAGACGGACTACTTCATCTGGTCCAACAAGGCTTCCGGCACGCAAGGCAACAAGATCGGCAACGCCGACTATTCGTCGCCCAACTTCTTTGCGGCGCAGGCCGCCGAGCATATGGATGCCAAGGTGTCGCCGTATCTGGCGTTCCTCACCGAAATGCACTCCAAGATCTCGGCCATGGAACCGCCGGTGGTCAACAACATCCAAGGCTGGGACCGTATTCCGGAAGGTCAGAACATCTACCTTGACTCCAAGGGCAATCCCATGGCCGAAAGCGATTTCGACGCCGAAACCAAACAGCTGATGGCGGATTACAAGCTCATCCAGTACGACATCACCACGGGGAAGAATTACCTGAAAGACACCTCCTTCATGGACCTGCCGTAACGAGGACGGCGCGCCTGCCGCACGGCTCGACACTCGACGTACCGTTGTGCGCCTTCGTGTCGTGCCGCACGGAATTCGCGCACGTCCTCGTCACGGCAGGCGTGTGGTGGGCGACGGCGCGCCTGCCGCACAAATCTTAAAACATTGAGGGGCTGTTCCAAACTATTGGAACAGCCCCTCAACGGCTATTGGTTCAGCGCAGCCAACACACCATCATCACGCGTTCAGCGCTTTGAAACCGATGTCGTGACGGTAGAACATGCCCTTGGTGTCGAGCTTGTCGATGATCGCGTAGACCTTGTCCTGCGCGGCCTTGATGTCCGCAGCGGAGGACTCGACCAGCAGCACGCGACCGGAGTTGGCCACGAGACCATGCTCGCCACGTGCGACGCCCGCATAGTAGACATGGGAATCGTCATCTACCGTGATCTCAGGAATCGCGGCACCCTTGACCACGTTGGTCGGGTAACCTTCGGAAGCGATCACCACGCCAAGAGTGGCATTGTCCTCATCCCACGTGAATTCCGGGGTTTCGCCGTTGAGAATGGCGCTGATGCCGGCACCGAGATCGGACGTGAGCTTCGGCAGCACCACTTCGGTCTCTGGATCGCCGAAACGCGCGTTGAACTCAATGACCTTCGGGCCGTCGGCGGTGGCGATGAGGCCGGCGTACAGAATGCCGGTGAACGGCGTGCCCTCGTCGGTCATGGCCTGAACGGTCGGCTTGACGATGGTTTCGATGGCGGTGTCGATCACATCCTGACCGATCTGCGGAACCGGGCTGTAGGCGCCCATGCCGCCGGTGTTCGGACCCTTGTCGCCATCGTAGGCACGCTTATGATCCTGCGAAATCGGCATCGGCCAGAAATCGGTGCCGTTCACAAAGCTCATCAGAGAGAATTCCTGACCCTCAAGGAAATCCTCGATAACCACCTTCGCGCCGGCGTTGCCGAAGCGGTGGTCCACGAAAATGTCCTCCAAAGCGGCGATGGCGGTCTCCTCATCCATCGCCACGGTCACGCCCTTGCCTGCGGCCAGGCCATCGGCCTTGATGACGATCGGCGCGCCATGCTCGCGCACATAAGCGGTGGAACGCTCCAAATCGTCGAACGTCTGGTACTTCGCGGTCGGAATGTCGTGACGTTCCATAAGCTGCTTGGCGAAGTCCTTGGAACCCTCGATCTGCGCGGCGGCCTTGTTCGGGCCGAACGCCTTGATGCCGGCGGCAGCGAAATCGTCGACGATGCCTTCGATAAGCGGCACTTCCGGTCCGACGAACACCCAATCGTAACCATTGTTCTTCACGAAATCGATGAGCGCCGCATGATTGGACGGGTTGAGCTGCGTGGTGCGGATGCCGTCAAGCTCCATGCCCGGATTGCCTGGGGCCACAGTGACCTCGCTGACGCTGCCGCCACGCATGAG
>ERZ1032846.2-NODE-2-length-155472-cov-33.120617_pt1 | contig 155472 bp, 108 predicted proteins | sample MGYA00516690_ERZ1032846 | MGnify/ENA primary metagenome ERZ1032846 (study PRJEB33719, sample SAMN04261206) | wastewater metagenome | biome: rural village; feature: human; material: feces | host: Homo sapiens | place: El Salvador | collected 2013-01-14 ...
CACATTCGCCGCAGCGAGCGGCATGTCGCCATCCTCCGCGTCGTGCGCGGTCACGCCGTCAAGCGGATCAAAAGCGTCACCGACCGTAATGGTCCGGTCACTGGCGGTGATGACGGGTGCCGCGTTGATCGTTCCGGCAGCACGCGGCCGAATCTTCAGCGTCGTCAACGAATGCGGCGTGACGGTGACCGTCGGCGTCGCCGCATCGAACGTGACGCTGCTGTCAACGGGAGTCACATTATCTTGGTTTTCCAACGTGTTCTCTGCGTTGATTGCTGCGTCCATGGTCTGCACATCCGCGACTCGGCCAGACAGATCCTGCCCGAAATTCAACTTCAGCGTGCGGCCGAGCGCGCGATCCAGATTGACGATGATCACGCGCAGATTGCCATCATCATCCTTGGAAACCAAAGCAGACAGAGCCGTTGCGCCATTGCCCAACGTGGGCGTCGAGCCGAGCGTCGAAGTCAGCACGCTGTCGCCGATGCCGTTGCCGAGCATCTGCAGGGCATACGCGCTCGGCGTCAGGAAGAACCCAAACCGCCCCTCGCCTGTCACCGTGCTTGCGCCGTCTTCCGGCACGGCCTGAATAACCGCCTGCTGGGTCGGGCCGAGCGAGTCGGCGCCGCTGCTGTACCAGTCGATCAGGCAGTGCTTCTGAATATAGGGGCTGCCAAGCCGAACATATTCCAGCGCGACCTTGGCGATGTACAGCGCGTGCGATTGCGACCGGACCAGCGCGCTGGTATCGCGGAAAATGCCGTATTCGCTGATGACCGGCACCTTGCCTGCCGGCATGAGTCTCACATACTCCTTGACGCGGTTGACGCCCGCCGTCTCGGCCTTCTTCATCGCGTCGTCGTACCATGCGCCCGCGGTGGCTCCCGTGGGGGTGCCGGAATAAGGGTGGATGGTCATGCCGTCGTACCACTGGTTCGCGTTCAGGTTCGCCATGCGGGTGATGAACCCTGTGGACTCGTAGCTGGTGTACACGTTCGCCGTGTGCCGTGTGCCGTCCGTGCGCTGTTCGGCCGTGTTGATCTGTTCGGTGGTGTTCTTGATGGCCTTCGATATCTTGACGAACCCGTCGCGGTCAACGGTGTAGCTGACATAAACCTGCTGTCCTTTGGCCGGAATCGCACCATGCACGCCGTCTCCGAACCTCAGCGCGCCCGTGCTGTAATCGACCTGCACGACTTTGTCGCCGGCACCGGCGGTCTCCAAGTCGTCCACGATGCGCCACTGTTCGTTCGACTGGTCGTTGCCGACCCATACGCTGACGCTGCCCTTGTTGACGGCCACGAACGACGGGTCGTCGACGATCGCGCCATCGTCGCCGTTCATTTTCGGGTTGACGTTGGCGTAGCGCATGTAACGGGTCAGACCGGCCTTGCCGTCGCTGACCGACGCTGCCTTGTTCCAATCCTCCAGGCTCACGGCGTACTGCTTGGTGAAGCTCGCTGTGCCGCCCTCCGTGTACGCCTGCTCGCTGCCGCCGCTCACCGCGGTGGTCCAGTAGCCCTGCGAGGCGGTGCCGTCGGAGTTGGCCCACGCCTGGTTCATTTCGTTGCCGATTTCGAAATAGCGCACGTTGTACGGCTGCGGGTGTCCGTTGTCTGCGCGCACCTTCGCCCAGTCGATGCCGCCGTTGGGATTGGTGCCGACCTGCGCGTTCAGATATTCGATCAGATCCGCCGCGTCCTGTGCGTTGCCGCGGCCGAGGCTGTACACATAGACGATTTCTGAATCGACCTCGTCCGCGAACGTCGCGATTTCACCGATGCCGAAATTCGGTTCGATGCCGCCCTGGCCGGGGTTGTTGTAGAAGCCGTGTATCTGCTTGAGCCGTTGGGCGCGCGGACCGATGGTGGTCTTCCAGTTGAACAGGTTGGAAATCGTGCCTCCGGGGTAGCGAATCGAGCCGAATCCGACCTGCTTGTACAGTGCGGTGAAGTCGTCTTTCACACGCATCGTATCGGGGTCGAAACTGCCGTACCCGTTGAAGGCGTACCGATGATTGACGCCGAAGATGGAAGCGCTGTCGACCGTGCGCTCCACGGTGCTGGGGTCGGCCGTGAGCGTGATCGGTACATGCGCCTGATACGCGGTGATGGCCGTCTGGAGCGCCGTGCCCGCGGCATTCATCGCCGTCATCCGCGCGACGGCGCTGCCGGAGGTGTTGTTCATGGCGTTGACCGCGTTGCGTTTTGCCGTGGCGAGTGCTTGCGCCTGCGCCGACGCGGCGTCGACCTCTCCCGCGGCCAGCAGCGCGTCGGCCTGCGAGACCAGTGTGCCGAGTTGTTTTCTGACAAGGGCCGTGCCTTGCTCGGCGTAAATCGCAGCTGCCTGGTCGTCGGTGAGCGTGGCATCATATACGCGGATGTCGTCCACGTCGCCCTTCATCGAATGCGGGTCCATGGTGCCGATGTTCTTGTGCGAGCCGACCAGCAGCGCGGTGACGGCGTTGACGGCCGAGGTTCCCATGTTCTTTTCGCTGTCGAGCGCGCCGTTGACATAGAACTTGACCTTGTGGCTCGTCTGGTCGAAGGAAACGGCGATATGCTGCCATCCGCCGCGTGCCACCGTATTGTTGCTGAGAACGTCGGTCGCGTTGACATACGTGTGGTACTGGTTGGACGGGCGCAGCGTAAGCAGGGAGCGGCCGGCGCCATCCTGCTGCAACAGCACCGCAGGCTTGTCGCCTGTCGGGTCGAGCGCCGTATCGTACCGGTACCACATCGCGAATGACGCGTTGCCGGCTCCGGTGTTGACGTACTGGTTGATTTTCATGTAGCTGGACGCGCCCGCGCCGAAGTGCAGTACGTTGCCGAATACGCCGGAGGGGTCGGCGATGATGGAGATGTCGTCGCCGATGAGTTGGGCCGTTGCGCTGCTGGAGCCGCCGTTGTTGGCCGCTTCGCGGTCGCCGGCCGCGGTGTTCTCGAAGTTCCATGCGCCTCGAAGGTTTGCGGACGCGGTGGTTGCTGGTGCGGTGGCGTCGGCGTCGGCCGCATAGGCTGCGGCTCCCGGCGACAGCGCCATCGCTGCTGTGGCGATGGCCGCCATGATTGAGCGCCAGAGCTTGCCGCTCCGACGGTGTGATGTGATATGCGTCATTACATGCTCCCTGCTTCTGTTTCGGGGATCACTGCCATGTGATCGTTGGGGTGAGCCTTGCCTCTGTGTGAAGGTCTGCTCAATTCTATCAATGCGATTCCGTGATGCAAGTAATGGCGGGGCGCTGAACCGGTGAGAGCCGACTCTGTGCCATCCGCGTGCCATTAGCCCTGACGATTTTGGCTGATTCGAGATGGAAACGAGCAGAAAGTGCAAATAGAAAAACCCTCAGAATCAGCTTGATTCCAAGGGTTCTGAGAGTGGAGCTAGCCGGGTTCGAACCGGCGACCCTCTGCTTGCAAAGCAGATGCGCTACCAGCTGCGCTATAGCCCCATAGGTGAAAAAAGCGGCTGTGCCGCTTCCTTACCATCTACGTGGGCCCGGGAGGACTTGAACCTCCGACCTCATCCTTATCAGGGATGCGCTCTAACCACCTGAGCTACGGGCCCAACTTGCTGTGTCTTGAACACAACGAATTGAAATGATACTTGAATCACAGGGAAAGTCAAGTGCCGCCGTGTCATCGGCGTGTCGTGGCATAATGCAGGCATGACATACGGGCAGCGCAACGGCGGTAACGGCCGTTACGGCAGGGGAGTGGGGCATCGCAACCGCAATCGCGTGATTTCCGAAACGACGGCGAGCATCGCCGGCATGCGGGTGGCCATCGTGCGCAAACCCATCAAAAACATGTACCTGCGCATCAAGCCGCCGAACGCGGATATCGTCATCTCCGCGCCGCAACGAATGTCGCAAAGCGCTATCGAACGGTTTGTAACGGAACGCAAGCCGTGGATCGAACGGGCGCAACGCAGCATGCGGCAGGCCAGAGACGCGCAACTCAACGCGCAGCGTGCGCAAAACGGCAATATTGGCGATACTGGCGCTTCCGCCAACCCGCCCGCTTTCGTATGGACGGACGAGGCCAAGGCGCGGGCGCAACGCAACATCGAATCGCAATTGCCTGTGTTGCTTGCCAAATGGGGCCCGATCGTTGGCCGTACGCCGACGCATATCACGTTGCGTCTGATGAGTTCGCGTTGGGGATCGTGCACGCCGAAGACCGGACGTATCCGACTTAACCTGCAGCTTGGTTTAATGGCCCCTAGATTCCTCGAATACGTGCTGGTGCATGAGATGACCCACCTGTGGGAGAACGGCCACGGAGAGGGCTTTCAAAGGCGTATGAGCGCCTATCTGCCGCAATGGAGGCAGTTACGCCGCGACATCAACCGGCAGGTGGTGCTGTAAGAGGCTGCTCGGGTTACTTGCCGTCCGCCGCGGAATCGCCAGCCGCGGAACCGTCCTCATCGGCGGTGTGCCGACGCACTTCCAGCGTTTCGATACGACGGCCGTCCACCTTGGTGACGACCATGTCATAACCGTCATCGGACGACAGCACGTCGCCCACTTCGCCCATTTTGCCGGTGTGCGCCAGGAAATAGCCGGCAACCGTCTCGTATGGGCCGTCTTCCAGCTCGATGCCGGTCAAATCCGCGAAATCCTCGATCGTCATGCCACCTTCGATGGTGGCCACGCCATTGACGAAAGCGGCGCGTTCTGTGCGTTCACCGCCCTTTTCCTCCGGCAGGTCGTATTCGTCGCGGATGTCGCCGACCAATTCCTCGGTCATGTCTTCCAACGTGACGATGCCGTCGGTGCCGCCGTATTCGTCGATTACCACGGCTAGGTGAATGCCTCGTTTGCGCAGCAGCTCAAGGCTTGGCAGCAGCTTCGACGTGCCCGGCAGGGAAATGCCCTCACGCGTCACGTCGGCAACGGTTCTCGCCTTCGAATCGCGGATGTCAAGCAGGTCGCGCACATGCACGAAGCCGAGCACGTCATCGAAATCCTTGCCGGTGACGGGGTAACGCGAATACGGCATTTCACGCACGTACGCGGCGGCTTCCGCAATCGGCATGGAGCCGTCCAGGAACGCGACGTCGGCACGAGGACGCATGACCTCCGCCACGATGGTTTCGGATGCGTCGAACACGTCGTCGAGGATGGTGCGCTCGTCCTTGCTGAGGTTGGTGTTGGTGTTGACGAGCACGCGCAGCTCGTCGTCGGACACCTCGCTGTCGGTTTCGTTCGGATCGAAGCCGAGCAGCCGCACGATGCCGTTCGTGTTCTTGCCGATCAGCCAGATGATCGGCTTGCACACTTTGGCGAACACATGGATGGCCGGCACCACGGCACGCGCGATCTGCTCGTTGCGTTGCATGGCGATACGCTTCGGCACCAGTTCGGAAATGACGATCGAGCAATACGAGATGATCAGTGTCAACGCGATGGTGGTCAGGGGAGCGGCGACGTTATGCGGCACACCCCAGTCTTCGATGACCGGCACGATATACGGGGCGATTGAGGATTCGCCGAACGACGCGGACAGGAAGCCGCACAGCGTCACGCCGATCTGCACGGTGGACAGGAACGTGTTCGGGTCGCGTGCGATCTGCGCCACACGCTTGCCGCGCGCATCCTCCTGTTCCATCTGGTCGATCTGCGATCCGCGCAGGCTGACCAGCGCCAGTTCGGTGCCGGCGAACACGGAACCGAGCAGCAGGAAAATGAAAATCAGAAGGATGTTCAAACCAAGCGACATGATTCCAATCTAAAGCAACGGCATGTCAAAACAGCGCGACGCAACGGATCCGGAAGCCGTCTTTTTCCGGAAAATCGTCAGAAGCTCAGCACTTCCACCTTGCCGGTGTCGAGCTGGTAGCGTGCTCCGGTGATCATCAGCCGATCCTCGGCCAGCGCGTGCTGGATCACTTCGGAACGTTCCACCAGCTGTTCGATGGTGCGTGCGATGTGCACGCGCTCGAAATCCTCCGCCGATTCCAGTTCCGATTCGTGCGCCTGCCAAATCGAAAAACCGACCGTGCGCAGCATCAGCGATTCCGCGTTCATAATGCGTTCGTCGATGTCGGCGATGCTGTCGGCGGCCATCAGCGAATCCTCCGCGTCGGCGGTCAACTCGTGCAGCAGCGCCTCGTATTCCTTGCTTGCCTGCTTGATCGCACCGCAATTCTGATGGCCGAGTACCACCAAAAGCCGCACGCCGAGCACGTCCACCGCGTATTCCAAAGAGGCGATCACAGCATCGTCTATGACCTGCCCTGCCGTGCGCACGGTGAACAGATCGCCGATGCCTGCGTCGAAAATAATATCGGGGCTGACACGCGCATCAGAGCAGCTCAGTATGGCCGCTTCCGGTGCGTGTGTGTCCACAAGTGCCTCGCGTGCTTCAGCGCCACGATTCGGATGTTCCGGTTTGCCCTCCGCAAACCTGCGATTACCTGCCAGCATGCGGCTCCAAACGCCGCTTGCCGTGCCTTCGACCTCGTCTTGGTCTACAAACAGTTCGTCTGCCATTGACTCCACCCCTCATTGTTCAGGCTAGCCAACATCATACGTTTTGGTCTGACCGTTCGCTGGGAAATAGAGCGATATCTCGCTTATGTATGGCAGATTTCGTGTTCTGTCCGGTGATATTTCGCTTATGTATGGCAGTCCCAAAGGTGAAAAACCGGAAAAATGTACCCCCGAAGTGGGTTTTTCGCATGATGGTCTGCCATATATAAGCGAGAAGGCTCATGGCAAGGCTCCGATTCTGCCATATATAAGGCAGATATAGGTATGAAAAAGGGTCCCCGATCGGCAGTGCGAACGGGGACCCTGAAAGAAACTGGCTAAAATCAGCCGGTGTTCTGCAAGCCTGCTGCGACACCCGACATGGTGCACAGGATCAGGTAGGTGTTACTGCAGTCTGCAGAAGATGAAAAGAATAAGAGCTAAAACAAGAAAGGCGGCACCGCTTATTCTCATTAAGGATGTGTATAGATTGCTCGGATCTCCTTTTTGAGTCCAGAGGAAATTGCTTATTTTCCAGAGTTGCCTTGGAAAAATAAGCATACATAATCCTAGCAGGGCAAGTGCTGTGAGATATATGTACTGCACTGTTCTCCTTATTTTAGGTAGTCGGAGATGCAAGGGTATGGTCCTTGTTTATTTATTAAGAGTATTCTAATGGAAAATGAGTAGGGGTGCACTTTAGGGTGTGATTTTCTAGTGAAAATAGCAAAGGTTCTCTCTCGTGGAAGTTACAAACGAGGGCTTCGCTATGTGTCTGTGTTTCAGGAGTCATGCAGTTGTTACTGAATCATGAGTGGATTGAGGATAAGTATGCTAGTGCTGCATGTTAGGCGCTGAACAAAAACCTTCGAGTGCTGCGTCTTTCCGCCAACACCACAACTCATTCAGAAATACACCCAATATGGTCAAACAGTAAGACAGGACTATGATGCAGACAATCTTCTTCCAAGACAGCCTGTCATGAAGGAAAGCCGTAACCAAAAGGGCCGTCATTGGGGTTATAAGCAGGCCGGGGAAGAAATAGAGAATATAGGCCAGGCTTAATCTGCTGAGAAGGTAAGTCTGACCGAACCAGTTGTATAGGACCACGATGGCTGTCAGTGTCACGGCGTGGGTAAACACGGACAGCGCCGGGTTACGTCGGATGATCGCGAGTCTGTTGCCCGGTCCAGTGTCCGGCTTGCCGTCTTCGCCATCCGTCCCAGCGCCGTCCGCGGGCGTGTGGTCCCCCTCGTACGCGTCCGTCGTCCCGTCCGTGTCCCTTTCCGCGTCCATATGTCCCCTCCGATCATCCGAGTCTGTCGTTCGGTCCCGCACCCCCTCGCGTGCTCCGCCGCGGGCCAGTCTAAGGCCGGACAACGCGAGCGGGGAGGCTCGCGCCGCTGATCGGCACGGAGCCTCCCCGCTCGTTCATCCAGGCAGTCAGCCGAACGATCAGCCCGTGTTCTGCAGGCCTGCCGCGACGCCCGTATGGGATTCAGTTACAGCGATGTTCTCGCGGACTGTGATGCATGGTTGCTGGCGCAGTCCATGCAGAGCAATTCCTCCGAAAGGTCTTTGTCCACCGCTATGCGGGACATGTTCGCGCAAAGCGAGACGAATCGAATTAAACGGTTCTATCAGTCCCGGTTCAAGGGAAGTGCGGACAACCTGGTCATCGCATTTCGAAAACTCGTTGATGGAATCGATCTTGGAATATTCGATAACGTATCCGGAAGTAAAAAAGCACTGCTCATTGCGTCACATGCAGACCGACTCCCGAGTCAAGCGGAGGCTGGTATATTGGCATTATCCTATGCTGAATCTCTTGAAAATCCGAACCGTTAATCAATCATGATTGTGATCGCACTGCGTGGAATGATTCAGCCATTCCACGCAATGCGCCTCTGGTAAAACGTCATAGAGTCATTAGAGCGGAAAGTAGCGTTATCACAAGAACGGGAAAGACCATGACCAGCACGAGAAACGATATGATTCCCACAAGGACATGCGAGGCGGAAGAGGAATGATCACGAAGTTCCGGATATACAGATCGCATATATGAACGCACGCCAAAGATGACAAGCGCCGCAATCCAGCAGACTACCCCCATAATCAATACTAAGGTAAGTCTACGTACATACTCAGTTGCCGTAGTTAAATTCATGCACGAAGAGGAAGAGAACGTTAAGACTCTGCAGATTATAGTATCATCATCGCCATTGGCGCCCCATTCCGCCCACAAAATAAGTGCTGGTGAAAGCAGCAGTAATCCCAGCCACCATAGCACGCGTCTGGCTTTGCCCAAAGCCACATAGCATCTACTCGCCTTAAGGAATTTGGTAGCTGCTTTCGGTGCCAAAGCATATTTCTTGCCGGAAAAATTTTCTGACGTATCTTCCAGGCCGTGTTTTTTCCCAATGTCATCGATCATAGCCGGATTCGCTTTGCAAATGTGGCGTTCGTTTCCGGCATCGCCCTCCGCCTTGATGCCGTCCGTCGGCCCGGTGCTCCCGCGCTCATTCGATGGCTTGTCCATGTCCCCTCCGATCATCCGAGTCTGTCACTCGGCCAGCGCGCCCGTTCTATGCGCGCCGTCGCCGGCCAGTCTAGGGCCGTGCGACGCGAACGGGGAGGCCCGCGCCGTCGATCGGCACGGAACCTCCCCGCTCGTATCAATCAGTCAGACGAAGATCAGCCCGTGTTCTGCAGGCCTGCGGCGACGCCCGAAACGGTGCACAGGATCAGATAGGTGTAGTTCTCCTTCTGGCCGTGCGTGAGCTCTTCCTTGTCCACGCGCTTGCGCAGCGAGCCGAGGGCGAGCACCTGGGTGACGGACAGTGCGTCCACGTACGGAGAGCGGATGCGGATGGCCTGGCCGAGCACGTGGCGGTGCTGCAGTGGCCATTCGTCGCCGACGATCTTGAGCACCCACTTGCGGGTGAGCTCCATCTCGTCGAGGACCTTCTTGTTGAGGTCCTCACGGTCGCCGAGGGCGAGGTACATCTTGGCGATGCGCTCGTCGGTCTTGGCCAGCGACATTTCGATGTTGTCGATGAACGTGGAGAACAGCGGCCACTCCTCGTACGCCTGACGCAAGGTGTTCAGGTCGCCGAACTGCTCGCACGCGGTGCCGAGGCCGTACCATGCGGCCAGGTTGATGCGGGCCTGTGCCCAGGAGAAGATCCACGGAATGGTGCGCAGGTCGTCGAGGGACTTGGCGCCCAGACCACGCTTCGCCGGACGGGAGCCGATCGGCAGCAGGCCGATTTCGGTCAGCGGCGTGACGGTGGAGAACCACGGTGCGAAGCCGTCGGTGTTCAGCAGGTCGAGGAAGCGGTTGTGCGCGGCCTCGTCGAGCTGAGCTGCCATGTCGGCGTACTTCTTGGTCATATCCGTGTTGCGCTTCTCCACGCTCGGAGCGGACTGCAGCAGCGTTGCGGCTGCGACGGACTCCACGTGGCGGATTGCCAGCACCGGGTTGCCGTAGCGGGCGAAGATGACCTCGCCCTGCTCGGTGAGCTTGAAACGGCACTTCACGGAGCCGACCGGCTGTGCGAGCACGGCGCGGTTGGCCGGGCCGCCGCCACGACCGACGGCGCCGCCGCGGCCATGGAACAGGGTCAGGTCGATGTCGTGCGATTCGGCCCACTTGGCGATGCGCTCCTGCGCGGAGTGCAGGGCAAGGGTGGCGGAGGTCGGGCCGGCGTCCTTCGAGGAGTCGGAGTAGCCGAGCATGACTTCCATCTTGCCGCCGGTGGCCTTCAGACGAGCCTGGACCTCCGGGATCTTGATCATTTCCTCAAGCACGTCCACCGAGTTCTGCAGATCCTCAAGCTGCTCGAACAGCGGAATCACGTCGATGGTCGGAACATCCTCGGGGTGGGAGAACGCCAGACGGTTCAGTTCGTACACGTCCTTGATGTTCTGGGCGCTCTTGGTGAAGGAGATGATGTAACGGCGGGCGGCCTTGATGCCATTGCGCTTCTGGATGGAACCGAGCGCGCGGAAGGTGTCGAGCACCTCGTGGGTCATCGGCTGCAGCTCGCCACGCTCACCGTGCAGGCCATGCTCGCGGATGTCCTCCAGAGCGCGGGAATGCACGACGGAATGCTGACGGAACTCCATCTCGACCATGTGGAAGCCGAAGGTCTCGGCCTGCCAGATGAGGTCCTGCAGCGGACCGTAGGCGGAACGCTTGGCGTTGGCTTCGGCGAGGGAGCGCTGCACGGTCTTCAGATCGGCGATGTAGTCCTCGCAGGAGCGGTACATGAGGTCGGCGTCGCGGTCGATGGTGGCCTTCAGACGGTCTGCCATGACCAGCATGACGGCGCGGTGCAGCTCCTTGGTGGAGATCAGCGCGGCCTTGTCGGTCAGACGCTCGCTCATTTCCTTCTGGTGGTTCCACAGGGACTTGAGCTCGGCGCTCGGCGGGGTGGTCTCGGCCTCCATCGTCAGGTTCTTGCCGACGCGGCGGGTTTCGATCTCCAGCGCGCCCAGCACATGGTCGCTGAACTTGCGGGCCACCTGACGGCTCACCTTGGCGGTGACGTTCGGGTTGCCGTCACGGTCGGAACCGATCCAGCTTCCCGGATGGAAGAACGCCGGGCACACCGGCGGCACGAGGCCGGCCTTGTCTCCGAGGACCCAGTCGTCGAAACGACGGTAGACCTGCGGAATGGTGTAGAACAGCGTGTTGTCGAAGATGTCAAGAATGGTGTCGGCTTCCTCGACCGGAGTCGGCTTCTTCAGCGCGATCGGGGAGGTGCGGAACAGCGCGTCGATCTCGTTGAAGAGTCGACGGGAGTTTTCCTTCTTGTCCGAGCCGCCGAGCAGCTTATGCGCTTCGAGCAGCTGGGAGATGCGGCGGATCTTGCCTTCCACGGCCTTACGGCGGGCTTCGGTCGGATGCGCGGTGAACACAGGATGGAACTCGAGCTGGTCGAGCAGCTCCTTGGCCCTGGCCGGACCCATCTCGTTGATGAGCTGGTGGTAGGCGCAGGTCATTTCGTTCACCGGATCGACGGCCTGATCCTCATTCACGGCGGCCTCGCGCTGGTGCAGCACGGAGACGCGGTAGTTCTCCTCGCACAGGTTGGCCAGATGGAAGTAGGTGGTGAAGGCGCGAGCCAGCAGTTGGGCGTCGTGGACATCCATCTTGTCGACGATGTCGACCACCTTCTGCAGGTCGTCCTGGTCGGGATTCGTATCCGAAAGAATGCCGGAGAAACGTTCGTCACTGGCCTTCAGCGCGTGTTCGCGCACTTCATCGAACTTGGCCAGCAGGTTTTCATCGAACTCACCGAGCACCTCGCGAAGAATCTGCAGACACAGATCCATTTCCTCTTTGAGGGATGCGGGAAGATCACGCTCCTCAGGGCCCTTGGTGCCGGTGCCGGACGAGACGATAGCCGCGTCCGCAGGCGTGATCTGTTCGTTTTCAGTTGTCATCAGACCTCCTTCTCCAAACCATCGGGTTGCTCGGTCTGTCGGTCCTTCGCGGCACCTCCGCGATTGTTTTGGCCGTCTGTTGCGAGCCCACAGCCCTAAGCTTGGTGGGTAAATGCTCGACCATTGTAGGCGCGGCAAATCGACAGTTTGGTTACGGAAACGCCGGAATGGTTCGCATCGTGGACATTGAATGTCCGGAAAATGGGCATGTGGGAATGTTCGGAAAATATCCGACCAGCCCACACGTTAGACCTGAATAGTGTGAGCGCACTACATGAACATGATGAGAACGCCGAACGCGTTGACAGCAGCGCGAAGGCGGTCAGCAAATTCCACACCCACTCCATTCCGCTCGATATGGAAGACATCGAGCGCGATTGGGACAAGCCGGTCACCGAAGCGGGAATCGCAGCGAAAGCCAGCGTGATCGTCCGTGTCGGCATGCTCGACCTTGGCGCCGGAACGGGAAGCTTCCGCGTCCGCGAAATGATGCACCGCATCGCCTATCCGTTAGGCGTGCACGTGCGCGCCGACGTGAACCTCACCGACATCGAGGCATCCTGCACGGACGGCAAGGACCGCATCACCGAAGTCGTCGACCTACCCACAACTGGCGTCAACACCGAGCGCATCTGGCTGCTCGAACACTTCGCCGACTGGTTCAACGTCAACCTCGGCAAAGGCTCGATGTACCACAGCCAATCCGACGTTTCCGAAGGGCTGATGCAGCATCTCGACAAGCGCGACGCCTCGCAGGTGTCGGCCGAACTGTCCAAGCAGCTCAAGGAACGGCAGAAGGCCGAGCAGAACCAGGAAGGTTCCGACGATCCCGTTCTCGACGCGCTGGAAATGGTCACGGAACGCGCGCAGGAAGGCGATTCCACCGCACGTCCGCTGCACATGCGCGACATCGAGGCGGCGGCCGCGGCCGGACGTAGCAATGGCGATTCGGTCGCGGAAAAGCCGCGTAAGAACCGCAACTGCAAACCGCCGAAGGAATATGCCGAGCATTTCGACCATATCGGGAAAGCCGCGGGCGAATCGCAAGGCGTCACCGTACGGCAGGCGCACGAGCGACTCGACATGATCGAACGTCGCAAACCGCTGTATTCGCCGGCCTTCGCGGGACTCGCGTCCGCCTGCGCCTGCGCATCCTTCGTGTTCCTGCTCGGCGGCGGCCCGTACGACATGATCGGCGCGTTCGTCGGCGCCGGCCTCGGCCACTGGCTGCGTCGCCGCCTGTTCGCCCACCATCTCAACCAATTCTTCGTGACGTTCGTCTGCGTGGCCGTCGCCGCGCTGGCATGCACCGGCATGCTGCGACTGATTGGCCTGTTCGATCCGATCGCCTTGCAGCACGACACCGCGTATATCGGCGCGATGCTGTTCGTCATCCCCGGATTCCCGCTGATAACCGGCGGACTTGACATGGCGAAAATCGACTTCCCATCAGGCGTGCAACGACTCACCTACGTGCTGTGCATCATTCTGATGGCCACGTTGGCAGGCTGGATGGTCGCTTCGATCGTGCACCTGAATCCGCAGGGATTCGAGCCGCTCGGACTGAACCCCGTCATCAACTGCCTGCTGCGCATGCTGTTCGCGTTCATCGGTGTGTGGGGCTTCTCCGTGATGTTCAATTCCCCGCAGCGCATGTGCCTCGTCGCCGCCACCATCGGCGCCATCACCGATACTTTGCGATTGGAAATCGTCGACTTGGGCGTGCCCGCGGAAGCCGGCGCGTTCATCGGCGCGTTCCTTGCCGGCCTGCTCGCCTCCGCATGGCGTTCGGCGGTGCGTCACGGCCTGCTTGCTCCGCATTTGGGATATCCGCGCATTTGCCTGACGGTTCCGTCTATTGTGATCATGGTGCCCGGTTTGTATATGTACCAGGCCATGTTCCACCTCGGCCAGTTCGATACGCTGAACGCGCTCGATTGGGCGTTCCGTGCGTTCATGGTGATCATCTGCCTGCCAATCGGCCTGGCGATGGCACGAGTAGTGACCGATAAATCCTGGCGCTACGACATTTAATAACCTGCAGAAGGGTAAAAACACTTGGTAACCAAAGATTTCTGGGTGCTGCTGGCCATGGTCTTGTACTTCGCGGCCATGCTGACCATCGGCTTCATCTACTCCAAGAGGTCCAATTCCTCCACCAAACAGTATTTCGCGGGTGGGCGTGGCGTCGGACCGTGGCTGACGGCATTGAGCGCGGAAGCCTCCGACATGAGCGGCTGGCTGCTTATGGGCCTGCCGGGCGTCGCCTACTTCACCGGCGCGGCCGACCCGATGTGGACGGCCATCGGTCTGGCGCTTGGTACGTACCTCAACTGGAAACTCGTCGCACGCCGTCTGCGCCGCTACTCCGTGGTGGCCGGCGACGCGATCACCATTCCGGACTTCTTCTCCAAGCGCTTCCATGACGATCGCAATATCGTATCCACCATCGCTGCGCTCATCATCCTCGTATTCTTCTGCGTGTACGTCGGCAGCTGCTTCGTGACCGTCGGCAAACTCTTCTCCACGCTGTTCGGCTGGGACTACCACCTGACCATGGTGATCGGCGCCGCCATCGTGTTCGCGTACACCATCATCGGCGGCTATCTGTCCGTGGTCGTGACCGACTTCATCCAGGGCCTGCTCATGTTCTTCGCACTGGCCGTGGTGTTCATCGGCTCCGTGGCGTCCGCCGGCGGCATCGACAGCACCGTCGCCTTCCTCAAGGGCATTCCGGGATTCCTCGACGGCACGCATGTGGCCACGCCGATCCTCAACGACGCCGGCGAGCAGATCGTCAAGGCCGGACAGGCCATGTTCGGCGCGCCCGCCGACTACGGCATCATCACCATCATCTCCATGCTCGCGTGGGGCCTGGGCTACTTCGGCATGCCGCAGGTGCTCGTGCGGTTCCTGTCCATCCGCAGTTCCGAGGAAATCAAGAAATCCCGCATCATCGCCACCACGTGGTGCGTGATCTCGCTGGCGTGCGGCGTGTGCATCGGCCTGGTCGGCCGTGCCATGATGCCGACGCAGTTCGCCACGCAGGCGGCCGCGGAGAACATCTTCATCGTGGTGTCGCAGGCGCTGCTGCCGAGCTTCATGTGCGGCATCGTCGTGTCCGGCATCTTCGCCGCGTCCATGAGCTCCTCGTCCTCGTACATGATCATCGGCGCCTCGGCCGTCGGCGAGAACATCTTCCACGGGCTGCTGCATCGCAAGGCCACCGACCGCCAGGTGATGATGGTGGCGCGCATCACGCTGCTCGTCATGTTCATCTTCGGCATCGTGGTGGCGTTCGACCAGAACTCCTCGATCTTCCAAGTGGTCTCGTACGCGTGGGCCGGCCTCGGCGCATCCTTCGGACCGCTGATGCTCACCTCGCTGTACTGGAGGCGCACCAACAAGTACGGCGCGATCGCGGGCATGCTGTCCGGCACGGCCACCGTGCTCATCTGGCACAACCTCGTCAAGCCGCTCGGTGGCATCTTCGCCATCTACGAGCTGCTGCCGGCGTTCATCGTCTCGCTGCTGTTCATCGTGGTGATCTCGCTGCTCACGCCCGCGCCAAGCGCGGAAGTGCTGCACGAATTCGACCATTACCTCGACGACCCGGACGACCGTCACGTCGACGATGATCTGGTCGCCGCCGAAATCGCGGCAGGGGAGAAGCGCTCGCAGATCTGAATCGCCCCGCGGTGGGTGTTGCACCTCCTGCAACGCCGAAGGTCGGCCTTTGGTGCCATGTCGCTTGTTTATGGCAGATTCCGACAACAGGGAAATGTCAAGTGGCTTGTTTGTGGCACCTGATTCAGGAAACCCCGTGTATGTCCATTGGAATTCCGACGGACATACACGGGGTTTCCCGTTTTCCATGCCACAAATAAGCCACCTAGCAGAACGGTAGCCTCTGAATCTGCCATGAATAAGCGGATTGGCCGTGCTCCCGGAGGAACACGGCCAATCCGCTAACGCGTCAGGATGTCGATTGCAAACTTAGTAGCGCATGCCCATGGCGTCGCGCACCTGCTGCAGCGTCTCATTGGCGATTTCGTTCGCGCGCTTGTTGCCGTCATGCAGCACGTCGCGGATGTAATCCATGTCCTTGGCCAGTTCGGCGCGGCGCTCGCGGTGCGGGGCCAGGAACTCGTTCACGGATTCGATCACGTACTTCTTCAGCGCGCCTGCACCGGAGTCGCCGATTTCCTCGGCGATGTCCTTCGGATCGCGGCCGGTCACCAGACCGGCGGTGGTCAGTAGCGCGGAGACCTGCGGGCGGGCAATCGGGTCGAAGGTGATGCGGCGCTCGGAATCGGTCGGGCTCTTCTTGATGAGCTTGGCGGTCTCCTCCGCGGTGGCGCCCAGCATGATGGAGTTGCCGTAGGACTTGCTCATCTTGCGGCCGTCAAGACCCGGGATCTCCGGCGCTTCGGACAGGATGGCGCTCGGCTCCGGGAACACCGGGTTCTTCTTCGCGTAGCGCTCGTTGAAGCGGCGTGCGATGGTGCGGGTGATTTCGACGTGCGGCAGGTTGTCCTTGCCGATCGGCACCACGTTGGCCTTGCAGAACAGGATGTCGCAAGCCTGATGCACCGGGTAGGTGAGCAGCAGGCCGGTCAGCGCATGGCCGGAAGCCTCCATTTCGGACTTCACGGTCGGGTTGCGGTGCAGCTCGGCCTCCGTGACCAGGGATAGGAACGGCAGCATGAGCTGGTTCTCGGCCGGAACGGCGGAATGGGTAAAGATCATGGTCTTGTTCGGGTCGATGCCGGCGGCCATGTAGTCGAGCACCAGGTTGAGCACATTGTCCTCGATGTGCTCGGTGGTGTCGCGGTCGGTGATCACCTGGTAGTCGGCGATGATGATGTTCGAGTTCACGCCACGGTTCTGCATGGCCACGCGCTCGCGGATGGAGCCGAAGTAGTGGCCGAGGTGCAGACGGCCGGTCGGACGGTCGCCGGTGAGCATGGTGAACTTGCCCGGATTCTTTTCGATTGCGGCGAGGATTTCATCGGAACGCTTCTTTGCGGCGAGGAAGCTCGCGCTCATTTCATTGCCGACAGCAGTGATCTGCTGCTCCTGGGTTTCGTCCGTCATACGTGTCCTTTTCTTAAGAAAATCAACGATTTTATCGTAAAAGTCTGAGCCGACAACGAAATAATGCGCAATAAGTGGTACTCTCTTGTTTGATGAATTGATAGCACAGTAATTTCAGGGGGTCAGATGGGCCGCGGACGTCAGAAAGCCAAACAGCAGAAAATAGCCCGAAAGCTCAAGTACCTGACCACCGACACCGATTACGATGAGCTTGCCAAGGAGCTCGGTGCGCAGGAGCCCGGTTCTGGTTCCTTCGACCCGTTTGCCGATATCGAAGCCAAGTATTCTCACGATGTGGACGCCGAAGATGAGACCGTTGGGGACGGTCAAACGTCTTCCGATTCCGCCGATGACCTTGACGAATACGCCAAGTGGGCCGCGGAAGCCGCGGCGAAGGCCACGAGTGGCGAGTTTCCGGCGGCAAAGGCCGCGCCGAAGCCTCACAAGCCCATCCCGATGCCGGTGCCCAGCGCGCTGAAGCCGAAGAAGCAGGACTGACTGCACAGATTTTTTCAACGAATGGCTCGTGGTTTCAACCACGAGCCATTTTTTATTATTTCGATTTCGATTGTCGGGCGATTGTCGTGCTCGTCCCGCCAACCATCGCAGGTCGCGCCGCGCCGCGACCTATTCCTATGCCAGCGGCAGCAACCCGCTCAGATCGTCGCGTTCGCCGACGGCGGTGATGCGCCCGGCGTCCTTTTCCTCGTCCCAGCTGGTGATGCCGGTGGCGAGCCTCATCCACACGTCGGGGTCCAGTTCGATGACGTCCGGCGGCGTGAGATTGTGCGGATCGGACGCCGGCCCGTCGAGGATCTTGATGGCGCCCCACGGTGCCACGCGCACCTCCACGCCTTCGCCCGGCGCCTTCTTTTCCAGCAGGTATAGCGAGTAGCGCACCGCCATCGCCCACAGCTGGCGCGGCAGACGCGGCGAGAAGTTGAGCCGGAAATCGAAAGCGGCATCGTCATCGGCCGGCAGCTGCTCGCTGAAAATGTTGTGCGCCGCGTCCTGCCACTGTTCGAAGGCGGCGTGTCCTTTGCCCAAGTCTTGTTCTCGTATGACAGCCATACCGGTATTGTGCAGCCCGCAAACGACTATGATGGAATTTTGCAAACGATGTAGTCGTAACTAAATAGGGGTTTGAGGGGCGATTTTCCTGCGATTGTGGTGCCCTCGCTTAATGGGCGCCATACGTTGCGTTTGCAGTTTTTGCAATGTTTTTTGCAAACGAATGCCGGCTTACGATTGCTAGGAATTTCGTCTTTTTATGATTACGTAGTATGCTGTACATGAGAACGTATGCATGATGTTACTTAGTGTTCATGCGGCCGCAAATGCAAGGACGCTGAAGTAAGGCATAATGTTCCTGGAGAGTATCCGTCAAAGGGAGTCAATCAATGACTGAAATTACCGCACCGAAGTCCGCGGTCACCGCGGAACAGTTCGCTGACGAGATTCGTGAGCAGCTGAAGTACACCCAGGGCGTCACCGTCGAGCAGGCCAAGCCGGCCGACGTGTACGTTGCCGCGTCCGCCGCAGTGCGTCGCCATCTCGTGGATTCCTGGATGAAGACCCAGGCCGACATGGTCAACGGCAACACCAAGGCCGTGGGCTACCTGTCCGCTGAGTTCCTCATGGGCAAGCAGCTCGAGAACGCGCTGCTCAACGCCGGCCTGACCGATCAGTTCAACAAGGCCGTCAAGGACCTCGGATTCTCTGCCCAGGAAATCATCGACGCCGAATACGAGCCGGGCCTCGGCAATGGTGGTCTGGGTCGTCTGGCCGCCTGCTTCATCGACTCCCTCGCCTCCCTTGGCGTGCCGGCGTTCGGTTACGGCATCCAGTACAAGTACGGCATCTTCAAGCAGGAATTCGACGAGAACGGCAAGCAGATCGAGACCCCGGATTACTGGCTGGCCAACGAAGAGCCGTGGGGCCACATCGATTACAACCGCGACCAGAAGGTCTCCTTCGGCGGCGAAGTCGTCGAAGAGAACGGCAAGAAGGTCTGGAAGCCGGCTTGGTCCGTGCGCGCCGTCCCGGTCGACTACATGGTTCCGGGCTACGCCTCCGGCCGTGTGAACACCCTGCGTCTGTGGACCGCCAAGAGCTACGACGAGTTCGATCTGCTCACCTTCAACAAGTCCGAGTATCTGGACGCCGTCAAGCCGCAGGTCGAGGCTGAGAACATCTCCAAGATCCTGTATCCGGAAGACTCCACCCCGCAGGGCAAGGCTCTGCGCCTCGAGCAGCAGTACTTCTTCGTGTCCGCCTCCATCCACGACGCCATCCGCGTCTTCTACCCGGGCCAGGACAAGCCGGATCTGACCACCTTCGCGGACAAGATCACCTTCCAGCTCAACGACACCCACCCGGTCATCGGCATTCCGGAGCTCATGCGCGTCCTCATGGACGAGTACGGCTACGATTGGGACACCGCTTGGAAGATCACCAACAAGACCTTCAACTACACCTGCCACACCCTGCTTCCGGAAGCCCTGGAAGTGTGGCCGTCCAAGCTCATCGGCGAACTGCTGCCGCGTCACCTCGAGATCATCGAGAAGATCAACGACCAGTTCGAGGCCGAGCTCAAGGCCAAGGGCGTTGACGAGGCCACCATCAAGGACATGGCCATCTACACCGGCGACTCCGTGCGCATGGCGTTCCTGGCCTCCTACGGCGGCTCCCACGTCAACGGCGTGGCCGAGCTGCACTCCCAGCTGCTCAAGGACGTCACCCTGAAGAACTTCTCCGACGTCTACCCGGACAAGTTCACCAACGTGACCAACGGCGTGACCCCTCGCCGCTTCATCAAGCTGGCCAACCCGCGTCTGTCCGACGTCATCACCGAGGGCCTCGGCACCGACAAGTGGCTGTCCGACCTCGAGCTGCTCAAGGGCCTCATCCCGCTGGCCGACGATGACGAGTTCGTCAAGAAGTTCGCCGCCGTCAAGCAGGCCAACAAGGTCGACTTCTCCAACTTCGCCAAGCGCAAGTACGGCTTCGACATCGACCCGAACACCATGATCAACACCATGGTCAAGCGTCTGCACGAGTACAAGCGCCAGGCCCTGAAGATCCTGTCCGTCATCGCCGACTATGCCGACATCAAGTCCGGCAAGGTCTCCGCCGACGACATCATGCCGCGCACCATCGTGTTCGGCGCCAAGGCCGCTCCGGGCTACTACCTGGCCAAGCAGACCATCCAGCTGATCAACAACGTCGCCCGCGTCATCAACAACGACCCGGACGTCAAGGGCAAGCTGAACGTCTACTTCCCGTGGAACTACAACATCGAGCTGGCCATGAACCTCATCCCGGCCACCGACCTCGACGAGCAGATCTCCCAGGCCGGCAAGGAAGCCTCCGGCACCGGCAACATGAAGTTCGCCCTCAACGGCGCTCTGACCGTCGGCACCCTCGATGGCGCCAACGTCGAGATCCGTGAACGCGTGGGCGCCGAGAACTTCTTCCTGTTCGGCATGACCGAGCCGGAAGTCTCCGCGCTGTACGCCAAGGGCTACGACACCAAGGGTCTGTCCCGCGAGTACTACGAGAAGGACCCGCAGCTCAAGGCCGCCATCGATATGGTTGCCGACGGCACCTTCTCCGACGGCGACAAGGACACCTACAAGGACCTCGTCAACGATTGGCTGAACAAGGATTACTTCATGACGCTCGCCGACTTCCGCGCGTACATGGACATCCAGGCCCAGATCGAGGAAACCTACCGCGATCCGATGAAGTGGAGCCGCATGGCCGTGCTCAACGTGGCCAACTCCGGCTACTTCAGCTCCGACCGCTCCATCGAGGATTACCTCGAGCGCATCTGGCACACCGGTCCGCTCAAGTGATTATGGAGCGGTCATGAAACGTCGCTGGCATCGCCGACGCACGCATGATCGCTTCCGCTCCGTCCGTTTCGCAATGGGCGGATAAGTGATGACGACGAAGGCCCTTGGGATTTTCCAAGGGCCTTTTCGTATGTTTTTCGCATGTCCGATTGCGTATGCCGGTAGTGCCCGAACGTACGTGCCGGACGTACGTGGCAATACAGTGACAGTACGACGGAAGGCCGCAAGTCAATCGCAATCGCAAAAGCAAAAGAAAAACCCTGTATCGCAAGATACAGGGCGAAGCAACAAACCCAACGCGGCATAGGTGTGCCGAGAAAGGCGAAATCAGGCGGCTTCCGGCTCAGCGGCAGGAGCGGCGGCAGTGGCGTCGGCCTCCGGCTCGGCGTCCTTGGTCAGGCCCAGGTCGACCGGCGAGGAGCTGTTCTCCCACGGTTCCTCCCACGGGTCATAGTCGGGATTCTGCTGCTTGTAGATGTACAGACCGACGACGCCAGCAAGCAAAGCTCCGAAGAGCAGTGCGAAGAACTTCCAACCGTTAGAAGACTTGTTCTCCATGACGGCTCCTTTCAAGGTTTCCAAACACTGGCTGACCTGCTCGTTCAAGCCAGCTCTGTTCCCTATCTTAATTCGTGGAATGTGTCGATTGGGTGGATTTACGCGCCGGAAAATACCGCATGTGCCGGTAGTGTTGAGCTATGGCATACCAACGATTCAGTCTGTTTCCCGATTCCCCATCGTTCAAGGATCTGTTCTCCGCCCGATCGCTGCGATACCGGTGGCGCAACGGCGACCCGGTCATCACCACCGCCATCATGGCGATCTGCATCGTGGTGTGGGCCATCGAAGCGGTTCTCTTCCTCGTCTGGCCCGAAGGCGGCAACGCGTTCGTGAACGCCGGCATGCTGCTGCCCGCCACGGCCGTCCGGCACCCGTGGACCTTCATCACCTCGATGTTCCTGCACCAGCCGACCTCGCTGTGGCACATCCTGTTCAACATGCTTACTTTGTGGTGCGTGGGGCCCGTGCTGGAACGCATGATGGGGCATTGGCCGTATCTTGCGCTGTACGTGCTGTCCGGATTGGGCGGCGGCGCCGGACTGATGGTGTGGGCCGTGTGCTCGCCGTCGGGATGGATGACCGCCGCATATGGCGCGTCCGGCGCGCTGTTCGGCCTGTTCGCCGCGATTCTGGTGGTGTACAGGAGAATAGGCATCGATATTCGTTCGATGCTGATTTGGATGCTGATCAACTTCCTGATGCCGGTGATCACGCCGGGCATTGCATGGCAGGCGCATGTCGGCGGATTCATCGTCGGCGGCGTGCTTGCGTGGCTGCTGGTCACCGGCCTGCATGCGTTCCGCGGCAAAAGCCTGACGTGGCGCACCACGGTGTACGGCATCACGGTGTTCGTGGTGGTCGTGGCGATCATCGTGGGATGCAACGCCGGCAATCCGCTGATGCATATGTCACTTCTGTACCAGTAATGCGGGAACTACACACATGTAGTTTTCCACATCCGTGGATAACTTTGTGGATAAGTGAGGTCAAACCTGTGGGTAAGTCGGGGATAACGTGGTGGATTATCCACAAGGATATTCACAAAATGGCGGAACATAAGGAATTTCCTATGTGAAAATTGTGGATAACCGATATCCACACCCCACAAAAATGGGGAAAATCGCCGCCGATATTTCGTGGTGCGACGTTGACTCAGGCACAAAATATGGGCGTTATCCACATTCGTCCACATTTGTCCACTTGTTATCCACAGGAAAGATAAGATGACGAAGGCAATCGACAAGGACGCAATACCGATGCGCCACGGACGCAGGATACGCGTGCGACGATATGCGTGCGACATGGCAGATACTTGCGAAGAAGGGGAGAGGAACCATGAGTGACGGACCACTGCTCAACGACGTGACGCGCGCCTTCGCCGAGGCGCATCGCAATGAAGACGTGCGTGACCTGGCGCTCAAAACCAAACGGACGGCGGACCTCGACCTGCCGGCCGCGCTCGACCAGATCGCGGGCTGGCAAATCGCCCGCAACAAACTGCCGCAATGGGCCGCCTGCGCGGATATCGTCTATCCCGCGCATATTTCCATGGAACAGTGCTCATCGCAGTTCACAGCGCAATACAAGGCCGAAATCGCCCGGCGTCTGTTGCGATCTCTGCCGCAATCGGCGGGACAGACGGCCAACGACGCGACCATGACGGACCTGACAGGCGGATTCGGCGTCGATTTCTCATATCTCGCCCGCGGATTCGGTCACGCCACGTACGTGGAACGCCAATCGCACCTGTGCGAGCTGGCCGCGCACAATATGGCGGCGCTGGGCCTCACGCAAGCACAGGTGGTGTGCGGCGACGGCGTCGAATACCTACGTGCGATGGAGCCGGCGCAGCTGATCTACATCGACCCGGCCCGCCGCGACGAGCACGGCGCCCGCACCTACGCGATCGAGGACTGCACGCCCGACGTGCTGGCGCTGCGCGATCTGCTGCTGGCTAAGGCGCGATATGTGATGATCAAACTGTCGCCGATGCTCGACTGGCGCAAGGCGGTCGACGATTTCGCGGGCACTGTGGCCGAAGTGCACATCGTCTCCACCGGCAACGAATGCAAGGAACTGCTTCTGGTGCTGGACGGCAAGGCTGCCGGGGCAACGTCCGATGCCGCAGCGGCAGACACGCGCGCGCCGCACGTGTACTGCGTGAACGACGATCAGCGGCTCGACTACGATGCGGCCGCCTATACGCGCGGCCTGCGCATCGGGGACGCGCCGCTGCCGCACGAGTTGCGTTACCTGTACGAGCCGAACGCGTCGATCATGAAGGCCGGCTGCTTCGACGTGGTGGAAGCGCGATTCGGGGCGGTGCAAATCGGCCCGAGCAGCCACCTGTTCGTATCGGACGAGCCGGTCGATGGCTTTCCGGGGCGCGGTTTTGCGATCGAAACGATCGGCGGTATGGGCAAGAAGGAGCTGAAGCGATTGCTGTCCGGCTTGGACCGTGCCAACATCGCCGTGCGTAATTTCCCACTCACCGCGCCGCAATTGCGCAAGAAACTCAAGCTCGCCGACGGCGGCGACGCCTACCTGTTCGGCACCACCATGCAAGGCGGCGACCACGTGCTGATTCGGACGGCAAAAATCAGCAGATAATCGGCGGGTAAGCGGCGGCTTTCCACTCGACAGGAAACCGCTTTTCCTAAAGCTGAAGCGGGGCGATGCAGACGCGGTAAGTAAAGTGGTTGAAGCGGATAAAAGAGACGCCGGATCGCAATGGACCCGGCGTCTCTTACATAAGCTTCGATGGGATAGGTGAAACGGAGAAAACCGACTCAGCGCCACCACATGGTCATAATGAAACCGACCATGATGATTGCGAACGCGATGGCCAGGTTCCAAGCGCCGATGTGCGGAATCGGATAATCGGTGGTCAGGTAGTAGACCACGGCCCACACCAGACCGATGATCATCAGCGCGCAGAACAGCGGCACGAACCAGCGCGGGTTGGACTTGGTGCCCTTGATGCTTTCCTCCACACGGCGGGTGTTCTCCGCCTGACGGTTCATCATGCGTTGCATCTGCGGTGACAGCGAATCCTTATCAACGGTGGCGTTCAGCACCGCTTCGACACGGTCCATAGGAATATCGAGATCGTCATCGTCGGACTGGTCCTCGTCAACGGAAGTCTTGTCGACGACATCTTCGGTGGTTTCCTCGACGGCAGCGGTGTCGTCGGCGGACTGCAGATCCTTCTGGTCATCCGCGGTGGTTTCGTGCAGCTCTTCGTCAGCCATCAGCATAGTCTCCTTTAATAGGCTAAAAGTCATAATAGTGGGTAGACTCGAAAGCGGCGAACTCACGGCGTAAAACTGTTCAAAATCAGGACAATTGTTCAGTGAAACCCGGCGGATTCAGGCAGGTTTGGAAAGGCGCGTATGGCGAAGCATACCGGAAAGCACAGCGCGAAACGGTCGAAGGCGGCCGGCGTCGCGGCGTTCCTCGTGCTGCTGTTCTCCGGATTCCTGCTGTCCACCAACCTGCGCGTCAACCGTTCCGTGGTGGTGAGCAACGATACCGCCGAACTCGTGGAACAGCGCGTGAAAAAAGTGAACTCGCTACGGTCCGAAATCGATGCGCTGAGCACCAGAGTCAACGATCTGAGCAAAACACTCGACAGCCAGAACGCCGACGGATCGCAAGACAGCGAAAGCGCCGGCAACGGCACCATGCTCCCCGCCGTGGAAGGCCCGGGACTGGTGGTGACGCTCGACGATTCGCCGCTATGGGAGAACATGGTCGACGCCAACGGATCCAGCGCCAACATCAACGATTACGTGGTGCACCAGCAGGACATCGAAGCCGTGGTCAACGCGCTGTGGGCGGGAGGCGCCGAATCCATGCAGATCATGGACCAGCGCGTATTGTTCAACTCCGCCGTGCGCTGCTCCGGCAACGTGCTGCTGCTGCAAGGCAAGAAGTATTCGCCGCCGTTCAAAATCTCGGCGATCGGACCAGTGGAGGGCATGAGAAAAGCGCTCGACGATTCCGAGGAAGTGTCCATCTACAAGCAGTACGTGAGCGCGTTCGGCCTGGGATGGCAGGTCGACGAGAAAACGAAACTGCATTTCGACGCGACCGACGCGTTGCAGCAGCCGTTGCAGTATGCGAAAGCGCTCGAAAACGACAAGAACGGCGAATCGCAAGAGGGGAAATAACAATCGATGAAACATGTGGCAAGCCGTGGCGGACGCACCAAAAGCGCGCTGTGGACAATACTCGGCATCCTCGCCGAACTCATGCTGACCGCCGCCGCCATCTGCGCGCTGTACATCGCATGGCAGATGTGGTGGACGGGCGTGCAGTCGGAGCATAACCAGATCGAAACCCGCCAATCCGTATCCTGGTCTGATCCAGGAAAGTCCGGCAACGTCACCGTGGCGAAGGCACAGCAGGGTGACCCGCCTGTACAGCCGCAAAGCGCCACGGAAGGCGAACTCATCGCCCAAATCTACATACCGCGATTCGGCAGCCAATGGCAGCGCAACCTGGTGGAAGGCACGGACCTGACACAGCTCAACAAGCACGGATTGGGCCATTACACGGATTCGCAGATGCCCGGACAAATCGGCAACTTCGCCTTCGCCGGCCATCGCAACGGCTACGGGCAGCCGCTCGGCGACGTCGACAAACTGCAGGAAGGCGACCCGATCATCGTCCGCACGCAGGATTACTGGTACGTGTACCACTACACCAGCTACAAAATCGTGCTGCCGTCGCAGGTGGAAGTCGTGGCCGCCAACCCCGAACATCCGGGCGAGACACCGACCAAACGCATGCTGACCATGACCACCTGCGAACCGAAATACTCCACGCCGACGCACCGCTGGATCAGCTACGCCGAATTCTCCTACTGGGCGAAGGTCGCCGACGGCATCCCACAGGAACTGGCCTCCCAAAACGCCAACGGCACAGTCAAATTCGTCAACAACGAACAGTCGTCGTTCCTGTCGTCGATCGATACGCTGAAACCGTGGATCTTCGGCGCGCTCGCCGCATACGTGATCATATTTATTTCCGCCGCCGTCGCCTGGCGATGGCCGTATCTCGCCGACGTGCGCGCCGGCCGGCGCAAGAAGGCCGATTTCAGCATCTACGGCGGTTTGCTGCGCGTGCAGCCCGGCGTGCTGCCTATTCGGATCGTATTGCTGTTGCTGCTGGTGTTCGCGGCCTGCGCATCCTGCTTTGAATGGCTGTTCCCGTGGGCTGCGACGAATATCCCGGCATTGCAGGAGATGTCGAATTACACGGCCATCTAACGGGCTGTGCAGGGCGTTTGCTGGTGCCTTGTCGTCTGCTGGTGCCGCATCGCCGCACGATGGCTGCAGCGTGAGACGCGCGCGGTGTCATGAGACATTTCGCACGTACACTGCTGTTCAAACGTTGATAGGAGCATGATGACCGATTCCGCACGTATTCTGGTCGTGGACAACTACGATTCGTTCGTTTACACGATTGTCGGCTATGTGAAGACGCTTGGTGCCACAGTGACCGTGGTACGTAACGATGCGATCGACCCGTCCGCCCCGGGCGTGATCGACGACTACGACGGTGTGCTGATTTCCCCCGGTCCTGGCGCTCCATCGGAATCCGGCGCTAGTGAGGACATGATTCGCCTGTGCGCGGCGCAGAACAAGCCGATGTTCGGCGTGTGCCTCGGCATGCAGGCATTGGCCGAAGTGTTCGGTGCCACAGTGAGCCACGCGCCGACCATCATGCATGGCAAGACCAGTTTGGTGGAGCATATCGACGATGAGATCTTCGACGGCGTGGCCAATCCGATGACCGCCACGCGCTACCATTCCCTGGCTGTCGAACCGGATTCCGTGCCGGACGAGCTGGTGGTGACCGCGTGGACGCAGGACGATCATATCGTGCAGGGCATCAAGCATCGCGACAAGCCGATGTATGCGGTGCAGTTCCATCCGGAATCCGTCATGACCCAGGACGGGTATCGGCTGTTGGCGAACTGGCTTAAGGTGTGTGGGCAGGAGTCGGCAGTGGAGAAGTCGATTGGATTGCAGCCTAAGGTGAGCGAGTAGTTTTCTTTTTTGAGCTTGCTGAATTGCGATTTTTTGCGATGAATGAGTGAGTGATGAAGAGTGGTGAGTGACGGCGATGGCTGTTGCTTGCTTTTGTTTGCTTGCGGTGCCGCTTTGCTTCCCGCAGGTCCTGTTCACGACACACTCAAGGCCGTTCGGCCAAGCTTACGGTCGTGAACAGGACCTGCGGGAAGCAAAGCTCCTTTGGCTTTATGGAGCTGCCTTCGGCTGCTTTTGTTTTTTGAGGGAAAGAGAAAGGGGAGGGAGCGGCTTTGAGCCGCTCCCTCCCCTGATTTTGTTAGTTGCCTTGTTGGTTGTTGCTGTTGTTGCCGTTACTTGTGTCGGTGCTGGGGGTGTCGCTGGATGACTTCTTGGTGGTCAGCGTGATGGTCGATCCGCTGTCGGCCTGGCTGCCGCCATTCGGAGACATCGACACGACGGTCGCATCGTCGTCCTGTGGCCCGTTGACGCTTACCTGGAATCCGGCGGCCTCCAAAATGCTCTTTGCTTCGGCAAGTGTGGAGTTGGCAACGAACGGCACGCTCACCTGCTGCTTGCCGGTGGACACCCAGATGGTCACGGCCGTTCCCGCCTCGACGGTGCTGCCGGAACCCGGATCGATGCGGGTGACTGCACCGGACTGCACCGAATCGGAATACTCGCTTTCGATGGTGATCTGCGTCAGACCAGCCTGCTTGAGCTGCGCGATGACCGAATCCTTGGCCTGGCCTACCAGACCATCCGGAATCTTGGTCATGCCGGACGAAATGTACAGCGTGATGATGGTGCCCTTGGTCTGCTTCGAATTCGCGGCCGGATCGGTGTTCACCACCTGATCCTTCGCAATGGTGGCGTTATCCACGGTCTTGACGTTGCCTACCTTGAATCCGGCGGCCTCGAGGATGCTCTTCGCCTCCTCCTGGGTCTTGCCGGACACATCCGGAACAGGGACCGCTTGTGGGCCAGTGGAGAACCACACGGAGACCGTGGAGCCCTTCGCCACTTTCTTGCCGCCTTGCGGATTCTGCTTGGTGATGGTGCCCTTCGGTTGGCTGGACGTGGAATCGTTACGGGCGTCAAGCTTCAGACCAAGGGCCTTAAGCTGTTCTTCCACACGCGCCTGGGAGATGTTCGACGTGTCGGTGAAGTCCGGCACGGACACCAGATCCGCAGTGTTCTTATGCCCGTTCAACGCGAAGAAAATACCGATGACGGCCAGCAAAACAACGATGCTGCCGACCACGGAAGCGATGATGATCTGCTTCTTCTTACGCTCCTGCGCGGCCTTGGCACGCTGTTCCGCACGGGTCTTCGTTTCGACTCCGCCATTCGGATTCGGCACGGCCTCGAACTGGCCGGTGACCGGGTTGAACGCCTGCGTCGGCGCATCCGTCGCCGGCGCCATGGGCACGGTGGCGGCATCCATTTCGGCCTGCTTGCGGGCCTTCATGTTGGTCAGGTCGGTCAACGGGTTGAACGCGGCAGCCATCGGCACACCGCCGTTCATGAACGTCAGCAGATCGTTCTTGAACTCGGAAGCGGTGGCGTACCGGTTCTGCCGATCCTTGGCCATCGCCTTCGCGCAGATCGAATCCCACATCTTCGGCAGGCCCGGCACGATCGTGCTTGGGGGAGTGGCGACTTCCGACACATGCTGGTAGGCGATCGCCACCGCCGAATCACCGGTGAACGGCGGCCGGCCGGTGAGCATTTCGTACAGCACGCAGCCGGCGGAATACAGGTCGGAACGCATGTCGACGCTTTCGCCGCGCGCCTGCTCCGGAGACAGGTATTGCGCGGTGCCGACGACGCCCTGCGACTGCGTCATCGTGGCCGCGGAATCGTCGATCGCGCGGGCGATGCCGAAGTCCATGACCTTGACCACGCCCTGCTCGGAAATCATGATGTTGCCGGGCTTGATGTCGCGGTGGATGATGCCCATGCGGTGCGAGTATTCGAGCGCGTTGAGCACGCCCATCATCACCTGCTCGGCGTCGCGCTGGCTCAGCGCGCCATTCACCTTGAGGATGTCACGCAGGGTCTGACCCTTGACGTACTCCATCACCAGATACGGCAGATGCTCGATTTCGCCGGTTTCCGTGGTGACGGTTTCCTCGCCCGAATCGTAGATGTTCACGATGTTCGGGTTGTTCATCTGCGCGACGGAATGGGCTTCACGGCGGAAACGCTCAAGGAAGATGCTGTCAGTGGCGAAATCGGCGCGCATGATCTTGACGGCGACGGTACGCCCCAGACGCGTGTCGGTCGCCACATGCACTTCGGCCATGCCGCCACGGCCGACGAGTTGGCCGAGCTGATAACGGCCCCCGGCCAGAGAGGTAGGCATGTTGATGTTCATCCCTGTTCCTTCCAATCATTGCTCACGGAGATATGGGGTTTGCTGACCACACGTCGGGGAAGCCTTCCTCCCGAAGAGACGACCATCGTGTCGGCCAGCTGCGTCTGCTGGTCGAGCAGACGGCGTTCGATGCGGGACAGGGTGCGTGACACCACCAGCGCGTCCTTCGGACGGTCCAGCGGGTCCTTGGCCAACATCGACATGACGAATTCACGCAACTGCACATCGACGGTGTCGGGCAGCGGCGGAACCGGATTATTGACATGTGCTGCGGCGATGTCGACCGGTGTGGCGCCCGTGAACGGACGGTGTCCGCACAGGCCCTCATAGGCGACGACGCCAAGCGAATAGATATCGGATTGCGGCGTGGCATGCTTGCCCTGCGCCTGCTCCGGGGAAATGTACTGCGCGGTGCCCACGACCATGCCGTCCTGCGTGATCTGCTCCTGATTGGTGGAGTAGGAGACGCCGAAGTCGGTGATCTTCACCTCGCCGGAATCGGACACCATGATGTTCGCCGGCTTCACGTCACGGTGGATCACGCCATGGGAATGTGCGACGAACAGGCCGCGTGCGGTCTGAATGAGGATCGGCAGCAGCTTGATCGGGTCCATCGGGCCGTTCTGCTCGTGGTACAGGTCTGCAAGCGACTTGCTCGGCACGTATTCCATGATGAGGAATCCGATGCCGTCATGCTCGTAATATTCGAACAGCGCAGCGATGTTCGGATGCGCAAGATTGGCGGAATTATGGGCTTCCGCGCGCAGGCGAAGCAGTTTGGCCTCCTGGGTGACGCCCAAATCGCCACGTAGCGCCTTGATGGCCACCGGACGTCCAAGTTGGATGTCATAGCCTTTCCATACCTCGCCCATGCCACCTTGGGCCAGGCGGGAATCCAACCTGTAGCGTCGGTGGATGAGCTGTCCTTCAACCAGTTTCATTCTGCCAGCGCCTCCTGCATCATTGCTTTCATAATCGGTCCTGCCGCGAACGAGCCGTACAGGTCCACGTTATGCACCACGACCGCCACCGCGATCTTCGGATCGTCCGCCGGTGCGAATCCGATCACCCAGCCGTCGATGGACGTATTGCCGTTTCCAATCTGCGCGGTACCCGTCTTGACGGCCACCTGCACGCCGTTGATGGCCAGATTCGTGTTCTCCTTGGTGACCACGGCCTCCATCATTTGGGTGAGCTTGTTGGCCGTATCCGCACTGAACGCATGGGACATGACCGTGGGCTTGGTCTGCGAAATGACCGACAAGTCGGCGGAACGCACGCGGTCGACCAGCGTGGGCTGCATAAGCTTGCCATCATTGGCTATGGCGGCGGCCACCATAGCGTTCTGCAACGGTGTCACCACGGTGTCTCCCTGGCCGATAGACGCCAATGCGAGCTTGTCGTCGTTGATGTCGGTGGGGAACTTCGACGTGACCGACACCCACGGGGTGCCGGTGTAATCGGAACCGTCCACGGTGATCGGGCTGTCAAAACCAAGTTTCTTGGCCATGGACGAGACGGCGTTGTCGCCCAACGACACGCCCAACTGGGCGAACGCGGTGTTCGACGAATATGCCAGCGCGTCCTCCATGGAGATTTTGCCGTCAGCGCCGTCGGCCTGCGGTACGGCGTTGGTCAGTTGTGTGACGGTGCCGGGGAGCGTGTAGCTTGCTCCTGCCGGAATCTGCGTATCTGGCTGGTATTGGCCGGTTTCCAAAGCCGCGGCGGCCACCACCGTTTTGAACGTGGACCCCGGAGGATACAGCTGCGAAGTGGCTCGGTTGAGCATCGGATTGGTGGCGTCCTGGGACAGCACGCCGTAGTTGCTGTTCGCCTGGCTCATGTCATGGCTGGCCAGCTGGTTCGGGTCGTAGCTGGGCGTGCTGACCATGGCGAGGATACGGCCGGTTTTCGGCTCGATGGCCACTGCGGCGCCATCCGTGCTGCCGAGGCTGTTGTATGCGGCCTGCTGAATCTTCGGATCGATGGACGTTTCGATATTGGCGCCCTTGTTCTCCTGCCCGGTGAACAGCGACTTGAACCGCTGCCAGAGCAGCTGCTCCGACTGGCCCGACAGCAGCGAGCTGCGGGACGCTTCGACACCGCTCCAGCCACGCTGGCTGATGGAGAAGAATCCGGTGACCGGCGCATACAGTTCGCCGGCGGAATAGGAACGCTGGTACGAGAACGAATCGTTGGAAGGATCGGATTTTGCGATGACCGATCCGTCCGCGGCGAGAATGGACCCGCGCGGTGCGCCGTATTCGTGGTACAGCGCGCGGACGTTACGTGCGTCGTTGGTGAGCTGGTTGGCTCGGATGGCCATGATGATGGTGGTGGACATGCCCAGAATGACGAACAAGGCCACCACGATGGTGAACAGCTGGCGGAGCGACTTATTCATGCGATGCTCCTTGCTGGTCGATCGTCGGCAGGACTCCGGTTATCGGAATCGTCGGATTGGATTGATCGGTCTGGCCGGCTTGGCTGGTTCGATTGGCGGGCACGGCATGACCTGCTTGCCCGGCTGCGCCCGCATGGCTTGCCCGCACGGCCGGGATGGCCGAAGCCTTCGCCGCACCCGAACGCGTATTGCCGGCGATTTCGGTACGACGGTTCCGCTCGCGTTCGCGCAACACCCTGACGGCTTCCTGCTGGAATGTGTCGCTGTCGATCTCGGATTCCGGCCTGTTCGCGGAATTGGAGATGACGATCAGCAGCGCGGCCAGCATGTAGTTTGCGATCAGCGACGAACCGCCGGCCGCCATGTAGGGAAGCGTCAGACCGGTCAGCGGAATGACCAGCGTGATACCGCCGACCACGGTGAACACCTGGAAGGCCATGGTGAACACCAAGCCGGACGCAAGCAGCTTGCCGAAGCCGTCCTTGATTTTCATCGCGGTGATCATGCCGGCTGCGATGATCAGCAGATACAGCATGAGAATGGCCATCAGGCCGGTCAATCCCAGCTCCTCGCCCAATGCCGCGTAAATGTAGTCGGAATTTGCGATCGGGGTGATCGACGGGTGGCCCTGACCGAGGCCGGTGCCCATCAGACCGCCGGAAGCCAAGCCGAAAATGCCGGTGACGAGCTGGTATGAGCCGCCGTATTCCTTGTTGTATTGAGCCGCGGAGAACGGGTGGAGCCAGGCGTCCACACGCGAGCCGACGTGGCTGAAGATGCTTGCCGCCGCCACCGCGCCGGCGGCGAAGGCGATGAATCCGATGACGATCCAGCTTTTACGCCCGGTGGCCACGTACAGCATGGACACGAACATGGCGAAGAACATCAGTGACGTGCCCAGATCATGCTGCAGGACCAGAACGCCCATGGAGACGATCCACACCACGATGATCGGTCCCATATCCTTGATGCGTGGCAGTTGGATGCCGAGAATCTTCTTTCCGCCGACGGCAAGCTGGTCGCGATGGTCGAACAGATACGAAGCGAAGAAGAACGCCAGGAACAGTTTGGCGAATTCGCTCGGCTGGAACGATCCCAAGCCGGGAATCTTCACCCAGATGCGTGCGCCGTACTGTTCGGAACCGACCACCGGCAGCATTGGCGACAGCAACAGCACGATGCCGATCACCATGCTGACGTACGAGAATCGCCGCAATACGCGGTAATCCCTCATGAACACCACCAGCAGGTTGGCAAACACCAGTGCGATCGCCAACCAAAGCAACTGTCGGAACGCCACTGTGGTTTTGGTGTCTTGGTCGAGGCGTGCGATCATCGTGACGCCGATGCCCGTCAATACCAGCACGCAGCACATGACCGATTGGTCGGCGTGCGGCTGGAATCGCAGCAGCAGACCCCAGGTGGTCAGGAACAGCGCGCTTACGAACGCGAGCATCCACACATAGTTTTGCGGGAAGCCGTTCGTGGTGCGTTCAAACATCTGGAAGAACGCCACCGCGCACAGCAGCATGCTGAACAGCAGCATGCCAAGCTGTCTCAAGCGTGTTGCAATCATGACTTGTCACCGCCCGACTTGTTGGTCTGCGCGGCCTGATCGGCGGCCTTTTTCGCCGCTTCGTCCTGCTGCTTCTGCTTGGCGGCTGCTTCGTCCTTCGCCTTCTGCTCGGCTTCGGCCTTCTCCTGCTGCCTCGCCTCTTGCTTGCGCTTCGCATCGTTCAGCTGCTTTTTGATCAGACGGGTATGGCTTTTCGCTTCGCCGTACGTGTCGAAGGAGATGCCCTGGTCAAGCTGTTCGCGCCAGCTTGGCGGCAGATCGCTGGTCTTCATATTGGTGTCGGTGACGGCATGTGACAGTTTGGCACCGAAGATGCTCGTCGGCACGCCTTGGAAAATCGCCACTTTGCCGTTGTTGTCGCCGATGTAGTACTTGGTTTGGCTCCAACGGTAGGTGCCCACGCCCACGCCGGCAACGCCAAGCAGCACCAGAATGATGATGAGTATGGTGATGATGCGGTTGCGGAATTTGCGCGACCGTTTCGTCTTACGTTCCTCGATATGTTCGTTGCGAATCGCCTTGGCGACTTCCGGATCGTTCGGATCGGCGGAAATACGCCCGTTGCGCTTCTGCACAATCGGAATTTCCCCGGTATCGGTATTGACACGGTCGCCATTGTCTTCGCGGACCGACGACGGCTGCGCGACGCGCTGTTCCGGCTGTTTCGGCTCCTCGTTGGGATCCTTGCCGCTGCGCAGGGCCGCGGCACGCGCCGCCGGCGACTGTTTGCCTTCGCGCAGAGGCGGGGCGGAAGCGACCGGTTCGTTGACGATGTCCGCGATGGTTTCCAAGCTTGCGCTGGCCGCGCCGCCGACCAGCGGCGTCTGATGCGGCAGGTCGAACGCGTCCGCGTCGAGCGCGAGCGTCGCGTCGGCGATCACCGCGGTGACGTTGTCGGTGCTGCCCGCACGCAACGCCATCGATACGAGCCGCTGCGCGCACTCCTCCTGATCGGCGCAGGTGGACAGCACTTCTTCAAGCGTGGAATCCTCCAGCACACCGCACAGGCCGTCGGAGCACAGCAGCCAACGGTCGCCCGGATGCGCCTTGCGGATGGCGATGTCAGGGCGCGAATCGATGTCGAAATCGCCCAGCACGCGCATCACCACGTTGCGTTGCGGATGGTTGCGTGCCTCGGCTTCGCTGATACGGCCGGTGTCGATGAGGTGTTGCACGTAGCTGTGGTCGCTCGTCATACGGATCAGACGGCCGTCGTGCAGCAGATACGCGCGGGAATCGCCGATATGCGCCAATACCCAGCAGCCGGCGACCAGCGCCACGGACGTGACGGTGGTGCCCATGCCGGCAAGACGGCGTTCGCGCTTGGCTTTGCCGACGATCGCGTCGTGCGCGGCCATGACGGAAGTCGCCATCATATGGGAGACGACCTGCACATCGCCGTCAACATTGTCCTGTTCGATGTGCGCCAGCGACCGGATGGCGATGGTGGAGGCGGTGTCGCCGCCGGCATGCCCGCCCATGCCGTCGCAGATGGCGATGAGATGCTCGCCGGCGAACGCGGAATCCTGGTTGTTGGAACGCACGGTGCCCACGTCGGAGACGACGGTGGAATACATGAACAATTGTTGCGAAGCGGTGGAAGTCGGCAAAAACGTCACCTCAATTCGAAGGTGGTCGCACCGATGCGCACAGGCACGCGCGCGCCAAGAATCATCGGCGCGTTCAGACGTTGATGATTGACGACGGTGCCGTTGGTGGATCCCAGATCCTCGATGGCCCAACGGCCGGTGGCGGGATCGGTGTAGACGCGCGCATGGTGGGAGGAAACGAATTCATCATCCAGCACCACGGTGTTCGAAGCGGAACGGCCAAGTGTGATGGTGTTGCCGGCCAGAGGGACGGAACTGCCGGCAAGGGGGCCATCGATAATGACCAGCAGAGTTGGTTTGGCATTGGTTGCGGCGCTTGCCGAAGGGGCTGCGGCGGCTACGGGCGCAGGCGATTCGACGGCCTTGCGCGCGGCACGCTCCTTACGACGATGAGCCCGCGACTTGCGCGGGCTGAGCGTTTCGATATCCCTGTACAGCGAACGTACCGTACAGGCCACGAAGATCCAAAGCAGTACGAGAAACCCGTACTTGAGGATCGCAAACGTTAATTCAGTGAGCATAAAAGGCGGCTCTCCGGGTTGGGGCTGATTACTCCTGCTCCTGCGAGGAGGCCCAGTACAGGATGCGGGTTCGGCCGATGGTGATCGTGTTGCCGTCGAGCAGCGTTGCCGCCTCAACATGATGGCCTTCGACGTACATGCCGTTGGTGGAGTTCAGGTCGCGGGCGATGACGGTGTTGCCATTGTCGGTGACGTCGATTTCCATGTGACGACGGGAGATGCCGGGGTCGTCGATGACGATGTCGCAATCGGAACCGCGGCCGATGATGGTCTTTTCCTCGGTGAGCAGATACTGGTGCTCGCCGATCTCCAGCATCGGGCAATCCTCGGTCTGCGCGTCGGTCGTGACCGGCACGGTGTTGCCCTGCACGGATTCGCTGGAAAGCCGGTAATCGCCCTTGGAAAGTTCAAGATCCTCTTCGAAGATCACCACGACCGGGCCGACGAACGCGTAGTTCTGGCTCTTCGCATACTGGGTGAGGTTGTCGGCAAGTTCATTGGCGAGCGTTTCGGCGCCCCACTCGACGATGTTGTTGAAATCCGGAGTGCTGAGCTTGAAACGGTACTCGTTCGGGGCTACGGTGCGATCGCGCGTGACGGGCATGGCTTCTTTGTCGATCTCGCGTTCCAGAGCGCTGGAAAGGTCGACGGGCTTCAGGTCTTTAGACCCGAACTTCGCGAAAACCCCGTTGACGGCGCCTTCCACGCTCTTCTCAAATCGGTCGAGAACACTCATACTTGTCCCTTTCTGTCCTTGACTATCCTACGCTGTAGCCTGCCGAGCGCCAATTCGAAGGCTACTTGCTTGCAAAAATTTCATGTGAAGGGGGTTGCGTCCGGGCTATTGGCGGCGAGTGGTGCGTGATGGTCGGTAGATTGGAAGGTATGAATGATGCGATTGATGAGTTTCCTGGGCTGAAGGCCCGTACCTTGCGATTCACCTGCGGCGCGCCACGTTCCACCCGCGCGATCGGCGACGGTTCGCGTGCGCTGTTCCTGCGTTCGGACGGTCCGGAGGACACCGTCACCTCCCTGTGGATGAGCGTGATCGGCAGCGATGGCGATACCGACGAGATTCTGCTTGCCGATCCGCGTACGCTGCTGGCTGACGCCGACGCCGAGGATGTGCCGGCTGAGGAAAAGGCGCGCCGCGAACGTGCGCGTGAAGGTGGTTCCGGCATCGTCGGCTATTCGGTCGATGCGGCCGGCAACCGCGTGGCGTTCACCATCAACGGCCAGCTGTTCCTGACGGATATCGCGGCCGGCGTGACGCGCGGCATCGCCATCGACGAACCGGAATTCAAGCCGGTGCTGAACCCGCGCATCAGCCCCGACGGACGACACATCATGTATACGACCGGCACGTATTTGGTGGACGTCGATCTTGCGGACGTGTCGGACACGACGGACGCAGTCGAAGACGCGGGCGATGCGGTGTCCATCGTCGCGTCCGTTCCGCAAGACGACGCTGACGACGTTGCCGATACGCAGGACGGCACGCAAGATGACGCGCAAAGCGACACGGCCGAATCGCAAGCAGGCGAATGGAAAATCGGTCTCGCCGAATTCGCCGCAGGTGAGGAAATGGACCGTTACGACGGCTTCTGGTGGTCGCCCGATTCCAAGTATGTGCTCTTCGAAACCTTCGACGCATCCCACGAACAGACCTGGTACATCGCCGACCCGGCCAATCCGACGAAACCCGCGCAGGCCCGCCGCTATCCGCAGGCGATGACGGCCAACGCCGACGTGCATCTGACGCTGCTGGAACTCGGCTACGATACGGACGGCTGCTACTACGGCGGCATCGCACACAACGTGGAATGGGACCGCGAATCGTACGAATACCTGGCCGCCGTCAGCTGGACCGAAGGCCACGAGCCGCTGCTACTTGTGCAGGACCGGCTTCAGCAGCACGACCAGGTGCTCGCCGTCCACGTGGGCGAGCCTATCGTGACCATGAGCGCGCCGGAAAACGGCTTCACCGACGAGGACGGCAGCGAAGTGGAGACCTTCTCCATCGCCATCCCCGAATACGCGCCCGGCGAAGAACCCGGCACCACGCGCGTGCTTGAGGAACATAGCAACGACTGCTGGCTCGACCTGATCGCCGGCACCCCCGCATACACGCCTGACGGCCGTCTCGTGTGCGCGATGAACGACATGGACGCCGACACCAACCGCCTGACCGTGGACGGCACGCCATTCACACCCAAGGGCCTGCAGGTGCGCGAAGTGCTCGACGTGACCGACGACGACGTGCTGTGCGTGGTGCAGCGCACGCCGGAACTGCTGCCGGCTGCCGATCTGCCGTTCCTGTGGCAGTCCAACGCGGACGATCACGACGCCCGCAGCTTCGACGTGGTCTCGATCCGTTACGACGGCACATGGGAGCCGCTCACCTACGTTCCCGGACAGTGGACGATGAGCCGCGCCGGCGACGGTTGCGTGGTGACCGGCCGTGGCATGGACGATGCCGCGATGCAGATGCAGCATTGCATGAACGTGCGCACGGCGGACGGTGATGGTGATGGCGTCGACGCCGCCGACATGATGTCGATGGTGGTTTCGCCGATCGAAAACCACGCCGAAACCCCCGGTTTCATGCCGAACGTGCGATTCGTCCGCCTCGGCGAACGCGCCCTGTACGCGGCGGTCATCCTGCCGTCGGCCGACAGCGCATACGCGCATGCCGACCAGTTGCCGGTCCTCATGAAGCCTTACGGAGGCCCCGGTTTCCAGCAGGTCGTGGAAAGCCAGTCGTTCTACTGGGACGCGCAGTGGTGGGCCGACCAAGGCTACATCGTGGTCACCGCCGACGGTCGCGGCACCACCGGCCGCGGACCGAAGTGGGATCGCGCGATCTACGAAAACATGAAAGCCGTGACGCTTGAGGACCAGGTCGACGCCGTGTACGCGCTGCCCGACGCGCTTGCCTCGATCGCCACCAAAACCGGCGTTGCCGTGCCGAAACCCGACCTCGGCCGCGTGGCGATGATCGGCTGGTCCTACGGCGGCTTCCTGTCCGCGCTCGCCGTGCTGGACGCGCCCGACACGTTCGCCGCGGCCTGCGCGGGCGCCCCGCCGACCGACTGGACGCTGTACGACACGCATTACACCGAGCGCTACCTGGGACTCGACCCGGCCACGTACGAACGTAACAGCATCGTCGCGGACGCGCCGAAACTCAGTCGCCCGCTTATGCTCATCCACGGTTTCGCCGACGACAATGTGACGATCGCCAATAGCCTGCGATTGAGCCAGGCGCTGATGGCGGCCGGCAGGAAGCACACGTTCCTGCCGCTCAACGGCATCACGCACATGACCAACGACGAGACGGTGGCGCGCAACCTGTTGCTGTTGCAACGCGACTTCCTCGCCGACGCGCTGGTCTGACGGTGTTCCGGCGGAACTGACGTTCCGATACAACCGAAGAAAAAAAAGAACGCGTCCCCCTGCGATTCGACGGACTGCCAAGTATCCGTCGGGTCACAGGGAGACGCGTAACCCTTCTCAATAGGGAAGATAGGATGGCGTGAACACCCCTGCAAGTAAGGGTGTACCACATCTGTGTAGCACCTTTTGTAGTACCCTTTCGTTTCTCGCGACCGTCGGAGCCAGTCACGATTCGGGGTGTCCGGCAAGGGGTGGCAGGGTTTCGGGCACCGGAATCGGCAGATAGGCGAACAGCGTCCATTCGCCGTCGCGCAGCGTTGTCTCGAGTTTGCCGCCATGCGATTCGAGCTGTTTGCTGAAATACGCGAGGCCGTGGCCTCCCGGCTGCGTGCGATCCGTTTCGGTGGTCCTCGCCTGGTTGATCTGCGTGATTTCGACGGCGTTCGGCTTGAGCATCACCGACAGGTCGGCTTTGCTGCCGGACTGGGCATGACGCGCGATGTTGGCGTAGGTCTCGCGAAGCAGATCATTGGCGATTCCGGCCAGGCTCGGGGAGGCGCTTGGCGCACCGCCCGCCACATGGAGGATCGAGGTGATGTCGAAGCCGAGCGCGCGTAGACGCCGGTCGCCGCCGGCCATCGTGGCTTTGAGCAGGTCGGAGAAGGCCTTGCCGTCCGCATCCTCCTCAAGGACGGTGACGTCCATATCCAGTTCATCGATGACGCGATGCACGTTGGTCAGGGCGGACAGGATGTAATCGTTGACCTGCGTCCATTTGTCGAGCTCATCGCGTCTTTCGTCCGCGTTCTTGCCGTCGTCACCATCCGTCGAGGCGCTGCCATCGCCATCGTCTCCGCCGGACAATGCATCGATGCGACGTTGCGCGACGAAAGCCGCGGCGGACAGATCTCCCGTCACGGCGTCGTGTATGGCTTCCGCGATGTGACTGCGGCTTTCCATCTCCCGTAATCGTGCTTTCGCCTGCTCCGCCTCGGCGCGGCTGCCGGCTACGGCCTGGTTCCATCGCAAACCGCATCCGAGCATCAGTACCAGGCTGACCATGGCGATGATGGCCACGGGATTGCTGCGGCTCGTATCAAGGACCAGTTGACGGAACAGCTGGTCGCCTATGGAATAAGCGAGCAGCAGCAGCGCCACGAGATTGTTGGTTTCGTAGGCGAGCATGCCGAACGTGTAAAGGATTCCCGGCAGCGAGTTGACGTCGGCTCCGGGTATGAGCCAAGGTCCCGACTGGCTCATGATCAGAAACAGCAGCGACATCGATTTCGGAAAGAACGGTGACAGCAGCAGCACCGCGATTTCGATGATGGTCCAGACGATCGCCGCGGGATTGTCGGTCGGGGCGAGCACCAGGCAGAACAGGATCCACCATACGGTGATGACCACGATGGTTATGCGGATCGGATGCCAGAGTTTCGGATGGTCGGCACGCATATGGTTGTGCCAGGAGCGAAAGGCGCTTACGGGTCTGGGTTTTGTGGGTTCAGCGTGCATGCGATCTCACCCACAATGCCACCGCCTGGCGTGCCGTCTTGCAGTTCAGCTTCTTGAGAATGCCCTGCATATGCTTGCGCACGGTGCTTTCGGAGATGTCCAGTCGTTCGGCGATCTCCCTGTCCAGCATGCCGTCGGCGCACAGGGAGATGATTTGCTCCTCGCGCACGGTGAGCCGCGGTGAGGTCTCCTCCTCGCGTCTGATGCGCACGTTGGCCAGGGCGGGAGGTTCGAATCCCTCCATAACGTTGCCCCCACAGAGCCGCTCGATGGCCTTCGCCAGCTGATCGGAATCCTCCTTGCCGATCAGTCCCTGCGCTCCGGCTTCCATCAGCCTGCTACGGTAGCTGTTGATGGAGAAGCTGGTGATGCCCAGAATCGGCAAATGCCTGTCCATGAGACGGATCCGATGGCAGATGGCCGGCCCCTGCAAGCCCTCCATGGACATGTCCAATACAAGCAGGTTGAGATTGTCGTCGTTCCTCTGGCAACGTTCGATCGCTTCGTCGCCGGAAGTGGCCGTCCACACCACGTAGGCCGTGGGGACCTTCGCTTCGATGAGAAGGCTCAGCGATTCCAACGCGCGCGGATCGTTGTCGACCAGCGCCACACGGTGGACTTTGGGTATGGGAGCTGCGGATTTCGTGGGATTCATCGCATGGCTCACTTTCCACACAGCCAGTAAAGCGGCGGCGGGCAGTCGATGATGGCGGATGCGGTTCCCCTCGCCGCGTCGGCGAAGATGGCAGCCTTCCCGTTGGAAGGGGCCATCGTTCCGGCTGGCTGCATGGTGCAGAGCATGACGAATGACACACACAATGACATGATTTTCATACCGACATTGTACGGGGGAGCGCGTCCACGAGTGAGGAGGCGCGTTCGATCCGTGGAGCCGAAGCGTGGGGCTCTGAAGGCTGTTCATGTGGGATTCGTATGATGAAAGCATGACTCTTAGGCTGCTCGACGAGGTGAATTACGACGCCGAAATGGAAAGCAAGGTGCTGCCCGCGCTGGACGCCTGCATGACGGAAGGCTGGATGGAGTCGGCCACCGTCGATTGGAACGGCGACGCGTTGCCCAAGCTGGACCGTCCCGGGCGGCTGCACTACTGCTGCTACGACGCGCACAAATTCGACGTGCTGCGTGAGGACGGCGCTTCGGGCATCTTCCGTGGCGTGGTGGTCATCTCGCACGGATTCACCGAATTCGCCCGCAAATACAGCGAGATGGCATGGTACTTCCTGCTGTCCGGCTATTCCGTATGCATCCTCGAACACCGCGGGCACGGCCATTCCGCACACGACGTGAGCAATCCCAGCCTGGTGTGGATCGACGATTGGCGTCGGTACGTGGCCGATTTCGCAGCCTTCGCCGACACTGTGGGCCGCGAATACGCGTGCGGCGAGCCACTGAACCTGTACTGCCATTCGATGGGCGGCGGCATCGGCGCGGCCGTGATGGAACACTATCCGAGCCTGTTCGACAAGGCCGTGCTGTCCGCACCCATGATCGCCCCCGTCGTCGGCATGCCGACATGGATCGCACGCATCGCTACAGGCGCGTTGTGCGGCTTGGGATTCGGCAAAGCGCGCGTATTCGGTCACACCGATTTTTCCCCCGAACTCGATCTCGACGAGCATAAGGGCGCGTCCGAGGCACGTGTGCGCTGGTTCCACAAGCAGCGCGTCGACGACGTGGCATGCCAGACCAACGCGGCCACCTTCGAATGGGCGCATCAGGCGATGGCGCTGTCCCGCGCCATACTCAAACCGGACATGTGCGGCGCAATCGAAACCCCGATGCTGCTGTTCCAAGCCGGACGCGACATTTGGGTGCTCAACGGACCGCAGGACGATTTCGTGGAACGCGTGCGCGAAGGTGGCGGATCAATCGAAAAAATACGGTACGGCAAGTCGTTGCACGAGATCTTCTCCATGCCGAACACGGTGGTCGGACCGTATGTGGACAAGATAGTCGATTTCTACAACGCCCCGGAAGCGGCATTGTAGGTGCGGAAACAATGGGAATAAGCGGTGTTTCAGAGGGGTGCATCCAAGGGGATGCACCCCGATTTTTTATAGACAAATATGGTGACGACGGCTAGTTTTACCGGAAAACTGGGGGGATATCTGAAAATGGTCTCTGCTTCATGATATTTTGAAGAATGCCGATCACGCCATGGAAGGCGTTCAGACTACAGAGAGAATATTATGAAGCGATATCAAACAGCTTTGGGCAAAGCTGTAATTTCCGCTATTGCCGCTTGTTCCATGCTGCTCCCGATTTCCGTCGCATCCGCCGATGCCCCGGGCGTCTCCGTGAAGCAGGGCGCGGGATACACCGCCACCAAAATCTCCCATCCGAGCAATGGTCTCGGCCAGGACGACGGCATCGTCAATGTTGACAAGAACGGCGATTCGACAGTGGCCGACGGCAACGCCGATCGCGGCCAGAGCTACGCCTGGTCGTCGCTCGGATACGGCGACTGGATGTACGTGGGCACCTGCTATTCCGCGATGGGCTCCACACTCAAGCACATCGCCCACAATTTGGGCACATCCTACGCGAAGCTCAAGGCGGGCATTGATGTGCTGTTCAACGGCGAGCTGTATCTCGATAACGGCGAGAACCACAGCCTGTTGCTGAAGATCAACACCAAGACCGGCGAGACGAAGATCGTCGTGCCGCCGATCCAGATCGCCACCGGCGGCAAGATGAACGTGAACGGCTACCGTGCGGCCGTCGAATTCCACGACAAGCTGTACTTCGCCGCGGCCGCGCAGGGCACTCCGTATCTGCTGGAAGTCGATCCGAAGGACGATTCCTCCAAGATCGTGTACCAGAGCGGCGGTGTGGCCCCGGGCATTTCCACGGGCATTCGAGGCCTGGCCGTGATGAACAACGAGCTCATCGCCAGTATGATTGGCGCCCAAGGCGCGTACATCGTGGCTTCCTCCGATCCGTCCGCCGGCGCCGACTCGTTCCGTACCATCGCCACACAGCAGGATCTGCTGAACTATCCTGCGTACCACTACACCGACAACATCTTCGGTGGCGCCATCTGGGATATGGTGACGTTCAACAATCGCCTGTATATCACCGTCGTCACCGGCACCGCGAATAACAAGCAGTCGTTCGCGCTGTTCCGCGGCGAGGAAGGCGCCGACGGCAAGTGGACGTACACGCCGCTCGTGGGCGATCCGGCCGACGGCGCGCGCTACGAATACGGTTTCGGCGCCACCCGTTCCGGCGCGGCCAACATGGTGGTCTACAAGAACCACCTGTACCTCGGCGGCTACAACGATCCGATGGTGGCGTTGCCGGACGTGCTCAGCACCATGAAATTCAAAAACCTGTACGACGACATGTCCAACCCGGTGAACCTGTGGCGCATGGACGCCGACGAGAACTTCGAACTCGTGGCGGGCTCCGATGGGGACAAGTACTTCAACGCCCCGAAGGGCACCATCGACGGCAAGACCATGCGCGCCGGCCTTGGCGAGGAACACGACATCAGCCGTTACCTCAACCAGTACGTGTGGCGCATGCAGTCGTACGACGGCAAGATGTACGCGGGCACCTTCGATATCAGCGACCTGTCCTACCCGGTGACGCAGTTCGCCAACGGCGACATCCTCCACCGCACTCCGGAGGAATGGAAGAAGCAGATCGAATACATCAAGAAGTTCCTGGAAACAACGGAAACCGACGCTTCCGGTGCTTCCACCTACGCTCTCACCGATGGCTCGAATGCTGATGGCGCCGCGGCCGACGATATCGCCAAAGTGCAGCGCATGGAATCGCTGATGCAGGAGATGCAGGGCGACCTGGAATCCAAGCAGACCGACGTGCAGGCCGACGGCACCGCTCCGATGGCGCTCGACGATGCCGAGGAATACACGATCGAAAATCGTGAGGACTTCCAGAAGATGCTGGAAGAGCTGCTGGCCCTGTACCAGCAGGTCAGGCCGATGCTGCCGGACTACGTCGTCGAACAGCTCGACAAGTGGCTCACCCAGGAGAACGTCGAGAACTTCACCTACTTCGTGGGCGTATGCCGTTACCTGCACTACGCGAACTCCGAAAAGCGCGGCTTCGACATGGTGGTCACCTCCGATGGTCTGAACTTCCAGACCGTCACCCGCAACGGCTTCGGCGACAACAATAACCACGGTCTGCGCGTGTTCGCCGTGACCAACTCCGGTCTGGCCGTCGGCACCGCCAACCCGTATCATGGCGCGCAGGTCTGGCTGCTGAACGACGGCACCGAAGTGAAGAACGCCTCGCTGACCGCGGGCAACGCCTTCACCTACGACAAGTACGATGCCTTCGCCAAGGCGCCGAACGCGGCCGGCCTGAACGTGGGCGTCAACTTCAACGGCAACACCGTGGAAAGCGTCGAATACAACTACCAGGCCCTGGTGGCCGGCACGGATTACGTGGTGAACGAGGACGGTTCCGGCATCACGCTGACCAGCGCGTTCCTCAACGCCCAGGAGACCGGCAGCACCGGTTCCGTGGTGATGCGGTTCAACCGCGGAGCACGAGCGGACTTCACGGTCACCGTGAAGGACAGCACGCCGGGCACGCCGGATAATCCGAATCCGGATAATCCGGTAACTCCGACTCAGCCGTCCAAGCCAACCACTCCGACTGTCCAGCAGGGCGCCAATGCGCCTGCCGACGTCATCTCCAACACCGGTTCCAATGTGATGGGCATGATTGTGGCTGCTGCGGTGCTGGTATTGGCCGGTGGTGCGATGCTGCTACTGCGTCGTCAGCGCAACAAGTAATCGCCCGATCGTTGCTGTAACCGCGCAATAAAATGCCGGATGCTCCTCTACGGGACGTCCGGCATTTTGCATGCCTCATCGCAACACATCCCCTCACCCCCACGTGTCCGATTCTCCCGAATCGGACATTCGCAATCCAAAATCCGTACTCTGTGTGCCCGTTTCTGGTGAATCGGACACACCGTCCCATCAATCTCTGCTCCATGTGTCCGTTTCTCCCGAATCGGACATGCGAGGTATGGTAGAAGGACATATAAGCGTGTACGGTGTGCGATGAACGGAGGGACGTACAAGGAAGGAACCGTGTCGTGACAGGGAAAACGTTCGAGCGCACGCCGAAGGACCTGATTATCGGCATCGCAATGACCCTGTGCGGCGGCGTGCTGTGGGGCGTCAACGCCACCGTCTCCAAAATCCTCATGGGCACGTATCATGCCTCGCCGCTGTGGATCGCATGCGTGCGCGAACTGGCAGCCGGCGTGCTTTTCCTCACCTGCTCGGCCATCATGACGACGAAACTGCTTACCGGCGCGCTACGCGATCGCAAATCATATCCGCGGCTGCTGGCCACCGCCATCATATGCGTGCTGCTGGTGCAGGTCGCCTACCTCGAATCGATCAACTGGACCAACTCCGGCACCGCGACCGTGCTGCAAAGCCTGAACCTGCTGTTCGTCTTGGGGGTCGTATGCCTGCGCGGGCGGCGACTGCCCGGCGTACGGGAAGGCATCGGCGTGGCGCTCGCCTTCGCGGGAACCGTGCTGATTGCGACCGGCGGCGACTTCACCACGCTGAAACTGCCGTTGGTCGGCCTGATTTGGGGCGCTATCAACGCGGCGTCCACGGCGGCCATGGTGTTTCTTCCGGTCAAGCTCATCGAACGTTGGGGCAACTTCACCGTCAATGGCATCGCGTTCCTGATTTCCGGGCTTGTGCTGCTGCCGTTCGTGCGGCCGTGGGATACGGCGCCGCAGTTGGATTGGCTGGGTGTGGGGCTGATGGCGTTCACCGTGATCGGCGGCACATTCGGCGCGTTCTGGCTGTACATGGCCGGCGTGGTGCGCGTCGGTTCGATGCGTGCCACCATGCTCGGCACCAGCGAACCGGTGATGGCCACGATTTCCGCGGTGGCATGGACGGACGCGGTGTTCGAACCGACCGATTTGGTTGGATTCGTGATGATTCTCATCATGGTGTTTTTGGTGCGTTAAGTGCCGTGACGGGCGTTGCTTTTCGGGCGGCGGCGTGCGGACAAACAAAAAAGCCGGACACCCAGTTACGGGCGTCCGGCTTCGCTTTGCTTAGCGATTACCGTGACTTACGACGTGCGAATATGACGTACGGCAGCTGGAAATCAGCCTTCAATCGCAATCTGATGCTTGGTCTCAACCTGCTGCTGCGCTTCGGGCTTCGGCATTTCCAGGCACAGGGTGCCGTCCTTGTAGCTGGCGTGAATGTCGGAATCCTTCACGTCCTCGCCAACGTAGAAGCTACGAGAGCAAGAGCCGGCGTAGCGTTCGCGACGCAGCCAGCGGCCGTTGTCGTCCTTGTCCTCGTGCGAGCTGTTGCGATGCGCGGAAACGGTCAGATAGCCGTTCTGCAGGTCCAGCGAAATGTCGTCCTTCTTGAAGCCAGGCATGTCGATGTCGACCATGTAGCCCTTGTCGGTCTCACGCACATCGGTGCTCATCATGCCTGCGGACATGTTCGGATCGCATGCGGCTGCGCGGTCCATGTTGCGCCAACCCTCGAAGAACGGATCGTCGAACAGATCGGAGAACATCGTGTCATTCATCAAAGCCGGAAACATTGCCATAATCGGTACTCCTTAAGCAAATGCGCGTTCTGTGCGCGGAGTAATGCGGCTTGGCAGCCGGCCGTGCGATTATCGCTGCGGCGTCACCATCCAGCGAGATCGGCGACCGGGTTCGTTGCCGCATCCGGAACCCTCCCGGGCTCCTGACCTTGACCTTTCACTTCACCCAACTCTTCCGTGTCCTGCTCATTCCGCGGTTATGCTCACAGTGAAATACCGGGAAATGCTTGCGATTGCGTGCGCGGAAAAGTCGTACGGCGAATTTCGTTTTTCTTCAGAATCGGACGCATGGGATTGGTCTGCAATGCGTTACGTATCTGTTTTTCCAACCGGTCACGTGAAGTGTGGTTTTGGGTGGCTATGTGTTCGATTCTGCCGAATTGGTTATTCGGATTGTGTTTTCTGGAGAATCGGACATTTGTGGTGCTGGTTTTGGGTTTGGATGTCCGTTTGTCTGTTTCTGCTGAGATAGCTGGGCTTTCGGCGCATTTTTAGTACTTTTTTTGTCACATTTCATACGTTTTGGATAAAGCAAAAGGGCTGGAATCGTTGGATTCCAGCCCTTTTCGGCTCGTGCGAGCGGGGGGAGTTGAACCCCCACGAGCATACACTCACTGCCACCTGAAGACAGCGCGTCTACCATTCCGCCACGCTCGCAGACAATCGACTAATTTACACCTTTACTATCTGTGGCACAAATCGGCGTGTCGCACCGCCGTATTCGCAAAGCGAATGCACAAAGCGGTGCGATGCGAGGAGGGAGGAGGCCCTGTGGACCTCCAGACGATGGAGCCATCCTTTGTTCAAAAAGCCGCGTTTGCGTAGCAAATGCTCAAGCCCCGCGACTTCCATCCAGCTCCTCTGGCTCAGCCCTTCGAACCGTTCTCGTAGAACTTGGCGAGTGTCTCGTCGCGGAATTCGTTGAAATAGCCGCCGTCGATCGATGCGCGGATATCGTCGAGCAGTTTTACGAAGAAGTGCTCGTTGTGAATCGTCGCCAGCGTGAAACCGTTGAATTCGCGGGCACGCAGCGCATGGTCCACGTATGCGCGCGAATAGTGCGTGCAGGTGTAGCAGTCGCAGTCCTCCTCAAGCGGACCGAAATCGTGCTTGAACTGTGCGCGCTTGATGTTGTAGCGGCCGTGGCGCGTGAAGATCGCACCATTGCGGCCGCAACGCGCGGGGGCCACGCAGTCGAAGGTGTCGCCGCCGTTCTCCACGCAGGCGAAGATGTCGTCCACCGCGGCGATGCCGAGCACATGGCGCGGACGGCTTTCCGGCATCGCGTCACAGATCCAGGCGCAGGTGTCGCCGATGATGCGCTTCTCGATCGCGCCGCCGATGCCGACGCCGTCGAAATCGAGCGAAGCGATCTGCTCGGCCGCATGCCTGCGCAGATCCTCGTAATTCGCGCCCTGCACTACGCCGTAGAGCGCCTGATACGGCTTGCCGAGACGTTCCTCGGTAAGCCGCTTGTGCTCGGCCACGCAACGTTGCGCCCAGCGGTAGGTGCGTTCCACGGAACGTTCCTGGTAGCCGCGGGTGTTCATCAGCGTGGTCAGCTCGTCGAAAGCGAACATGATGTCGGCGCCGATCTTGTGCTGGATGCCCATGGAGATTTCGGCGGAGAACCGGTGTAGCGAGCCGTTGAGCGGCGACTTGAACGTCACACCGTCCTCGTCCACGAACGCGAGCCGCTCCTTGCCTTCCGCGATCACGTCGTCCGATTTCATGCCGGTGACGTCCATGGCGAGCGTCTTCTTGAAGCCCGCGCCGAGTGACAGCACCTGGAATCCGCCGGAATCGGTGAACGTCGGACCGTTCCAGTTCATGAATTTGGCGAGTCCGCCGGCTTCGTCGAGCACCTGTTCTCCGGGTCGTTCATACAGGTGGAACGCGTTGGACAGCAGGCATTGCGCGCCAAGATCCTTCATGGTTTCGGGCAGCACGGCCTTCATCGCGGCCTGCGTGGCCACCGGCACGAACGCCGGGGTGTGGATGTCGCCGTGGGGGGTGTGGATGATGCCGGTGCGTCCGTATCGCGCGCCGCCGCGGCCCTTGCCATCGGCCGCATCTGGCAGGCGGGTTTTCTGCTCGAAGTGGAACGCGTCGCGGCGGCCGGGCTTGCCGGGTTCCGTGCCGCGGGGATGCTCAATAAGGTTTTCGGTCGATGCCGCGCTGGTCGTGTTGCCTGCTGCGTCGTGCGTTGCGCCGGCTGCCGCGTTGGCCGCTGAGGTCTCGTGCGCCACCGCGCCGGTCTGTGGTTCGTTCAAGCTTGTCATGCTCTCAACTGTATGCGATAGCGCCGATTGCCGCGGTGGCGCCATCGGCGGTCGACGGTGGCATCGTATGGAGCAAACTGCCAAGCGATTCGATTGCTACTTTCAACAAACATTCAGGAAACTTCCAGAGCAGGTATCTTTACTCTTAGATAGCAGTTCGAGCGGCACGATTGCTGACCATGTTGAATGCCGCGAGACGAATAAGGAGCAACAATGGCTGAAGATAATAGCGATCAGAACATCGCCCAGCCGCAGGATGGCACGCAGCAGACCGCGCCGCAGACGCCGAGCGAGAACGTCGCCGACGAAGCACAGACTTCCGTTACCGAACCGATTGCAGCGCCGAACGCGGGCGAGCAGCCCACCACCGCCCTTCCTACCGTGGACGCGGCGGATGGCACGGCAGGCAATACCGCTGACGATACGCCGGATTATGCTTCCGCTGCCGGTGAACGCACGGTGATCAACAACGCGACGCAGGATGCGCCGACCGAACAGTACCGTCCGGCGCCCGAATACGGCGCGTACGGTCCGGTGCCGACGCCGCCGGCTGGCGATGCCAGCGGCCAGACCGCCCAGCAACCGCAGTACGGCGCGCAGCAGCAGGGCCAGCCGCAGGACAACCGTCCGTCGTTCTTCGGCACTTTCGGCAACCCGTATACGACCGGCAATCAGCGGAACAATGGCAATCCGTTCGGCAATCCGTTTGGCGGCTCGTCCGCGCAGAACGGCGCGCAGCAGAACAATCAGCAGCAGCCGCAGTACGGCGCGAACATGCCCCCTGCTGGACCGGGCAACCGCAATCCGTTCGGCGCTCCGGGGCAGGGCTTCCCGAACCAGCCGAACCAGACGCCGGTCGTCACCAAGCAGAAGTCCGGCATGACCAGCCATGTGGTCACCGCCGTTGTGGCCGCACTGGTGTCCGGCGCGCTGTGCCTCGGCGTCGGCTTCACCGCGATCACCAACGGTTGGGTGCATGTGCCGACCTCCAGCTCGCTGTCCGACGTCAAGTCCAACACGTCCGGTTCCGGTTCCGCCAAGGCGAAGTCCGGTACGGCGGTCGATTGGACCGCGGTGGCCAAGGAAGTGTCCGATTCCGTGGTGGCCATCGACGTGGCGACCAGCGACGGCGAAGCCAAGGGCTCCGGCGTGGTGATCAGCGACAAGGGCTATATCGCCACCAATAACCACGTGATTTCCGGCGCGCAGCAGATTCAGGTGACGCTCGCCAGCGGCGCCGTCTATTCCGCGAAGGTGGTCGGCACCGACACCACCACCGATTTGGCCGTGATCAAGCTCGACAATCCGCCGAGCGATCTGAAAGTCGCGGAATTCGCCGATTCCGACAATCTCGCCGTCGGCGAGGCCGTCATGGCGATCGGCAATCCGCTCGGCTACGACGACACCGCCACCACCGGCATCGTGTCCGCGCTCAACCGCCCGGTGACCGTGACCGATGACGACAACAACGCCATCGTCACCAATGCCGTGCAGATCGACGCGGCCATCAATCCGGGCAATTCCGGCGGCCCGACCTTCAACGCGGCCGGCCAGGTGATCGGCATCAACTCGTCCATCGCCTCCACCGCAAGCTCGTCCGGCACGGCAGGTTCCATCGGCATCGGCTTCGCCATTCCGTCGAACCTCGTCAAGCGCGTGACCAACGAGATCATCGACAATGGTTCCGTGAAGCATGTGGCGCTCGGCATCACCATCAAGAGCTCCTCGGTGGAAGCGGACGGTGTGACCCGCGGCTGCGCCCAGGTGCAGGCCGTGACCGACGGTGGCCCGGCGTCCAAGGCCGGCGTGAAGGCCGGCGACTCCATCGTGGCGTTCAACGGAAAGGCAGTGAACAACAACTACTCGCTGCTCGGTTACGTGCGCGCCTCCGCCATGGGAGACAAGGTGAAGCTGACCGTTGTGCGCGGCGGCAACACCATGGATCTCGAAGTGACGCTCGACCAGGAAGAGACCAAGACGAACTCCTCCAACAAGCAGGAACAGCGTCAGCAGAACAACGGCAACGACGATAACGGCAACGGCCAGAATGGCGGCAGCCAGAACGGCCAGAATGGCGGTAACGGCAACAACGGCGACGGCGGTGGCCTGTTCGATCCGTTCGGTCTGTGGTAAAGCCGGATGCGCGGCATCGTACGGCAACGTACGGTGTGCGGCGTTCATGCCGACAGCGATACGGGTGGCTGCCACCCGATAGGCTGACGGCGAAGTCGCAACCGCAATCCGCGTAATCGCGGAAAACGCTGAACAAGCCGAAAAACGGCGGAAAACAAGGGCTGTGCGAGCAATCGCACGGCCCTTTTCATATGCGCGGAACGCGCGCGACGAACGGAAGCACACGCAAACGGCCGCGGCAATCGCAATGCTCTGTTATGCTGGAAATATCTTTTTACGCCGTGTATCGATGGTCCGCGCAGGCGGGGCGCCGATGGGTTAACAAGGCGTCCGATACGAGCGTAAGGAGATTCTCATGCGTAGAATCATTTCCATTTGCAAAGAAGTTCCGCTGCTGCCGATCGCCATCATTGCCGCGATTCCGTTGGCATTGCTGGGTTCGTGGCGTCCGTGGGAGGCTGCGGGCGTCTCGCTGACTTTCGGACCGTTCAATCCGGGTGTCGGGCAGTGGATCGTGATCGCGCTGGTCGTGTACACGATTGTGGTGACTGTGATCGGCATGATTGACGATTTGCGGCACGGTCACGTCGGTGTGGATCTGCTTGCGGTTATTGCGATCGCGTCGACGGTGGCGGTGCAGGAATACTGGGCTGCGTGGGCCGTGGTGCTGATGATTTCCTCCGGCGAGGCGATTGAGGAATTCGCACAGTCGAAGGCGGAAGGCAACCTGACGGCGCTGGTTGATGCGGCGCCGCGGACCGCGCACGTGGTGACGTTGCCGGGCGTGGGTGCACGTGCGGCGGCTGCCGGGGCCGACGGTACTGCCGGTGATGCTGAGGGCGACATGACGGCGGACGGCTTTCGCAAGGTCGCCAGTGTGGATGTGCCTAACGCTGCGGAAACGAATAAGTCCACCACCCAAACCAAGCCTTACGACGCGGCCGGCGAGCATTTCGAAACCGTTCCGGTCGACCAGGTCAAGCTTGGCGACGTGATCCTCGTGCTGCCGGGCGAAACGGTGCCGGTCGACGGCGAACTGCTGTCGGGCGTCGCCACGTTGGATCTGAGCAATATCAACGGCGAGCCGGTGCCGCGCGAAGTGTATGCGGGCGCGCGCGTGCTGTCGGGTGCGGTCAACGGATCGACCGCGCTGACGATGCGTGCCACGCAATTGGCGCAGGATTCGCAGTATCAGAAGATCCTCGAACTGGTGTCGTCGGCGCAGCAATCGCGCCCGACCGTCGTCAAAACCGCCGATGTGCTGGCGGTGCCGTTCACCATTCTTTCGCTGGCGATCGCCGGCATCGCGTGGGCCGTCGCAGGCACGCCATTGCGATTCGCGCAGGTGCTGGTTTTGGCCACGCCCTGCCCGCTGCTGATCGCCGCGCCCGTCGCGTACGTGGCCGGCACCGGTCGCCTTGCCAAGGCGGGCATTCTTATCAAAGCGCAGGATGTGCTGGAAAACCTGGGCCGCGTATCGCATATCTTCTTCGACAAAACCGGCACGCTTACCGTCAAGCAGCCGCAGGTCGTGCGCGTCGAGAAGCCGTTCGAAAACAGCTCGCCGTACGACGAGAACCACATTCTGATGATGGCCGGCGTGGTGGAAGGCTACTCGGTGCACATTCTGTCGAAGGGCATCGCGGCGGCCGGGCAGAAGGCCATGCAGGAACTGTACGCGCGCTATGAGAACGGGCAGCGGCTGTGCGCCGAACGCGATCTGCCGGGGCATGGACGCGATTACCCCGTGGTGAAGAACATCGAGGAACAGTCGGGCAAGGGTGTGTCCGGCGAGGTGAACGGGCATGCCGTGCGCGTGGGTCGTTTCGCGTACGTGACGGCCGACGAGGCCGGCTTCACGCATGTGCTGGGCGCAGGGGTGGCGGCCGGTACTGCGGCTGGTGCTGTGGCCGATAGCGCGGTTGGCGATTCGGCGACCGGGACCGCTGCCGGCGCTTCCAAGAAGCCGGAGGTGAATTCGCTGTTCGCACCTCTCGAACCGGACGAAATGGCCGCATACGTGGCGATCGACGGCAAGCTCGCCGCACGTATTGTGCTGCGTGACGTGCCGCGCGAAAACGCCAAGGCGTCCCTCGAAAAACTGCACCGGCTCGGCGTGAAGAAACTGTCCATGCTCACCGGCGACAAGGAGGCTTCCGCACGCATCATCGCGGGCGAGGTCGGCATCGACGACGTGCAATCCGAACTCTTCCCCGAAGGCAAGGTCGCGGCCGTCAAGAACGCCACGGAAGACGCGCACCAAAACCAGCCGGCGTGGGACAAGGTCGTACAGCGCGTGGTCGGCGAATCCATGACCCGACAGGTGACGATGATGGTCGGCGACGGCGTGAACGATGCCCCTGTACTGGCGGTTGCGGACATCGGTATGGCCATGACCGACGGCACGTCCACCGCCGCGTCCGAATCGGCGCAGGTGGTCATCATGAACGACGACATCGCCTCCGTGCCGCGCGCCATCGCCATCGCCCGCCGCACGAAGAAAGTGATGCTGCAGGCGGTACTGGTCGGCCTTGGATTGGCGATTATCGGCATGGTCGCGGCCGCGTTCAACCTCATTCCGGTGGTCGTCGGCGCGTTCATGCAGGAGGCGATCGACGTGGTCAGCATCCTGTGGGCGCTCACCGCCCTGCTCGACCGCGAGTAGCGCCGGTTGCGGCGACGAGCCGTGCGGAGGCTGAACCGCGTTGCGCCGTGCTACATCGAGCTGGGCGAGATTTCGCCAGCGATGTTCCGGCGCATCCACGTGCCGAAATCGGCCGCATCCACGCCCTGCGACAGCAGGAACATGATCTTCGCGTACGTGGCTTCCAGCGTCATGTCGCCCGATCCGATCGCGCCGGCGCGGGCGATCGCGTCGCCCGTCTCGTAATGGCCGAGCAGCACTTCCGCCTGCTGGCATTGCGATGCGATGACGACAGGCACGCCGTCATGCAGCACGTCGGCGATCACGTCGGTCAGTCCTGGCTCGTCGCTCGGCACATTGCCAACGCCGTACGCGCGCAACAGCACCGCTTCCGGACGAGGGTCGAGCATCGCGGCCAATCGCGCGGCGGAAATGCCGGGAGCCATGTCGATCACGGCCACATCGTGACGGGAGTAGGGCAGCGGTGACGCCCAACCGCAACCGGAGCCGGCCGAATCGCCGGCATACCAATGCCACGGCGTGCCGGTGCGCGCCAGCGGGCCGGTGGACGGCGCCGAAAACCCTTCGAACGCCCAGCTTGACGATTTGCTCACACGGTTGCCGGCGAACAGATGATGGCCGAAGAACAGGCCGACGCCATGAAAACGTCCGCTCATCGCGGCGTTCAGCGCACCCGTGACGTTCGCGGTGGCGTCCGATTCGATTTTGCCGAGCGGATGCTGCGACCCCGTGAAAATCACAGGCTTGCCGAAACCGGTCAGCGCGTAAGACAGCGCGGCGCTCGAATAGCTCATCGTGTCGGTGCCGTGCAACACCACAAATGCGTCGGCGTCATCGCGGTGCGCGCACAGGTCGTCCGCCATCGTCTGCCAATTGTCGGGCGTCGCGTTCGACGAATCGATCAGCGGGTCCAGCTCGGTGAACGAGAACAAGCTCGGGTCCAGATGCGCGTCCTCAATCAGCCGGCGCAGCCAGCCGCGCATATCGGCGCCCGGAACCAGACCGTTCGGTGACTCGACCATACCGATGGTGCCGCCGGTATACGTGATGTGAATGCGCATATGCCCACCCTCTTACGATAAGGACCTTCTTTAGTGAGGGACCGATTGTGATCTTCTGCGATTGTACGTTCTCCTGCGCCGGCACATGGGCCGGGCTGCGCGTTGCGAGGCAAGTAAGGGAATCGCAAGAAAGTGCCGTATGCCCCCTGTTGGAAATGCAGGGAATATATTAGGCTGGAACATATGAGCGAAACCAACGAACTTCGTATTGCTGTAATCGGCGCCGGCCCCGCAGGCGTCTACTCTTCCGATATTTTCCTGCGCCAGCTGGGCAAGCTCGGCGAAGAGCTGGGACTGGGCACCAAGGCCCGCATCGACCTGTTCGAAAAGCTGCCGGTGCCGTTCGGCCTGGTGCGCTACGGCGTGGCCCCCGACCACCCTTCCATCAAATTCATCGCATCCGCTCTCGAGAAGACGCTCGACAACCCGGACATCCACCTGTACTGCGACGTGGAATTCGGCAAGGACGTGACGCTTGACGAGCTGCTGGAACGTTACGACGCGGTGCTGTTCGCCACTGGTGCCGTCGAAGACAAGCCGCTCGGCCTGCCGGGCGCCGACTTGGACGGCGTGTACGGTGCCGCCAAGTTCGTGGAATGGTACGACGGTTACCCGACCGGCGCCCGCGAATGGCCGCTCGATGCCGAGGAAGTCGCTGTGATCGGCGGCGGCAACGTGGCCATGGACGTGGCGCGCGAGCTGATGCGCAACGCCGACGACCTGAAGGAACGCACCGACATTCCGGACAACGTGTACGAAGGCATCAAGGCCAACAAGGCCAAGACTCTGCATCTGTTCATCCGCCGTGGCGTGGCTCAGGCCAAGTTCTCCGTGCAGGAGCTGCGCGAGATGGAGAAGCTGCCGGGCGTGCAGCTGATCATCAACGAAGACGACTTCGATCTGGACGACGACACTATCGAGGAGGCCGGCAAGGACAAGCTGACCCGTCAGATGGTCGAGGAGCTGTTCACCATCCGCGAGATGGCCGAGGACATGGAAGACGACGGCGACACCGATTTCGAAGGCAACCCGGCGGATCGCAAGTACTACATCCACTTCAATTCCGCTCCGGTCGAAGTGCTGGGCGAGGACGGCAAGGTCAAGGCGATTCGCGTGGAGAAGACGACGACTTCCGCGGACGGCAAGATGACTCGCACCGGCGAATTCGAAGAGTACCCGGTGCAGGCCGTGTACCATGCGATCGGCTACAAGCCGGCCACCGCGCCGGGCATCGCGTACGACGAGCGTCGCGCGCACCTGGCCAACGCGAACGGCGACGGCCGCATCACCACGGAGGCCTCCGGCGAGGGCGCGCAGGTGCGTGAGCGTCTGTACGCCACCGGTTGGGCCAAGCGTGGTCCGGTCGGCCTGATCGGATCCACCAAGTCCGACGCGCTGCTCATCGTCACCAACATGCTCGAGGACCTGTCCAAGGCCGCCGAAGGCGGTCGCGTGGCCGCTGACCGCGATCCGGAATCCATCGACCGTCTGCTGGCTTCCCGCGGTGTCAAGCCGATCGACTTCGCCGGCTGGAAGAAGGTCGACGCGTTCGAACGTGCCGAAGGCGCGAAGGAAGGCCGCGAGCACAAGAAGGTCATCGACCCGGAGCAGATGCGCGCGCTGGCGCATGCCTGAATCGGGCCGGCTGGAATTAGGGTGGGAGTGCTGACTTCCTGACACCCTAACTCCAAGCCTTTTAACGCAATCTAGTAACGCCCTGCACGTCCGATTCCTCTGAATCGGACGTGCAGGGCGTTAGTTTTTGCCGCTTTAGTGGTCGATTTTCGGCGGACTGGTCGCGTAGCGTGCGTTTTCGATCGCACAACCGCCCGTTTCTCCAGAATCGGACGTACGCGGTCGTTTTGACCTATTACCCCCGAAGTTCGGGTCCATGCGCTAGGCTGACCCCAGTGAAACGCGGTGCGCAATATCATCGCAAACGGATGTGGGCATTGAAATCTAAGGTTGTGAAGTCGGCATGAACTTTGGAAAACACGTCAAGCGCAAGGCACTGTACTGCTGTTCCGTGTCCGTCGTGGGCCTGTTGATCGCCTGCCTGATCGGCTTCGCCATGGGCGTGGGTCTTGTCGATGTGCATCTCGAAGAGGAAGCCCACGCAGCGGCGTCCTCGGGAACGTCTTCGGAAACGTCCTCCACGTCGGGCGCGCTTAAGAAAAACAGCGCGCCGCAATCGCAGACACAAGCCGTCTCGTCGCCGACGCAGGTCGCGCTGGACGGCATTTCCGCAGTCGAGGGCAGCGCCACGATCACAACGCAGGGCTTCACGATAAGCGCCGATTCGCAGGCCGCCGTGCAGTCTCAAATCGCCACTTTCGAAGCCGACGGATATACCGCATCATTCGTGCTCGCCGACATCACGACCGGCCGCACGATCGCATACAACGCCGATGCACAGATCTATTCGGCCTCGTCGGCGAAGGCGCCATACCTGATATCGCTGTTCTCAACGGGCACCGTCGACCTGAACAGCGTGGCCCAATCCGCTGACGCGCAGTCCGCCACCGTCCACCAAAAGGTCGACGCCGTCCTGCGCAATTCCGACAACGCGTCTTACGACTGGCTGTACAAAACGTATGGCCTCGACTGCTTCAACACGTGGGCCGAACAGGCGGGCGCGGCTTCCAGAATGGGTGATCGCGGCGGGTACCTGTTCACCTCCGCGCGCGACATGGCCAAACTGTGGACCGCCGGATACGGTTTCCTGTTCGCCGGGCAAACGGCGGGGGTGCAGAACATCACGCCCGAATCGCTGCAATGGCTGTCCGGAGACATGACGAATTCGCTGAACTCCTGCATCCACGCGGCCCTTGGCGATGCGGACACCGTGTACACGAAGGCCGGATGGATCAACGGCGAAGGGCGGTTTGTACGCGCTGAACGATGCCGGACTGGTGATGTCGCAGTCGGGCACGTACGTGCTGGCGGTGCTGACGAACGCGTGCGGCCGCAACGATTTGCTGACCAGCCTGATCGGCACGCTTGACGCAGTGCATTCAGGGGATATGCGGGGGTAATACGTTTCAAGTTGGGGTGACTCTCGCCGTGCCGCAGATAGGTCTATGGCCGATGCTGTAGCGTCGTTGCGTGGCATGTTTCTAGATGTTGCAAATCCGCCCTTCAGCTTGTATACAGCAAAATCCCAGCCTGAATTCCTAGGCTGGTGGCCATGAACGGCAAATTGCAGGTGCACGGCCATTGCAATGGCTTGAAAACAACGCTTTTGTTCGCGTTGATGTGGGGCGTCATCATGCTCATCTGGTGGGCGACCGGCGCCAGTCAAAGCACGCTCGGCTACTACATTCTCATCGGCCTGGGCTCCACGTTCGTCTCCTACTGGTTTTCCGACAAACTGGCGATCGCCAGCATGCACGCTCGACAGGTGAGCGAGCAGGAAGCCCCCGTACTATACAAGATCGTCCGCGAGCTATCGGCGAAGGCAGGCAAGCCGATGCCGCGCATCTACATCGCCCCCACCATGAGCCCCAACGCGTTCGCGACGGGGCGCAACGAACGACACGCGGCGGTCTGCTGCACGCAAGGCATCCTACAGACGCTTAACGAACGTGAGATTCGCGGCGTGCTCGGACACGAACTCATGCACGTCTACAACCACGACATTCTGACGTCCGCAATCGCCTCCGCCATGGCCACCGTCATCTCGTACCTCGGCTACTCGCTCATGTATTTCGGCGGCGGCCGTTCGCGTGACGACCGCGACGATTCGGCGTCCGGCGGCTTGGGATTGTTGGGTGTGCTGCTGAGCGCGATTCTGGCGCCGATCGCAGCGTCGCTGATACAGATGGCGATCTCCCGCACACGCGAATACGACGCCGACGAAGACGGTTCCAAGTTGACGGAGGATCCGGAAGCGCTCGCTTCCGCGTTGAGCAAGATTTCCGGCGGCGCAGCCGCGATGCCGATGGAGAAGACCGCCGGCACGCAGTCGGTGGCTGCGATGATGATCGCCAGTCCGTTTTCGGCGGAAGGTTTCTCCAAGCTGTTTTCTACGCACCCGCCGACCTCGGATCGCATTGCGCGGCTGATGCAGATGGGGCAGGAGATGCGTCAGCAGGGCGTGCAGTCCGGATATTTGGCCGGTGGCTATGCCACGAGCGGCGTTGCGGCGGCGGATATTCGGCAAGGCGGACGTTCTGCGATGGCTGGTGCCGGTGGGCCGCAATTTGGAACGCAGTATGGATTCGCGCATGATTCGGGCGGCTCGGCTGGCAGATATTCTCGCGACTATTCGCAGCGGCCGCGTGGTTGAGTCTCCGTGATATTGCGGAAAATTGGTATCGCATGTCGGTCTGTGTCCGCATACGCATCCGTTGCGTGCTAGACTAATGGCTCGTGCCCAAAAGGCACACCTTGCGGATGTAGTTCATCGGTAGAACGAAAGCTTCCCAAGCTTTAAAGGCGGGTTCGACTCCCGTCATCCGCTCCATTCGAAACCCTTGGAATCGTTGGAATTTCAAGGGTTTTTCTATTGTCGTAAAAGACCCGTGAAGCCAACTTCGCGTCGCGCAACTGTCGGTTGCGTCGCAAAATTTGGTTGCGAATCGCAATGCAACCGCAAGATGGTGGCGTGGAACGCGACGTTTGTGACAAGCTGCTGATGCTTTGCGACATGTTCGGTGTGACGTTGGATGATTTGGTCATGGGCGACGTGTGCGCGTCGGCGGGCCGTGGAGGTGCGGGACGCGTGGGCTGTGTGGATGCGGGACGCATGGACTTGGCTGCCGATACGGCTGGTGTGGCAGCGTCGGATGGGGTGGTTGACTCTGCTGTTGGTGCGGTTCCGGGGGTAATCGGGTTCGCGGCATCGCAGGTTGCAGGAGTGTCCGATTCTGCAGAATCGGACACTCGTGGAGGGCGATGGGTAGGCTGGAGCCCGTGAACACGAACCAGAAGTCCCCCTCCGATTCCGGCGCAAACCACCCCACCGGCAACTCCTGCAATCCGCTACTCGGCCATGCCACATCACACGCGGCGACACTCATCGGCCTGTTCGCAATCGTCCTGTGGGGCTTCATGGCCGGCCTCGTGCGACTGGTCTCCGAATCGTTCGGCGCCACGCTCGGTTCGGCGCTCATCTACACCGTCGGTGGTGTCATGCTGTTCATTGTGCGCCGTCCGAAACCAATCCGCGAAGCGCCATGCAAGTACCTCATCGCAGGCGGACTCATGTTCATCGCATACGAGGCGTCAATCTCGCTGTCGATCGGCCTGGCCACAACGAACGCGCAATCCGTGGAAGTCAGCCTTGTCAACTACTTGTGGCCGACGCTGCTGGTGCTGATGACCGCAGCGGTATCGCACAAACGTGGTGCGGTCGCCAAAGCGATTCCTGGCGCGGTGATCGCAACCATCGGTGTGGCGATGGCGGTTGGCGGAGAAAGCCTTGATATGCAGGAAGCGGTCCACAATATCGCCAGTAACCCCCTACCGTATGTGCTCGCGTTTGTTGGCGCCTTTATTTGGGCGATTTATGCGACTTTTACGCCGTCGTTGTCCGGCGGTTACGACGGCACGACGATTTTCTTCTGCTGTGTGGCCGTTGTACTGTGGACCATCCATTTCGTTTCGGGAGACGGTTTGCCGGACACGGCGCCCGGCATCGGTGGATATGCTGCGCTGATTGCGTGCGCCGCTTCGATTTCGGGCGGCTACGCGTGCTGGGGATACGGCATGTTGCACGGCAGTATGGAAACGCTTGCGATTGGTTCGTACGCGACTCCGCTGTTTTCCACGGCTTCTAGCACGCTTCTGTTGGGCGTGGCGCTGGGCATGCCGTTCTGGATCGGTGTTGTGCTGGTGGTTGCCGGTTCTCTGATCAACGTGTGGTTTGCACGGTGCCCCTGAGTGTCCGTTTCTCCCGAATCGGACAACCTGGGGTGACCGGATGACGCGTGGGTGGCTGATTCGGGGGATCGGACACTTGTTGGTGCGTGAGGAGGCGACATGTGGGGTAGTGGCGGCGCAGAGGAGCGCCGGGATGGCGCAGCGGTACGTAAGGGAAGTGACTGGGCAGGACAATGCCCTACGCCTCCACGCTAGCTTAGGTTTTTGCCGGCTGGTCGATGGTGACGAATTCGTGGCTTTGGGTTTTCAGGTCGTCGATGATGGCGGGCAGCGCGTTCACGTGTACCAGCCGAAACCGATCTAAACCGGCTCAAACCAGCCCGTTCAAATCCGCCTCGTCACATCACCTTGGTGGACTCCAGATTGCGGCTCACCCAGTTGTTCAACCGGATCACCGGCTTGCGCAACACCAATCCCAGCAGCAGCGAAGGAATCAGGAACAAGGCGAGATACACCATATCAAGCAGGTACTCATTGCCGTACGATCCGGCCATCGCGGCGTGCATGGCATCGATGGCGTGCGGGAACGGTAGGAACGGGTAGAGCATTTGGAAGAACTTCGGCAGCGTCTCGATAGGGAACGTACCGCCCGAACCGGCGACCTGCATCACCAGCAGCACCACGGCCACAGCCTTGCCGATATCGCCGAACGACACGGTCAGCGTATACACGATATTCGAGAACACGAGCGCGGCAAGCCACCCCACGGCAAGGAACTGCAGCGCATGATTCGCCTGCACGCCAAGGAAATACATGTCACCCAGGCAAACCAGTGTGCCCTGCAGCAACGCGAGCAGCGCGAAGATCGCGTACCGTCCGAAATACTCGTGGTCGAGACGCAGTCCCCAACGTGAGGCGTTCCCCGGGCCGGACGGGCCGGCGATGCGCGGCAGCGTGTCGCCCAAGCCCAGCACATGCGCCTTCTCGCGGTCCGAAATTGTCACTTTCAGCATGGCGCACAGGATGATCGCACCCACCCAGATTGACAGGATCGTATAGAACGGCGCCATGGCCGAACCGTAGTTCGCAATCGGGTATACCGAGACGCGATGCAGTGCGACGGGCGCGGAAATCAGTGTGGACAGTGTGGACGCGTTGGCGGTGGCCAGTGCACGTAGTTCGTCCGATTCACCCGAATCGGACGAACTGGCGTCGTTGCCACCATTGCCACCATCGCTGTTGCCGTCACCGGCGTTCCCGCCCGTCTCCAGCTTCGTGATCAGCTCCTTCACCGTCGCTGCCGACGAGTCGAGTTTCTTCGCGATCGCGCCGAGCGTGGAACGGATGGACGTCACATTCGTCCCCGCATCGCCCGTCACATCGTCCAGATCGTCGGCGGTGCCGCTCAGCTGGGTGATCATGCTGTCGGTTTGGGAGATCAGCGTGCTGACTGTGGAGGCGAGCGCGTCGATTTTCGGCTTGACGTTCGTGGCGTAATCGTCGCGCACATTGCTGATCGACTGCTTCGCGGAGGTGATGCGGTTCAGGATCTCCTTGCGGGAGCGTTCCGCGGCTGCGGTATCCTGCGTGACCTGCGTGGAAGCGTCTTTCAGCTGCTGCGCGAGCTTCTGCGAATCGCCTTTGGCGGCTTCCAGCAGCGTGATCTCCCGGTCGATGGCTTCCAGCAGCGCCTGTTTCGCGGAATCACTGTCCGGTAGTTGTTCCACCGATTCGCGCATGTGGTTGAGGCTTGTGATGTACGTGTCGTACAGCGATTCGCCGCTGGAGATTTGTTCGCTCAACGTTGCCAACTGGCTGGCTGCGGTGTCTGAGTCCTTGCCGATCGCGTCGAACGCCTTGTTCACCTTGGCAGCTACTTGGTCGAACGCGCCTGACACCTGGTCGAGCGCGGTGTTCACCGAGGAGGTGACGTTCGCACCTGCAGAAGTGAGTGACGTGGCACCTGATTTGCCTTGCTTCAACGCGTTCTGGGCCTGTTTGCCCGCCTTGGTCGCCGAGGCGAGCAGTTTGCCCGTGGAATCCACGATGTCGTTCGCCGAGCCGAGCAGCTGCGAATACGACGTCACCTGCTGCGATGCGCCGCTCAGCGTATCCGCCATGGTGGTGAGATTGCCGTTGAGGTTGCGCATGTATTCGGCCATTTGCGGGCTTTGCGAATAGTGTAGGATGCTTGAGGCCAGGTCGAGTCCGACTTGCGCAATCGTTTTGGCGAAGGTTTTGTCGATCGTGTTGACCACGGTTGTCGCGCCCTGATCGGTGATATGCGGGGCGATCGGGTTGATTTTCTCGTTCAGATAGTACTTGAGCTGCGCGTGTTTGATGTCGGGGGAGAACAGCGTCATCATGTCGGCGCTGAAACCTTTCGGAATTACGATCGCCGCATAGTATTCGCCGGATTTCACCCCGTCGATTGCCTTGTCGCTTTTCACGAACTGCCAGTCCAGCTGGTCGTTGGCGTGCAGTGTGCTGATGATGGTTTCGCCCACGTTGACGCGCACCGGTATGAGATCCGACTTGTAACCCTTGTCGTTATTGGCCACGGCGACCTTCAATGCCTTGGTGTTGCCGTAGGGGTCCCAGCTGGCCGCGATGTTGAACCAGGCGTACAGCGCCGGCACCACCACCAGGCCCATCGAGACGATCACGGCGATCACGTTGCGGGTGGCATGGCACATGTCCCGCTTGAAGATGCCCCAGATCATTTTCACTGTTCGTTCCCCTCCTCACGCAGACTCCTGCCAGCATTTCCGTCCGTGTTTCCAGCCGCATACTCAGCCGCATGTTCAGTCGCATGTCCGGCCAAACCACCATGCGCAACCTCATACAGCCTCGTACGTACGGCATGCATCGGCTTGTAATGCATGCCCGGCCGGAACAGCAGGTTCTCGTGCAGGATCGCGCTGCGGAACTCTTCCGCACTCATCGCTTCCTCGCCCAGATAATTCGCATACCGTTCGCGCAGATACTCCACCACGATGAGATACGTGTCGATGGCGATGATCGAAATGATCCAACCGAGCAGCATGGCGAGCTTCATGCGCGTGATGAATAGCAATAGCAGGAACACGAACGGCAGTACCGCCAGCGCGAGGAATCCCCAACGCACCAGGCGCGGGTACAGGCGGAAGAAATGAATCGCCCGTCTGCGGGCGAGTTCGGGGAACTCCTCGGCGATCTGCTGCGCGGTCTCGGTGAGCCGCAACGGTTCCACCGTGCCTTCGTTATGTTCGGTGATCATCAGATCAGTGTCCGCCAGACGGTTGTCGAACAGGCGGTTGAGGTTCAACGCCAGCTTGCGGACTACCAAGCCGATGAACAGCGCCACAGGCAGATACCAGAACAGCGAGAGCATGTCGATCCAATAATGGTTGGCATACATGCCGCCGATCGGCCCGCGCATCGCGTTGATGCCGTAGGTGAACGGTAGGAACGGTTTCAGACGGCGGAAGAATTCCGGCATCATCTCGATGGGGTAGAGGCCTGCCGCGCCCGGAATCTGGATGATCACCAGAATCACGGCGACGGCCTTGCCGATATGCCGGAACGCCACGGCGAGCGCGTAAATGATGTTCACGTAGACGAACGAGGCGAAAATGCCGGCGAGGATGAACAGGAACGGATGCTCGCATTGGATGCCCAGCGCGAGATCGCCGATCGTGGCGATGATCGCCTGCAGGAATCCGACCGTGACGAACAGCAGCCAACGGCCCATATAGCCTTGGCGTGGCGTGTACATGCGGATCTTCTCATCGCGGTCCACTTCAAGCTTGTAGATCGCGACGAGCACGAATCCGCCGACCCACAGCGCAAGATTCGTGTAGAACGGCGTGACCGCGGAACCATAGTTTTTGACCGGGTAGAGGACCTGTTCGTCCAAATGCACCGGCTCGCCCACGAACGAGCCGACCTCGCTCGCGTCAAGTCCGAGCGCTTGGGAAAGCTGCTGGAACATCGCCGAACTGCTCAACGCGGCCACATCGGTGCGCGTGGTGTTGAGCTGTTTGGCGAGATTGGCGATCTGTGTCTGCGTGCCAGCAATGGTGGTGTTCGTTTGGGTCACGGTGCGCGACAACTGGTCGAGCAGCCCGTTGCCCTGTTCCAGCGTGCTTTGCAGCGTGGTAAGCGTGCCGGACAGCGACCCATTGGCCAGGCTGAGTGTATCGAGCCCGGTGTTGAGATTCGGCATGACCGTGCCGGTGATGGTCGTGCGTGCGCTCGCCATCGACGCCGTGCCGTTCTTCGCCAGCGTGGTGACATCGTCGTTGAACCCGTTCGCGGTGTTCTTCCCCGCGTTGATCGCAGCCGTGGTGTCCTGATCGAAGGCGTCGATGCGCTGCTGCTGGAACGTCAGCTGTTTGCGGGCTTCGGCGAGCTGCGCGGAAAGATCCTTATACGTTTGGCTGTTCGGATCCAGCTGGCTGGCCTGCAACGCCTTCTCCACGTCGTCGAGCACATTGCCGGTGGTGGTGTTGACGTGATGCATGGTGCTGGACACTTGGTCGAGCGCGTCCTGCGTGGTGTTCAGTCCGCTGAGCACGGTGCCGGTGGCATTGCTCACGTTGACCTGCAGGCCGGACAGTTGCGTGCTGCCGTTGTCGAGCGCTCCGACCAGTGTGTTCGAGAATCGTTCGGTTTGTGTGCGCGTCTCGCTCAGCAAGTCGGACGCCTTGCCGATGGTGTCAAGCGAGTTGGTGATTTCCGAGGCGAGCGCGATGTTGGACTGTTTGGCCGAATCGATGGTGGTGAGGGCCTTGTCGAGCGTGGAGCGGGTGTCGCGCAGCTGCTGTTGGACGGTTTCGAGCTGGTTGATGGTGTCGGTCAGATCGTTGACGACGTCGCTTTGCGCGCTTTTCACGCTGCCGGTGGTTTCTCCCGCTGCCTCCTTCACTTCCTTTGCCACGGCGTCGGCCACGCTGGAAACGAAAGTGGTGTTGATCTGCTCGTCGATCGTGGTCGCGCCCGTATCGGTGATTTTCGGCGCGATCGCGTTCAGCTTTTCGTTGATGTAGTACGTGATCGACGGTCGGTCGCCTTTACCGGTGACGGTACCGATTAGTCTGGAGCTGAAGTCTTCCGGCAGTACGATCGCCGCATAGTATTTGCCGGATTCCACGCCTTCGATGGCTTGCTGCTTGGGAACGAAACGCCAGCCGAGCTGATGGTTCTTCTTAAGCTGGTTGACGGTCTGCTGGCCAGCGTCGAGATGGCCGACCAGCGTGGAGGTTGTGCCCTTGTCCTCGTTCGCCACAGCGACTTGGATGTTGCCCGTGTTCGCGTACGGGTCCCAGTTGGCGAGGATATTGCACCATGCGTACAGTGATGGGATGATGGCCACACCCAGCGTGACGACGAGCGCCACGGGGTTCTTCAGAATGCGTTTCACGTCTCGAAGGAAGATGGCGAAAACCTGGTGCATCAAGCCTCCTCGCGGGTATTGGTCGCAACATCTACGTGCGGCGGCATGCCCGTGCGGGAACACCCGGTTGGGCTCTTCGTCGCGCGATCTGGTGGACATTCTATGACTTCCGATGGAACGATCGCAATGGTTTCGCCATGTTTATTGGTCGGTCCCGCAAGTGTCGGGATATGAGACGAAAACGCTCGGCATATGGCTCTAGTGGGGCGGGCGACCTGGATATGGAGCGGACGGTCGGGAAAACGGAAAGGAAAGATGGCGAATGTTGTCACATGACAAGTGGGATAGGGTTGGGCGATAATGGAGGCATGACTATTGCAACGCCGGAACGTTATGCGCAAATGCTGGACGCCGCACGCCGCGGCGGTTACGCCTATCCCGCGATCAATGTGACCAGCACGCAGACCCTGAACGCCGCACTCCAGGGTTTCGCCGAGGCGGAATCCGATGGCATCATCCAAGTCTCCGTAGGCGGCGCCGCCTACTTCTCCGGGCAACGCGTCAACGACCGCGTCACCGGCTCGCTTGCCTTCGCAGCCTTCGCGCACGAAGTCGCGGCGAAATACCCCAACATCACCATCGCCCTGCACACCGACCACTGCGCCAAACAGTATTTGGACGAATGGGTGCGCCTCTTGCTCGACCATGAAGTCGAACAGGTGAAGCACGGTCAGGAACCGACCTTCCAGTCACACATGTGGGACGGTTCCACAGTGCCGCTGGATGAAAACCTCGACATCGCAGAAGAACTGCTCGACAAATCCCAAGCCGCGCACACCGTGCTGGAAATCGAAATCGGCGCGGTCGGTGGCGAAGAAGACGGGCACAGCGCCGAAATCAATGACAAACTGTATTCCACGCCCGCGCAAGGCATCACCGTCGCGCAACGACTCGGCCTCGGCGAGCGCGGACGCTACATGGCCGCCTTCACCTTCGGCAACGTGCACGGCGCATACAAACCGGGCGTGGTGAAACTGCGCCCCGAACTGCTCGACGAAATCCAGACCACGGTCGCGCTCGCGATCAAGGCCGGCGAAATGCCCGACCCCGCGCACTCGCTGGATGTCGCTCCCGGTAAGCCGTTCGCCCTGGTGTTCCACGGCGGTTCCGGCTCCGCGCCGGAGGAGATCGCGCAGGCCGTGAGCTACGGCGTGGTGAAGATGAACATCGACACCGATACGCAGTACGCATTCAGCCGTGCGGTGGCCGGTCACATGTTCTCCAACTATGATTCGGTGCTCAAAATCGACGGTGAGGTGGGCAACAAGAAGCTGTACGATCCGCGATCCTGGGGTCGTGAAGCTGAATCCGCGATGGCCGCGCGTGTGGTCGAAGCATGCAAGCAGCTCGGCAGTGCCGGGCGCGCGCTGAACTAGCCAACGGTCTTTCGAACTGTTTTCGGGCGTTTTCTGGTCTGTTTTTCGGACCGGTTGCAATCCGATTACGGTCGGTCCGGAGCCGTGAGCATCCCTCAGACCCGGTAGAGGGTGAAGAGTAACCTTTGTAAGGCTTTAGGCGCAAGGCTTAAGGCAGAATCGCGTACGCACGGAGGTGCAACAACATGCCTGGAATTGTTTTGATCGGTGCCCAGTGGGGAGACGAGGGCAAAGGCAAGGCAACGGATCTGATCGGCACGAAGGTCGACTACGTGGCCCGCTTCAACGGCGGCAATAACGCTGGCCATACTGTGGTGGTCGGCGACGAATCGTATGCGCTGCATCTGCTGCCGTCCGGCATCATCAGCCCCAACACCACCCCTGTCATCGGCAACGGCGTCGTCGTCGATCCGGAAGTGCTGTTCCAGGAGATCGACGGCCTTGAAAGCCGTGGCGTGGACTGCTCCCGACTGCTGGTGAGCGAAAGCGCGCACATCATCGCCCCGTATCACCGCGTGCTCGACAAGGTGACCGAACGCTTCCTCGGCAAGCACAAGATCGGCACCACCGGCCGTGGCATCGGCCCGGCATACGCCGACAAGATCAACCGCGTGGGCATCCGCGTGCACGACCTGTTCAACGCGGAGCACCTGCATGACAAGGTCGAGGCCAGCCTGCATCAGAAGAACCAGATGCTCGTCAAGCTGTACAACCGTCGCCCGATCGACGTGGACGAGACCACCGACGAGCTGCTCAAGCTCGGCGAACGCCTGAAGCCGTACGTGGCCAACACCTCCCTGGTGCTCAACAAGGCGCTCGACGAGGGCAAGACCGTGCTGTTCGAAGGCGGCCAGGCCACCATGCTCGACGTGGACCACGGCACCTACCCGTTCGTGACTTCCTCCAACCCGACCGCCGGCGGCGCCTGCACCGGCACCGGCGTTGGCCCGACCAAGATCACCCGCGTGATCGGCGTCTCCAAGGCGTATGTGACCCGCGTGGGCGAAGGCCCGTTCCCGACCGAACTGTTCGGCGAGGACGGCGAATGGCTGCGCGCCCAAGGCCACGAGTACGGCGTGACCACCGGTCGCCCGCGTCGCTGCGGTTGGTTCGACGCGGTCGTCAACCGTTACGCGGCCCAGGTCAACGGCCTGACCGACATCGTGCTCACCAAGCTCGACGTGCTCACCGGCCTCAAGGAAATCCCGCTGTGCGTGGCGTACGACGTCAACGGCGAGCGTCGCGACGATATGCCGACCGACCAGGCCGAGTTCGCCGCCGCGAAGCCGATTTACGAGTCCATGCCGGGTTGGGACGAGGACATTTCCCAGGTCCATGACTTCAACGATCTGCCGAAGACCTGCCAGGATTACGTCAAGCGTCTTGAGGAACTGTCCGGCTGCCGCATTTCCGTGATCGGCACCGGCCCGCAGCGCGACCACATCATCCAGATCAACTCGCTGATCGACTGAAGCTGATTCGGCTGATTCGTCGATATGAACGTCGGTAACGAACGTCAATGACAAGTGCCGGTGGGCCTGTGCCTGCCGGCACTTTGCGTATGGTGCGTGCGATGGCGTGCGCGTATGACGCACACCGCATACACACCGACGGGGTGCGCGGCGGAGGAACGGAAAAGGGGAGTGCGATGACTGCAATGCCGCCTAACGACAGGTTCGACAGGTTTGACAGGTTCAGCAAACTGGTCCCGCGATTCGACCACCTGAAATGGAAGATGGCCGCTGCCGGCATTCTCGTCGGCCTGATTTCCGGCTTCCTCGTCGTCCTCTACCGTCTCGGCATCGAATACGGCACCGACACCGCGCGCTGGATCTACGCGCGCATCCGCGAAACCCCGTGGCTGGTCGCACCGTGGGCGGTCGCCGCAATCGCAGCCGCGCTCGCCATCGCATGGATGGTCAAAAAAGAGCCGATGGCCGGCGGCAGCGGCATTCCGCAAACCAACGGCGTGGTGATCTGCGGCCTGAAAATGCGATGGCAGACGATTCTGCCGGTTCGCTTCATCGGAGGCCTGCTCGGATCGCTCTTCGGCCTCTCGCTCGGCCGCGAAGGACCGTCCATCCAAATCGGCGCATCGGGCGCGCAGTTCCTATCGCACCGGCTGCGCGGCAAGAAACGTGAGGACGTGCAGGAGCATTATCTGGTCACCGCCGGTGCCGCGGCCGGCCTGTCCGCCGCGTTCAGCGCACCGCTGTCCGGCATGATGTTCGCTTTGGAAGGGGTGCATCGCAGTTTTTCGCCCGCGATTCTGATGGGCGCCACCGCCGCGTCCCTGACCGCCGATTTCGTATCGAAATACTGTTTCGGCCTGCGTCCGGTGCTTGACTTCGGCACCATCGGCCAACTGCCGCTCGGCGAATACGGGTGGCTGATTCCGCTGGGATTGGTGGCCGGTTTGGTTGGTTCGCTGATGAACCGTTCGCTGCTCGGCTTCCAAACGCTGTACGGCAAGCTTCCCGCATGGAGCCGCCCTTTGATCGCGATCGCACTCGCGCTGCCAATCGGCATTTGGCTGCCTGACGTGCTCGGCGGCGGCTCGAACCTGATCGCCATGGCCGAGCATGCGCGCGTCGGCTTGGGCATGCTGTGCGTGCTGTTCGTGGCGAAAGTGCTGTTCACCTCCACCAGCTTCGGTTCAGGCGCTCCCGGCGGCATTTTCATGCCGATTCTCGCGGTTGGCTCACTCGCCGGCGGTATCTGCGGCGAGACGTTGCGCCAGTTCGGCAACCTGCCGTCCGATTCCGTGGCGATTTTCGCGGTATGCGTGATGACGGGCACGCTGGCCGCGTCCGTGAAAACACCGATCACGTCGATTCTGCTGGCCGTGGAAATGTCCGGCACGTTGACGCACATGCTGCCGGTCGCCGCCGTCGCGTTCATCGCGCTGCTCGTCTCCGACCTGCTGCGTACGAAACCGATCTACGGCGAGCTGCTGGAACGGTACATGCGCGCGCAAGGAGGCACGACGGCAATCGCCAATCGCATCGACAACGGCATCATGGAACTGCCTGTGGAAATGGGCGCGACCGCGGACGGCAAGCTGATGCGTGACGTGCGCTGGCCGTACGGCTGTCTGGTGATCGGCCTGCGTCGCGGCGAACGGCAGATCGTGCCGCATGGCGATACGCGGCTGCGTGCCGGCGACTATCTGGTCGTGTTGTTCAGCGGCGAGGACGAAAGCGACGCACGGCATGCGATGCGGCGGTTGTGCGACGTATCCGTCTGACGCGGCCGTACCGTCTTCCATAACCATTCGTAGACGTCTAGGGCCACCCGAAGTTATCCACAGTTATCCACCGAATCGGACATGTTCGATGTTTGGTTGCAACGCACGTGTAGACTCGTACAAGGTTAGGAAGACGGCACCTGCGGCCAGCTCGTTGCCGTATGGCTGGGGCGGAACGACGCTGTCCGCGGAAAGCCAAGTACAAGGGGAACGTGATGGAATCGCAAGAACAACGGGCGGCAGACTCGCCAAACGCGGGTGATGAGCCGAATCCCGCCACACAGTCGATCGACGTCGCCGAAGTGGCGCGCGCGGATGTGCGCCCGTCCGGTGCCGCCGCATCCAAGCATCCGCCGCAGATTCCGCTCGCGCCGATGAAACGCATGCAGGCGCGATTCAACCCTCTTGCCGATGGTCTGATGTATCTCGTGGTGTTCGTCGGCGGCTTCGTCGGCGTCGGTTTCCGTCGCGCCACGGACCTGCTGCTGCCGTCGGTGAACGGTTCGCCGTTCGTGGTGGGCACGTTCGTGTCGAATATGCTCGCCTGCTTCCTGTTTGCGATGCTGACCGAATACATGGCGACCGCGTCGTGGCTGCGCCGCAGGGTACGGCAGGTCGTCAGCCGTGGCGTCGGGCTTGGTTTGCTTGGCGGACTGTCGACGATGTCCGGCGTGATGTTGGAAACCATGGAAGGCATGCGCGAGCAGCGTTTCGGCAGCGCGCTCGGCTATCTTGCGGGAAGTTTCGCCGGCGGTCTGATCGCGGCCGCGGTTGGCGTGGCGCTGATGCAGGCGTTGCTGGCGCGCGGCACACGCAAGCGGGTCCGTAACGCGATCGCCGATGCCTCCACGGCTTCCGTATCCTCAATGTCCGATTCGGGCGATTCGGACGCGTACGGCATCGTGCAGGACGTCCAGATGACCGACACTGCAGTATCGGCTACGCAGAGTGCTACGCAGACGGTCCCCATGGCCGATTCGGGCGAATCGGACGTGCCGGACGCGCAAAACGTGCAGAACAATGTGCCGGGCGTGCAGGGCGTGCGCCACGTGAAGGTGGCGGATGCGGCGCATTCGGCCGCGCAGGCCGCGTTGGAGGCCGCGCAGGCGGCACAGCAGGCGGCCCAAGTCGCCCAGCAGGTCGCGCAGACCGGGCAGGTGCCGAAAATCGAATCGCAGCCGCAGCCATCGCAACCCGTCGCACCTCTGCCCAGCTTCGAACCCAAGCCGGTCACCGCGGAAATCCCGCTCGTCGCCGACCCGACCACAGGGGAGGTGCGCTGATGACCTGGATGATCTGCCTGTTCGGCGGCATCGGCGCCATGGCCCGTTATGTGCTTGACGTGTCGATCCAACGCAGCTGGAACCGTGACGGCAACCACAGCTTCCCCCTGGCCACGCTCGTCATCAACGGCGTCGCCTCCCTGTGCGCCGGCATCGCCATGATGTCGTACTATGCGCAGTCGGTTGATATGGGCACGGTAATGACGTTCGTTGTGGGGTTCCTCGGCGGATTCTCAACATTCTCGTCGGCGATCAACGAGGTGCTGTCGCTGATTCGCAAACGCCGTTTCGCCATGGCCCTGGGCTATGGCGCTGCCACGGTCGCGGTGCCGCTCGCCTGCGTGGCGCTCGGATTCGGCATCGCCATGCTGGGCGGCCGCGCATAGCTGTCACCGGCTCGGCCGCGCGTAATTTTCACGTTACACGGGCGGTCATCGGGTAACGTTCAGGAAATCTGAGCGCAACCGCGCGAGCTGTTTCCTCTCCTACGTTGTGAAAACAACAAGAGAGGAAAAACCTATGACAGCCGTAACGTATCTCACACGGCATCGTCGACCGGGAATCGTCATACTCTGTTCGATTGTCGCCGTTCTCTCGATGCTTTTCGTACTCCCTCCCGCCATCGCGTCCGCAGCCGATTCCGGCGCGCAGGCCGTCGATGAATGCAATCCGACCGCCAGCAACGGCTGCGTCAACGGCATCCTGCAGGACGCCGACAAGAAGCCGATCGCCGACGTCACCATCACGCTGTCCGGCAAGGCAACCGCGGAAACCAAAACCGCGGCGGACGGCAAATGGGCCTTCTCCGTTGCCGATGACGGCGATTACACCGTCACCATCGACGCGTCCGTTGCGAAAGAGCACGGCCTGAAGGCAAGCAGCGCGACGGTGACGATCGGGAAAGCCAGCTTCGACAAGCAGCGCGGCGTTGTCCGTTTCGACCAAGCTGGCGATTCCACCGGCAGCGGCACGTCCGGCACATCTGGATCGTCCGGCTCGGCAAACGGCACGAAAGGCGCGACCGGCACATCCGGATCGACGGCGGCCACGCAATCGCCAGTCAAAAAAGACGGCTCCAATGTCGGCAAACGCATCTGGCAGCAACTGTATTCCGGCATTATCTTCGGCCTGATGCTGGGCCTCATGTCCGTCGGCATGAACCTCGTCTACGGCACCACCGGCCTGCAGTCGTTCTCACACGGCGAACAGGTGACGCTCGGCGGCCTCATGGCATACGTCGGCACGCAGATGCTGCACATGCCGCTCATCGCCTCCGCCATCTTCGCCATCGTCATCGGCGCGCTGACCGGCTTCATCCAAAACGAAATCGTCTGGGGGCCGCTACGCAGACGCCACGTCGGCACCATGCAGCAGATGATCGTCACCATCGGCCTGTCCATGGCGTTGCAGTACACGTTCCAGTTCTTCTTCGGTGGCGACATCAAAGGCATCGTCAAATCGGTGCCGGACAGCTTCCAGCTCGGACCGATCACCACCGACATGCCGACGCTGGTCTCCGCACTCATCGCCATCTGCGTGATCGTCGGCGTCACCCTGTTCCTCTACAAGACGCGACTCGGCCGCGCCACACGAGCCGTGTCCGACAACGCGGCGCTCGCCGCGGCATCCGGTATCAACGTGGATCAGGTGGTCCGCGTGGTCTGGATCCTCTCGTGCGCGATGGCAGCCCTGTCCGGCGTGCTGCTCGGCGTCTACCTGAACGGCATCTCCTGGAACACCGGCGCGACCCTGATCCTGCTGATGTTCGCCGCGGTGACGCTCGGCGGCCTCGGCACCGCCAATGGCGCGTTGATCGGCTCGCTGGTCATCGGCATCGTGGCGGACATGAGCTCGCTCGTCATCCCCAACGATATGCGTTACGCCAGCGCGCTGGCAATCCTCATCATCGTTCTGCTGGTGCGCCCGCAGGGCATCTTCGGCAAGCAGCAAAGGGTGGGCTGATCCATGGACATCATGACAATCATCTCCAACGCGGCGGGCGAGCTGATCGCCCCGACCACAGCGGCGTACGTACTCGCCGCCATCGGTTTGAACATTCACTTCGGCATGACGGGCCTTATGAACATGGGCCAGGCCGGTTTCATGCTCCTCGGCGCATACGGATTCGCCATCACGCAGTCGATGGGCTGCAACCTGTTCGCCTCCGTATGCGCGGCGCTCGCGCTCGCGGTCATCTACGCGCTGCTGCTGGGCATTCCGACGCTGAAGCTCGGACCCGACTATCTGGCCATGGTCACATTGGCCGCCGCGGAAATCATCCGCATCATCGGCAGATCGACGGCCATGACGAACTTCACCGGCGGTTCCGCGGGCATCTCACCGCAGGACTTCACCGAGAAATTCGAATCGCTTTCGCCGCTGCCGGACGGTTCGACCACGTTCCTGCTGTGGACGTACAGCAACAACATCGCCAACTCCTGGTGGCTGCGCATCGTGGCATGGGTTTTGGTGGTGATCGCGGCGCTGCTGTGCTGGCGCTGGTTCCACTCACCGTGGGGCCGCATGCTCAAAGGCATCCGCGAGGACGAGAACGCGATCCGTTCGCTCGGCAAGCCGGTGACGCGATACAAGATGGAATCGCTGATTCTGGGCGGCCTGTTCGGCGCGATCGCCGGCATCATCTTCGTCCTGCCGCGTTCCGTACAGCCCGATTCGCTCGGCCGCACCGTCACCTTCTACGTGTGGACGATTCTGCTGCTGGGCGGCGCGGCCACGATTCTCGGCCCGGTGCTTGGCTCCTGCGTGCTGTGGGTGCTGCTCACCTTCGTCAAGGAGGTCATGCGCAACACCGTTCCCGAAACCCTCATCTCTTCCAACCAGATCGAAGCCCTCGGCTGGGTGATCGTCGGCGTCGCGCTGATGTGCCTGGTGATCTTCAGACCACAAGGTCTGTTGGGCGACCGAAAGGAGTTGGCTTTCCATGCCTGATACAACGAATTCTCCGACCACTGGCGTGCAGCCGGCCACGCAACCCGCAACCGGCGTGCAACCCGTATCCGGTGTGCAGCCCGGCGTACCATTCCAGGACCTCACCAAATGGGCCACCAAAGCTCCGGAAGGCGAGACCCTCATCTCCACCGCCTATCGCGACAAAGTCACCGACGATCTGAAATTCGTCGAAAACAAGCCGGGCGTGCACAAGCCCGACCCGATCCTCGTGGCCGACAACGTGACCCGCAAATTCGGCGGCATGACCGCCGTGGACGTGAGCCACTTCGAAATCGAACGGCACGGCATCACCGCGCTGATCGGACCGAACGGCGCCGGCAAAACCACGTTCTTCAACCTGATGACCGGCTTCGATACGCCGAACACCGGCACCTGGCAGTTCGACGGCAAGGACATGGCCCACGTGCAGCCCGAAAAAGTGGCGCGCATGGGCATGGTCCGCACCTTCCAGCTGACCAAGGTGATGAGCCGTCTGACCGTGCTCGACAACATGCTCCTCGGTGCCCCCGTGCAGCCGGGCGAAGGCATGTTCCGCGCGCTGTTCCCCGGCATGTGGAGGAAGCAGGAGCAGGCGAACATCGAAAAAGCCGAGGCGCTGCTGGAACGCTTCCTGCTGATCAAAAAGAAGGACGATTACGCCGGCGCGCTTTCCGGCGGCCAACGCAAGCTGCTGGAAATGGCACGAGCGCTGATGTCCGACCCGAAACTGGTCATGCTGGACGAGCCGATGGCCGGCGTGAACCCCGCGCTGAAACAGTCGCTGCTCGACCACATCATGGCGTTGCGCGAGGAAGGCACCACAGTGCTGTTCGTCGAACACGACATCAACATGGTGAGACACATCGCCGACTGGGTCACCGTGATGGCGGAAGGCAAGATCGTGGCCGAAGGCCAACCGAAGAGCGTGATGAACGATCCGGCCGTGATCGACGCATACCTGGGCGCCCACGCGAACGTGGACCTGGGCGACGATTCCGTGCTGGAAGACCTGAAGGAGGCCTGAAATGAGCGACATCGCAAGCGTGGCCGACGAGCCGCTGACCCGCGCGCAGATCCACATGGGCGAGCCCGAAGGCGAACCGTTGCTCGACGCGGTCGATTTGGTGGCCGGATACATTCCCGGCGTGAACATCCTGAACGGCGCATCCCTGACCCTGCATGAAGGCGAGATCGTCGGCATCATCGGCCCGAACGGCGCAGGCAAATCCACCCTGCTCAAATCATTGTTCGGCCTGGTACACATCCACTCCGGCAAACTCCTGCTCAAAGGAGAGGACATCACCAACCTGCGCGCCGACAAACTCGTCTCCCGTGGCGTCGGCTTCGTGCCGCAGACCGAAAACGTCTTCCCCAGCCTGACCATCGCGGAAAACCTGCACATGGGCGCGTTCCAAGCACCGAAACTGTTCAACGAACGCTTCGACTACGTGTGCTCCATCTTCCCCAAACTCGGCCAGCGCAAAAACCAGCTCGCAGGCCAACTCTCCGGCGGCGAACGTCAGATGGTGGCCATGGCCCGCGCCCTCATGATGAAACCATCCGTCCTCCTGCTCGACGAGCCCTCCGCAGGCCTGTCCCCAATGCTCCAGGACGAGACCTTCATCCGCGTGCGCCAGGTCAACAAAGCCGGCGTATCCGTGGTCATCGTCGAACAGAACGCCCGCCGCTGCCTGCAGATCTGCGACCGCGGCTACGTCCTCGACCAAGGACGCAACGCCTACTCCGGCAAGGGCCGCGACCTGATGAACGATCCGAAAGTCGTCTCCCTCTACCTGGGCAACCTGGAAGAAGAGGTTCAAGAGGAAGGAAGGTAGGACCCAGGAAATCGCGGAACGGAGCGTATACCGCCTTTCCTTGCCGCTCGACGTACGTTCGTACGCCTTCGGGCTCGGACGGCGGTCTCCGCACGCGTTCCGTGATTTCCCCCTATGATTCAAAATTCTCAATTCCGATTACCGCTGTTGGGACACTGCCCGACAGCGGTTTCGGCATGCCTGAAAACAAGCTCAAAACCTTGTGTTTCCAACAGTTTTCGGGCTTCACCTTCGGTTAACTTCACGCATACACATTCGGTTTCCTCGGCACTTATAGTGCGATTCAAGATGGTCGAGCAACACATCTCGATAATCGTCACCAAGGGTTCGGCAATCAGCGGAGCCAAGAGAGGAAACGGTGATTCAAATGAAGAAGATCAACATGAAGGGCATGAGGAAACTGTCCATCACAGCCACCGCCATGGTGGCCGCCGCAGTCATGGCGCTCGCCGGCTGCGGCTCGTCCGGCACGGCCGATTCGGCTGCGTCCGGCTCGTCCGGCAGCGCGAAATCCGATACGTTCATGGCGGCCGGCCTGTTCCCGCTGACCGGTTCCATGGCGTACCTCGGCCCCGCCAACATCGCCACCATGAAGCTCGCGCAGAAAGACATCAACGCGGCTGGCGGCGTGCTCGGCAAAGACATCGAAATCACGTCCGCCGACACGTCCGACGCGGACCATGCCGACCAGAACACGTCTTCCGCGCAGTCGGTGCTTGCCAAGAACCCGTCCGTCGTGGTCGGTCCGCCGTCCAGCTCCGTGGTCAAGAACACCTACAAGCAGGTCACGTCCGCCAAAGTGCCGATGATTTCTTCGGGCGCCACGTCCACGGCCTTCTCCGGCCTTAGCGACTACTTCTTCCGCACCATTCCGCCGGACACGGTGCAGGGTGCGGTCCTGGGCCAGATCATCGCACAGGATGGCGTGAAGAACCTCGCCATCGCGGTCTTCAACGACGAATACGGCACGTCCCTGCGTGACGTGGTCGTCAAAACCGTCGAAGACGCGGGCGTGAACGTCGTCTACGGCGAAAAGGACACGTTCGATCCGACCGAAACGAACTTCTCATCGATGGTCACGGCCATCAAGGCCACCAACCCCGACGCGACGCTCGTCATCGCCTTCGACCAGACCGTGCCGCTCGTCAAGGAGCTCGCCGCCCAAGGCCTCGACACCCACAAGCTGTACATGACCGACGGCAACACCGTCGACCATTCCGCCGACTTCGACGCGGGCCTGCTCAAGGGCTCCACCGGCACCATTCCAGGTGCCCACCCGACCGAGGAATTCCAGAAGAACGTCAAGTCCTTCAACGCCAAGGTCACCGATTTCACGTACACCGCCGAAACGTATGACGCGATCGTGCTGGCCGCGCTCGCCGCGCAGAAGGGCGGCGCCACGGACGGTACGACCGTGCAGAAGAACCTTATGGCCGTCTCCGGCTCCACCAAGGGCAAGGAATGCGATTCCTACAAGGCTTGCCTCGCCCTGCTGAAGGACGGCAAGGAGATTCAGTACAAGGGCCAGACCTCCATCGGCGCGTTCAACGACGCGCATGATCCGAGCTCGGCCTCCATCGGCGTCTACAAGTACGACGCCGACAACAAGCCGGTCTTCGACCACTCCCAGGAAGGCTCCGTGCCGACGGCCTGACGGTCGGTTCGTCCGTGGTGCGGACTGACGTGATGGCCGGACGTGACGGCTGACGGCCAGGCCATGCAACGCAAGGGGCGGTGCGACGCAAGCGAGATGATCGCAAGTGTCGCACCGCCCCTTTTGCGGGCGGAACGCGTGTGGAGTACATGCGGAGCGTGCGTGGAAGATGCGTGGAACGCGTCGTGAAACATACGTCGTTCACGGGTGAAAAAGTGGATTTTTCGGGGGAATTGAAGAGGGGGAGGGCGTCTTTCGTCAATTGATAGTTCATATTGTGCGGACGATTGCAAAGAAACGTTACAGATGCATGTAAAATAACACATAATATCGCGATTTGTAAGGAAACATCCCGACGATGCGGGGGAGAGGTGTTGGGCAATGGTCGGCATGCGTGACGTGGCGAAAGAGGCCGGGGTCTCGCTGAGCACGGTTTCGCTAGTGGTCAACAAGACGGGCTACGTGTCCGACGACATGCGCGCGCGCGTCAAAGCCGCCATGAAAGAGCTCAATTACGTGCCCAACGAGCTGGCACGCAACCTGTACAAGAACCGCACGAACCTGGTCGGCGTGATCGTGCCGACCATCCGCCACCCCTTCTTTGCCACCCTTACCGCGCATCTGCAACGCGAGCTGGCCGCGCAAGGACTGCGCACCATGCTGTGCTCCACCGCCGACGCGGAAAACGGCGAGGTCGAATACGTGGACATGCTGCGCCGTCACATGATGGACGGCATCATCGTCTGCTCGCACACCACCCATCCGAACGATTACTGGACGTCCATCCACCGCCCCATCGTCGCCTTCGACCGTGTGCTGGGCGGCGGCATCGCGTCGATCGGCTCCGACCATGAGCAGGGCGGCCGGCTCATGGCGCACATGCTGGTCAACACCGGCGCGCACCACGTGGTGATGATCGGCGGCCCGCGCGACCAGTTCTTCGATTTGGCGGCGCGCAATGGAGACAGCCCGGACGATTTCGACCTGCACAAGACAACGTTCCCGGCCGTCCGCTACTACCTTACGTTGGAGCAGGAGCTGAAAGCGGCCGGCGTGCGGTACGAGTACGTCGAAGCCGGCAATGTGGAGGATTTCCAAGGGTATAAGAACGCGGTGAATGCTGTGCTCAACAGTATGCCGGTGGACGGCGTCGATGCCGTGGTCAGCTCCGATATCGGTGCCGCGCTTTGCGTGCGCGAAGCGATGCGGAGGCATATTTCGATTCCGCGCGACCTGCAGATCATCGCCTACGACGGCACGTATCTGACCGACCTGGCCGGTATGAAAATGACCGCGGTGGCGCAGAATTTCGACAAAATCGCGCAGGTCGCGGTCGGCAATATCGTTCGTGCGATCGCCAAGGAAGGGGATGCCAAGGCAGATACGACAAGCGCCACGGGACGCAAGCCGTACGAGCCGGACGTGCTGATTCCCGTGACGCGCAAACTGGGCGATACCACGCGCTAAGCGGGCCGTATCGCCCATCATTGGACGGGCCGTTTTACCTGCTAAGCGGGTCGTTTCGCCTTATTCGTAATCGCCGGTCGGACCGATCTTCAACGCGTCCTCGTGCGTGCGGCCCGAATGGATCGCATCGTTGATCGCCTGGATCTCCGCCGCATCCACGGCAAGTGCGCGCCCGTCGATCGCGCTGATCGGAATCGACCATCCGCCGTGCGTCATGTACAGGCTGTCCGCTTCGCGCAGCTCGGCGATCGGCAGCTTCCTGTACTCCGCCTTCTTGCCCTCTTCGAGCGCCCAGGCGAACATTTCGCGCTGTGATGTGCCGTTCAGAATACCGATGCGCGGGTCGGGCGTGACGAACGTATCGCCATAGCGTGCCACAATCGACGAATTCGGGCATTCCATCGTGTAGCCGTCCTCCGTGAACAGAATCGCGTCGCCGACGCCACGGCGGGCGCATTCGCGGTGCACGGCGCAGTTGAACGCGTAGCTCAGCGTCTTCGCGCCGTTGAGCAGCCACGGGGCGCGTGCGGTGATGTCCGACGGGTAGCCGCGCGTCATCGAAGCCATGGTGATCGGCTCCAGCGAATGCAGCGTGCCCTTCGCGTCAAGGAAGATGTAGATCGTGGGCGTACGGTCGGCCGACTTGCCCACGCCGGTGTCCGGATCGAGGCCGCGGGAGACGATAATGCGTAGCATCGGGCCGGGTTCCGGATCGTCGTACTGGTCGATGACCAGCTGGACTGCGCGGGTGAGCGCTGGAATGTTCGGTTCCGGCATATCCACCAGGCGGGCGGAATTCGCGAGACGCTTCAGATGGTTCTCCAACGAGACCGGGAAACCCTTCCATACCGTGGTCGCTTCGAAAATGCCGTCGCCGCGCAGTGCGCACAAATCGAACGCGTTGATGATGGGACTTTCCGGATCGACGAAACGAACCAGATCCGCGTCGGGCGCCACGCCTGCGCCTCCGAATAGCGTCTTGCCGTTACCGACTGCCAGAACGATCGAACTCATGGGAACCTCTCTTCCGCGCTCCGCGTCTTTTGATTGCCGCTTTATTGCTGTTGCGCTGTTGTGTTGCGTCAGCGTTCGCGTGCGTCTTCGGCGTCCAACCTAACCATGGTTTGTTTCCACTTGGTACCGCCAATTTGCAATGCGGAAACATACGCGTCATGAATCGCGCGGCTCCCGTAACGTTCGGCGACCAAGGTGAGGGAAAGCGACTCTGAACGTCCGTTTCTGCGGAATCGGATTTCGGAGTTCGTCGGCAGTTCGTTCGGAAAAGGCCGGACGGCGGCCGACGGGAAAGGTAAGCGCAATGGTGGATGGGATGTCCGATATGGGAACAACCGAACTTGGCGCGGCGAGCACGCCCGAACAGGCGCGCGCCGCGTTCCGTGACGGCCTGGTCCGCCCGACCTGCGGCATCGCGCAAGGCTACGCGCAGGCGAATCTGATGATTCTGCCCAAGGAGCAGGCATTCGATTTTCTGCTGTTCGCGCAGCGCAATCCCAAACCTTGTCCGCTGCTGGAAGTGATGGAGCCGGGCGTCACCGCACCCGTCACCGCGCCGGGCGCCGACATCCGTACCGACGTGCCGTTGTACCGCGTGTGGAAGCGTGGCGAACTGGTGGCCGAAGTGCCCGATATTCGCGAGTATTGGCGATCCGATTTGGTCACGTTCGTGATCGGCTGCAGTTTCACATTCGAGTTTCCGCTGATGGAGGCGGGCGTGCCGGTGCGGCACATCACGGCAGGCCGCAACGTGCCGATGTACGACACGTCGATCGAGTGCCGTCCGGCCGGCGCGTTCCATTCGACGATGGTCGTGTCGATGCGTGGCATTCCATCTACGCAGGTGGCCGACGCATGCCGGATTTCCGGCTATTACCCGTCCGTGCACGGTGCCCCCGTATGTGTGGGCGAGCCGTCTGCGATCGGCGTCGACGACATCATGCATCCCGACTATGGCGATACCCCCGTGTTGGAGCTGGGCGATGTGCCGGTGTTCTGGGCGTGCGGCGTGACCCCGCAGGCCGCGGTGATGGCGTCCAAGCCGGAATTCGCGATCACGCACGCGCCGGGGCACATGTTCATCACCAGCAAACGCGATTTGGAATACATGGTGTGAGGCCGAGCGGCAGGTTGCGGGGCGCGGCATGAGATGCGTGCTGCGGCGACTGCGGCAGAAGGAATGTTGCGGCGGCGGAACACTACGACAGCGAAACGACGGAAAGGCGACGGAAGGAATGGAAACGATGGCTGTGCAGGAAACAGACGGAAAGCAGACGGCTATGCGAATCGATATGAACAGCGATATGGGCGAAAGCTTCGGACGCTGGAAATTGGGCGATGACGAGGCATTGCTCGACGTGGTTTCCAGCGCGAACGTGGCGTGCGGCTTCCATGCGGGCGACCCGTCCGTCATGCTGAGAACGTTGTCATACGCGGCGTCGCGGGGGGTAATGGTCGGGGCGCATGTGGCGTACCGCGACCTGGCCGGATTCGGGCGCCGCTATGTGGACGAGTCCCCCGACGAACTCAAGGCGGACGTGATGTACCAGATCGCCGCGTTGGAAGGCATGGCGCGGTCGGTCGGCGCGCAGGTGCGGTACGTGAAACCTCATGGCGCGCTGTACAACCGAATCGTCCGCGACGAATCGCAGGCCGCCGCCGTGGTCGACGCGATCCGCGCCGTGGACGCATCGCTGGCGATACTGACGCAGCCGGGCGCCGTGGTCGGCCGCCTGGCCGCGCAGGCCGGGCTTCGTGTGTTCCACGAGGCGTTCGCCGACCGCGCGTACAACGCGGACGGCACGCTGGTGTCGCGCCGCTTGCCGGATGCAGTGATCGCCGATCCGGCCGAAGTGGCGGCGCGCGTGCTGCGCATGGTGTGCGAGCATGAGGTGGTGGCAATCGACGGCACCGTGGTGCCGCTCAACGCCGATTCCGTCTGTGTGCATGGCGATTCGCCCTCGGCTGTGGCGATGGCGCGTGCCGTCCGCGCCCGCTTGGAGTCGGAAGGCGTTGCGATACGCGCGTTCGCAGGCGACGCAGCCGCATCGGCCGCGCGGGATTAAGGCGGTGGCGATATGCGATTCCTGACCTGTGGCGCGGACGGCATACTCGTGGAGCTCGCCGATTTGGACGAGACCCTGCGGGTGTTCGCCGCGTTGCAGAGCGCCGTGAAACATGCCGTGGAACAAACTGCGGAATCGCCCGAGCGGGCCGCACGGCCGAGCGCGACCTCCGTTTTCGCCGGCGTGAAACAACTCATTCCCGCTGCGCGCACCGTCTACGTCGCCTTCGATCCGCTGCTTTCGTCGCGTGTCGAACTGACCGCCGCGATTCGCGCGCTGAACGTTGCCGCCGACATGGAACGGCATTCCCGAATCGTTGAAATTCCGGTGATTTACGATGGCGAGGATATGGCGGACGTAGCCGACCTGCTGGGCATCTCCGTTGACGAGGTTGTGCGCCGGCATTGCGATGCCGCCTGGTCCGTGGCGTTCGTCGGCTTCGCGCCCGGTTTCGCATACCTGACCGGCGGCGACCCGATATTCGATGTGCCACGCCGCAAAGTGCCACGGCTGAGCGTGCCCGCGGGCGCGGTGGGGCTTGCCGGCACGTTTTCCGGCGTGTATCCGCGCGTCAGCTCGGGCGGCTGGCAGTTGCTGGGCCACACGGAAACGCCGATGTGGGACGAGCGGGCCGACCCGCCCGCGCTGTTGCAGCCCGGCGACACCGTGCGTTTTACGCCCGTGCGTGACGCCGTTTCCGGCGGTTCGGCTTCTGTTTCTGCCTCTGTGTCCGATTCCGTTCAAGTTTCGCAGGCGCCAGATTCCATGTCCGTCTCGGCCTCGACTCCGGCTCTCGAAGTCCTCCGCTCGGGCCTGCTCACCACCTTCCAAGATGATGGCCGTGTCGCCGCGAACATGGGCGTGACCGGTTCCGGCGCCGCCGATCGCACGTCTTCCCACTTGGCCAACGCACTGGTCGGCAACCCCGCTAATACCCCCGTGTTGGAAATCACCGGTGGTGGCGTGCGCATGCGTGCCATCGGCAGTGTGGTCGTGGCGGTGACGGGCGCTTCGGCGGATGTGACGATTACCGGAAGCCGGCAATCGCAAGATAGTCAAGGCGGCTCAAACGGCACGTTCACCCCAAATTCCCCCGGTGGATGCAGTGGCCGGACCGTCTTGAACGCATCGAACGATGCCGCCGACCGCACCACAATCGCCATGCAACAACCGGTTCTGCTGCGTGACGGGGACGTGCTGTCAATCGCCCCGCCGACCAGCGGCCTGCGCGATTATGTGGCCGTACGCGGCGGTTTCGGCGTCGCGACAACCCTCGGTTCGGCTGCAACGGACACGATGAGCGGCATCGGCCCGCGCCCGATCGCAGCCAAACAGCGGCTCGCCATACGTACCGCGTCCACGGCGTGCGATGCCGGCGTCGGCCTGCCGCAGCCATGGCCGACCGACCTGCCGAAACCCGGCAGACCTACGGATTTATACGTGCGATTGGGACCGCGCGACGACTGGTTCACCGCAGCCGGCCTGTCCGCATTCCTGACGCAAACGTGGACAGTGACCGCGCAGTCGAACCGTGTTGGCCTGCGACTTTCGGGAGCGGCACCCGTGGAACGCACCGACACGCGCGAACTGGCCAGCGAGGCCACGCCATCCGGCGCAATCGAAGTGCCGACCAGCGGACAACCGGTCATTTTTCTGCGCGACCAGCCTGTAACCGGCGGATATCCGGTAATCGCCGTGCTTGAACCGGAATCGTTGGACGTGGCCGGGCAGTTGCCACCAGGCGCATGCGTCCGCTTCCACGTCGTTTCCGCCCATGCCACGTCTACTCCGCAACCTGCGTACCCCACCAAGGAGGTTCGATAATGCCATCCGCATCGACTGCACCATCCGCAACGGCGCTCCCATCCCCGTCGCCATCATTGTCGTCGCCATCGCCCGCAACCCCGAAACTACGGCGCATCCTCATCGCCAACCGTGGCGAAATCGCCATGCGCGTCATCCACGCCTGCCATGACACCGGCCGCATCGCCATCGCCGCCTATGCCGACCCCGACGCGGACGCGCTGTTCGTGCACGCCGCCGACGAGGCCTACGCACTGGGCGGATCCGACGCGCAAAGCACGTATCTCAACATCGCGGCCATCGTGGAAACCGCGCACAAGGCGCATGTCGACGCCGTCCACCCCGGGTACGGTTTCCTTGCCGAAAACGCGGAATTCGCGCAGGCGGTCATCGACGCCGGCATGACGTGGATCGGTCCGCAGCCCGCCACCATCCGCGCGCTCGGCTCGAAAGTCGAAGCGCGCCGCATCGCGGCCGAAGTCGGCGCGCCCATGGCCCCCGGCACCACGGAACCGGTGCACGACCCCGCCGAAGTTATCACGTTCGCCAAGGAACACGGCCTGCCACTGGCCATCAAAGCCGTCTACGGGGGTGGCGGTCGAGGTCTGAAAGTGGTGCACCGGCTGGAAGACGTGCGCGAGGCGTTCGTATCCGCCACGCACGAGGCCGAGCTGGCGTTCGGCAACGGCGACTGCTTCATCGAACGATTCCTCGCCCGCCCGCGCCACGTCGAAGTGCAGATCCTCGGCGACGGCGCGGGCAACGTTGTGGCCGTCGGCACGCGCGACTGCTCACTGCAGCGCCGCAATCAGAAACTCATCGAAGAGGCACCAGCGCCGTTCCTACCCCCTGAAACCACCCGGGCGCTGGAAGACGCGGCCGTCGCCATCTGCTCCCGTGCGCACTACGAAAGCGCTGGAACCGTTGAGTTTCTGGTCGATCCGGACGGCACGATGTCGTTCATGGAAGTCAACACGCGTATTCAGGTCGAACACCCCGTCACAGAAGAGGTGACCGGCGTCGATCTGGTGGCCGCACAGCTGGCGATCGCCGAAGGCGCGCATGTCACCGACATTCCCGGCTTGGAACACGGCACCCCCGTTCCGCATGGGCATGCGATCGAGTTCCGCATCAACGCGGAGGATCCATCCCTTGGTTTCGTACCGTTCCCCGGCATCGTCGAGCGGCTGAACGTGCCGACCGGACCGGGCATCCGCTTCGATTCCGGCGTTGCGCAAGGCGGCGCGATTCCGGGGCAGTTCGATTCGATGATCGCCAAACTGATCGTCTCCGCGCCGTCGCGTTCGGCCTGTCTGACGCGCGCCCGCCACGCATTGGATGAGCTGGCGATTGCCGGCGTGCCAACGGTCCGCAAATTCGACCAGGCCGTGCTCGAACAGCCAGCTTTCGTGGCGACGGACGGCGATTTCGGCGTCTACACGCGCTGGATCGAAGAGGAATTCCTGCCTTCCGTGGACGTGCGCACGCTGGCCGACGGCAAACCGGGTCGCCGGGCCGCAGCGCCTGAACCGGTGGAAAGCTGGGTCGAGGTCGATGGCAAACGCGTGCGATTGGGCCTGCCCGCTTCGCTCGCCTCCGTCGCCGCGCTGGGCGCGGGGCTGGCCGGATTGGCTGGAGCCGGCGCAACGGGGGACCCTGCCCTCACGTCCGATTCTGGCGAATCGGTCATCCAAGCCCTGCTGAACGCCTATCAAAAGTCCGTTCCAGCAGGATCGGGCACGCAGACCGCCGCAAACTCGGATATCGCAAGCACCCAAGACACCCCTATCGAATCGACCATCACCGGCACGGTCGTCCGCTGGCTCGCCGATGACGGCGCGCACGTTGAGGAAAACGAGCCGATCGTCGTACTCGAGGCGATGAAGATGGAAACCGAAATCACCGCCCCCGTTGCCGGCATACTGCACCGATCGGCGCAGGTCGGCGACACCGCGCAATACGGCGACCCCCTCGGCGCCATCAGTTAACGCGGCGGCCGGCTGACACGGCTGCCGGCCGTCGGGTGAACCGCACGCCCCTTACACGCAACGCATCGCAATCGCAAAAAACAAAACCCAGACCACGGAAGGAACGCAACATGAGCATGCTGGATTGGCGGTATTATCCGAAAATCGCGCGTATCGCACGCATGGCGGGAGCCGACGTCGGACGCGGTTCCGAAACGTTGATGACGTATTCGCGCGGCGATTTGTTCCGAGCCGCACGCCACTTGTCGGGCAGCAAGGAAGGTCGGCCCGCCCGCGCGCTGGTGGTCACCGGCTTCTACATTCCGAAGGCCGCGCAACCCGCTGCGGAAACGGACGGCCCGTTGGGTGCGCTGGAAGTATGCATGGCATTGCGTGCGATTGGCGGCGACGCATGGCTGGTCAGCGACGAATGCTGCGCGCCGGTGATTCGCCCGTCCGCATTGGGTTTCCTGCCGGACGACCACGTGCTGATCGCGCCGAATGCCAATCCCAAGGGCGGTTTTGACGCCTGTCTCAACGGCGTCATCGACCTTGCCAAAACCGAACATATCGATACGCTCGTCTACATCGAACGCGTCGGCCCGGCGCGCGACGGCAGCCCGCACAACATGCGCGGCATCGACATCGCCGAATGGACCGCGCCGCTGAGCCAGCTCACGCTGCTCGGCCTGCACACGATCGGCGTGGGCGACGGCGGCAACGAGATCGGCATGGGCCGTGTGGAGGACTACGCCATCGAAGGGGTGGTCGACCACGGCGAGAACATCGCCTGCACGGTGCCGACCGACCAGCTGGTGGTGGCCGGCACGTCGAATTGGGGCGCGCACGCGCTTGTCTGTGCGATGCGCGCGTTGGGTCGCAGTGCCGTCGACCCGTATCTTGAGCCGACGTGGCAGGAGCGCGTGCTGGACGTGATCGTCGAATACGGCGGCCTCGACGGCGTGCATATGACGAACGTGGCGACCGTCGACGGCCTCGAACCCGACCGCTACTTTAAGCAGGTCGGCCAGCTTACGGACTGCGCCCGCAGCTGAAGTCCTGCGCCCGCAGCTGGAATCCTGTGCCCAAGGCTGAAGGCCCTGCGCTCGCGGCTGCCCCCGCATGTCCGTCGCTTTCGAATCGGGCGCCGGAGACATGCGCCGCGATTCGGCCGAAAGCCGGTTCGACACGCCCGAACACCGGTTGCGGTTTTGGTGTCGAGTCCCATTTTGCGGTAATATCGAACCGGTTCGACACAACCGTGGGAATGGCCGTAAGGACTCCCGCAAAGAATCTCGCAACGACTTTTTGGAACCGAAGGAGGCTCCATGAAAAACAAGGTGCAGCTCATCACTTACGCCGACCGCCTTGGCGACGGCACCATCAAGTCGATGACCGACATTCTGCGCACCCGCTTCGACGGCGTGTACGACGGCGTTCACATCCTGCCGTTCTTCACCCCGTTCGACGGCGCCGACGCAGGCTTCGACCCGATCGACCACACCAAGGTCGACGAACGTCTCGGCAGCTGGGACGACGTCGCCGAACTCTCCAAGACCCACGACATCATGGTCGACGCCATCGTCAACCACATGAGCTGGGAATCCAAGCAGTTCCAGGACGTGCTGGCCAAGGGAGAGGAGTCCGAATACTATCCGATGTTCCTCACCATGAGCTCCGTCTTCCCGAACGGCGCCACCGAAGAGGACCTGGCCGGCATCTACCGTCCGCGTCCGGGCCTGCCGTTCACCCACTACAAGTTCGCCGGCAAGACGCGCTTGGTCTGGGTGAGCTTCACCCCGCAGCAGGTGGACATCGACACCGATTCCGACAAGGGTTGGGAATACCTGATGTCGATCTTCGACCAGATGGCCGCCTCTCACGTCAGCTACATCCGCCTCGACGCCGTCGGCTACGGCGCCAAGGAGGCCGGCACCAGCTGCTTCATGACCCCGAAGACCTTCAAGCTGATCTCCCGTCTGCGTGAGGAAGGCGTCAAGCGCGGTCTGGAAATCCTCATCGAAGTGCACTCCTACTACAAGAAGCAGGTCGAAATCGCATCCAAGGTGGACCGCGTCTACGACTTCGCCCTGCCTCCGCTGCTGCTGCACGCGCTGAGCACCGGCCACGTCGAGCCCGTCGCCCACTGGACCGACATCCGCCCGAACAACGCCGTCACCGTGCTCGATACGCACGACGGCATCGGCGTGATCGACATCGGCTCCGACCAGCTCGACCGCTCGCTCAAGGGTCTCGTGCCGGATGAGGACGTCGACAACCTCGTCAACACCATCCACGCCAACACCCACGGCGAGTCCCAGGCCGCCACCGGCGCCGCCGCATCCAATCTCGACCTCTACCAGGTCAACAGCACCTACTATTCGGCGCTCGGATGCAACGACCAGCACTACATCGCCGCCCGTGCGGTGCAGTTCTTCCTGCCGGGCGTGCCGCAGGTCTACTATGTCGGCGCGCTTGCCGGCAGGAACGACATGGAGCTGTTGCGCAAGACGAACAACGGCCGCGACATCAACCGCCATTACTATTCCACCGCGGAAATCGACGAGAATCTCAAGCGTCCGGTCGTCAAGGCCCTGAACGCGCTCGCGAAGTTCCGCAACGAGCTTGACGCGTTCGATGGCACGTTCTCGTACACCACCGACGGCGATGACTCCATCAGCTTCACCTGGCGCGGCGCCACCACGCAGGCCACGCTGACCTTCGAGCCGAAGCGCGGTCTGGGTGTCGAGAACACCACGCCGGTCGCCACGCTGGAATGGGAGGATTCCGCCGGATCCCACCGCAGCGACGACCTGATCGCCAATCCGCCGGTCGCCGCCTGACGCCTGTTTTCTTGCGATTGCGCGCCGTCCGTTCCGTAGCCGTCTGCCGTACCGGCGGCGGTGGCTGGACGTGTTGCTATCGTAAGTTGCGACGAATCGCCCGAATGCGCTGTTGCAGTGCGTTCGGGCATTTTTTGTATGCATTGCGATTCGGATACGTGCGTAGCATGGTATGCGCATGACCCACATGTGAGATGAAGCAGAAAAGCTAAGAAAACAGCAGATATGACCGAAGACAATCAGAATAACGAATTCAAGCCGCAACCGCTGCCCGGCCAGGTGTTCATCCGCCCCGGCATCGACGATCGTCCCGATTATGAGAAGACGCTTACCCCCGAAGCGAAGGCGGCCATGCGCCGACTGACGGTGAAGCAGCACCCGCGTGTGCCGGAAGCGTCCAACGAGCGTCCCGAAACGCAGGTCGCGCGCATCGCCGCAGAAGGTGGCGCGCCTCTCACCGCCGCCGCGCATCTCGACGCGGCGGTGCCGAACCTGGAATCGTCGTTCCTTGACCTGCGCGACCCGATGACCGCGCCGGACGGCACTAAGCCAACCAAATCGCAAGCCAACCGTCTTACTGCCGGTTTCGCGCTCGGCTCGATGCTGTTCAACGTGCCGCTCGCGGCGCTCAACACCGTGCTCATGCCGCAATTCGTCTGCCGTCTCACTGCCGTCGACGGCACTAGCGGACTGACCCCGGCCAACGGCCTGAACAGCTCGTGCAACCTTGCTCTGCTTACCATCGCGGGCTTCGTGCTGACGTTTGTGATGAACGCGGTGATCGCGGTGGCATCCGACCATTCCTACTGCCGCTTCGGCCGCCGTACGCCGTGGATCATCGGCGGCAGCGTGCTTACGGCGGCTGCGGTAGCCATCATGGCCACCGCCGAAATTCTTCCACTGGCCGTGTTCTTCTGGCTGCTCGCGCAGATTGGCTATGCGATGGTCGCCATACCGTTCGCCGCCGCGTTCGGCGAACGCATTCCCGACAAATTCCGCGACCGCGCCGATTCGTGGCGTGGTAAAGGGCAGGCGTTCGGCGAAATGGTCGGCGTCATCGCTGCCGTGGCTGCCACATGGAACCTCGACGGCCTCGACTGGAGCGTCGGCACCACACGCACGGCCATCGTGGACTGTGCATGGGGCTTCCTCGTTGCGGCCATCGTCACATTGCTGATCCTGCCGTTCGAATCGTCCAGCAGCTATTTGCCCCGCCGAAGCGTGAAGCGGAGCGACTACTTCTCGCAATACCGCCCTCCGAAGGACGCGCCGAAGTTTTACGTGGCGTTTGTGGCCCGCATGCTGGGCGTCGCCACCACCGTCGGCATCACCGTATTCCAGTGGTATTTGGCGCAATTCGGACTCGATAAAGCCTCCGTCGATAGCCGTTTCCTCGGCTTCCATGGCGCTGGTGCGGTTGTTGTGGCGATGGCCGTCTGCACGTTTGTCGGCGCGCTGGCCGCCGCGCTACTGCTCGGCCGCATCGCCCGCGCCGTTGACGATCTGCGTATGCCAGCCGTCGCATCCTGCGTGCTGTTCGCTGTCGCAGCCGTCCTGCCGTTGCTGATTGACGACCATATGCTGGCGATCACGCTGTACGCGTTGCTTGCCGGTTTTGCGTACGTCGTGTTTGACAGCACCAGCCAAAGCCTCGGACTTGCGATTCTGCCGGACGTGCGTTCCGTCGGCCGCTCGCTTGCCACCTACAGTCTGGCCAATACGATCGGCGCATTGCTCGGCGTAGCCGTCTGCGCGGTCGTCATCATCGCGACGGGCGTCTATCTGTCGATGTTCGCCGTCGCCGCGATCGCCATGCTGCTTGCCGCCGTTCTGACGCTTCCGCTGAAAAATGACGGAGCGTCAATCGAAAACGATTGAAAAACGGCGGAAAATAGTCAAAAAGGCGATTTGAAAAATAATTTAAGTAGACGTGTCCACATAGTGAACCTTTGGTAGATGGAGGAGGTGGGCACGCCTATGTTTACGGCTTAGTTCGAGCGGAAATCCCGCCCGGGGAAAAGACTTTGCGAAAGGAGGTTCGCCAAGATGAACGGAATGGTTGCACGCGTACTGCTGTCCGCACGAATTATTATTCCGCTTTCGTTGGCGGACTGATTCGAGCATAGCGGCTTCAATCCCTCGCCAACGAAGGCAGGGTTTGAGGCGCGCGTAACACACACGTTGATGGCCCTGCATGATGCGGGGTCTTTTTGTTGCAGCCCACAAGGCAGACGCAGCGAAAACCTTTTGAAGCCGGCCGGCATAGCGCACAACAGAAAACAGAAAAACTACAAACAACATCGTTATCGGCGGAAGTTGGGAGCCGGTAGCAGGACGTACAGGGAGTACATCAATGAGTACAGTCGAAGCGGCCGCTGGCAAAGCGCAGGCGATGGTCCGCGATTCGGTCAAAACCGTGATCGCAGCATCCATGGTCGGCACCGCCATCGAGTTCTACGACTTTTACGCATACGGCACCGCCGCTGCGAATTATTTCCCGAAGGTGTTCTTCGGAGACACCACCAATCCGACCGTCGCGCTGCTGGCCAGCCTGCTGACCTTCGCCATCGCGTTCATCGCCCGTCCGCTGGGCTCGTTGGTGTTCGGCCACTTCGGCGACCGTATGGGCCGCAAGACCACGCTGGTGGTCTCCCTGCTCACCATGGGCATTGCCACCTTCCTGATCGGCTGCCTGCCGACCTACAACCAATGGGGTGTCGCGGCCGTCGCCGTGCTGTGCCTGTGCCGTTTCGTGCAGGGCATCGGCCTTGGCGGCGAATGGTCCGGCGCCGCGTTGGTGGCCACCGAGAACGCTCCGGAAGACAAGCGCGCGCTGTACGGCTCCTTCCCGGAGCTGGGCGCCCCGATCGGCTTCTTCCTGTCGAACGGCACCTACTTCCTGCTGGAGACCTTCAACGACAATGACGCGATGCTTGCCTGGGGCTGGCGCGTGCCGTTCCTGCTGTCCTCCATCCTCGTGATCGTCGGCCTCGTCGTCCGCGTCCAGATGGAGGAGACCCCGATCTTCCGTATGGCCCAGGAGCAGAAGAAGGTCGTCAAGTCCCCGCTTACCGAAGTGTTCAAGAAGAGCTGGAAGGAAGTCATCCAGGCCACGTTCCTGGTGGCCGTCACCTATACGCTGTTCTACACGCTGGCAACCTGGTCCCTCGCTTGGGGCACCAAGACCGTCGAGCAGGGTGGTGGCAACCTGGGCTTCACCAACCAGGAGTATCTGCTGATGCTGATGATCGCTGTCTGCGTGTTCGCCGCGTTCATCGTGATCTCCTGCGTGAACGCCGACAAGTTCGGCCGCAAGCGCGTGATCATCATCTCCTCCTGCTGCCTCATCGCGTTCGCCCTGCTGTTCCCGTTCCTGCTTGACCCGGCGGTCGTCGGTCAGCGCAACTTCGCCACCAACCTGCTGTTCCTGTGCATCGGCTTCGCTCTGATGGGTACCGCGTTCGGTCCGATCGGCGCCTTCCTGCCGGAACTGTTCGACGCGAACGTGCGTTACTCCGGCTCCGGCATCGGCTACAACCTGGCTGCCATCGTCGGCGCGGCCTTCGTGCCGACCATCGCCACTTGGCTGTCCCATCATTGGGGCGTGCATTCCGTGGGCCTGTACCTCGGTGTGATGGCCCTGTGCTGCCTCATCGCGGTGTTGAGCTGCAAGGAAACGAAGAACGTCGACTTCACCAAGTGACGCCGACCGGCTTGCCGGGCTGCTTCGCTTGGGGTGGCTCGGAGCCTTAGAAAAAACGTTTGACGTGAATATAGCCACTATGTGAACGCCAACAGACATCATAAAGAAAGCGGTACTAGAACAGTTCCGCAGGAGAGGCGGAGTGGTTCCTCGGACACAATCCGGGGGGAGCAACATCCTAGGAATCACTCGCCGTGATAACAACCGAAAAAAGAATAGAAAATAGCGAGTTTGTTCGGAAAAAGCAAGTTCCGAATCGCAAAAAACAATAAAGGAGCGCCAATTATGGCAGCAACTATCTGGTACGAAAAGGACGCCGATCTGTCCGTGTTCGATGGCAAGAAGGTGGCCATCCTCGGTTACGGTTCCCAGGGCCACGCTCATGCGTTGAACCTGCGCGATTCCGGCGTCGACGTCGTCGTCGGCCTGCGTCCTACCTCCAAGTCCGTGGAGTATGCCAAGGAGCAGGGCCTTGAGGTCAAGCCTGTTGCCGAGGCCGTTGCCGAAGCCGACGTGGTGATGATCCTGCTGCCTGACCAGTACCAGGCCGCCGTGTACAAGAAGGACGTCGAGCCGAACCTGAAGCCGGGCGCTGCTCTGGCCTTCGCTCACGGCTTCAACATCCACTACGGCTACATCAAGCCGACCGAGGATCACCCGGTCTTCATGGTCGCCCCGAAGGGCCCGGGCCACATCGTGCGTCGTGAGTACGCCGCTGGCCGTGGCGTCCCGGTCGTCGTGGCCGTCGAGCAGGATCCGGATGGCAAGACCTGGCCGCTGTGCCTGGCTTACGCCAAGGCTCTGGGCGCGCTGCGCGCAGGCGCCATCAAGACCACCTTCACCGAGGAGACCGAAACCGATCTGTTCGGCGAGCAGGACGTCCTCATGGGTGGCATCAACCACCTGTGCGATATGGGCTTCGATGTGCTGACCGAGGCTGGCTACCAGCCGGAGATCGCCTACTTCGAGGTGTTCCACGAGCTGAAGATGCTGGTCGACCTGGCCAACGAGGGTGGCCTGAACAAGGCCCGTTGGTCCTGCTCCGACACCGCCCAGTACGGCGATTACACCTCTACCGTGATCACCGAGGAAACCAAGAAGCGTATGCAGTACCAGCTCAAGCGCATCCAGGACGGCTCCTTCGCCAAGGAGTTCATGGATGACCAGGCTGCTGGCGCTCCGAAGTTCAAGAAGCTGCAGGAAGAGTACAGCCACCCGCACCTGGAGACCGTTGGCCCGAAGCTGCGCGCCATGTTCTCCTGGAACAACCAGGTGGACGCCGATGCCGATATGGCCGAGTCCTTCAACGGCAAGATCGCTCGTACCCAGGTTCAGTGAGATTGTTTCGCTAGCTGCATAAGCTATTTAGCGAATTAGAAAGCGTCGCCCGCTTCGTGCGGACGGCGCTTTTTGCATATTGTCGTGCGTGCGACGGTTGCGTACGTTCCGGCATAACGAAAGGCCGCCACCCAACTTGGGCGGCGGCCTTCAATCGCAGTTAATGCGATTAATCGCAATGAATGCGAGACGTTACTCAGCCACGGGCGATCTTGCCGGTGAAAGTGGCCATGTCAGCGTCGTCATCCTTGCCGTTGTTCCAAGAGAACATGGCGCGCAGCTTCGGGCCAACGCTCTCGATACGCACGTTGCCGTATTCTTCCTGCAGCTGCTTGAACTTCGGAGCGCCAGCGTCCTGATCGTCGATGAACTCCTTGGCGAATGAGCCGTCCTGGATGCGCTTCAGGTGGTATTCCATGCGCTCACGCACGTGCTCGTCGATGCAGGTGTTGGTGTAGTCGCCGTACTGGGCGGTGTCGGAGCAGGACCAACGAGCCTTGTTCAGGCCACCCTCGTTCATGAGGTCGACGAGCATCTTCAGCTCGTGGCAGACCTCGAAGTAAGCGATCTCCGGCTGGTAGCCAGCGTCAGTGAGGACCTCGAAGCCCATTTCAACGAGCTTGTTCACGCCACCCATGAGCACGTTCTGCTCGCCGAACAGATCGGTCTCGGTCTCTTCGGTGAAAGTGGTCTTGATGGCGCCTGCGCGCAGGGCGCCCAGAGCCTTGGCGTAAGCCAGGGTGATGTCCCAAGCGTCGCCGCGCGGATCCTGTTCGACAGCCACGACGACCGGGACGCCACGGCCGTTGGCGTACTCACGACGCACGATGTGGCCCGGGCCCTTCGGGGCGACCATGAAGACCGGGTGGTCCTCGGTCGGCTTGATGTAGCCGTAGTGGATGTTGAAGCCATGAGCGAAGGCGACGGCGGCGCCCGGCTTGATGTTCGGTTCGATGTCGTTGGCCCAGATGGTGCGCTGGTACTGATCGGGAGCCAGAATCATGATGATGTCGGCCTCGGCGGCGGCTTCCGGAACGGACTTGACTTCCAGACCCTGCTCCTTGGCGTGCTCGACAGACTTGGAGGTCGGGCGCAGGCCGACGACGACGTCGACGCCGGAATCGCGCAGGTTCAGCGCATGGGCGTGGCCCTGGGAACCGTAACCGATGATGGCAACCTTCTTGCCTTCGAGGACCGAGAGATCTCCGTCGTTCTCATACCAGATTTGTGCAGCCATTGTACTTGGCACTCCTTTTGTGTAGTGGGGTGAACGCTTGGAAAGCGTTCGGGTTTCTACCATTCGCAGATGAAATTCGTGGTTTCGTGCATGGATTTTGTCCTGCAAACTGGGGTCCATCCTACCGGAGGCGGTGCCTTGACACGTATCCAGTCCACAAAGTGAGCCGAGAAACCGTAAAAAATCCACTGCTCACTGGATGATGGATTCGCGTATCCTCGGCCGGGAATGGCATAGGATAGGCATGTCGTATTTCTAGTAGGAAGAGATGCCATGGTTGCTGTGACTGGTCCCGCGCCGGGATCTGAACTGACTGCGGAAGCCGATGAGGTCGAGGAACGTAGCTCGGCCGGTGTGTTGCATGTGGCGGCGATTTTCGCCTCGCATATGGTATTGCAGCGCAACAAGCCCAACGCCGTGTTCGGTGCGTTGGATGCCGATTGCGCAGGTATGGAAGTCGTCGCGCAGATTCGCGATTTCGACGGGTCGATGGTCGCGCAGGCCCACGCGTACGCTTCGAAGGATCTCAAGGACGGTCTTTCGCCGTGGCGCGTGATGCTTCCCGCGCAGCCGGAGGGCGGTCCGTACACGCTCCGCGTCACCGCGGGCAACGATTTCCTCGAATTCGAGGACGTGCTGATCGGCGAGGTGTGGCTTGCCGGCGGCCAAAGCAATATGGAACTTGAGCTGCGCAACAGCGAGAACGCCGAAGCGGCCCTTGAGAATTGCGCCGATCCGCTGCTGCGTTTCTACAACGTGCCGAAAACCGGCGTCATCAACCGCAATGCGGAGAACGCGGCGAGCTGGCAGGAATCATCGCCGGAAAACAGCGGTGTGATGAGCGCCGTCGCCTATTATTTCGCGCACAAGCTGCGCTCCGAACTCGACCCCGATCTGCCGATCGGCATCGTGGACTGCTATATCGGCGGCACGTCGATCACGTGCTGGATGAGCGAGGACGCGTTGAATTCCAGCGAGGCAGGACGTGGCTATCTCACCCGGTACGAGCGTGCGATCGCCGGCAAGACGCAGGAGCAGTTCAAGCTGGAAACCGACGAATGGCAGACGAGATTCGATGCTTGGAACGCGAATATCGCGGCCGCCAAGGAAGCCGATCCCGACGTGACGTGGGATACGCTGAACGAACAGTACGGCGCATGCCCGTGGCCGCCGCCGGTCACGCCGACGTCGCAGTACCGTCCGACCGGACCGTTCCGCGCCATGCTGGAACGCATCGCGCCATACTCGCTGGCTGGTTTCCTGTGGTACCAAGGCGAGGAGGACGAACCGTATTGTGGGTCCTACCGTGAGCTGCTGGGCATGCTGATCGGCGAGTGGCGCGCCATCTGGAGCGAGAACCTGCCGTTCCTCATCGTGCAGCTTCCGCAATGGATTGACAAGAAGGTGGACGAGACCGAAGGCGATCCGATGCTGTGGCCGGTGCTGCGCGAGGCCCAATGGGACGCGGCGCAGTCCATCGACAACGTGTACGTCATCTGCACCATCGATTGTGGCGAGTACGACAACATCCATCCCGTCGACAAGCGCACTCCGGGCGAACGGCTCGCCGATTGCGCGTTGAGGCAGGTTTACGGCATGTCCCGCATTCCCGTGTACGGGCCGACGGTGTTGGGCTTCCGTTGCGATCCGAACGGCCGCGTACGGCTGTTCTTCCGTTACGCGCACGGCCTGCATTTCGACGGCACCACGCCCGGCAGCAGGAATCAGGGCTCCGATGCGGAGCCGCCTTCGCTGGTGCGTTCGCCGGAGAGCTCCGGTTTCGAGCTTGCGGGCGCGGACGGCGTGTTCCATCCGGCCACCGCGGCGATTTTCGTGGATTGCGATATCGACGACCTCGTCAATTCCAAGGTGAACGTGGTCGATTACAACGCCACCGAATTCGGCATTCCCGTCAACAGCCGCAGCATCGGCACGATCACGCTGGCATGTCCGGATGTGCCGGAACCGATGTCGATGCGGTACGCATGGCGCAGCTGGGGGCCGGCTCCGCTGTTCAACAGCGATGGATTGCCCGCCCAGCCGTTCCGGCTTAATCTGACGGATCACACGGCGTCGAATGACGACGGTGAGTGATGCCGTGGCGTGACGCCACCAGGTGATGATAACCGAGTGACGATATGGAAAACCGGCCGTCCCTTCGATTCGAGGGGCGGCCGGTTTCGCTATGGGGTTGTTGTGGTTGTTGGAGTCGTTCCGAGGCCGCTATGAGGGCCGCCTCGAGGTCACTTCCACAGATCGGGGCCGAAGGACTCCAGATACGCGGTCAGCTCGTCGGCCATTGCCTGCTGTTCCGCCACGCGCGGATGGCCGGGTGTGGCCGCCGCGTTGCGCGAGTACAGGAAGTGCTGTACGCGGTCGTCGCCTTCGTCGTTGACCGTATGGCACACCTCGTCGATCGCGCGATCCCAGGACGGGTCGTGGATGAGCACGGTGGTGGCGAGCACGATCAGCGCATGCGGATATTTTCCGCGCAGCGCGTGCACGAAATCGACGTACCGGGCCCGCCAATGCGTGGCTTCCTCGCCGTCATAGTCGTCCGCCATGAAATCGCGGGGATGCGCATCGTTCTGACCCAGCGCGACCACGACGACATGCGGCGTGTATTGCGCGAAATCCCAAGGGGACGTGCCGCCCAGCTGCGTGTTGTAGACGGATTTGTCCCAGATGCTTTCCATGCCGATGTAGTCCGGCGCGTGGAACCAGCCGATGCCGTCCAGCAGGGTCGTGCCGCCCTGCGAGACCAAGTGCGCCTGCGCGCCGAGATTGCGTGCGGTGATGGCGGCGTACGAATACCAAGCGTTGCTGTACGGGCTCAGATCCACCTCCGGATCGGCCTGTCCCACGTAGCAGGCCGCTTCGCAGCGCTCGCCGCACGTTACGGAATCGCCGTACACTTCGATGCGGCGCTCCGGCAGCGGCGTCGCCGTCGGCATGAGCTTCGCTCCCTCGTCCAGCAGAATGCCATACACGTCAAAACGATTGTTGCCCTCGTCCTGCCGTTTAAAGATCGTCACTTCATGTTCGATGTTCGGCAGATTGGCGGCGATTGCCACGTCGACCGGATGGCGCGGTCCGTCGTCCTGCTGTCCGGTCGGTTCCACGCGGCTTGGATAGCCGTTTTCCATGCTGATGCCGTCATGCGCGCCGTCGATGGGCACGCGCGCCTTGACCTGCATGCCGTCGATGATGGCGCCGAGATACGCGTCGCCGTACCCCCAATGGTTGACGAGGCGCACGCCGATGCTGGTGCCGGTGCAACGGAACGATACCTGCGTGTAGGGGAACGCCCAGGTCTGATGGTCGGCGGGGGTGCGGTCGATGCGCCCCATGAACCGAAGGTCCGGATTGGTGATTGGAATGAATCGCGATGCTTGGGTGGTGGTGTTCATGGCCCTTCCTTGGAACGAATCGATGGTGTCTCCCGCTCCGCGGAACGGGGCGTGTCGTTTGCAAACAATCTATGACATCGGTTAACCTCATCAATATCTTAACCGCTTCAGTAAAGGACACGCAATGACGCTAACTTTTCCACAAGATTTCACATTCGGCACGGCCACAGCGGCCTATCAGATCGAAGGCGCGGTGACCGAGGATGGCCGTTGCCCCTCCATCTGGGACACCTTCAGCCATACGCCGGGAGCCACCATCGCCGGCGACACCGGCGATGTGGCCACCGATTCCTACCATCGTTGGCGCGAGGACCTCGCGCTGCTCAAGGACCTCGGCGTGGACGCCTACCGCTTCTCGATCGCCGTGCCCCGCATCATATCGACGCCTGATGGCGTGCCCAACGAAAAAGGCCTCGACTTCTACGAAGGCGTCGTGGACGCCCTGCTGGAGGCCGGCATCAAGCCGGTCGTGACGCTGTACCACTGGGATTTGCCGCAATACCTCGGCGACGAGGGCGGCTGGCTGAACCGCAGAACCGCCTATGCGCTCGCCGACTACGCGGGTATCGTGGCCAAGCGCCTCGGCGACCGCGTCGACACCTGGACCACGCTGAACGAGCCGTGGTGTTCGTCCTACCTGAGCTACGGAGCCAAGGAGCACGCGCCGGGCCTGGGCCTCGGTCCCGGCGCCTTCCCGGCGGTCCACCACCTGAATCTGGCGCATGGTCTGATGACGCAGGCCGTCCGCGCCGAAGTGGGGGACAAGGCCAAGTGTTCGGTCACGTTGAATCTGCAGTTCAACCGTGGCGACGCCGACGCCTGCCATCGCCTCGACCTGATCTCCAACCGCGCTTTCCTCGACCCGATGCTGCGCGGCCGTTACCCGGACGAACTGTTCTCCATCACCAAGGGCATCTGCGACTGGGACTTCATCCAGTCCGGAGACCTCGAGCTCATCCACCAGCCGATCGACGTGTTGGGCATCAACTACTATTCCACCAACCGGGTGGCCATGTCCGACCGTCCGCAGTTCCCGCAAAGCACCGAGGCGTCCACCGCCCCTGGAGCGTCCGACGTGGACTGGCTGCCCACCGAGGGCCCGCACACCGACATGGGCTGGAACATCGATCCGGACGGCCTGCATGACCTGCTGGTGCGCGTGCACGACAACTATCCGGAGGTCGATCTGGTGGTCACCGAGAACGGCATGGCCTGCAAGGACCAGCTGACGGTGAACGAGGACGGCACGAAATCGGTGCATGATCCGGACCGCATCGACTATCTCAAGCGTCATTTCGCCGCGGCGAAATGCGCCATCGACGAAGGCGTGCCGCTGACCGGCTATTTCGTGTGGTCGCTGCTTGACAATTTCGAATGGTATTTCGGCTATGCCAAGCGATTCGGCATCACATACGTCGACTACGCCACGCAGGAGCGCATCCCGAAGGACAGCTTCATGTGGTACCGCGATTTCCTGGCTTCCCGCAAGGGCTGAGCGTCCGGCGATCGCCGTCGCGCGTTGTTCCATGAACGGCGTGCCGCGTCCATTCATGGCGTGGCACGCCGTTTTCGTTGCGATTCCGCCGTTTTTCGCTGCTGCAGGATTTTGCATACGTATGCTTAAGCGCTTAACGACACTCCGGTAAAAAAATTTACATTAACCCTCTTAACGTGAACGGTCGCGGGTTGTGGGGGATGGACATCAAACCGCTTCGATGTATTGAAACGATTGGTGTTTTCTGTATTTGAAGCGGGTTGACCATAGGGTTGCGACGGCACTGCGGCTGTGCGGCGAGGGCGCGGAGCGCAACTTAAGCGCTTGACAAACTTAAGGGGTTCATTTATGGTATAACTACCAGTTCATCAAAGGCAGGCAGAGAGGCCTGAGATGAAAAAGGCATCACCAATGGAGCATCGGTGCCGAGACTCCGGAAGTGATGGACAAGGATTCGCAAGGAAGGATCGGAAGATGAATCTCAAGAAGATCGTCGCAGCCGGCATCGCGGCTGTCTGCGCGGTGAGCATGGCGGCCTGCGGTGGCAGCGGCAGTGGCTCCTCCAAGGTCACCGACATACAGTACAAGGACATCAAGCTTGGTCAGACCGGCAAGGACATCAAGGCCAATCTGAAGCTGTTCAGCCATCGTACCGATATGCTCAAGAACGACTATCCGGGAACGACCTGGAAGCAGTACATCGCCGAATTCAACAAGACCTATCCGAACATCAAGGTCACCGTCGAAGCCAACAGCGACTATGCCAACAGCGCCATGACCCGTCTGCAGGGCGGTGACTGGGGCGACATCATGATGATTCCGGCGGTCGACAGGGCCGAACTGCAGAACTACTTCATCTCCTACGGCTCCCTCGGAGACATGAACAAGGAGATCAAGTACGCTGTCAACCAGTCCTACCAGAAGAAGGTCTACGGCGTGGCTTCGGTCGGCAACGCCTCCGGCATCGTCTACAACAAGAGGATCTTCAAGGAGGCCGGCATCGACAAGCTGCCGACCACCCCGAAGGAATTCATCTCCGACCTGAAGGCCATCAAGGAGAAGACCAAGGCCACTCCGCTGTACACCAACTACGCGGCTGGTTGGACCATGGGCGCCTGGGACGCGTACATCGGCGGCACGGCCACCGGCGATCCCAACTACATGAACAACGTCTTCACCCACACCAAGAACCCGTTCAAGGATCCGGGTGACGGCACCCACGCCTACAACGTCTACAAGATCCTGTATGACGCCGTGGCCGATGGCCTGACCGAGGACGATTACTCCACCACCGATTGGGAAACTTCCAAGAACAAGCTGAACAGCGGCGACATCGCCACCATGGTGCTCGGCTCCTGGGCGGTCTCCCAGATCCAGTCCGCAGGCGACAACGCCAAGGACGTCGGCTACATGCCGTTCCCGATCTCCGTCAAGGGCAAGCAGTACGCCACCTCCGCTTCTGACTACGCGTACGGCATCAACAAGAACTCCTCCACCACCAACCAGGAAGCGGCCATGATCTTCGTCAAGTGGCTGACCGAGAAGTCCAACTACGCCTACAACGAAGGCGGCGTCTCGATCGCGGCCGACGACGACAAGCTGCCGGACCTCTACTCCGACTTCAAGAACGTCAAGCTCATCGCCGACGAACCGGCTCCTGACGGCGAGGAGGATCTGTTCAACGACCTCAACTCCGATTCCGAACTCAACATCAACACCGGCGGCGACTCCCGTGTCCAGAGCATCGTCGAGCACGCGGCCAATAAAGACGAGTCCTACAACGACCTCGTCAAGGAGTGGAACCAGAAGTGGAACGACGCCCTTGATTCCGAAGGCGTCGACACCAAGTGATTCCGGAACGCCAGGCGTGACGGCGTGAAGTCGCGCATCCATCACTGAGGACTTCGGCTCGTTCTCGGCGGAACCAAGCCGAAGTCCTCTTCCATCGCAATTTTTCGTTAGGCAGAGAAGCAACCCAAAGAGGGGGATATCATGACTGCAGCAGCAGTGGAACCGACCGAGAAGGCCGAGATTCCATTCAACAAGCAGCCCCGAGATTGGCGTAAGGCGGGCGTCATCGTCGCCTTTTCCGCGATTCCGGTCGCACTGCTCGTAATCTTCACTTACTGGCCATTCGGATCCATGATCGGCTACTCGTTCTACAAGATGAAGTACATCGGCCCGCGCCAATTCGTCGGCCTCCAGAACTACATCGACGTCTTCACCCGTCCCGACACGCTTTCCTCCCTGAAGCTGAGCCTCTACTACATGGTCGGCGCGCTGATCCAGGTGGCGCTGGCGCTGTATCTGTCCACCATGCTGGCGTTCAAGGTCCGTGGCGGCAGCGCGTTCAAGGCCATCTACTTCTTCCCGTATCTGATCAACGGCATCGCGGTCGGCTTCATCTTCAAGTTCTTCTACACCCGCGGATACGTGTTCGACACCGTGCTCCAATGGTGCGGATTCCAACTCGACAACCTGCCATACTGGCTGAAAGACCAAAGCGTTAACAACTGGTCTCTGGTGGGCGCCTCTGTCTGGCGTTATCTCGGCCAGAACGTGATCCTGTTCATCGGCGCCATGATGTCGATCGATTCGACGCTGTACGAGGCGGCCGAAATCGACGGCGCCAACAAGTGGCAGCAGTTCAAGCACATCATCCTGCCGGGCATCAAGACCATCCTGGTGCTGAACGTCATCCTTTCGATCACCGGCTCGCTGTCCGCCTTCGAAGGCCCGTACGTCATCACCTCCGGCGCCAACGGCACCGCCACCTACTTCGTGCGCATGGACCGTCTCGCCCACACCAGCCAGAAGGTCGGCTTGGCATCCGCCATGGCAATCGTCCTGCTGATCATCATCCTCATCTGCGCGCTGTTGCAGAACCTGTTCTTCAAGTACGTGTTCAAGGATGCCGATGACGGCGTGGAGAAGGCAAGGAAGCAGGCGGCCAAGATCGAGCGCCAGCGCGCCCGCATGGCCAGGAAGAACGCTTCGGTCTTCAAGAACGGACCGAGCAACAAGGAAAAGGCGGTGGCATGATGACTGACGCAGTCGCACTCGCTAAGGAACGTTCCGCAGCCAAGACCGCGGGCTTCTGGTACAAGTTCAAGATCGGGGTGGCCGTATTCCTCAAGTATTTCTCTCTGATCTTCGTCGCTTTCATGATGCTGCTGCCGCTGGTCAGCTGCTTCGTGACCGCAGCCAAGACGGACAAGGAATACCAGAGCACGTCCGTCATGGACATGCCGAAGAACTGGTTCAACTTCGACAACTACGTGCAGGCGTTCGTCGCGTCGAACATGGCGGTCGCCTTCCGCAACTCCATCATCGTGGTGGTGGTGGTCCTGGTGGTCACCACGATCATCGGCACCATGCTGGCCTACGTGCTGAGCCGCTTCCAGTTCCCCGGCAACGGCCTGATCCGTGGCATGTTCGCCCTTGCGGCACTGCTTCCGGGCATCGCCATGCAAGTCGCGCTGTACAAGATGATGGTCAACTTCCACGCCGTCAACACGATGTGGGGCTACATTGTGATGATGTGCGGCACCGACGTGATCTCCATCTACGTGTTCATCCAGTTCTTCGAGAACATCTCGACCTCCCTGGATGAGGCCGCCATCATGGACGGCGCCTCCTACTTCACCGTCTACTACAAGATCCTGCTGCCGCTGCTGAAGCCGGCGATCGTGACCTGCGCCATCCTGAAGGGCGTCGGTGTGTACAACGAGTACTACGCCGCCAACCTTTACCTGCAGGACGCGAATCTGAAGACCATCGCCATCGCGCTGTACTCCTTCACCGGCCCGATGGGCAGCAAGTACAACCTGATCTGCGCCGGCGTGATCATCACGCTGCTGCCGATGCTGATCCTGTTCCTGATCTTCCAGAAGCAGATCTACAGCGGCATCGCAGCCGGCTCCGTGAAGGAATAAAAAACGTAACCTCCAACTTCCTTTTTCCACAACCAAGGGCCGCGCCAAGATTCATATCGCGGTGCGGCCCTTTTCTTTCCAGAATATTTGTTAGAAGGATTCACCATGTCTCACATCCCCAGCACGTTTGCTCCTCTGAACGAGGGCTGGACGTTGACCGCCGTCAACCCGGAAGCCGCTCCCGAGGCACTGCGCGCGACGCTCGCCGCGGGCATTCCGGCCACTGTGCCGGGAGAGGCCACGCTTGACCTGCTCAACGCCGGTCTGATCGACGACCCGTTCGACGGCGACAACGAGAACAAGCAGCAGTGGATCGGCGATGTCGATTGGCGATTCACCTGCCGTTTCGATTGGCAGGATGACGGCTCCGACCGTCACGACCTGGTGGCCTACGGCCTCGACACCATCGCCGACATCGCATTGAACGGCCGCCCGGTCGCCTCCACCCGCAACTTCCACCGTTCCTACCGTTGGGATGTGCGCGGTCTGCTCAGAGACGGCGCCAACGAACTGACCGTCACCTTCACATCCCCCGTGCGTGAATCCGACCACATGGAACAGGCCCGTGGCTACTATCCGCACACCGAACACCACGCCTTCAACCAGATCCGCAAGCCGAGCTATTCCTTCGGCTGGGATTGGGGCATCGACGTGGCCAACGCCGGCATCTGGCGTGAGATCGGCATCGACTCCTGGTCCGGCGTACGCATCGCATCCGTCCGTCCGCTGGTCGACGTCACCGCCGACGGCACCGGACTGCTCAACGTGCACGTCGAAATCGAACGCGCCGGCAAAGGACGCGTCATGTCCCCGTACGATTCCCATCCGGTCCGTCAGGCCGTGCCGGTGCACGCCGAAATCTCCGGCTTCGGCACGAATCTGTCCGTCGATGGCGTCGTGGCCGAAGGCCGCAACGAGGCCGTGCTGACGATCGCCGTGCCGGAAGCGAAGCTGTGGTGGCCCGTCGGCTACGGCGACCAACCGTTGTACGATGTCGACGTCACCGCCGGTGATGCCAAGGAAGCGTTCTGGAACGGCCATGTCGGCTTCCGTACCGTGCATGTGGACACCCGTGCCGACAACATCGGCCGTCCGTTCCAGATCTACGTCAACGACGTGCCGGTGCACGCGCACGGCTACAACTGGATTCCCGACGACGCCTTCATCTCCCGTGTCTCCCAGCGCGACTACGAGCGCGGCATCCGCGATCTTGTGGAATCCAACTCCAATATGGTGCGCGCCTGGGGCGGCGGCATCTACGAGTCCGACGAGTTCTACGACCTGTGCGACGAGTACGGCATCATGGTGTGGCAGGACTTCATGCTGGCCTGCGCCGCCTATCCGGAGGACGCCGAAACCAAGGCCGAAGTCGAGGCCGAGGCCCGCGAGCACATCACCCGCCTGTCCGAACATGCCAGCCTCATCGTGTGGAACGGCTCCAACGAGAACTACGTGGCCTACTCCGAGTGGGGCGGTTACAAGCAGGCCCTGCGCGACGACGACCGCAAGCCGAACGCATACGGATACGGCGAGAAGCCGTGGGGCGACTACTACTATTCCGAACTGTTCCCGTCCCTGTTGGCCGAACTCGATCCGAGCCGCTCCGCCTACCTGCCGAGCTCCCCGATGAGCTTCACCAAGTTCACGGGCGCCAACCTCGACACCGACGGCACCATGCACATCTGGGATGCTTGGAACCGCGCCGACTACACCGTGTACGCGCAGTACACCCCGCGCTTCGCCGACGAATTCGGCTACCAGGCTCCGCCGGCATGGAGCACCCTCACCGGTGCCGTGCACGACGGCAAGCTGGAACCGTTCGGCAAGCAGATGCTGGTGCATCAGAAGGCCTCTGGTGGCAACTACAAACTGGCGCGCGGCATGCGCTCGCACATCACCCCCGGCCACCTCGACGACGTGAGTTTCGGCGGCGTGGTCAACGGCAAGCCGTCCGACGGCGAGCACAGCTGGCTGATCCCCACCGACAACTGGGCCGATATCGAGGACTGGCACTGGGCATGCCAGCTGCAGCAGGCGCAGGCCATGCGCTTCGGCGTGGAGCACATGCGCTCCCTCGAGCCGGTGAACGCCGGCGCGCTGATTTGGCAGCTGAACGACGACTGGCCGGTCGTCTCCTGGGCCGCGGTCGATTTCAACGGACACCGCAAGCCGGTCTGGTATGCGTCCCGCGACTTCTTCGCGCCGCACCTGGCCACCATCCAGCCGCGCGTCTCCGAGGAATACCGTGAGACCCACAGCTGGGAAGGCGTGAAGACCGCCAACGACCACTTCGAGCTGATCGTGCTCAACGACACCCGCAAAGCGTGGAAGGGCTCCTGGAAGGTCGAGCGCGTGAACCTGTCCGGCGAGGTGCTCGCTTCCCAAAGCTTCGATGACGTCGAGCTAGGCGCGGTTTCCCATATCGGACTGCCGCTCAACGAGGACATCGTCTCCTATGGGGACGCCGGCAATGAGCTGGTCGTGGCCACCCCGTCCGACAACGCCTTCGCCCGCGTGGTCTTCAACCCGGCCGAGATCATCGACCAGAAGCTCGCCGCTCCCGCCGACGCGTTCGAAACCTCCGCCAAGGCCGTTGAAGGCGGCGTGGAGCTTACGGTTACCGCCAGAAGCTACGTGCGCGACCTGTTCTGCATGGTCGACAAGGTCGATGCCAAGGCGTCCGTCACCGAAGGCATGGTCTCCCTGCTGGCCGGCGAGAGCGTCACGCTGCACATCGCCACCGACGCGGTCTCCGATCCGGCCGCGTTCGCAGCGGCCAACGTGCTGCGCAGTGCCAACGATCTCAAACGCGAGTGGTGACGTCTTGGCCGCTGTCCGGGGAATGCCCTCCGGAACGATGGATGAGGAGGGCATTCCGCTGAACATTTCAGCATGACAGTTCCGCTTAAGTGAAAAATTAAGTGAAGGCGCCGCCGACCCTACGAAGCAAAGTGCCGTAAGCACTGGCTTCCTGCGGGGGTTGGTGGCGCCTTTGCTGTATGATGTAGGTGAACCGTTTAAGTTCGATTTCAGCAAAGAGAAGATGTGGGTATGCCAGTTCAAAAAAACAAGGTGACGATTTTCGATGTCGCCAAGGCGTCAGGCGTTTCCAGCAGCGCCGTCTCGTATGCCCTCAACGGCAAACCCGGAGTCTCCGAGGGAACCCGTGCCAAGGTGCTGCAGGTGGCCCATGAATTGGGCTGGAAGCCGAACGGCGCGGCCCAGGCGCTGGCCAAGGCGAAGACGCAGCGCATCGGCTTGGTGCTGGATTACGATCCCGAGCTGCTGTCCGTCGAATCTTTCATGATGGAGCTGATCTCCGGCTTGGGTGCCGAGCTGGAAAAGCATGATTATTCCATTCTGGTCCGTATGGCCGTCGGCGAGGACGCCAAACTGGCGATCATCAAGGATTGGATCGCCACCGGCAACGTCGATGGACTGCTGCTGGTCAACGTGGAGCTTGGCGACCCGTGCGTCTCCCTGCTTGAGAAGAACCCGGATGTGCCGGTCCTTGCGATTTCCGACGCTTCCGTGGCCGGCAACCTGCCGAGCCTGTCCAGCGCCGACGCCGACGCTGTGCGTCAGGCGGTGCAGTATCTGTATGACCTCGGCCATCGGCATATCGCGCGTGTGGGCGGTCCTGAGGCGTTGGCCCACTCGTATATCCGTGACGCCGCGTTCTCCGACGTGGCCGCCGAATTGGGCATACGGTACCGCTGCCTGCATACCGACTACACGCCTGAATCCGGACGTGAGGCCACCAATCGCCTGCTGGGTTTCGGAGAGCGTCCGACCGCCATCATCTACGACAATGACGTGATGGCGTTGGCCGGTCTTGGCGTGGCCAACGTGAAAGGCATCGCCGTGCCTGACGAATTGTCGCTCATGTCTTGGGACGATTCCTTCATGTGCACCGCGGCCTATCCGAATCTGACGGCCATGGGCCGCAACGTGGTGGACACCGGCAAGACGGCCGCACGGCTGATGCTCAGGCTCATCGACGGTGAGAAGGTCGGCCATATCATGGAGGAGCCGTACGAGCGGCGTGCGCGCGAATCCACTGGTCCCGCTCCCGCTGGGCGATGAACGCGTGGTGATTGCGCGTTGATCGCGCGATGGCGTGGAACCATGAAGCGAAAACGCCGCATGGCCATATGGCCGTGCGGCGTTTTCGTGTGTTTTCGCGTTGCGTGAAGGATTTTGGGCGGATTCGCGGGATTCGGACGGAATCTAGTCGAGCGAGAAGGTCTTGCGGATCAGATTCATCTGCACCCAGAAGCTGGCTCCGGCGCCGACGAATATCCACAGCAGCGGCACCAGCATCAGCGTCTGCTCCGGCGCGATCAGCACCACGATGATCGGCCAGATGTTCAGCAGAAGCGCGGCGAAGGCGATATGTGGCTTGCCCAGGGCGAGCCGGGCGGATTGCATGAGCTGCTCGCCGACGCTCAGCTTGCTGCGGCCGGTCAAAGGCAGCACGAAAGCCAGCGCCGAGCCGACGACCGCGATGACCACGATGGTTACGCCATAAAGGACGGCTACGGTGTCGGTGGATTGTCTCGACAGGTACCACAGGTCGAACAGCGCCAATCCGCAGAACGCGGCGATTACCGCCGTCAGGGCAAGCGTGGTCGGGAAGCGGCGCTTGAAAGCCGCCCAGAAGCTGCGGAAGATGCCCTTGCAGGAGCCGCTTTGCAGTTCGCGCGCCACTTCGCAGGCCGCCGCGGTCGAAGCGCCGACCGTCACAACGGGAATGGAGCAGATGGTCCAGGCGATGCTGATCATCGCCATATCGCCGACGGTGCTCATGAAGTCGTTGAATGGATTGTCCTGACTGAAAATGCTGGCCATGGTCTCCTCCGTGGGTGGTTTTTGTGGTGCTGTGCAGGCGGTTGCCGGAACCGCTATGCGCTGAGATAGTCGATGAGCCGTTGCGCGGTTGTGGGATTCGGCGATTCCCGCACGATGCCGATGAGTGCGTTGGACTTGGCTGATTTCAGCCGGTTCCACTGCCGGAAGTCGGTCATCGAAAGACCGAACGGCTCGGCCTTGCCTTTGCCGCCGCCTTCGAAATCGGGATCGTCGGAATCCTTGAAGCCCTTCATCGTGACGAAATCGCCGGAAAGCAACGTGCGCTGCCGCTTGGTCAGCGACGAATCGAGATTGGTCAGATAGCCGTAGCCGGACAGCTGCTTGAAGGTCTTCGGCGTGGCCACGATCGCGTCTATCTCATGATTGGCGATCATGGTCTGCAGCTTGCTGATGTCGTTCTCGTCGTTGGAAAAATAGGTGTCGACGAGCACTCCGCCCTTGCGGCCTTCCGGCAGGTCCAGCCGTTTCGCGACCTGCGACTGCAGGCTTGCTGCCCCCTGCTGGCCGACGGCATCGTCGAACACCGCCACGTACAGTTTCGGCCCTGGTGCGGGTGCGAGGATCTGCACGGCGATGTATACGACCACGCAGACGATGGCCGCGATAACCACGGTGCGTGCCAGCAACTGGTCGCGGAAGTACTTCCATTTGCGGTTCCATGGCAGTTTCCGCAGTGTTTGGATGCGTGATTGGCCTTGGTATTCGTTGGCCGAGGAGAGTGTGTCGATGGCTTCGGCCTGCCGGCTGTCGATTTCGCCGCCTTTGTATGGTGTGGACGATTCCATGCCTGCTTCCGCCTCCCTGCGTCGCTGCGATGCCTCGTTGCTGCGGTGCCTGTGATGGCTTGCCGCCATTTGCTCCACTTAAGCGCTTAATATATACTGGTTTTCCGTAAAAGTCAATTGCGCTCATGGCGAGGTCGAGTCCTTTGCCGTGGTAACCGCTTGAAACAGCCCAAGGAGACAATGATGTTTGATCAGGGACCACATGTCGTGCTGCGCCGCGATGGCGTCTGCGTCGTGCTGAAGACGCCGGAAAACGAGATGCCGCAAGTCGAATATTGGGGCCGTGATTTCGGCATTTCCGGCGATGAGACCAGTCTGGCCCAGCTGGATGCGATGACGCTGAAGGTCACGCCGCTGCGTCCTATGCAGACCGTGATCCTTGAATTCGAGGCGCTGTGATGAGCGGGGAAACGATGGGCGGGGAAAACTTGCGGTCCGTCGATCCGCAGCCGGTCGACCCGCACCTGAACACGCTGACCCGTACGTTGTTCCGATCCTTGCACCAGGCAAGCGGCAAATTCGCCATGTTCGGCCACCAGAACGAAACCAGCAACGTGATCGGTCCGAACACCGATTCCGACGTACACGCGGTCACCGGCACCTACCCCGCGCTGTGGGGCAGCGACCTGAGCGGCGTGGAACGCGACGAAACCACCAATATCGACGGCTTCTCCATGGGCGACGTCCGCGACGAACTGTTGCGCGCCTACACCATGGGCGCGGTGACGACCATGAGCTGGCATTCCGCCAATCCGATCACCTTCGGCGGGTACGGGCACAATATGGCGCCCGGTTCCGTGGCGGCTGTGCTGCCCGGCGGCGCACGGCACGGGCAGTTCCTCGAATGGCTGGACCGCGTGGCCTCGTTCCTGGACTCGGTGGTGGACGGCGTCAGCGGCGAATCCGTGCCGATCGTATTCCGCCCGTTCCACGAGCACACCGGCGACTGGTTCTGGTGGTGCACCGGGTCACCCGCGCAACCCACCGACACCACGCCGGAACAATTCGTCGCCCTGTGGCGCATGACCGTGGACTACCTGCGCGACTCGTGCGGCCTACACAACGTGCTCTACGCCTACTCGCCCGACCGTAGCCGTATCGACATGAGCTCGGAAAGCACATGCGAGGCCGGGTATCTCTACGCCTACCCGGGCGATGACTATGTGGACGTACTCGGATTCGACGACTACTGGGACATCGCGCCCGCCGACGTCGAGGCAGAGCGGCCGCGTGAACGGCACGACGATCTGATCACCATGCTGACGGTGGTCGGGCGGCTCGCCCGTGAACGCGGCAAGATCGCCGCCGCCACCGAAGTGGGCTCGCCTGGCGAATTCGCGTCGCGGTACGTGATGAGCGCGGAAGACGAAGCCGCGCTGGCCGGCGCCGGCGCTTGTGCCAGTGCCGCGGATGATGGTTGCGCTGCCCATGGCGAATCGAATGCTGTCGGCTCCGGAACAGCCCAGACAGCTGCGCCGTCCGAATCCGATTCGCCGTGGACGCGCTACCTGCTCACCGCCGCGCTCGCCAACAGCGATACGCGTCGGGTGCTGTGGTACATGCCGTGGCGCAACGATCCGGGCGCCGCTGGAACCGGCGCATACGGCACTCCGGTGGAGGAGTCGCGTTATGCGGCTGATTTCCGCCGTTTCACCAAGCATCCTTTCATCCGTATGGCCAATACCCTTCCGCCGCTGTACTGATTCCCGGATTCCCGCGGCCATCCGCGCCGGTTGAGACGGCAATCGTCGTCGATGCCGGAGGCGCGGATGAAGGACTTGACGGCGCGGATGGCGTGTCCCACTTGCAGCTTAAGCGCTTAATCACTACAGTAGGGCACAGCGGCGAGGGAATATGACGAAGTTTCCCGAGCGCATAACCGAACAAGGTGCGAACGCAAGGGGCGCATGCACATGCGGCGCGTCGCTCATCGGCGCGCCGGAACGTGCGTTGCGTGAAAACCAAGTGCGCGATCGCAGGAAATCAGGAAAGGATTTGACATGGCTGTCAAAGACAAAAAATATCAGCTGGGAACGGCGGAAAACAAGGCGTTCCTCGACGCGGCCCGCGACAATCTGCTGAACTTCGGCACGAAGTTCCCGGCTCCCGACGGCAGCTCCTACTGGCTGGGCGACGACGGCACCCCATGGAAGGACCGCAATCGCGCCACTTGGATCACCTGCCGCATGACCCACGTGTACTGCCTGGGCGCATTCGTCGGTTTCCCGGGTGCCGAGGAGCTGGTCGACGCCGGTCTGAAGGGTCTCAAGGGCGCGCTGCATGACGACGTCAACGATGGCTGGTATCCGGAAATCACCCCCGAAGGCGGCTACACGCCCACCAAGCAGTGCTATGCACACGCTTTCGTGCTGCTGGCCTCATCGTCCGCGACCCTGCTCGGTCGCCCCGGTGCCGCCGAACTGCTCGACCATGCCGAAAAGGTCTTCCTCGACAAGTTCTGGGACGACGAGACCGGCCTGTCCGTCGACACGTGGAACACCGAATTCACCGAACTCGACCCGTACCGCGGCCTCAACGCCAACATGCATTCCGTCGAGGCGTTCCTCGCCGTGGCCGACGTGACCGGCGACGAGACCTGGCGCAAGCGCGCGGGCCGCATCATCGAGCACGTGCTCGGCTGGGCGAAGGCCAACAACTGGCGCATCCCCGAACACTTCCATTCCGACTGGTCGCTCGACCTCGAATGCAACCGCGAGAAGCCGGACGACCAGTTCAAGCCGTACGGCGCGACTCCGGGCCACGGCATCGAATGGGCCCGCCTGATCACCCAGTGGGCCACCAGCACCTATCCGTCCGATCCGGCGGCCGCGGCCCCGTACATCGACGCCGCGGAGCATCTGTTCAACCGTGCGGTCGAGGATGCGTGGAACGCGGACGGTGCGCCCGGCCTCGTATACACCACCGACTGGGACGGCAAGCCCGTCGTGCACGACCGTATGCATTGGACGCTGGCCGAGGGCATCAACACGTCCTCCACGCTCGCCCGCGTGACCGGCAAGGAATCGTACGCCAAGTGGTATGCGACGTTCCTCGAGTACGCGGACAGCACGGTGATGGATCACGTCAACGGATCCTGGTTCCACCAGCTCGACCGCACCAACCAGCCGATCGGCACCGTGTGGCCGGGCAAGTCCGACCTGTACCACGCGACGCAGTCCATGATGATTCCGCTGCGCGACCCGAGTCTGTCCATCGCACCGGCGGCCAAGAAGCAGGGCTGAGCCTCCATCAGCCGGCGTAAAAAACGGCCTTCCCGTCCGTATGTTGTCACCGCGGATCGATTGATCCGGTGATTTCCATACGGACGGGAAGGCCGTTTTATGTTGCTTATGGACGCTTCCCGCGTGGGGCTTGTCGTTCCTTTTGCCGTTCCTTTAAGGAATCGTGTAAGGAAGTGCGTAAGGAAGTGCGTAAGGAAGCGCGGTCATTCGGCGTCCGCGGCGGACGCGTCCGCCTGCTTGCGGCCGACCTGCGTGAGCTGGTACGCGGCGAACAGCACCGCCAGCCAGATGACGCCGGCGATCACGGCGATGCGATAGCTTGCGGAGAAGCACATGAGCACCACAACCAGCAGCATGAACGCGATCACCACGTACGGCGTCACATTGGCGAACGGCAGCTTGAACGCGATCTTGTCGAGCGCTTCCTTGCCCTTCAGCCCCTTAAGTTCGGCCGGGCCATCGCCAGCCGCAACCATGCGACGGAACTTAATCTCCGTAATCATAATCATGATCCAGTTGATCGCAGCCGCGATCGTGGCGATCGACATCAGGTAATTGAACGCGAATTCCGGCCATACGAACACGACGACAACGGCAATCGCAATAATTATCGCGGAAGTGATAACACCCCCGACCGGCACGCCTTTCTTGCTGAGCTTACCCAGGTAAGCCGGCGCGTTGCCCTGCTTTGCCAGCGAATACAGCATGCGGGAGTTGGCGTACAGGCCGGAATTGTAGACGCTCATCACGGCGGTCAGGCACACGAAATTGAGGATGCCGGCGGCCGCGTGCACGCCGACGGAGTCGAAGATCTGCACGAACGGGCTGGAATCGCCGTCGATCTTGCTCCACGGAATCACCGCCATGATCACGCCGAGCGCGCAGATGTAGAAGACGAGAATACGCCAGATGATGCCGTTCGTGGCCTTCGGAATGGTGGTGCGCGGATTCTCGGTTTCGCCGGCGGTGATGCCGATGAGTTCGGTGCCGCCGAAGCTGAACATCACCACGACGAGCGCCATCAGCAGGCCGGTCCACGTGCCGTCGGCGTTGCGGGTCATCAGGCCGTGCGGCAGGAATCCGCCGTCCACGGTGAACCAGTTGGCGAAGCTCGCGCGAATGCCCGACGCGGTCGGCACGTTGGCGATCACGACATACAGGCCGCCGAGAATCATGGCCAGCACGGCCACGATCTTGATGATGGCGAACCAGAATTCGAATTCGCCGAACTTGTTCACGCCCATGAGATTCAGCGCCGCGATGGCCACGAGGAACACCGCCGCCGACACCCACTTCGGAATGTTCGGGAACCAGTAGTTCACGAACGAGCCGACCACGGCAAGCTCCACCATGGCCACCAGCACGTAGTTGAACCAGTAGTTCCAGCCGGAAATGAAGCCCGCTCGCCGTGACCAGTAGCGCGTCGCGTAGTAGCTGAACGCGCCAGCCTTCGGATCCTCGACCGCCATCTCGCTCAGAGCGCGCACGATCATGAAGATCGCGAGACCGCCGACGAGGTAGGCGAGCAGAATGGACGGGCCGGCCAGCTGGATGGATTCGCTGGAGCCGTAGAACAGGCCGGTGCCGATGGCGCCACCCAGCGCGATGAGCTGGATATGGCGGTTTTTCAACGATTTACGGAGCGTCGGCGGAACCGGCACGTCGTCGGTTCCACGCGGCTTCTTTGCGGCGGTGACGTCGCTCATGGAGATTTCCTCTTCTCTGTTTCCTTGCGATTGCGCGTTGCGCTCGCTGCTTGCGTTGCGTGCTGTTGCACGCTTGCATGTGCTTGTTTTGCTTGCTTTTTTGCGATTCGCCCTTTGTGAGGGAACGTTTCCGATTGTAGCGGGAAGCGGCGGGCAAAGTGTTGGTTTGTTCGTTCCGGAATGTCTGGTTTGCTTAACGGGTTGTTTGGTTTAGAAGTTCGATTCGCGCGATTGCTGTGCGATTCGAACGCGCGATTTGGACACGTGTTGCGGATGTGCGGTTTGGCGCGTCTTTCCAAGCTTCATGGTGTTCAATGGAATGAGGGGCTACGAACGGAGGTCGACATGGCATTCGTCAAGGACATGCTGCGAATGTGGGCGCATTCGTGGAAAAGATTCATTTCCATCGCCATGATCACGTTGCTCGGTGTGGCTGTGCTCACCGGCATTTACGCGGGCTGCCGTGACGCGTTCCGCAGCACCGACCGCTTTTTCGACGCGCAGGGCCTGCACGACGTCCAGGTGCTGTCCACCGCGGGCCTGTCGAACGGCGATATCGCCGCGTTGCGCAAGGTGAACGGTGTTGCGAAAGTGCAGGCGGAACGGTCGCAGGAAGTGACGTTCGATTTGGACGGCCGCAAGTCGGCGACCATGCAGGAAATCGGCACGAACGGCATTGACCAGCCATACTTGCAGGAAGGGCGCATGCCGAAGAAAGCCGGCGAAATCGCGGTAACCAGGAAATTTATTCGCGATTCGGGCAAGCGTATCGGCAGCCGCCTCACCGTAACCCCCGAATCGGCTTCCTCCGATACTTTCGATACTTCCGATACGAACGGTGCGGACGGCACGAATGAAACGAACGGCACGGACGAGGCGCCGAGCTTCCCGACCAAGCTCACCATCGTGGGCGTGGTGCTCGATCCGCAGAACCTGAGCAACCCGGACGGCTACTCCGCCATGACCTCGTTCCGTTCCACCGCCACCACCGACTACACGTTCTTCGCGCCGTCCGATGGCGTGACCGGCACCCTCTACACGTCCGCCACGCTGCTCGTCAAGGGCGCGGCCGCCGAAAGCACGTTCGACGAATCGTACGAAAACACCGTCAAGCAGGTGACCGACCGCATCGACGGCACCGTGAAAACCGACCGCCAGAAGGCCCGTCGGCAGGAACTGCTCGACGCGGGTAACAAGAAGATCGCCGATGCGCGTGCGGAAGCCGACAAGAAGTTCGCGGACGCGCAGTCGCAAATCGACGCGAATCGGCAGCAATTCAACCAGCAGGTCGACCAGATTGTCAGCATGCAGGCGGGCGCGGCAGCTGCGGCAAACGGCGCGAACGCAGGTGCGGCGGCGGCCGCAGGTGCAACTACCCCCCAACTTGACGAAACCACGCGTGAAACAATGCGTGAAACCATCATCGCCGCTAGTCCCGAACTGACGCAAGCCAAGCAGCAGCTCGACCAGGCGCAATCGCAATTGAACGAGCAGAAGGCAAGTACCGAACAAACGCTGAAAACCAAGGAAAACGAGCTGAAAACCAGCATTCCGCAAGTACGCTGGTATGTGCAGGACCGGCAGTCGCTCGGCGGGTTCAGCGCGCTCAAATCCGACCTCGACTCCATCCAATCGCTCGGCAACGCGTTCCCGATTGTGTTCCTGCTGGTGGCCGTGATGATGAGCCTGACCGCCATGGCGCGCATGGTCGAAGAGGACCGCTCGCTCATCGGCACGTACGTGGGGCTCGGCTATGGGCGTCTTGCGGTGGCGTCGCGCTATCTGCTGTTCGCGCTGCTGGCGTGTCTCATTGGCGGGGGGCTTGGCCTGCTTGTCGGATTCCTTGGAATTCCGGCGTTCCTTCTGGTTGTTTTGGAGGGCATGTATGTGATGCCTGGCGTGCGACTGGAATACGACTGGCTGTACGGTTCGCTGGGCATCGCACTGTTCGTGGTCGGTGTGCTCGCCGCCACCATTTACGCGTGCGTGCAGGAGATGCGCATGACGCCCGCCGCGCTGATGCGTCCGAAAGCGCCGCGCGCCGGCTCGCGCATTCTGCTGGAACGGATTCGGCCGGTCTGGAATCGCATCGGCTTCCTCGGCAAAGTGACCGCGCGCAACATCTTCCGCTTCAAATCGCGCCTCATCATGACGGTCGGCGGTGTGGCCGGCTGCACCGCGCTGATCGTCTGCGGCCTGGCCATCAACGACACCGTCGCAGACCTCGGCATCAAGCAATACCGCGACATCTACCAGTACGACCTGATGGTGGTTTCCGACGATTCGGACGCGTCGGCGATGCGCACGAAAGTCGCGTCAGACGGGCGCGTCACGTCATCGCTTGACGTGCGCATAGAATCGGGCGATTTGACGGTTGCGGGCAGTGGCGACGGTGACAGCGGCAAGGCCGGCAGCAGCGGCAGCGAAAGCATCCAACTGGTCGCGGTGCCGGAAAAGCATCTGTCCGATTTGGGCGAAATGGTCACGTTGCAGCCGGTCTCGTCCGGCATGCTGGGCACGTCCGGCGTCGGCAAAACCGGTTCGCTGAAACTCGATGACGATGGCGTGATTGTCGCGCAGTCGGCGGCAAGCGCGCTGGGCGTCAAGGCCGGTTCCAAGGTGCGACTGACCAACGGCGACGGCGTGCAGGCGACGGCGAAGGTGAGCGCGGTGAATCGCAACCTCATCGGCTCGGATGTGTATGTAAGCGAAACCTACTACGCCAAGCTTTTCGACTCGAAAGACGCGAAGAACACCAAGAATTCCAAGAGTTCCGAGGATTCCGAGGCTCTGACGTGGAACGCCATGCTCGCCAAGCTTTCCGGCTCCGACACTTCGCAAACCGACTATGCGGAATCGCTCGAAGAGGACAGTTCGGTGATGAAGGCCGTAAGTTGCGCGCACATGGCCGACAGCTTCAAATTCGACCTCATGGGCGCGGTGGTGGCGCTGATCGTGGCGCTTGCCGGCGGTCTGGCACTGGTGGTGCTGTTCACGCTCGCCAACACGAACGTGTCGGAACGCGTGCGCGAGATGGCCACGCTCAAGGTGCTTGGCTTCTTCGACCGTGAAGTGCACCATTACGTGAACCGTGAGATGATGATCCTCACCGTCATGGGCGTGATACTGGGCCTGCCGCTTGGCCGACTCGTCGGCGGCATGCTGACGATGGCGCTCAACATGCCCTCGTTGTATTTCGAGGTGGAGGTCAAACCGTTGAGCTACGTGATCGCGGCCGCGGCGACCATGACGTTCGCGCTGCTCGTGCAGCTGTTCGTCAACCCCGTCCTCGACCGCATCGACCCCATCAGCTCCCTCAAGTCCGTGGAGTAGCGCCCCTCCGAAGCCCTCTCAGTTCTTCGGGTAGCGGTAGTTGTGGGGGAGTTGGGTGGTGAGCTGCGGGTCCAGGCCGAGTTCCTTGAGTTGGCGGTCAATCTCACGTCGGGCGCGTTCCACAAGCTCGGCCCGATGTTCGTCGCCGCGCTCATGCGCTTCCAGCGATTCCAACGTCTCTGCCATACGCTTGAGCCGGTCCTGATGGTGCAGCAGCGCGCGTACCTGCACGTGCTCGCGCACAATCGCACGCCATTCGGATGGCGTGTGCGCAATCTCCCGAACCGCGGTGACGGGGTGGATGTCGGCCACCTGATACGTGATCGAGCCGAGCAGCGGCATCAGGAACACCGTAATCGCGCCGGCTGCGACCAGTGTCGACGCGGTGTCGCTTTGCATGGTGCCGACCTTCACCGCCAGCGATGTGACGGCGACGATGATTGGCAGCGCGGTCGTGCAATACAGGGCTACGGTGACGCGGTGATGCGATGACAGCGGATTCTTGCGTTTGTCGAGCGACAACGCAACATATACGGGCACCGCGCGAATCAGCATGAGCATGACGATGAACGCGACGAGCAGTGCGGGCCGGCCTGCCACGGCGCGCACGTTGATCGCGGCGCCTGACACCACAAAAAATACAGGAATGAGGAAGCCGTAGCCGACACCCTCCAACTTCATTTCCAGCGACTTGCTGCCGTCGGGGATGATGTAACGCAGGATGAAGCCCGCGGCGAACGCGCCGAGCACCGCGTCAAGTTCGAACAGTGCGGAAATGGTGACAAGGAAGATGAGCAGGAATGTGGTCAGTCGCATGAGCGTTTGCGATGACGTGTTCGCGTTTTCCGTAAGGAAACGGTACAGGCGATGGCCGGTTCTCAGTGCTTTCGTAGGTAGCATCGCGCACAGTAGACAGATGGCAAGGAACGCGCCGAGCACGAGCATGGTTTGCCAGCCGGTTCGGGTGGATAGCAGGATGGCCATGGCAAGGATTGGGCCGAGTTCGCCCCACGTTCCGTACGAGATGATGGCGTCGCCGATGGGGGTGCCTTCGAGGTTGCGTTCCTTGAGAATCGGCATGAGCGTGCCGAGCGCGGTGGTGGTGAGTGCGATTACCGTGGCTACGCCGTTGATGCCTTGCTTGGTGAAGAACGGAAGGAATGTCACAACCAGCCAGGCGAGGCCTAGCGTGATTCCCCATGTAAGCAGTCCGACTTTGCCTTGATGTCCGGCGAGTCGTTTGGGGTCGATTTCGTAGCCGGCGAGCAGGAACAGGAACGCCATGCCGAGTTCGCTGAGCAGTTTCACGGCGTCGTTCACTTCGATCACGCCGCAGCCGTACGGGCCGAGCGCGGCTCCGGCGGCCAGCAGCAGCACGGTTTGCGGAATGAACTTGCCCGGGATCAGCTGCGCCACGATTGGGCTGACGGCCGCCACCGCCATGATGATGGTTAGGGAAACAAGCTCTTGCGTCATACCGTCGAGCCTAGTGAGCCATTGTGACCGGAGGTTGAAGGATGTGATTTCCGCTATCTGTGGCAGGTTTCTTCGGGGAAACCGACCTAGGGGGCATGATTCCTACCCCCTAGGTCTGGATTTGCTCAAGGAACCTGCCACACATAACGCAAATCGTTTTCTTGTGAAGGGCGAATCTGCCACATATAGCACGTTTCGCGACATTAAGGGGGTCGGTCGCGTTTGCGAGGCGGCCAACCCCCGGTTCTCGTCCGCCGCGCGCGCACCACCCGCCCGCCAAATGCTATCTAGCTTATAGATGGCGGGTGGTTCGCCCCATTTGCCAGTTCGAGGGTATAAATCATACCCCCGAACTGCCTATTCTCGTCCAGCACCCGCCATCTATAAGCGAAATACCTTTCCGCAAAGCCCCAAATCCGCCATCTATAAGCCAGATAGACCCATCAGTTTGACCATGGATAGACTCGGTTAGAGATGCTCTTGGCGAAAATGCCAATTTCGGCCTCCTGCAAGGGTTTTGCTGGGGCTAACCCGCGATTTGCATAAAACCTAACCTACGATTTGCGTAAGTCCTAACCCATGATTTGCGTAAAACGTGGTTCGCTCAGAGCTGTGGCCGGAGACCGTCCAAGTTCGACCGACATTATCGGAATCGTCAGGGAAGAAGGCACGCGGGCGGAGTGCAATATAATGTTCCCTATGGCTGGCAGTTCAAGGGGGCAAGACTGATGGCAGTTTTTCCGCATGGGAGCGCGCGCGGCGGGTCGAGAAGCGACGGTCCGCAGCAAATTAAGGACTTACGCGCCGACGATTTTTATGGCGATTCGCACGATGGCAACGACGGCTCGCGCGGTTCGCACGACACCACGCGCAACACCCGCACCTACACCCTCCCGACTTTCGCGGAGGCGACCGATGTGTCCGAAGAGATTCGCGAGCGTCGCGCGGATCGCAACAAGTCCATTGCCATGCGCGTGCTTGCGGCGGTGCTGATTTTCTCCGCAATCGGCATTGGTCTTTTCCCCAAAGTGCTGCAATACCAGTCCGCGCAAAAGCTGGCGAGCACGTCCGCCCGTTCCGAGCAGAGCGTCGCGGGCTGGCCGTATCCGCAGGCCGACGAGGCATTCGCCGCAGCTGGGGCGTACAACAAGCGTCTCGCCAAGTCGGGGCAGCCGGTGATTGGCGAGGCTGAGGATCCGCTCGCCGAGTTGTACAACAACAATCAGTCTGGCTCCAGCGACGGTTCTGGTTCCAGCTCGACGGGCGCAGACGCCACTGGCGATGGTAACAAGGATTCCGCTAGCTCCAAAGACGCGGAATACCAGCGTTTGCTGGATACTGGCGATGGCGTGATGGGTTCCATCCGCATTCCAAAGATTTCTGTGGATTTGCCGATTTACCATGGCACGTCGGAGCAGACGCTTGCGTCCGGTGCGGGGCATTTGTATGGCAGTAGTCTGCCGGTGGGTGGCAAGGATACGCATGCGGTGATTACCGGACATCGGGGTTTGGTTGAAGCCTCAATGTTTACGCGTTTGGATGAGATACGGGTTGGTGATTACTTCTATATCGATGTGATGGGCCATACGCTTGGCTATATGGTGGATCGCATCACCGAAATCAACCCGGATGACACGTCGAAGTTGAAGATCGTGCCCGGCGAGGACCGTGTGACGTTGATGACATGCACCCCGTATGGCGTGAATACGCACCGTCTGTTGGTTTCTGCGCTGCGTTCCGCCATTCCCGAAGAGATTCCCGCGGAGGATGATGCGGCAAAAGATGTGCGTGTGATTGCGGGCGTGGTGTCAGCTGCCACGTTGCTGGTCGGTTTGTTGTTGGTTTGGCTGCTCCGCTGTCCGTGGCATGTCCGTAGGCATGCCGCTTGGTGGCCAAAGCGCAACTAGGGGTTGATGGCGTTAATGTTGCACTTGACAGATGCTTTTTTGTCGGGGAAAATTCTGAAAGAGACATGACAACGTTTGCTTATAGTTTTTGCATCGCGATTTACGGGGGCGAGAATACTCTAGAATCGCGATGATATGTGCGATTTCAAGGAAAGTATATCCCCTTGATTACCTCGTTGGGAGGGTATGTATCCCTCTGTTTTTCTCCTTAAGGTTTAGGCAACGAAGCGATTGTCGGACGGTATGTGAAGCGAAGACGCATCAAATATACCGGTCGAAGGAGGAAGGTATTTCCCCGATCGCTTAACGGTACAAGGGGGTGGACGTATGAGACACGTCTTTGAGCGAAACAGGGCGAGGGGCACAGGTCTGTTCACGCGTCGTGTCATTGCGGCCGTCGCGACGGTCGCAATGCTCGCCGGCGTGGGGTGCGTCACTGCTTCGTCAGCGGCGGCGGAAGATGCCACGGGAGCCTTGGAACAACAAATCGAGCAGCCGGTATTGCAAGAATCTGGGCAAGAGGATTCACAGCCGGTGGAACAAAATTTGATGGTGGGAGAAGAGCAGCCGTCAGATCAAGAGCAGCCGTCAGATCAAGAGGCTTACCAGCAAGTCGAACAAGAAACGGAACAAGAAACGAAAGAAGAGACTGAGCAGTGGGTTGAGCAGGAGGTTGAACAACAATCTGAACAACCTGATGAGCAGCCAGTTACGTTGTCCGCTCAACCGATTGCGCGAGCAAATCGGGCGCAGTCGGTTGCGCAGAACGAGACCGGTTCTCAGTTGGGCGCTCCGGAGAAGCATAAGCGCATCAAGAAGAACGATGATGGCAATTACACCGTGAACGTGGATGTGAAGGGCGCTGCCAGCAGCATCACGGTCACCACCACCCAGCCGATCGACTTCACGCTGGTGCTGGATGTGTCCGGTTCGATGGACGATCCGATGAGTAAGACGGATCGGACCAAGCGGTTGCGCGCGTTGAAGACCGCGGTGGGCAGCTTCCTTGATGGCGCGGCGAAGGCCAATAAGGGTGCGCAATCCGGTTCCGAACCGGTTCGTGTCGGATTGGTGAAGTTCGCCGGCGATGAAAAGGACGAAATCGGGGATGACACGTACCGAAGTGGTGGGTACACCTACAACTACTCCCAAATCGTTAGCGATCTGACTGCGGATATGGGCGGTCTGAAGAACAAAGTCAGCAAACTCAAAGCCGCTGGCGCCACCCGCGCCGACAATGGATTCAATCGTGCGGCCAAGGTGATGGGCAGTGCTCGAACCGATGCGAAGAAGGTCGTTATCTTCTTCGCGGATGGTTCGCCTACATCGTCTAATGGCTTCGAGGGTAAAGTGGCAAATAAGGCCGTCGAAGCTGCCAAGGGATTGAAAGATGGTGGCGCCACGGTGTATTCCATCGGCATCTTCGCCAGTGCCAAGCCTTCCTCGCTCTCCAGCAAAGAGAATCAGTTCATGCATGCGGTGTCCAGCAACTTCCCAAAGGCGACAGCGTACGACAATCGTGGCGACGGAGATAAAGACGCCGGGTATTACAAGGCCGCCACGAACGCTTCGGAGCTGAATGCCATCTTCGACGAGATTGAGAAGAGCGAGACCACCACATCCGCATACACCAAGGTGACCATGGAGGACACGCTCTCCGGCTATGTCGAGCTTGCGGATAGCAACTACAAGGTCGTTGCCAAGGATGCTTCCGGCAAGGTGGTCTCCTTGACTAAGAATGTCGATTACACCTTGACGTATGACGCGAGCACGAAGAAATTCACGGTCGCATTCCTGAAGGCTCTGGCCCACAACGTGACATACACGCTGGAATACAACGTGAAACCCACGCAGAAAGCGTATGACGAGTATGCCGCCAACCTGAACGCCGGTAAGGATGGATATGACGGCGTAAAGGGTGACGCGAACACCGATCTGCCGGGAAACGCCACGTCCTCGAACCAGCCGGGTTTCCATGCGAACGATTCCGCGTGCCTGGCGTACTCGGCCGATGGCGTGGATCATAAGTGCAGTGAGAACCCGTATCCGCACCCGGTGGTGCAGGTAGTCTCCTCGACGTTGCACATCGACAAGCAGTGGAGCGGTAACGGCCAGAAGCCGGAAAGCATCACGGTGGATATCAAACAGGGCAACGATACCTATAAGACGGTCACGCTGAAGCGTGACGATAGCGGCAAATGGTCCACCGACGTGATTATTCCGGCAGGCGCCCAAAAGACGTACACGGTGACGGAAGTCGAACCGGACAGCCACTTGTGGAAGGCTTCCTACCAGCACAAGGTCGGCGATGGAAATCTTGCTGACGGCAATGTGGTGACGGTGCCGGAATCCATGGCATCGCAGAACGCCACAGTAGTCATCACCAACACGTTGAAGCAGACCATGCTGACGCATGCGATTGGCGTGCAGAAGGAGCTGGTCGGCCGCGATTGGAAGGATTCCGACGAGTTCACTTTCAAGCTGAAGGCAGACGATTCCAATCCAGACGCGCCGATGCCAGCTTCCTGCAAGAACCAGTCGGCGTGCACGGTGACGGTGAAACGCGATTCGTCTGACGATCACGTTGCTTACTTCGGCGACATCACGTATGACGCAGGTGAAGCCGAGTACACATATCTTGTGACGGAGAACGCTGGTAATGCTTCCGCAATGTATTACTCGCAGGCGGAATACCGGGTGGTCGTGTCCGTGATGAAAGACGGAACGTCCGGTGAATGGAAGGCCGTTGTCGAATCCGTGACCCAGCTGAAAACCGATTATGGTGCCGCTGGTTCGAATTGGGACGAGACCCAGCCAATGCTGTTCACCAACCAATACATTTCGGCATCGTCACTGCCATTGACGGGCCGCATGGGTGCGGAACGATGGTGGCAGATTGCGGCCGGCGGAGTTGGCGTGCTGGCATTGCTCGCCGTCGCTGCGGCCGACCAGTGGAGACGTAAGAAGCGGCTCAGCTGAATAACACAGGATTTGCGGATCGCGGGGGCGCGTTGGGTTCCCGCCTCCCGCGATTGCAGAAAACAGTAACCAACAATCAAGGAAGAGGAGATTCTCATGAAGATGAGGAAGCTTTTCGCAGGGCTGGCCGCCGCGGCAACGTTGCTGAGCGGCATGGCCATCGGCGTCGCCGCCGCACAGGCTGATGACGCTCCATTGCTGCAAGTTAACCACGCACAGGAAGGCCATACGTACACGCCATACAAGTTTGCCATGTTTGAGAATCCTGGCGATGGCTCGGTCGAAGTGAAAACGGTTGACGCATGGAAGGGAGCTGTGACCACCGCTGCTGACGCGGCTGATGGAAGCCACAACGGCATCCCGACAGAGTACAAGGATAATCCAGCCGCCTATGTGGCGACGTTCACTGCGGATCAGCTCCGTGTCTTCGCCAAGACCTTGGCTGGAATTACTCCGCCGGCAGGACCTGATGGTACTGGCCTGACCGTAACCAAGGATCAGGCAGATACGAGCCAGGCGGTCAATGTGGACGGAGAAGGCTGGTATCTGGTGAAGGATACGTTCACCAAGGCTGGCGAAACGACTGCGACGTCGGGAACTCCGGCTGTGGTGGCCACCACCGTCAATGGACTGTCCAATCTGAGGATTGCTGCCGATGCGACGACCGGTCAGGGCAACATCACGACTGAAGGCCAGTTCAACGCGAAGAACGCGAATCCGACCGACGAGCCGCTCAAGTTCGCCCGGATGAATGACGTGGATGTGAACGGTCAGAGCGTAAAGGTGGGCGACACCGTGGACTTCACTGTGGCCGCGGAGGTTCCTCATGCTGCGGCTGGCTGGGATGCGTACCCCTTTACCATTACCGATATCGCGTCCAAAGGTTTGCGGATTGCGGAAACGAGTGACTTCAAGGTCCAGTTCAGAGATCATACTACCGTGGATCACAGTCTGTACACGATAACGCAGGAAGGCAATGCTCAATCCGGCACCACCACGACCATCTATTTTGCCGATGCCACAACGCTGGCCGGTAAGACGATCGTCGTGTCGTACCAGGGCACCGTCACCAAGGATGCGTTGGATGGCTTGAGCGGCAGTGTGGACAACAAGGCCACAATCACCACCAAGGATGGTACCAGCGGTGAAGGCAAGACTGTCCTTAAGACCTACGGTTTCCAGTTCACGAAGATTGGCAAGGAAGGGAATGAGGCCAAGCCTCTAGCCGGCGCCAAGTTCGTTGTCAAGAATGCGGAGGGCAAGTTCCTTAAGCAGGCTGAGGACGGTGCGTGGTCGTTTGTTTCCGATCAGAATGATGCCAAGACGTTCACTACTGAGAATGATGGTTTGGTGAAGGTCGCGGGTCTTGCGGCAGGAACCTACACGGTTGTGGAGACTCAGGCTCCGACCGATTACGCCCAGAACTTCAGGGTCACTTTCAATGTGGAGATCACAGATGAAGGTCTCATCACCTTCGAGCCGGATGCCCTTCGTCAGGTCCAACCGGTCAATAACACCACTGCGAATGCCACCGCTACCGTGCTGAACGTCAAGTCTGTCACTCAGCTGCCGCTGACCGGTGCCGCGGGAACCGTGTTGTTCACCGTCGTGGCGCTGCTGGTGGGTGGTGCCGGTGTTGCCGTGGCGGTCAAGAGCCGTCGCCGCACGTACTGAACGCATGCGTTCGGTGTGAGTGAGTTGTGAATTGACTCACTCGCAATAAAAGTCAATGCGGGCGGTTGTGGATATTCCATAATCGCCCGCATTGACGTGTGACCGACCGGTTGAAGTGATATACGGTCAGCAATATTTGAAAAGCTGCTTGTGAGAAGTCGGATATACACTTGCTTCATCACGGGGCATAGCAAAGGGGGTAAAACGATGCGCGGTGGAGGATCATTCAGCATGGACGAGCTCCAAATGTTGCGGGATCTGCCGGCGGTGGCCAACGTGTCGAAAGACCGCATCACGTACTCCAACGCTTTCAAACAGGTGTGTGTCATACGGTATCTTGCGGGGGAATCGCCGACCAAAATCTTCCGCGAGGCGGGATTGCCGCCGGAACTGATTGGGTATAAACGTATAGAACGAAGTGTGGCGCGTTGGAAGGCTGCCGTCCTCAAATCCGTGAGTGGTAGCAGTAACATGAGTAACGGCGAAATCATTACGGAGCTCGTCAACCTGTATGTTCATGCGGTGACGCGCAAGGAGAAACTCGACGGCATCGCAGGAATCGCCAATCCCGATAAGGCAAATATTGAAAATGCTCCGCATCCGCTGGACGGGGCGAACGTGTCGGGGGGGGGGGTGTATATCCGCTGACGTGCCCGTCCCATCCGATGCGGCTGCCATCGCCGTGCCGCCTGCACCTCTCAGTGCGGGCAGTGGCCTTGACAGCGAGACGGCGCTTGTCATCATCAAACAACAGGCTCGGCGTATCGACGAGCTGGAACGCGAAAACGAATCGCTCCGTGGCAAGCTGAAAACCTTGGCAAGCTGACGCCACCCGTCGCAAAGCGTTTTTTGGAAAAGATGCGAATCTGCCACATATAGCGCATTTCGCGGTACGAACAACGGCAGAGATTGTGCGGCTCCCGCGGTAGGGTGTGAACATTATGACTTTTGGGAATACGAAAACCGGAAAAACTGGTGCAAGCACGTCCGAAGCGACGGAAACCGCGCAAATCAAATCCATCGAAAGCCTCGACAAAGACAACGACATGGAACGCGGCCTGAAAAACCGCCACGTCCAGTTCATCGCCATCGGCGGCACCATCGGCACCGGCCTGTTCCTCGGCTCCGGCAAGTCGATCGCGCTGACCGGACCGAGCATCATCCTCGTGTACATCGGCGTGGGCCTCATCATGTTCCTGCTCATGCGCGCCATCGGCGAAATGATGTACAGCGACCCAAGCCAGCACACCTTCATCAACTTCATCACGCGCTATCTCGGCCGCGGGTGGGGCAAGTTCGCCGGCTGGACGTACTGGATCGTGCTCATTCTGACCGGCATGACCGAAATCACAGCCGTCAGCACGTATTTCGTCACGTTCTTCGGTACGTTCGGCATAGACCTCAACGCGTGGAAATGGCTTATCGAACTGTGCTTCCTTGTGGCGCTCACCGGCATCAATCTCATTGCCGTGAAAGTGTTCGGCGAGGCGGAATTCTGGTTCTCCATGATCAAAATCACGCTGATTGTGGGTCTGATTGTCACCGCCGTGGTGATGCTGTTCCTCGGTTTCAGCTACCCGGCCACGCATATCGAAGGCGTGGACGGCACGGTTTCCGGTGCCACTGTGAGCCTTACGAACATTACCGACGGCTTCCAGCTTGCGCCGAATGGCTGGATGAACTTCTTCATGAGCTTCCAGATGGTGTTCTTCGCCTACCAGCTCATCGAATTCGTAGGCGTGACCGTATCCGAAACGCAGAACCCACGCAAGGTGTTACCGAAGGCCGTCAACGAGCTGATCATGCGCATCCTCATCTTCTACGTGGGCGCGCTCGTGGCCATCATGGCGATCGTGCCGTGGCGCAACTTCCATCAGAACGCGGACGGCTCGTTCGGCTCCCCGTTCATCATGGTGTTCAAATACGCTGGCCTCGACTGGGCCGCCGCGCTCGTGTTCTTCGTGGTGATCACCGCAGCCGCGTCGGCACTCAATTCGCTAATCTACTCGGCGGGCCGCCACCTGTACCAGCTTGCGCAGGACTCCGAATCGCCGGCCATGCAGCGCTTCGGCGAAGTGTCGAAACGCAAGGTGCCGGCGAAGGCGATCATCGTGTCCGGCTGTATGATCCTGTTCTCCCCGCTGGTTAACGCGATTCCGGGCGTTTCCGGTGCGTTCGTGCTGTTCGCTTCGGCCGCCAGCGCCGTCGTGATCTTCATCTACATCCTGACGATGCTTGCGCACCGCCGCTACCGTCAAAGCGCCGACTTCCTGCCGGACGGCTTCGTCATGCCGGCATGGCAGGTGTGCGACTGGATTGCGATTGCGTTCTACGTGTTCGTGTACGTCACGCTGTTCCTGTCCGCAGATACGCGCGGTTCCGCCATCGCCGGCCTGCTGTGGCTCGTCGTGTTCGGCGGCTACTGCCTGCTGCACGAGCGATTCCAGAACCGCGATTTGAAAGCGGCTCTAGGGAAGTAGACGTATTGCCTGTCGCTGCGGTATGCGTGGCATGCGCGTGTTGCGCTACGTGTCGCGCATCCGACGAAAGAGGGCCGGTGGAAACCTTGCGAAAATGTGCGTTTCCACCGACCCTCGTCGTGTAATCGCAATAAAACAGTGCGAAACGTTAGTGCACGAATCGTACGAAATCGGCGCGAATCAGCCGATGTAGTCGGCCTCGTTCGTCGGGCTGGACGGGACGGCGTGATCTTCCGTCACCTTGCCCAGGCCGGACAGGTACGCTTCACGGCCGGCCTCAATCGCATTCTTGAAAGCGCGCGCCATCAGCGGAATGTTGCCGGCGGATGCGATCGCCGTGTATGCCATCACCGCGTCCGCGCCCATCTCCATGGCCTCAGCGGCCTGGCTCGGACGGCCGATGCCCGCGTCGATGATCACCGGAACGTTGGAGTTCTTGATGATCACCTCGATGAAGTCACGTGCGCGCAGGCCCTTGTTCGAGCCGATCATCGCGCCGAGCGGCATCACGCAAGCTGCGCCCGCGTCCTCAAGACGCTTCGCTGCGATCGGGTCCGGGAACATGTACGGCATGACCACGAAGCCCTCCTTGGCCAGCTTTTCCGTGGCCTTGATGGTCTCCTCGTTGTCTGGCAGTAGATACTTCGCCTCGTGCTCGATTTCCACCTTCACGAAGTCCGTCTGGCACACTTCGCGGGCCAGACGTGCGATGCGCACCGCCTCCTCGGCGTTGCGCGCGCCCGACGTGTTCGGCAGCATGGTGATGCCCTTCGGAATGTAGTCGAGCAGGTTGTTTTCGGTGGTGCGGCAGCGGCGCAGCGCCATGGTGACGATCTGCGTGCCCGCGTTCTCGATGGTCGCCTTGATGAGGTTCAGGTCGTAACGGCCGGAACCGAGGATGAAACGGCTCGTGAACTTGTGCCCGCCGAGAATCAACGGATCGGCGTCGCCGGTGGCGATCTCGTCGTACGCGTGCGCGTCCGGCTCTGGCAGAATCGCCGTGTTCGTGGTGGTGCCGACCAGCTCGTCAAGCGTGGCGTTCGGTGCGGCCGCGACGTCGGCGGCTGCGGTGGTGATGGTGTTTTCGGTGCTCATCGTCGGTTCCTTTCGTTGGGGTGTTTGGTGTTGCTGTTGTTGCGATTGCTGTGCTGCTGTTGTGTTGCCGTTGCGTCGCTGTTGTGTTGTGTGCAACGTGCGTTTGTAATCGCAATAAAAATTTCGATTACGGCAGTGGAGTAACGTAGCAGTGCGTCAGGCGTCTTCCTCGCCGAGGATCAGTCGCGTGATCATGTTCGCTTCGTGGCAGGCGACCACGCCCACGCGCGGCGCCATCAGGCCGGCACCCGGCACAGGGGCCGTCTCGCCATCGCCACAGAAGTAGAAGTTCTTCGAAACGCGACGCGTGCTCACTAGGTTGGAGCTGCGGAAGCCGGCCATGCCGGACGCGCTGACGAGCTTCTTGCCCGGCAGATTCTCCAGCACCGCGTTGACGAGCATCGTCTTGTTTTCCGGCACGTCGAACGCCTCGCAGATGATGTCCTCGTTTTCGAACAGCGTCGGCACGTTCTCGTCGGTCACCTTGACGGTGTCGATGGTGATGTCCGTGAACGGGTTGATTTGGCGCAGATTGCTGCGCAGCGCCTCCGTCTTGTACTGGCCGAGGTCCTTCAGGAAATACTGCTGGCGATTCAGGTTCGTCATATCCACGCGGTCGAAGTCGATCAAGTGCAGGTGGCCGACGCCGATGCGGGTCAGCGCCACCGCGATGGTGGAGCCGAGGCCGCCGCAGCCGCAGATGGCCACGTGCGCCGCGTCGAGCTTGTCCTGCGTGGCGGCGGTGTGGCGGTCGAGCAGGGCCGCGCGGATCTCCTCGCGGCTGACCAGCGTGGCCGGGTCGGGCTGGTTGTCGAAAGCGTGCTGGCGGGCGTCGATCTGCGCCTGCGATGCGGATGGTTCAAAAGTCATGGTTGTTCTCGTATTCTCGTTTCCGTTCGTATGGTTTGTTTCGCTGCTGTGCTCAGCCGCCCTGCACGAAGGTGACGATTTCCAACGTGTCGGTGCCCTTGAGCTGCGTCTGCGCACGCTTGGTGCGTGGCACGATCTCGCCGTTGAGCTCCACGGCCACACGGTCGGCGCGCAGACCGCGCTGCTCCACTAGTTCGGCCACGGTGATGGGCGTGGCGACGTTCTCTTCCTTGCCGTTGATGATCATGTGCGGTGTTCCCTTCTGTATGTCAGGCCCCACGAGTGCCGTTCCCGCCGAAACGGACGTTCAGAACTGCTTTGTGGGCTTCCGAGCGTTTGCTTCCGGTGAATCGGACATTCACGGTTGGTACGAAAAAAGGGTCGCCGAAGGAACCGTACCCTATGAGGTGGTGCGCCCCTCCGTGACCCTAATCACGCGATATTCGGTTATCGCGAACGGAAATGAGATGCGCCTCGCGGCGCGAACAACCCGTCTCCTTACGGCGGCATTACCCGCATCAAGTCCTCGGTCGAAGCTCGTCGAGCTCCCTCTCAGCCTTTCGGCTCCCGTTCGGTTGTGCTCTCATCTTCCCGCACCCGCCCGACAACCCGGCGCGCGCTGTTTTGTGCGAGAATGGGTGGCGGATTTTGTAGCGACGGATGTGGCGACGGAAGGGAGACGGTTATGACGACCGCACGAAACATGGGCGAATTGGCGGGATTTGCGATTCCACGGCTCGGCATGGGCACGATGGCTTTGGCGATTGAGGGCCGCCCGGACCGCGATACGGCGATCCGCACGATTCACGCCGGCTTGGACGCGGGCGTGCGATATCTGGACACCGCCTGGTCGTATTACCTGCCAAGCCAACCCGGCACCGGCACCGCCGAAGACCTGGGCTACGGCGAAAAAATGGTGCGCGACGCGCTCGCCAGCTGGGACGGTCCGCGCGACGAAGTGCTGATTGCAACCAAAACCGGCTATCGCCGCACCATGGAGGCGCCGAACGTTGCCGAAAACGAGCCGGAACGCCAGCATTTGCAGGCTGTGGGCAGCCAGTACGGGTGGATGGCGGATTCGCGTCCGGAAACGATGATCTGCGACGCAAAGGAGTCGGCCGCGCACCTCGGCGTGGAGGCGCTGGACCTGCTGTACTCGCACGGACCGGACCCGGAAGTGGCTTATGAGGACCAGGTCGGCGCGCTGAAGCAGCTGCTTGATGAGGGCGTGATCCGGTACGCGGGCATTTCCCGCGTGGACAACGCGCAGATCGACATCGCCCGCGAGATTCTCGGCGACAAGCTGATCGCCGTGCAGAACCAGTTCTCGCCCTCGCACTCCGACCCTGAGCATACGATGGAGCACTGCGCGGAACTTGGACTCGCGTTCGTGTGCTGGAGCCCCCTCGGCGGCTTCCTCGACGCGTTCGACCAGCGCGCGTACGACCCGTTCCGCACGGTCGCCGGCAACCACGGCTGCTCCTACCAGCGCGTGGTGCTCGCCTGGGAACTGAGCCGCTACGAGCGGTTGTTCACCATCCCCAGCGCCCGCAATCCGCAGGAAATCAACGATTCCTTCGCCGCCACCGAACTGACGCTCACGCAGGATGAGCTGGCGATGCTGAACGCCTCCGTCGACGCCCGTCGCGGCTGAATTCCGCGCAATACGTACGATTGGCCGCGCCCGATTCCGCACAATAATCGCGATTCGGGCCGCGGCCTTTTTCGTGCCTTCTGTAGCTTGCTCGCTGCAAAATCGCCCTGGGAATAACTTACACTGTAAAATGTTTACACTGTAAGATATTATGACGGCGATTGCGACGGAAGGAGGTGCCGCGTGGGCTTTGAAGAGGAACTGTTCCACGAATTGGCGACCAACACATGGGACAAACGCTCGCGCATGCAGCAGGAGATGGTGAAAGGCGTGAAGGGCGAACCCTTCGCCGTGCAGGAACTCTATAGGAAAGGCCCGCTGACGCCATCGCAGCTCGCCTCTTCAATGAAAACCACCACCGGACGCGTGTCCACACTGCTGTCCGCGTTGGAGAAAAAAGGCCAGATCACACGCGAATCCGACCCCGACGATCGCCGTGTGGTGCACGTGAACCTCACCGAAGCCGGCAGGGAACGCGCCGAACGGCAGCGCGAAAGCATGCGCGAGGCGATCTGCTGGATCTTCTCGCAGATGGGGGAGCGCCGCGCGCGCGAATTCGTTGAGCTCACCGAGGAATTCACCACGTACATGTCGTTGTGCATGCCCGGCAAACCGCGCCCCACGGCGGACGAGGTCAAAGCCGCGTTCTCAGGAAACGCACAGGAAGACGCGTAGTATCTTACGCTGTAAATAATTCACAGTGTAAGTGATCGCAATCCAGTAATCGCAAAAACTAATCGTAAGAAAACAAGCAAAACACAAAACAAGAGAAGGAACCAAGCATGCTTCGCATCGTACGATACCTCTCCAAAGCGGAGATCGGTCAGATGCTCGTCGCGCTGGTCAGCATCGTCGGTCAGATCTGGCTTGACCTGACCCTGCCGGATTATATGGCCGACATCACGCAGCTCGTCGAAACCCCCGGCAGCGAAATGCGCGACATCTGGGTGGCCGGCGGCAAGATGCTGCTCGTCTCGCTCGGCTCGGCGGCCTGCGCCATCGTCACCGGCTTCATCGCCGCGCGCGTGGGTGCCTCGTTCAGCCAGCGCCTGCGTTCGCTCGAATTCAACAAGGTGGAAAGCTTCGGACCGGCGGAAATGAACCGTTTCTCCACCGCGTCGCTCATCACCCGCTCCACGAACGACATCACGCAGATCCAGATGTTCATCACCATGGGTCTGATGATGATCGTCAAGGCGCCGATCATGGCCGTGTGGGCCGTGTGCAAGATCGCAGGAAAGGGCTTCGATTGGACGCTCGCAACCGGCATCGCCGTGGCCATCCTGCTGGTGGTCATCGCCGTGCTCATGCACTTCGTCATGCCGAAGTTCAAGGCCATGCAGCGCCTGACCGACAACATCAACCTCGTGGCGCGCGAGAACCTCACCGGCCTGCGCGTGGTGCGCGCGTACAACGCCGAGGACTACCAGGAAGCCAAGTTCACCGAAGCCAACAAGGAACTCACCGAAACCCAGCTGTTCACCAACCGCGCCATGGCCATCATGATGCCGTTGATGAACACCATCATGAACGGCCTGATGCTCGCCGTCTACTGGATCGGCGCGTACCTCATCGACGCTGCCGACGCCGTCGACAAGCTCACCACCTTCTCCAACATGGTGGTGTTCTCCAGCTACTCCATCCAGGTCATCATGAGCTTCCTGCTGCTGAGCATGGTGTTCGTGCTCTGGCCGCGAGCCGACGTGTCCGCGCAGCGCGTGCTCGAAGTCATCGACACCGAGCCGATGGTCACCGACGGCACGCAGGACGCGGGCAAGCCGGGCGAGGAAGGCGAAATCGAATTCCGCAATGTGAGCTTCGCCTACCCCGACTCGCGTCACGCCATGCTCGAAGGCGTCAATTTCAAGGCGAAGAAGGGTCAGACGGTCGCGTTCATCGGCTCGACCGGCTCCGGCAAATCGTCCCTCATCAACCTCGTGCCGCGTTTCTACGACGCCACGCAAGGCGAGGTGCTCGTCGACGGCGTCAACGTGCGCGACTACAAGCTGAAGGCGTTGCGCGACAAGATCGGCTACGTGCCGCAGCAATCGTTCCTGTTCAAGGGAACGATCGCCAGCAACGTCGCGTACGGAGATACGGACCGCGACGACGACACCGTGCGCCGCGCATGCGACGTCGCGCAGGCGACGGAATTCATCGACAAAAAGCAGAAGAAGTACGATTCCGGCATTTCGCAGGGCGGTTCCAACGTTTCGGGCGGGCAGAAGCAGCGTCTGTCGATCGCACGCGCCGTCTACCGTCATCCGGAAATCCTGATCTTCGACGATTCCTTCTCCGCGCTCGACTTCAAAACCGACCGTGCCGTACGTGACGCGCTCGAAAAGGAAGCGAAGGATTCCACGAAACTCATCGTCGCGCAGCGCATCGGCACCATCATGAATGCCGACCGCATCATCGTGCTCGACGACGGCAAAGTGGTCGGCCAGGGCACGCACGAGGAACTGCTCGACACGTGCGAAGTGTATCGGCAGATCGCCGAATCGCAGTTGAGCGAAGACGAACTGAAGCGCTGAAAGGGGGAGACATGCCAAGAGGAATGGGACGCGGCCGTGGGGCCGTGGAAAAGCCGAAGGACTTCGGCGGAGTGATGAAGAAGCTCGTGAAATTCTGCAGCCGGTACATTCCGGTGATGATTTTCGCGCTGGTTCTGGGCGCTGCCGGCACGGTGTGCCAGATCATCGGCCCGGACAAGCTCAAGGACATGACCAACGAGATTACGAAGGGTCTGCCGGCCATGGTGCACGGCAAGCCCGTCATGAATTCGATCGATATGGACGCGGTGTCGCGCATCGCATGGCTGCTCGTCGCGCTGTACGTCGGGTACGCGCTGCTGAGCTACCTGCAAAGCTGGCTGATGGCCAACGTCACGCAACGCACGGCACAGCAGCTGCGTGAGGCGATTAGCCAGAAAATCAATCGCCTGCCGCTGAAATATTTCGACAAAGTCAGCTACGGCGACGTGCTGAGCCGCATCACCAACGACGTCGACGCGATCGGACAGACGCTCGGCCAGTCGGTCGGCTCGCTGATCACTTCGATCACGCTGTTCTTCGGCGCGCTCATCATGATGTTCTACAACAACGTGACCATGACGCTGTGCGCCATCGGCTCCGCGCTGCTCGGCCTGATCATCATGGGCGTGATCATGAAGGTGTCGCAGAAGTACTTCACCCGCCAGCAGGTGGCGCTCGGCGACGTCAACGGCCACGTCGAGGAAATGTACACCGGCCACACCGTGGTCAAGGCATACTGCGGCGAGGAACGCTCCATCGAGCAGTTCGAGAAGTACAACAACGACCTGTACGTGTCCGGCTGGAAAAGCCAGTTCCTGTCCGGCCTGATGATGCCGATCATGAACTTCGTCGGCAACTTCGGATACGTGGTGGTGTGCGTGGTCGGCGCGGCGCTCGCCATGGACGGCAAGATCGAATTCGGCGTGATCGTGGCGTTCATGATGTACATCCGCCTGTTCACGCAGCCGCTGTCCCAGTTCGCGCAGGCGTTCCAGAACCTGCAGCGCTGCGCGGCCGCATCCGAACGCGTCTTCGGCTTCCTTGAGGAGCCGGAACTGTCCGACGAAACCGGCAAGCAGGCGCTGCTGGGCGTCGGTGCGGACGGCAAGCCGCAGCCGGTGCGCGGCGACGTGGAATTCAGCCACGTGCGCTTCGGCTACGACGCGGACAAGACCATCATCAACGACTTCTCCGCGTCCGTGAAGGCCGGCCAGAAGGTGGCTATCGTCGGCCCGACCGGCGCCGGCAAGACCACCATGGTCAACCTGCTGATGCGCTTCTACGAGATTTCCGGTGGCACGATTTCGATTGACGGCATCGACACCAAGTCCGTACCGCGTTGGAACGTGCACGACCAGTTCTCCATGGTGCTGCAGGACACGTGGGTGTTCCGTGGAACAGTGCGTGAAAACATCGCGTATTCGAAGAAGGACGTCACCGACGAGCAGATCGTGGCCGCATGCAAGGCCGTCGGCCTGCACCACTACATCATGTCGCTGCCGAACGGCTACGACACCGTGCTCGACGACAAGGCGTCGCTTTCCCAGGGCCAGCGCCAGCTGCTGACGATCGCGCGAGCGATGGTGGAGGACGCGCCGATCCTGATCCTCGACGAGGCCACCTCGTCTGTCGACACCCGTACCGAAGAGCTGATCCAGAAGGCGATGGACGCGCTGACCGTGGGCCGCACGAGCTTCGTGATCGCGCACCGCCTGTCCACCATCCGCGACGCCGACATGATCCTGGTGATGAACGGCGGCGACATCGTGGAACGCGGCACGCACGAGGAACTGCTCGCCAAGGGCGGCTTCTACGCCGACATCTACAACAGCCAGTTCACGCTGGCCGAGTGAGGTTGGTGTGCTGACTCGCTAAAAAATCCGGAGGGACCACCCCTTCGGATTTTTGCGTTTTGGCTTCGGCATTTTTATTGTGTTGCGCTGACGGGACGGCGGATTTACCATTGAGGTGACTGACGTCAATCGATTGACGTATTTGAAAATCACAAAGAAAGTGGGCAGTCATGAAAAGCATCGAAATCGGCAAATCGGCAGTGGTCGCATCGCAGGCGGCGCTCGGCGTGATGCGCATGGACGCGCTGGATGCGGACGCTGCGGCAGAAGTCGTGCGTACGGCCGCCGAGCATGGAGTCAACTTCTTCGACACGGCGGACATCTACGGATTCAACGTCAACCACGACCATGCCAGCTCGCGTGTGCTCGGCCGCGCGTGGAAGGACGCCGGGCTCAAGCGCGAGGACATCTTCCTGCAGACGAAGTTCGGTATCAACATCGACTTCAGCGACCCGAACAACGTGCACGCCACCCGCTACGACTTCTCCGCGAAGCACCTCATCACGCGACTCGACGAGGAACTGGAAGCGCTCGGCACTGACTACGTGGACTTCGCGCTCCTGCACAGGCCCGACACCCTGATGGAGGCCGAAGAAATCGTCGAAGCGTTCACCACCCTGCACAAGGCGGGCAAAGTGCGCCACTTCGGCGTGAGCAACGTGAACCCGTGGCAGGCGGAACTGCTGCAGTCCTGGCTCGGCGACGACCCGGCCATGAGGCTTGAAGCGAGCCAGCTGCAGTTCGGCCTGATGCACGCGCAGATGGTCAGCGACGAGCTGATGACCAACTCCGGCGCCGAAGGCATGGTCGTGGCCAACCATTCGGACGGCCTGCTGTCCTACTCGCGACTGCGCCACATGACCATCCAGGCGTGGAGCCCGTTCCAGTCCGGCACGGAATACGGCCCGTTCGTAGGCAACGAGCACTTCCCGGAGTTGAACAAGGCGCTGGACGAAAAGGGCGCCAAGTACGGCGTGAGCGCCAACGCCATCGCCACCGCATGGGTGCTCAGGCATCCGGCGAAGATCCAGATCGTGCTCGGCTCGATGAACCCCACCCGGCTGGGCGAAATGCTCGACGGTGCGGACATCGATCTCGACAAGCAGGATTGGTGGGACCTGTACGTGGCCGCCGGCAACCTCATTCCGTGAGTTTTGCTTGCGATTGGCCGGTTTGCGGTCCGCGATTGGCGGGCCGCCAACCGGCCAACCTGGCAATCAGTGACCGGTCGGCAATCAGAAGAAACGGCCGGGGAAACCGGCGCTGATGGTGGCGTGACGGTCGGCGTCCAACGTGGCGCAATCGAAAACAAAAACGCTGCGCAGTTCATTCGGATCCGCAACGAACAGCGCCGTAGCCAACCCGTCCGCCACCGCAGTCGGATAGTCGCCAAATGACGCGGATCGCACCGCAACCCAGGCGGCTTCCGTTTGTTGCACGGGCAGGCCGTCGATGGCGTTGAGCAGGTGGTGAATCGCCAGATGCGTCTGTTCGTTTACCGCCACTTCCCAATGGCGACGGCTGGGCGCGCTCGCACAGAACGCGCCATCGCCGATCAGTGCGACGCCGACCGCGCAGGACGGATCATCCGGATCCTCAAGCGCCACACGGATCGGCTTGTTCGTGCGCGCCAGCAGATCGCCGCCCGCATCAATCACAAATTCCGGGGCAGCGCTTTCGCGTTTGCTGTCTGAGGTGGAAGATTGGCATGTCGGGTTGGTCGTTTCGGCTGACTTGACATGCGATGTGCGCGAAAGTTCTGAATCGGTGAGCAATCCGCCCAGCGAATCCACCAGATAACCCTTGCCGCACGCGCCGAAATCCACATGAACCGGACTGCGTGTAACCAATGTCGTGCCACTCGAACGAACCACATCACGACCCCATACGGCCCGTCCGTGCAGCGCGCCCAGGCGCTCGCCGGCGTCGGCTTCAACGGTGAAACTCAGCGCGGGATCGTAACCGAGACGAATCAGGTCCTCGCCCACGCACGGGTCGATCGCACCGCGCGTGGCGGCGTGCAGCGCGTCGTACAAATCGAATAGCGGGCCGGCCCAATCGGGAAAATCGAAATGCCCGCCATGCTCCGCATTGCCGATGTGCGCAACCAGCGAATCAGCGCGAAACCGCGAAAGCGCATGCTCGTATTCGTCGATGAGTCGCTCCATCTCGCCACGCAATTCCGCAGTGATCGGGTGAGGCGTCGAAATCAACAACCCCGTGCCGAGCGCCTTGGGGAACGCGGTGGTATACGGCATGCGCTGTGCGAGCGGTGCAATGGAGTCCATACCACGATGCTAGCGCGTGCCCGGCTTGGCGTAGTTCGTGCTTGGAGCTGGCGGGCGCGGGATTTTGCGTGCGGTCGAGGCGCGGGCGTCACCGAGGATGGTATACGCATTGTCAACGCCATTGATTGGCTGTTGGGTGATTGAGCCAATTGAGACGCGTATCTCGCTTATAGATGGCGGATTCCGGGGTTCGCCCGGTGCTATCTCGCTTATAGATGGCGGGTCTCGGTGGAGAAACGAACCTAGGGGGCATCTTTTCGCCCCTCTAACCCTTGTATTTTGCAAAGGGGTCGCCATCTATAAGCGAGATGCCAACTGTCACCCCGCCAAATCCGCCACTCATAAGCGAGATGTTTTTTCGTGGGTGTGGCATGAGGCATCGCCTTATTTTGATACCCCCGTAGCTTTGTATGGTTACGATTATGCTAATCGTGATTATGCAAGTCGCGATTATACAAACCGACGCTTTGGCATGGAGTTCGCTTCACGTTTTCGGGCGGACAGGGGTGTTGCGGAACGGCGGTGAGCGTCACAATGTGAGACGACACGCGGAAAACGGGAAAAATAAAAACGGCGGAATTCCAACGTTTTTCCATGCGCTATACAACAAGACCAATTAAAAATCAAGACTGTTATTCAAAAAAGTTTCGTTCTATCTTGGCTTCCGATGCGCGCTTCGTACGTCGGGTACGTCGGGGAAAGCGCGCCGAAAAGTTTTGAGAAGGAAGGTTTGGAACATGTCATCCCGCGTCGTGCAGCGCCACGCAGCCGGTTCCTACGATTCGTGCGGTTCGCGCGTCTCGGCTTCCGGCCGTCTCATCACGCTCGTCGCCGCGCTGATGATCGCGCTCGCCACGCTGTTTGTCGGCACCGCGATGCCGCAGCAGGCGTCCGCCGCCGACGACAGCCAAACGAATTTCGATTCCTGGACCGAGGTGGCACAGAATATCGCCAAGCAGCTCGCCACCGCCGAGAACGACTACAACGACGGCAACTACAGTCAGGCCGTCACCGACTTCCAGACCGCGCATTGGATCGGCTACGACGCCTCCAACTTCTCGAAGGCCGTCAACGACACCATTTCCGCCGACAAGCAGCAGGCGTTGCTCACACAGTTCACCGACTTGGAAGGCCTCGCCTACCAGCAGAGCCAGGGCGGCGCGATCGCCGGCAAAATCGATGCGCTGAACGCGGACCTCACCGCCACCGCGCAGACGCTCGATGGCAACGCGAACCTCGCCGACCCCAAAACCTACGCGAAGCAGCGCGCCGAACAGACCGCCGCGGAACGTAAGAAGCTCGACGCGGCCAAAAAGAATTCCTCCAAAGGCAAAGGCGACCGCACGTGGAGCGAAGTCGCCAGCGAAATGAACGTCATCCTCGACAAGGCATACAAGGCCGCCATCTCCGGCAAGGGCGCGGAAGGCTCCAGCCTCGTCAACAACGCGTACTACCAGTACTACGAAAAGCTCGGCTTCGAAAAGAACGTCATGAACGCCATCTCCGGCGACCGCGTCTCGCAGGTGGAATACCAGTTCAAGATGACCCGCAAAACCATGCGCGACGGCGGTTCCGACAAGGAGATCAAAAAGCTTGTCGACGACCTGAAAAGCTGGCTCGTCGAAGACGCGGCCACCCTCGACGGTGGCGCGGCCGGCAACGTCAACGCCTTCACCAAAGCCATCACCAGCTCCGCCGGACAGGCGTTCCTCATCCTGATCCGCGAGGGTCTCGAAGCGCTGCTGGTGGTGGCCGCCGTGGTGGCCTACCTCGTCAAATCCGGCAACCAGCGTTTCACCAAGTGGATTTACCTCGGCGTGCTCGCGGGCCTTGCCGGCTCCGGTCTGGTCGCCGTGCTCTTCACGTTCCTGTTCGGCGGCTCCGGCCCGGTCCAGGAAATCAGCGAAGGCGTGTGCGCGCTGATCGCCATGCTCATGCTGCTGTGGACCAGCAACTGGATGCTCAACAAAAGTTCCGTGGAAGCGTGGAACCGTTACATCCGCACCAAAACCGAGTCCGCCGTGGCCGACGCGCAAAACAAAGTCGCCGCCGGCGAAGGCGTGGGCCTGGGTATGGTCGTTTCGCTCGCCATGTTGAGCTTCCTAGCCGTGTTCCGTGAAGGCGCCGAAACCGTCATCTTCTACGAATCGATCTACTCGATGAGTCGCGATGCGCAAGGCATGTGGATCGGCGGCATCGCCGCGGGTGTGGTGCTGCTCGTCATCTTCCTCGTGCTGCGCTTCACCTCCGTAAAGATTCCGATTGGCCCGTTCTTCCTCGTTACGTCGATCCTGATGGCCGTGCTGGTCGTCATCTTCGCCGGCGGTGGCATCCACGCGCTCATCGAAGGTGACCTGATCGACGGCCACTATCTGTCCAGCGTGCCCACAAACGACTGGATCGGCCTGTATCCGTACGTCGAATGCCTTGCGGCACAAGCGATCGCGGCGATTGCCGTACTCGCGCTGTTCGCCGTCGGCTTCGCACGCAAACGCAAGTTGCGCACGCCTGACAATCGCAAGTAATACGCAAATTTTCCGAGATTTACCGATATTTTTTCCACATCCAACAACAAAGGAAAGAGAAATGAAGAACAAGAAGATCGCCGCTCTGCTCGGCATCCTGCTGGCCGGCTCCATGGCCTTCTCCCTGTCCGCATGCGGCAATTCCAACGATTCCGCCGCTTCGGACAAGTCCAGCGCCTCCGCGTCGGCTTCAAAGGCCGACGACTCCAGCAAGGACGATTCCAGCGATTCCGCCGGTTTCGAAGAGATCCAGGTCGATGAGAAGCACTCCGACCAGGAATGCGGCCCGCTGACCGTCAACGCCGTCTACTTCCAGCCGATCGACATGGAACCGTCCGGCATGGGCCTCAAGGCCGCCGATGCGAGCTTCCACCTCGAAGCCGACATCCATGCCAACCAGAAGGGCACCGAACTCGGCTACGGCAAGGGCGATTTCGTGCCGGACCTGACCGTCAACTACGACATCATCGACAAGACCTCCAACGCGTCCGTCGCCTCCGGAACCTTCATGCAGATGAACGCCTCCGACGGCCCGCACTACGGCGCCAACGTCAAGCTCGACAAGGCCGGCGCGTACAAGCTCGTGCTGAAGATCGAATCCCCGGAGAAGAAGGGCTGGATGCTGCACGTCGATCCGGAGACGGGTGTGAAGGGACGCTTCTGGACGGAACCGATCGAGGTCACCTTCCCGGACTGGAACTATACGCCGCAGGAGTGGTGATCTCCTAGCGTAGCCCGTTCGCGGTTTCGGTATGCATTACCCGACACGCTCAAGGCCGTTCGGCCAAGCTTACGGTCGGGCAATGCATACCGAAACCGCTCTCTCGCGTTTAGGGGGATGGATTCACCTCTGCGATTGTGGAGGGGGTCCGGGAAATCCTCGCATTTTAGGGGAGGGATGAGAGGGGTGGGACTCTTTGGGATGGGGCGGAATGGGAATCGTTGGGCTCTTTGAGTTGGGTTTTTGGATGAAAGGATTTTGGGATGCTGCTGCAGTTCGTGACGGTGTTGCAGGGGGTGTTGGCGCCGGCGCTGCTCGTCATGGCGTTGAGCGTCATGCTCACCGTCGGTGAGGGGCGTGACAAGCCTCTGAGCGCGTACTGGCGGCTGGCCGGTTTCGTTGTTGGATTCGCCGGCGCAGTCGTATTCGCCGCGCTGCGCGCCACCGCCGTCATCACGCAACGCACGTTCGTCAACTATCCGACCCTGTGGTGCTGCGTGATCCTCGACGTGGCCGTGTTCGTCATCGTCCTGTTCGCCTGCCGCATCACCGCCGACTGGCACAACCACCGCGCGCTGCTCGACATCGCGAATCTCGTTGCGGCGCTTGCGATCGCGGCCACCACCTTTCGTGCGCTGCCCGACGTGATTCTGCGACTGACGATCTTCGTCGAGCCGGGCGATCCCATCTTCACTTCCGACATGCTGTTGCGCGCGCTCGGCTTCGCTTTGGGCGCGGCCGTCGCAATCATCGCCGCGCTTATCTTCCGCACGATGCGTTCCACCGCCGTCCGCTGGTCGTTCACGACGGCGGTGCTGCTGTTGGTCGCGCTGTTGTTCGCACAGCATTTCACCGACCTTGCGCAGATCCTCCAATCCAAACGCATCGTCAGCTTCCCGACCGCCGCCTTCCTCGCGCTCGTGTGGGGCATCAACCATCAGCGCAGCCTGACCATCGCAATGGCGCTCGTCTTCGCCATTCCGGCAATCGCCAGCATCGTCATGGGCTTCAAAGTCAAGCCGACCGGCGCCAACGAGGCGATCGCACGCACGCATATCGCGTTCCGCCGCCGCGCGAAAGCGGCCGGCGCGTTCAGCCTGGTCGCCATGATCTGCGTCACCGTGGCCCTGACGTACGGCGTCGCGCAAACGCAGAAAGTCGTCACGCTGTCGCCGCCGGAAGACTACTCGCTCGCCGACGGCGTGGCCACTATCAAATTCAGCCAGATTTCCGACGGCCACCTGCATCGCTTCGAATACAAGGCGAAGGACGGCACCGTCATGCGATTCATCATCATCAAGAAGAACGGTGGCGCGTACGGCGTCGGCCTCGACGCGTGCGACAACTGCGGCGATGCCGGCTACTACGAGAAGGACGGCAAAATCATCTGCAAGAAGTGCGATGTGGCCATCAACCTCGCCACCATCGGCTTCAAGGGCGGCTGCAACCCGATCCCGTTCGACTACCAGGTCAAGCCGGGCAAAATCGTCATCCAAACGTCCACGCTCGACGCGCTGTCGAGCCATTTCCAGTGAGCGCCGAGAAAGGTAAGGGGGTGCCATGTTCTTCCTGAAAATGATCTCTCGCTCGTTCAGCCGGCAGTTCAAACGCCGTCTGCTCATCGCCGTTACCGTGTGCCTGTCCGCCACCGTCAGCGTGGCTATGCTCGGCGTGGTGTTCGACGTGGGCGACAAGCTCAACGCGGAGCTGAGCACGTACGGTTCGAATATCGTCGTGCAGCCGAAGTCCGACGCTGTGGTGAGCGATTTGTACAATACCGGCGATTCTGCTGGCTCGGCTTCGGGTAGTTCGTCCGGTTCGGACGGGGGTTCCACTTCCGACGGCTCGGCTGCGGCGGACAGCGCCGACCCGACCGCGTTTCTGAAGGAGTCGGACGCGCAGAAGATCAAGACCATCTTCTGGGCGTTCAACATCACCAATTTCGCGCCGGAATTGAACATCCACGCGGATGCGGGGTGTGTCGGTTCGGGGGCTGGTTCGGCTGGCTCTGCTGGAACGGCTGGTGCGTCAGGTGCGGCTGCTTCCGCGGCGAAATGCAAGGCGACCAACGTGCCGATCGTGGGCACGTGGTTCGCGAAAACCCTGCACATGGACTCCGGCGAGTCCACCGTGGCCGGCATGAACGGCATGCGCTCATGGTGGAAAATCAACGGAACCTGGCCGAAAGACGACAGCGAGCAGGCGATGGTCGGCAGCGCGCTCGCCGCGAAACTGGGCGTGAACGTCGGTGACAGCGTTACGCTCGACAAGACGATCGCCGTCGGTGCGGGCGACAATACGAACGGAGGTACCGGGAAAACCGGCAAATCCTCCACCGAACGCAATCGCGTGAAAGTGAAAATCGTCGGCATCTTCGATTCGGGCGATTCCGACAACAGCGCCATTTATATGCCGTCCATCGCCGCGCAAACGCTTGCGAATCTGCCGAATTCCATCGACAAGATTGAAGTCAAGGCGCTCACCACGCCCGACAACGACCTCGCGCGCAAGGCGTCGAAGAATCCGAACGCGCTCACGCAGGACGAGTGGGAGACGTGGTATTGCACCGCGTATCCGTCGTCGATCGCGTACCAGATCGAAGAGGTGCTGCCGGGCGCGGTGGCCAAGCAGGTGCGCCAGGTGGCCGCGCTGCAGGGCGATGTGCTGAACAAGACGCAGGCGGTGATGGTGCTGATGACCGTGCTGTCGCTGGTTGCCGCCGCGATCGCCGTGGCGAACCTGATGGCCGCGTCGATTGGCGAACGCGGTTCGGAATTGGCGCTGTTGAAGGCGATCGGCGCCACGGACGGCGCGGTTTCGCGCCTTATGCTCGCCGAAACGGCGGTGATTTCGCTGGTTGGTGCGATTGCCGGCGCGCTGCTTGGCTCGGGCGTTGCACAGATCGTGGGGCACGTGGTGTTCGGTTCGGGCATCACCATGCGTCCGATGGTGTTCGTGTTGGTTTTCGTGTTGCTGGCGGTCACTGTGCTCGTGGCCTCGCTTTCGTCGATTCGGGCGATTCTGGGCTTGCGTCCGGCGGAGGTGCTGCATGGTAGGTGAGTTGTGCTTGGCTTTCGTAGGGGGTGTGCGATGACGGATCGCAAGATGTTCTTCACTATGCTGTGGGGCGCGGTGTTCCGCCGTCGCTCCCGTGCGATGATGGCCGTGATCGCGTCGCTCGTCGGCGCGGCCACGCTGTTCTGCCTTGCATCCGTGTGCGTCGCGGTGCCGCAGCAGATGAACGAGGAAATGCGCGCGTACGGCGCGAACCTGATCGTCACGCCCGCGTCCGCAACGGGCAAATCGCAAGGCATCGATACTGCAACCGTACGCAACGTGACGGCGCTCATCGGCGCCGGACACAGCGTGAAATCAGCCGCATACCGGTATGAGAGCGTGCGCATCAATTCCGCGCCGTACACCATCGCCGGCGTGGACGTGAAAGCCGTCCGCGCGCTCAATCGCCATTGGAACGTGACGGGCGATTGGCCCGGCTCGGGCAACGTGATGGTCGGCCGCGACGTCGCCGACGCGCTCGGCGTGAAAGTCGGCAGCCGTGTCACCATCGGTTACCGCGCCGCCGACGCGTCTGCTTCAGCGTCTTCTTCCGCGTCCGCAAAATCCGATTCGGACGAATCAACTGAAACGGCAGAATCGTCCGCGCAGGGCACGCAGAGTACGCAAACTACGCAAGGCGAACAGACCACGCAAGCCACGGAAAACGGCCGCGTCTCGTCCGACATCATGGATAACAACGGCACCGAATTCCGTATCGCCGGCATCGTCGACACCGGCGGCAACGAGGATTCCATCATCTACGCCACCACCGCGGACGTGGCCAAACTCGCCGGTTCCAAGCGCGGCGCCGACGTGGTCGAGTATTCGGTGAATGCCATGGGGGATGGGCTGAACGCCATCGTCAGCAACATCAACAAAACCAACAAAACCGACAAAAACCCGAACAGCGCCGTCAAAGCGCAGACCGTCACCAGAATCACCTCGTCCGACACCCGCATCATCGCCATGCTGCAGACCCTGTTCTGGATTGTCTCGCTCGTCGTGCTCGTGCTGACGCTTGTCGGCGTGGGCACCACCATCAGCTCCATCGTGAGCCAGCGTCGCAACGAAATCGGCCTGCGCAAGGCCCTCGGCGCCGATTCACGCGCCATCGGCGTCGAATTCTACGTGGAATCCGGCATCTACGGCTTGATCGGCGGTCTGCTCGGCACTGCTATCGGCTATGTGCTGGCGCGTGTGCTGTGCGCCACCGTCTTCGGTCGCGCGATCGGCTTCGACTGGCTGCTCGGCGCCGGCTCGCTGCTGCTGAGCGTGGCGATCGCCGTCATCGCCTCCATTCCGCCGGTCCGCCGCGCCACCCGTATCGACCCCGCCATCGTTTTGAGGGAGGAATAATCATGGAAAACGACCACATGTTGCTTGAACTTGACCATATTTCCAAGATTTATGGTGATCTGCACGCCGTCGACGACCTGAGTCTGACTGTTCCGCAGGGGCAGTGGCTGGCGATTGTCGGCTCGTCCGGTTCCGGCAAAACCACGCTGATGAACATGATCGGCTGCATGGATACGCCGTCGAAGGGTTCCGTCATGCTCGAAGGCCGGCGATTGGAGGATTTGAACGCCCGCCAGCTCGCCGACGTGCGCAAGAACATGATAGGACTAGTGTTCCAAAAGTTTTACCTCGTGCCTCATCTGACGGCGGTGGAGAACGTGATGGTGGCGCAATACTACCATTCCGTGGTCGACGAGAAGCAGGCGATGGAAGCGCTGGAACGAGTGGGATTGAAGGAGCGTGCGCATCACCTGCCCGGCCAGCTGTCCGGCGGTGAGCAGCAGCGCGTGTGCATCGCCCGCGCGCTTATCAACTGCCCGAAGCTGATTCTCGCCGACGAGCCGACCGGCAACCTCGACGAGAAGAACGAGAAGATCGTGCTCGACCTGTTCCGCCAGCTGCACGAGCAGGGCACCACGATCATCGTCGTGACGCATGACGCGCTCGTCGCCTCCTGCGCACAACGCGAGATCATGCTCAACCACGGCGTGCTCGTCGGCGAGCAGTGGAACGACGAGGAGGCGAAACGCGCGTACGAAGCGGCCGGCGGCAAGCCCGCATTCACCGGTTCCGCCGCGGAAGGCGCGCAGAACGGGGGTATTGCGATTTCGTTCGCCGACCCCACGAAAGCCGCGAAAACCGGCGATACGGACGCGGCCAACGTTGCCGTTGCGGCTGGCGTTGCCGACGATACGGACGTAGAGCCCGACGTCACGAAAGGGGAGCAGGCATGAGCACCGCACAATCGAACGCAGTCAAAGTCATCGCGCTATCCGCGGCGAGCATCGCGCTGCTGTCGGCATGCGGTGAGCCGAAAGCCACGCCGATGGACGACGAATACGCCGGCAATTCCGGCGAAAGCGTGCAATCGCAGGAAAATAAGTCGAAAACCGACGGCAAGGCGGCTGACAATACGGCCGGCGGCGACGCCACCACCAAAAACCATGCCGATGACGCGAATTCCACGACGTCCAGCAAGCAGGACACCGGCAACTACGCGGATGGCGACTATTCGATCAACGGCCAGTACGGGCCGGTCGGCGAGGACACCATCGACGTGCATCTGACCGTTAAGGACCAGAACGTGACGGCCGTGAAGATCGTCGGCCATCCGTTCACGTCCATCTCCAAAAAGCATCAGAACGACTTTGCCAAAGCCGTGCCGGACGCGGTGGTCGGCAAGCCGTTGAAGGATCTCAAAGTAGACAAGCTCGCCGGTGCCAGCTGGACCTCCGAAGCCTTCAACAAGGCGTTGGAAGTGGCGCGTCAGGAAGCGTCAATCCAATAGCCCATTCCTTCTGAAACCGACACGGCATGCCCGTCTTGCGTCGGTGTGGACGGTTTTCCTGTGGTTACCGTGCGGATTCGGCGCATATGTTCGGCCAGAGCAACGTGGCCATGTTCTCGGCCCAGGAATCAGACTTGCGTTCCTTGCCGGATTGCCGTTCCCCTCCGGCTTCCTGCCCCGCCAACGCTTTGCAAGCCAGCATGGAACCCAGCACCGTGCTGAACAGGAACGTGTAGTCCAAACGGTTTTGAAACACTCCGTCGGCGATGCCACGTTCCATGAACCCCACGAACCGTTCTTCGGCCGGCGCTAGAACTTGTGCTGCGATCGCCTTCAGCGTGGCGTTGTCGGAAGACAGCACCACGCCCACGGCTTTCAATCCGAGTTCGCTGTCGAAGCAGTCCTGGATGCGTCGCAGCATGGTGGCCAGTCCGCTCCGCGACGGCTTCAAATCGTTGAAATTCGGTAGTCCGGCAACTTCCGGTTGGATGCGTTGCAATAAATCGTCGGCGTTTCGGTAGCGTCGGTAGATTGTGGTCTTTGCTACCCCTGAACGTCGTGCGACCTCTTCGATGGTCACCGCTCCGATACCATCGGAAATCACTATCCCCAATGTGGCTTTCATGATTTTGCGGTCGGTTTGCTCCCGTAATCGCTCACGTCGGCCACGTACTGTGCCGACGTCTTCCTGCGTGGTTTTTTGCACCGTCTTTCGCGTGCCCTCTTGCGTGGTTCCGCCCATCATGCCGCGATCACTTTCGTGCTTTCCAGCTTGCTTACGTACCAATGGTTGAACTTGACCAGTGGAATGCGCAGTAACAGGCCTATCAGCAGCAGCGGCGGAATGAACAGCAGTAGCGCGCCAATCGCAAACCAGTAATCGTTACTGTAGATTCCGCCGATCGCCGCGCGCATTGCTGTGATTGAATGCGTCGCAGGCAGGAACGGGCTGATGCCGCTGATGATTTTCGGCAGCACGGCCAGCGGATATGCGCCGTTCGCTCCGGAGATCTGCATGACGAGAAACAGCACGCCGATGGCTTTGCCGACGTTGCCGAAGCTGGCCACGAGCGTGTAGGTGAAGAACGAGAACACTAGGCTGCTCACCCAGCCGGACAGCATGAACAGCAGCGGATGCACCGCCTGGACATGGAGGAACAGCAGACTGCCTCCCAAGGAGAACGTGCTCTGCAATAGTCCGATCACGCCGAACACACCGTAATGTCCGAGAAACAGCTGATGCGGTTTCGGGTCGCCGAGTTCCTTGCGCACCTTACGCGAGACGGTGGTCTTGAGCGTCACTGCCATGAGCAGCGAACCGACCCACAGTGGCAGGATCGTGTAGAACGGTGCCATCTGCGAACCGAAATTCTTGACTGGGAACACCGCGTTGCGTTTCACTTTTACAGGGGCTGCAAGCGCGGTGGCCAACGAGTCGGTATTATCGCTGAGCACATCTTTGACGGCGCTCATATCGCCGCTGTTCAGCGCATCGGTCAATGTTCCTGTGAATGCGCCCAGTTTTTTGCCCGCGCCGGCCAGACTATCGGCGGTGGAATCCAACACGCTGCTGATGGCGGTCAGATTCTTATCCGCGGTCTTGGTGGTGCCGTTCAGATTGCCCAGCGCGCCTTTCAGATCGGCCGCTGTGGCATTGAGCGCGGTGGTGGTGCTGGTAATGGACGTGGCGATATCGTCAAGTTGCGGTTTCAGTTGGCTCTCATAGTCGGTTTTGATGCCACTGACGGACGTTGCCGCCTGCTGCGCCAGTTTCTTGATCTCCGCACGTTCGGCCGTGGTATCGCTTACTTTGGCGTCGATGTTGTCGGCGCTGCCATTCAGCGCCGATGCTAGGTCGTTGAGCTGTGTGATGGTGGTGCCGACGTTGGTTTTGAGATGGTCGATGGCGTTCCTCACCGCTTCCGGCAGCTTTTCGTTTGCGCTGAGCGCGTCGAGCGAATCATAGATCTGCTGGTAGCTTTGCGCCTGCTTGCTGATGTTCGTGGCCTGGTTGCGTAATGCGTTGGCGGTGTTGCCGGCCTGCGTGCCCGCATTGCCGAATAGGCTGTCCACATCTGCTTCCATGGCTGTGAAGCTGTTGGCGGAATCAGTCAGAGCCGTGCCCAGCGCGGTGGTGCCGGTCTTCAACGCGCCCGTCAGATCCTCCACGCCGCTGCCGGCTTGCTTGAGTGTTGTTCCTACGCTTTTCGCATTGCCGCTGACATTGGCGATCAGACCGTCGGAGGACTCAAGCAGATGCCGTGCGCTTTGGGTCAGCGTGCTGAACGTGCGGAGCGTTCCGGAAGCGTCGGTGAGCGTTTCCGCGAAGTCGCTGATATTGCCGTTGAACTGCGTGAGTTGTTCCTGCGCGGCTGGCTTGTCGAGTTGGTTGGCGAGCTGCGATGCCACACTCAGCGCGGTGCTGGTCAGTGTTTCGGAGAACGTCTCGTTGACCTGCGCGCTGACCGTATCGGCGCCTTGGCCTGTGATCTTCGGAGCCAAGGCGTTCTTCTTTTCATTGTTGTAGTAGGCGATTTCGGCGTGGTTGCCATCGGATGCGAAGAACGTCATCATACGGGTGCTGAAGTTCTTTGGAATCACCACAGCTGCGTAATATTTGCCGGATTTGGTGCCGTTGATGGCTTCTTTTTTGGTGGTGAAGGTCCAGTCGAGCTGATCGTTGGAACGCAGCGTGTTAACCACTTGGTCGCCGATGTTGATCTTCACTGGAATGAGGTCGGACCGGTATCCGTCGTCCTCATTGGCTACGGCGAATTTCAGATTGCCGGTATTGGCGAACGGGTCCCAGCTGGCGGCCACGTTGAACCATGTGAAGATGCCGGGGATCACAACGAGTCCGATGACGATGATGATGGAGACGACGTTGCTGGTGATTCGCCGGATGTCGCCGACGAACAGTTTCCAGATGGTTTTCATGCGTTGCTCCTTTCCTCGTTGTTTTCGTTGTTTTCGGTTGTCTCGGTTGTCTCGGCGGTCTCGGCGGTGTCCGTGGCGGCATCGTTCGCGGCGGCGCTTGGACCGGTCGTCTGCATTTTCTGCATTTTCTGCATTTTCTGCACCAGTATGGCGATTCCGTCATCTTCATTGTGGTTGACGCCCGTCACGTTTTCCGTCGTTTCTTTGATGACGCTGGTATTGCGATTATCGGATGTCGTGCGTTTGCCGCTGGTGCGTCTCCGCGTTTTGCGCAGCAGTCTGTTCCGCCGTTCCTGTTGCGCCCGCTTTTTGCGACGGATGCGTGCCGCTTGGCGCTCCACCAGCATGGATTGGATCGATTCATCGCTCAAATGGCCGAGCTCCACTTGACGGTTCAGATTATCGCGCATGTATTCGATGACCATGAGGAAGCCCATGATGAGCAGAATCCAGACGACCCACGTGGCCAGTACCACCACTTTCTCTCCGTTGGTGAACGAGAACACCGCCGCCAGAGTTACCGGAACTACGAATCCGATCACCAGAGCTCCGCGCTTGAGTTTCGGGTACAGTTCCGCGAACCGACTTGCGCGTTCCTCGATCACCTCGCGGTAACCGCCTTTGTCGGCCAGCACCTGAATGGCTTGGGACATGTTGTATCCGCGTTCCGGAAGCTCCACTTCCTCGCCGATAATCATGTCGCTTTCCTTGATTTCGCGGGCGAAGAGTCGGTTGAGGTTGACCAACAGAGGACGGACCACCAGACCGATGACGAACGCCATGGCGGCAAACAGCAGCAGCGTGCCGATCGCCTTGATCCAATGGCCGTCGTAGAAGCCGGCGATGGTCTCGCGGAATGCGTCTATCGAATAGCTGAATGGCACGAACGGATAGACCATGCGGAAGAACTTCGGCATCATCTCAATCGGATACAGGCCGGAAGCGCCTGGAATCTGCACGATCACCAACGCCACGCACAGGCCCTTGCCGATGTGCATGAACGTGGTGGACAGCGCGTACGTGATGCTCAGATATACCAGCGATGTGATCATGCCGGTCAGTATGAACAGTGGCGCGCAAGCCGTCTGCACGCCGAGTATCAGATCGCCAACGGTGCAGATCGCGCCTTGAATGACGCCCATCGTGCCGAGCAACAGGTATCGGGCCAGATACTTTTCGGTTGCGGTCGGATCGAGACCCTCAAGCCCCTCGTCGTCCACCTCCACTTTGTAGATCACCACAAAGGCGAACGCGCCCACCCACAGTGCCAGATTGGTCATCAGCGGAGCCATGCCGGAGCCGTAGGAGTTGACGGGATACACGTTCTTCGTGTCGATTACGGTCGGGGACTCCATGAACGAGGCGATCTTATCCGCGTCAAGCGAACCGCTGCCGGTCAACGATGCGAGCAGATCCGCAGTGCCCAGCGCCTTCAGGTCGGTGCTGACGGTGGTGAGCTTCGTCTCCATCTTCGCCAGCTGCTGGTCGGTTTGCTCAAGGCCGATGCGGGCGTCTGACGCCACTTGGTCGAGTTGGTCGAGCACGATGTTGGTTTGCCTGACCACGCTGTCCTGGCTGGTCACGGTGCCGGCAAGTGTTCCGGCCGTCCCAGCCAGCGAGCCCAGCGCGGAATTCAGTCGCGGCAGTGCGCCTGAATTGATGGCGTTGCGCGCCGTGCCTGCGCTTTTGAGCGAGTTCTGCGTGCCTATGTTGAAATCGGTGGACAGTTTGGATACGCTGCCGGCTGTGGCCTGTGTGTTCTCGCTCAGGGTTTTGAGGTCGGCGAGTGTTCCGGCTGCCGTGTTGTTGGTATTCTCCAGTTTGCTGATGATTTGCTGGTATTGCGCGTTGTCGCTGGCGGATTTGAGCTTCTCGAGCAGTTTCGCATTGCTGTCGGTGATGTTTTGCATGCCGGTCACCGCCTGCTGCGCCGATCCACTTGCCGCGGATACCGCCGACGAGATCTGGTTGATGCTGGCTGTGGATTGCGCCGTCGCTTGGGAAACAAGTCCGGATCCGGTTTCCAGCGCGCTGTTGGCGTTGGACGAAAGCGTGTTGAGCTGGGTTTGCGCTGTGCCGATGGCGGTGGATGCGCCTGCTAGTCCTCTGCCTGCGCTCGCCGCGGCCAGCTGCACGTCGTTCAGGGCATTGCGTGCTGCTTTTGTCTGCTGTGGCACATTGGCTAACTGGGTGTCGAGATCCGCGATTGCGGAGCGGATCGTGCCTACGTTCCGCTTGGTGTTGTCGAGTTCGCCGATGGTTTCGTTGGCGATGGCGTTGGTGTTGCCGCTGATGGTGCCGTTGGCCGAGTTGACGGCTTTGACGAGCACGTCGCTGACGGTGGAGACGAAGGTGTTGTTGACGGTGCGGTCGACCACGGTCGCGCCTTGGTCGGTGATTTTCGGTGAAATCGGACTCGCCTTCTCGTTCACGTAATATTCGAGCGTGGGGCGATGCTTGCTGTTGGTGACGACGTTGGCCAGATCTTCGCTGAAGTCGGAAGGGATGACGATTGCGGCGTAGCAGTCGCCCGACTCCACCGCTTCCATCGCGTTGGCTTTGCCCATGAACTCCCAGCCGAGCTGGTCGTTGCTCTTCAGCGTGCCTTCGATTTGATCGCCGAGATTGACTTTGCCAAGCAGCGCGTTGTCTGTGCCTTCGTCCATGTTGGCCACGGCCACTTTGATGCTGTCCGTGTTGCCATAGGGATTCCAGAACCCGTAGATGTTGAACCATGCGTATAGCGGGGGAATGAGAATCAGGCCGATCATAATCACCCACGCGGCGGGTACGGTGACCAATCGTTTGAAGTCACGGCGCAGGATCTGCAGTACGTTGTGCATTGTCTCTCCGAGTTGGTGAATCATTCCTCTCATAGCGATACGTATTTCGTAGCGCTACGCGGTACGTATCGTATAACGCGCTCCGGGACAATCGCCATCGCGTTTCATGGATGACGGAAATCGGGTCGAGTACTGCGGCAAAGCCTCGGCAAAACCATCGCCGGCTGACGTAGCCCCTTCCGCTCACGTCCGTGACAAATCGCCATTTCTGTATGTCCGTGAGCGAAAGGTGGTAATAAATCGCTATTTTCCGTCCGTATTTATACCCCCATTCGCTCACGATGCGCTATGCATCGCCATTTCTTGCGGACGTGAGCGAAAGGTGGTG